>UMIP01016335.1_pt1 | contig 185249 bp, 178 predicted proteins | sample 1965751 | NCBI WGS metagenome assembly UMIP01 (sample SAMEA4836117, study PRJEB28245) | human gut metagenome | biome: gut microbiome; material: fecal sample | place: Denmark | collected 2008
TTATTATGTTTTCTGTGCATTACAATCCCTCCGACACTTCGTGCCACCTCCCTTTACACAAGGGAGGCTTAATTTGAACTTATTATTTTTGAATCTTTTATTTGTTTTATTTTATCAATAATATACAATCACTATTACTATGTATAAATGGCTACTTGTATAAATTGAATAATATATACCTTTCAAGGCTCCCTTGTGTAAAGGGAGCTGTCAACGGAGTTGACTGAGGGATTGTACTACTATGTAATCAATATATTCAAAAATTGATTCTCGATAGCTTTACCTTTTACACTCTTTTGCCCATTTCGTAGGCTTGCTCAAAATACTTGCTCGTTTTAGCCTCGCCAATACCTTCTAAACCTACTGCGCTAATGCACTCTTTTAGGCTGACACCGTCAAAGCAATCTATCCAACCTTGCACGCCACCTATTGCCTTGTCCATTGCGATAGGGTCGTCGTCTGCTGCCGTCATAATGCAGTACACGTCGGTGAACTTATTTTCTTTGTCGTACAAGGGGTTCAGCCTATCCAAAAAGGTTTTTAGTTGACCACTCATTTCGTAATAGCATATCGGCGTAGCAAATACAAGCACGTCGGCATTTTGCACCACGCTTAGAAGGGCGTTTACGTCGTCCTTAATTACGCACTCGCCGTGCGTTCTGCAATAGAAACAGCCCTTGCAAAAGTTTAGGCTCATTTTCCTGATATCTACCTTAGTTACGTTATGCCCTGCCTCTTTTGCACCACGAACAAACTCGTTTGCTAATACGTCCGAATTACCATTATTTCTTGGCGAGGACGAAACCACTACTATATTTTTCATATCTTTCTCCTATTTTATATTATATATTTATAATACTACGAACACCTATTTATCCACTCGTTTTTATAAAAATTTCGTAAAGTAATTTTGGATATTGCGTATTTTGTTGCAACTTACTTAGCGCCTGTTATCTTCTAGCCCCTACTGCCTTATCCATACGACTTGCTCTAATTATTTGCTAGGGCCTTATGTTTTAGGCAAAACTTACTATTTCGCCTAGATAAAAAGGGCGAAAACTCGCCCTTTTACTATTTACTTAGTTCGTTTATTTTGCCTTGTATTTTTTCAGCCTTTTCCTTGTAGTCGGCAAGTTTTTTCTTTTCGTTCTCGATTAGTTCTTTCGGTGCTTTTTGCACGAAACCTTGGTTAGAAAGCATTTTTTCAGCCCTTGCAATCTCCTTCTTGGTGGTTTCAAGTTCCTTATTCAGCCTTTCTACCTCGACGCTAATATCTACAAGTTCACCAAGCGGTATTTGAATGGTGGCAATCTTCGTGATTATCGACGACGCCTTTTCAATTTGCTCGTTTGTAAAGATTATCTCGCTAACGCCTGCAAGTTTTTCCACGTATGCGTTTGCTTTGTCCAAAATTTGCTTGTTCGTATCACTAACGGTGAAGTACACTTTTATACGCTTAGACGGAGCAACGTTCATCTCTTGACGGATATTTCTAATACCCTTTATTATCTCCATCACATTCTCAAATTCGTCTGCGCCCGTTAGGTCAAGTTCCACTTTCTTTGGCCACTCGGCAACAATAAGCGCCCCTTCCTTTTGCTCGGTTAGTACTTGGAAAATCTCCTCGGTGATAAACGGAGCGTAAGGGTGAAGAAGTTTTAGTATTGCCTTTAATACGTATACTAGCACACTAACGGCGTTGCTTCTTTCATTGTCGTCGTCCTTGTACAAAGCAGGTTTTTGCAGTTCAATGTACCAATCGCAAAAATCACTCCACGTAAAGTCGTTTATCTTGGATAACGCCATACCTACGTCGTACTTGTCTAGTAGGTCGCCACACTCCTCAACCACCTTGTTTAGCCTATTAAGTATCCACTTGTCCGCTAGCGTCAACTTAACTTCGCTAAGTGGTTTTACGGTTGCGTTTTCCTTGTTCATCATCACGAAACGAGATGCGTTCCACACTTTGTTCAAGAAGTTACGGCAACTTTCCACCTTCTTAGGAATATACCTAGTATCTCCACCTGGGGAAATACCTGTTGCAAGGCTCAACCTTAGTGCGTCTGCGCCGTATTCCTCTATCACTTTTAACGGGTCTACGCCGTTGCCTAGGCTCTTACTCATTTTTCTGCCTTGCTCGTCACGAACGATACCGTGGATAAGCACTTCCTTGAACGGCACTTCGCCCGTATGCTCTATTGCGCTAAATATCATTCTTGCTACCCAGAAAAATATAATGTCGTATGCAGTTACTAGCACGTTAGTTGGGTAGAAATACTCTAATTCCTTGGTTTTTTCAGGATATCCAAGGGTTGAGAACGGCCATAAAGCCGAACTGAACCACGTATCAAGTACGTCCTCATCCTGTTTTATATTTTTGCTACCACACTTAGTGCATACCTTTACGTCCTCTTCGCTTACCATCATCTCGCCACAGTCTTGGCAATAGTAAACGGGTATTCTATGTCCCCACCATAATTGACGGGAAATACACCAATCCTTTATATTCTCCATCCAGCTGAAGTATATCTTGTCAAACCTTTCAGGCACGAATTTTACGTCGCCCTCTTTTACCGCCTTGATAGCAGGCTCGGCAAGTGGTTGCATTTTTACGAACCATTGCTTAGACAAAGCAGGCTCTACCGCCGTATGACACCTATAACAAGTGCCTACGTTGTGGGTGTAAGGCTCTATTTTAACTAGGCTACCCAAATCGTCAAGGTCCTTAACGACAGCCTCTCTTGCCTCGAACCTATCCATACCCTCGTACTTACCCGATAAAGCGTTCATTTTGCCGTCGTCACCTATTACCTTTATGGTTTCTAGGTTGTGCCTTTGACCAACTAAGTAGTCGTTAGGGTCGTGAGCAGGGGTGATTTTAACAGCGCCCGTTCCAAAGCCTTCTTCTACGTAATCGTCCGCAATTAGTGGTATTTTCCTACCGTTTAGTGGTAAAACTAGCATTTTGCCTACTAAATCTTTGTATTTTTCGTCGTTAGGATTTACGGCAACGGCAGTATCACCTGGGATAGTTTCAGGTCTTGTAGTAGCCACGGTTACGTAGCCCGTTCCGTCCTCAAACGGATACCTAAAATACCACAAATTCGAGGCTTGCTCCTCGTACTCTACTTCGGCGTCGCTAAGAGCCGTTCCACAGCAAGGACACCAATTTATTATCCTGTTTCCTTGGTAAATCAGCCCTTTTTCGTACAATTTTACGAATACGTGCTTAACTGCCTTAGAGCATCTTTCGTCCATAGTGAAAGCCTCTTTCGACCAGTCGCACGAAGTACCCAAACTGCGTAGTTGGGTGGTTATTCTGCCACCGTACTGCTCTTTCCATTGAAATGCCCTTTTCAAGAACTCTTCCCTGCCGATTTCTTCCTTTGATATTCCTTCCTTTTCTAGTTGCTCCACGATTTTTACTTCGGTTGCAATAGATGCGTGGTCTACGCCAGGTAGCCACAAAGTTTCGTAGCCACTCATACGCTTGTAACGGATAATAATATCTTGAACGGTATCGTCAAGAGCGTGTCCCATGTGCAGTTGTCCCGTAATATTAGGAGGAGGCATCATGATAGTAAACGGCGTTTTTTTATCGTTTACGTACGCCTCAAAATAGTTATTTTCCGTCCAAAATTTGTAAATATCCTTTTCAAATTCCGGAGAATAGGTCTTTGCCATTTCCATAAAATATATACCTCTAAAATTTTTTATAATATTGATAGCAAGCAAGCCGATAGCATAACCAAAAACGCAGTTATCTTAAAGCCTAGGTCTTGCTTTGCCGTAAATTTATCGCCTTTCTTTTTCATATATAGTTGCCTTGCTACAAGCACGGCAAGGGACAGAAAAATAAGACAAAAGCCGACTACGTGCCACCAAACTTGAAACCACGAGCCGGCATTATTTGCTACGCTAAGCATCGTGTAATTAAGCAACTTTTCCCGCCTTTAACTTTCTATATTCCTCTACCCAAATTAGCACGTATTGTACGAAAGCAACGTATGCAAGTATCGTAGACGCTACCATTAAAATATGGTCCACGTTCATTACGTACGGGTGGAAGAAGGAAAGTATTACGCCCACGCTAAGTAGCGCCGAAGGCACTTTTCCGTAGAAGTTTGCAGGAATAATTATTCCTTTATTTTTAAGTGCGTAAGTGCATACAATCATTATCACTTCTTTCGCAACAACTAGGGCAGCTATCACTACGTTAACGTAGCCGATTAAAGTCAGCGAATATAGCGCCGTAATATGCATCACCTTGTCTGCAAGTGGGTCTGCCACCGCACCGATTGCCGTGCACATATTAAACTTTCTAGCAATCATACCGTCGAACAAGTCCGACACCGACGCTAGCACGAATACGCCAAGCGCCCAGTAAATATATTGCCCGCCGTTATGCACTAATAGCCCTGCGAAAATAGGCGTACACACCATTCTAAACAAAACTATTAAGTTGGGTACGTTTGTTACGTCTTTCAAATCGTATTTCATATTTCCCTCATAATAATAAAAACTTATTTATGATTATATCACGCTTGCAACGTTTTGTAAACAAAATACTCTCTTGAACAATCTTGATTTTACGTAAAAAATACCTTCGTCAATCAGGGTTTTACCTATTTTTTGCCATTTCAAAAAAACACTTTCCTATTATCAAAGCCTACTTATTATTTGCTTTATACAAAAAAGCAAGGGATTAACCTTGCCTATCTAAGTTATACTTACAATTATTACAAATTTCTTGCCAATTTTCCACGTCTAAAATTTCTTGCACTAAGTATTTTTTAGGATAATCTCCCTCAGCAGCACTTGCAATTATAAAACAATCACTATGATTATCTATCTCTTTTTTTAATATTGGGCAAAAGACTAATCTTTCAACTTGTTCTCCCATTTTTCTCCTTTAAGTTTTATCAAATAATTCTTAATTAGCTTAACGCATTAACCTTATCTTACATTGCAAAACCAAATATATTTGCCTTTTACTTGTCCATTAAGTTGTGCTGACAATTATTGCAGATATCCTTCCATTTTTCCACGTCTAGAACCTCTTGTGGAATATAATCTAACGGAAGTTGTCCCTCTGCACCACTTGCAATAATAAAACAATCAAGATTGTTATCTATTTTATTTAATATTGGGCATTGAACCAAATTGACTACGTGTTCTCCCATTTTTCTCCTTTGAGTTTTGTCAAATAGTTTTTAATTAGATTAACGCATTAACCTTATGTTGCATACACGATTTCTTTGCAACTATTATAATACCGTTTACCTTAATGTGCAATACCAAACGTATTTCTCGTGCATTATTTACGCTAAATTTACTAAATTTTGGTTTTTTCAATTTTATTACCGTAAACATACACAACGGATAGGCAAAACTTAATAGTATGTAGTAACAAATAAAAAGGAGCGTATTATGAAAAAATTTTTTATCGCTACGATAGTGGCATGCCTACTAGTATTGCCACTATCAAGTTGCAATCAAAAAACCGACGATAACGTAATTAGGCTGAACGAAGTTACGCACTCGGTATTTTATGCGCCACTGTACGTCGCTATGGAAAACGGCTACTTCAAAGAGCAAGGCTTAGACGTAAAGTTGACCACGGGGCAAGGCTCAAACAACTCTATGTCGGCTCTTATTTCAGATCAAGCGGACATAGGTCTTATGGGTGTAGAGGCGTCAATTTACGTTGCAAACGAAGGGCGAGATAACTACCCCGTTGTGTTTGGGCAACTGACCAACTGCGACGGCTCGTTTATTATGAGCAGAACCAAAGAGCCCGACTTCAAACTAGAAAATATGATAGGCAAAGAGATACTTGGCGGAAGAAAAGGTGGTGTGCCTGCTATGAGCCTAGAACACGCACTACGAAAAGCCGACGTATTTGACAAAGTACGCTTTAACGACACCATACAATTTGACGTTATGGTAGGTGCTTTCGTTGGTGGCACGGGCGACTACTGTACGGTATTCGAGCCTACTGCAAGTATGCTAGAAAAAGAAGGCTCTGCATACGTGGTAGGGGCTGTTGGCGAGTACTCCGGCAATATGCCGTTCACCGCTTTTATGTGCAACAAGGACTACCTAAAAGGAAAACCCGACAAGGTAGAAAAATTTATGAAAGCGATAGTAAAAGCAATAGATTTCGTTATGAGTAGCGACGAAGCCACCGTTGCAAACGCCGTTAAAAACCAATTCCCTACCACCGACTTAGATATACTTGCGTCCTCTATCAAGAGATATAAAGAAATAGGCGCATACAGATCCACGCCCGTTATGGAAAAGGCGGACTTCGAGCATTTGCAAGATATTATTATCGAGGCAGGCATAATGACAAAGCGTGCAGATTTTAGCAAAATAGTAGACAATTCCATTGCGGAAAAAGTAATGAAAGGATAGGAGGTAACTATGTCCAAAATACTCACCTTTAACAACGTAAATTTTTCTTATTTTAGCAAATCGGGTGAAACGAAGGCGGTAGAAAACCTAAATTTTAGCGTCGAAAACGGTGAATTTTTGGGCATAGTAGGGCCTAGCGGTTGCGGAAAAACCACCGTTCTAAGCCTTATTGCAGGGCTAATTACTCCGTCAAGCGGTGAAATACTACTTGACGGCGAAAAAGTGGTGAAACCGTCGGCTAAAATAGGCTATATGCTGCAAAAAGACGAACTATTCGAGTGGAGAAAAGTATTAGCAAATGTACTAATCGGGCTGGAAATAAACAAAACGAAGGACAAAAACTCCGAGGAAAAAGCACGCCTAATATTAAGTAAATACGGGCTGAAAAACTTTGAAAACAAGTACCCTAGCGAACTTTCCGGTGGTATGCGTCAACGGGTTGCGTTAATTAGAACTTTGCTACTCAACCCTAGTATCTTGCTTCTTGACGAACCGTTTTCAGCCCTTGATTTTCAAACTAGGCTATCCGTATGCAACGACGTAAGTAACATAATAAAGTCGGAAAATAAAACGGCAATATTCGTTACTCACGATATATCGGAGGCAATATCAATGTGTGATAGAATAATAGTTTTAACATCCCGTCCTACGACGGTTAAGAAAATATTTACGATAGACTTTGACAAATCGCTTACACCTCTAAGTAGAAGAAACCAGCCTGAATTTTCGGAGTATTTCAACCTGATATGGCAAGAAATACAAAACTAGCAAGAAGCCGTGAATACCAAAGATTTCTAAACAGGGAAAAACGAAACGCACTACTTGTACATTTTTTGAGGTGTATAGTACTCGTTATGTTTTTCGTTTTGTGGGAAGTGCTTGCAAAAAACGACGTTATCGACGGTTTTATAGTAAGTTATCCCTCTAAAATTTGGCGTACATTTTTGGATTTAGTTGCCTCGGGCACTCTTTCAACGCACGTAAAAATTACCTTGTTAGAAACTATATTCAGTTTTCTACTCTCCACCCTGATAGGACTTTTTACCGCAATTTGCTTGTGGTCTAGCACGTGGCTAAGAAAGGTGAGCGAGCCGTATATCGTCGTACTAAACGCCCTACCCAAAGTAGCGCTTGGACCTATAATTATACTAATCGTAGGCGCAGGCTACAACGCCATAATCGCTATGTCGGTACTGATTACCGTCGTTATAACCACCATTGATATGCTTTCGGGATTTATGAGCGTGGACAAAAACAAAATACTTTTATTAAAAAGTATGAACGCAAGTAAATTTCAAGTGCTGACGAAACTGATTTTGCCAGCAAACCGCTCGACTTTCGTATCGGTTATGAAAATAAACGTAGGACTAAGTTGGGTTGGAACTATTATGGGCGAATACCTAGTTAGTCAGGCAGGACTTGGTTATCTACTTGTTTACGGCAGTCAGGTATTCCAACTAGACCTTGTAATGTGCTCTACCGTACTTTTGTGTTTGCTTGCAGGCGGTATGTACGCAGTAGTTTATTTACTAGAAAAACGACTACTAAAAAGCAAACGAATTTAATCACCCGTCAAAAAGCGTAGTTTCTACGCTTTTTTGCTTATTTACTTATTCTATACCGTAATTTTTCCTTTATTATCAGCCTATTCCAAACACTTTTTTCATTAACAAAAACGTATTTTTGTTCGTTAAATTGCTAATTTTTGTTGGAAACGATATATTTGTATGCTATAATATTAAAGTATATTTTATATGTGGAGGAATATATGGATTTACAGATTGAAAACATAGTAAAAAGTTTAACTACGGAGCAAAAAATTTCACTTTGCTCGGGGGCAGACTTTTGGCATACCATATGTATAGACGGCAAAGTACCTAGCGTGCTAATGACGGACGGCCCTCACGGACTACGTAAGGAAGTATCGGGCGCAACGGGCGTAAACATTATGGGCACTAGCGAAATTGCTACTTGCTTTCCAACGGCAGTTACTTTGGCTAGCTCGTGGGACAAAGAGGTTGCAACCGAAGTTGCCGACGCTATTGCAAAAGAGGCTCATACGCAAGGATTAGGCACGGTGCTTGGACCGGGAACTAATATCAAACGCTCCCCTCTATGTGGTAGAAACTTTGAATATTTTTCAGAAGACCCGTATTTAGCAGCTGAAATGTCAACCGCCTACGTACAAAGCATGCAATCTAACGATATGGGTTGCTCGCTAAAACACTTTTGCGCAAACAACCAAGAATACAACCGTATGAGCATAGACACCATCGTTGACGAAAGGGCTTTAAGGGAGATATATTTGCCTGCTTTTGAACAAACCGTAAAGAAGGCTCAACCATATCAAATAATGTGCTCTTATAACAAACTAAACGGAACGTATCTATCCGATAACGAAAGAATGCTTACCAAGATACTTCGTGAAGAATGGGGCTTTGACGGTATCGTCGTAAGCGATTGGGGCGCAGTAAACGACAGAGCGCAAGGCATAAAAGCAGGGCTAGACCTTGAAATGCCTGGAACTCACGGCGTAAACAATAAATTTATATACAAAGCGCTTGAAAACGGCGAGTTAACTATGGACGACCTAGACAGAGTCGTAACAAGGCTTGTTAAATACGCTCTTAAATGCGAAAGCAATAAAAAAGATATTAAGTACGACTATAAAGATGCGCACGAAGTTGCAAGAAAAGCAGCCGAGGCAGGCGCTGTACTACTTAAAAACGACAACGATATTTTGCCACTTAAAAAGGACGAAAAGATTGCTCTTATCGGTGCTCTTGCAAAAGAAACACGTTATCAAGGCTCTGGCAGTAGCTTGATAAATACCGACAGCGTAATATCGGTATTTGATGCGTTTAGTAAATTCGGCGCAAACTTTGAATACGCAGAAGGCTACACGATAAAAGATAACGTAAAGGCTGAAATCATAGAAGAGGCAGTTAAAGTTGCAAAAAATGCAGATAAAGTCGTACTTGTTATGGGACTTACGCCTGAATACGAATCCGAAGGTTTTGATAGAAAACATATAAATATGCCTATAAACCAAACTACTCTTCTTTCTAGCGTATACAAGGCAAACCAAAACGTAATAGTAGTATTGCAAACGGGCTCGCCTGTAAGTATGAAATGGATAAACGAAACTAAGGCAATACTAAACACCTATCTAGGCGGAGAGGCAGTAGGCGAAGCAACCTACAACTTGCTATACGGCGAAGTAAACCCAAGCGGTAAACTTGCAGAGACCTTCCCACTATCCTTAGACAACTACCTAGTAAGCAAATACTTCCCTATGGGACCTATCAACGTTCAATACCGTGAAAGCATTTTCGTAGGATATCGTTACTACGACGCAGCAAAACAAGACGTTGCATTCCCGTTTGGTTACGGACTAAGCTACACCAAGTTCGAGTACTCTAACCTATCGGTTGAAACTAGCAAAAACACTGCAACGGTTACCTTCAACGTTAAGAATATCGGCGACGATAAAGGTAAGGAAGTATGCGAAGTTTACGTAGGACAAAAAGATAGCGTAATATTCAAAGCGCCTAAGGAATTAAAAGGCTTTGCAAAGGTAGAACTTGACGCAGGCGAAGAAAAAACCGTTACTATAAACCTTGACGAAAGAGCGTTCAGCTACTACAACGTAAACAAAAACGATTGGGCTATCGAAAAGGGCGAATACGAAATAATGGTGGGCGCAAGTAGCCGTGATATAAGATTAACTAATACTATTAGCCTAGAAGGCGACGGCAGTGAAAATATCGATTACAGAACCACTGCTCCAAGCTACTACAAAATGGACGAAATAGACGAAATATCGGCTGACGAATTCTCGGTAATCTACGGCAAAGAAGTACCAAGTGGCGCTCCGTTAAAGAAAGGCGAATACCACATTAACACCACGCTTGGCGAAGTAACGGACAGCTGGTTTGGCAACCTACTAAGAAAAACCATACTATTTGGTGGAAGAATAGTAGGCAGACAATCTACGAACGAAGATATGATAGTAAACTCCTTACCAAATATGCCGTTTAGAAGTTTCGTACAATTCACGGGTGGTATGTTCTCGCATAGAAGCGTAGACGGACTACTAATGATGATAAACGGACACTTCTTCAAGGGCTTTGCAAAAATGATTGGTGGTCTAAGGAAAAAATATAGATAATCGTATTAGAATTTATTTAACGAAAAAGCAACCCAAAGGTTGCTTTTTTCATATTCTTTAATTCAATACTTTACCAATCGCATATTTTAATGTCTATCTAGTAAAAATCGCTTTACTATACGACTATCGCCGTTTTATACGATTTGTTTAGCATTATTACGTCGTATCATTTACGTAGTTTTCTTACTTAGCACTTCGCCCGTTTTAGCGTCTAAAAGCATAGAACAAAAACTGTTTTCGCCGTCTATTAAAGCAACGTACCAATAATGACTGCCCTTAACGTTGTCGTTATCACGAATTAGTTTGATATAAAACTCTTTGCAAAATTTTCCGTCCTTGTAGCCCCCGTCTATTTGCTCCTTTAATTCTTGCCTAACTATTTTCATAATTTGAGCTCTACTAATATACTCTTTCATTTTATCTTGCAGTTTTATCACTTGGTTTTCTATCTCTATTTGGCTCACTTCCCCAAACGTCGATATACTCTTTTCAAAATTTTCAGTAAACATATCCTTTGGCAAATTTTCACTTATCTCTTTGCCGTTTACCGTAAGTTTTACGTTTATGCTATTTTTATCGTCCTGTTTTTTAGGCACGACTATCACAGTGCAAAAAGGCACGATTTTGCCTATTTTCCCGTCGTCGACGAATACTTCCTCTTTTTTACCAGCCTCGCAAATTACGGTATACTTTTCGTTTTCGCCAACGTACGACGCCTCGTGCGAATAACTAACGTAACTATTTAATTCGTTTTCTTTTTTGCTCTCGTTATTACAAGCAGTTAGCCCAAAAGTTAAGGCGCAAACAGTCATCAATACTAATAAAAATTTCTTCATAATCTACCTCATAAAAAGCCTATGATTTGGCGAGGTAAAATATACCGATTTTATTTGTTTTCACCTAAATTTTATAAATAATTTTACAACTATCCCGTTTTATTTACTATATTTGGTAGATTTGTTATATATTGAAATTAGCAAACGTCTTACTGCAATTTGATAAAATTTTTATAAATTTTCGCATAAAAAAACGCCCAAACGGGCGTTTTTTAAGATTTTGCTTTTTCTTCTATCATAGACTTTACTTTCATCAGCCTTATAGTTGCGCTTCTTTCGTTTTCGTCTAATTTCATATTGATATACTTAATGGTTTCTTCCGTTTGTGGTATCATTACGTACTCCAAAGCGTTTACCCTACGGCGATTTTTCTCTATTTCGTCGGCAAGCATATTGCAAGTTTTTTCCACTTCGGCAAGTTCAACGAGTTTTACTAGCAAATTATTCATAGTTGCAATAGATGCGTCTAATTCACCCGTAACGCTTGCAAAACTGTACGGATAAGCCTCGCCCCCTTCACCCTTCGTTACGGTGATTTTAGGCACGTTAACGCTCATTACGTTCTCGGTAGATAGTTCAAGTTCCACCTTAGCGGTAGGCATAGCGATTGCCTCCTCGATATCGGCGCTAGAAGTAACCGACTGCGCTAGCATAAACTGACTAAGCGCGCCCGATAACTCCGCCTCTACCTCTTCACGTAATTTTTTATTCCTTTTTACGTATATCATAAATTGTCTTATCATCTCGTCGGATTTGTCTTTCAACAATTTATGTCCCCTCGTAGCAGTTTGCAATCTACCTTTCAGCCTACGCAACTCCATACGAGTAGGATTTACTCTAAGTCTTGCCATAATACCCTCTACTCGTTATCGCCCATATATTTTTCAATATATTCGTCTTTAATTCTTTTTAGTTCGTTTCTAGGCAATATCTTTAATAAATCCCAACCTAAATTCAAGGTTTCTTCTATCGTACGGTTGGTATCAAAACCTTGCGAAACGTATCTCTTTTCAAACTGCTCTGCAAACTCTGCAAACTTTTTGTCTGCCTCGGTTAGCGCAGCATCACCTAGGATTGCCGACAACTCTTTTGCCTCTTTACCTCTTGCGTAAGCCGAGAAAAGTTGGTTCATAGTATCAGCGTGGTCCTCTCTCGTTTTATTTTTGCCTATACCTTTATCTTTTAGTCTTGATAATGACGGCAAAACGTCGATAGGTGGGTTGATACCTTTCTTGTATAATTCCCTACTTAGAATAATTTGTCCTTCGGTAATGTAGCCCGTAAGGTCTGGAATAGGGTGCGTTTTATCTTCTTCCGGCATAGTTAGAATAGGTATTTGGGTAATAGAGCCTTTCTTTCCCCTTATTCTACCTGCCCTTTCGTATATAGTTGCAAGGTTGGTGTACAAATAACCAGGGTATCCACGACGACCTGGAACTTCCTTTCTTGCAGCGGATACTTCACGTAGTGCCTCGGCGTAGTTGGTTATATCCGTCATAATTACAAGTACGTGCATATCCTTTTCAAACGCTAGATACTCAGCAGCCGTAAGTGCCATACGTGGCGTTGCGATACGCTCGATAGCAGGGTCGTTTGCAAGGTTCATAAATAGCACTGCCCTTTCGATAGCGCCCGTCTTTCTAAAATCCGAAATAAAGAATTCCGCTTCTTCAAAAGTGATACCAATAGCAGCAAAAACTACTGCGAATTTGTCGTCAGCGTTTAGTACCTTCGCTTGCCTTGCAATTTGCGCTGCAAGGTCTGCGTGTGGCAAACCTGATGCTGAGAATACAGGTAGTTTTTGACCTCTTACAAGCGTATTTAAGCCGTCTATTGCCGATACGCCCGTTTGGATAAACTCGTCGGGATAGTCCCTTGCGGCAGGGTTCATAGGTTGACCGTTTATATCCATTCTTTTTTCAGGTATAATCTCTGGTCCGTCGTCCTTTGGTCTACCCATACCGTCGAATACTCTACCAAGCATCTCTTCCGATACGGGAAGTTCTATGGATTTACCCAAAAATCTTGCCTTTGAAGTACTCATTTGTATGCCTTGCGAAGGTTCGAAAAGTTGCACTAACGCTTTGTCGCCTTCAACTTCTAGCACTTTTCCTTGACGAATATCCCCGTCATTTCCACAAATTTCTACAAGTTCGTCGTATTTTACACCGCTAACGCCGTCTACAAGCATAAGTGGTCCTACGATTTCTCTAATTGATTTATATTCTTTAAGCATTAGTTTACTCCTTCATCCACAAGGTCCGCAATTTCCTTTCTTAGGTCTTGCTCAATCTCGTCGAATTTATCAAGTTCGGTTTCTTTAATATATTTTGCCCTACCTATCTTGTCGTTTACAGGTAATTCTAGCAAATCTTCTATATCTACGCCCTTAGACACTGCATTCTGACACAACTTATAGTTATCTATTATTAATCTCATCATTCTGCATTGTTTATCAAGTGATGCGTAGGTATCTACCTCGTGGAATGCGTTTTGGTGCAAGTAGTCCTCACGGATAGACTTTGCCGTTTCCATAGTTACTCTATCGGTAGGCGACAATGCGTCCATACCAACTAGCCTTACTATTTCGTCTAGACTAGCCTCTTCTTGCAAAATTCTCATAATGTCCGAACGCAAACTAGACCAATCGTCGCTAACGTTGTCGTTAAACCACAAATTTAGTTTATCAGCGTACAACGAATAACTAGTTAGCCAATCTACCGCAGGGAAGTGTCTTTTATATGCAAGGGACGCCGACAAACCCCAGAATACCTTTACGATACGAAGGGTTGCTTGGCTGACAGGCTCGGACATATCGCCACCAGGAGGTGAAACTGCGCCTATTGCAGATACTGCTCCAAGCGTATCTTCACTGCCTAATACCTTAACTATACCTGCCCTTTCGTAGAATTCGGCAAGCCTACTAGATAGGTATGCAGGATAGCCTTCTTCACCAGGCATTTCTTCAAGACGTCCACTCATTTCACGAAGAGCCTCTGCCCATCTTGACGTAGAGTCTGCCATAATTGCTACGCTGTAACCCATATCTCTAAAATACTCGGCAATAGTAATACCCGTATAAATAGACGCCTCACGTGCTGCAACCGGCATATCTGAAGTATTTGCAATTAGCACCGTTCTCTTCATTAGAGGTTCGCCTGTTTTCGGGTCGATAAGTTCTGGGAATTCGTTTAGAACGTCCGTCATCTCGTTGCCACGCTCACCGCAACCTACGTACACGATAATATCAGCGTCTGCCCATTTTGCAAGTTGGTGTTGAACTACCGTCTTACCACTACCGAACGGTCCTGGAACGGCTGCTACGCCACCCTTTGCAATCGGGAATAAAGTATCTATTACCCTTTGTCCCGTAATTAGCGGTTTATTTGGCGTAATCTTTTCCTTATACGGTCTACCTTTTCTTACAGGCCATTTTTGTAGCATAGTTACGTTTACTTCGCCTTTATTCGTTTTAACTACGCATACCGTTTCGTCTACGGTAAAATCGCCCTTAAATATTTTGGTAATTTCACCTTTTACACCAAACGGCACCATAATCCTATGTTCGATAAGTACGTTTTCTTGTACCACGCCGATTACGTCACCGCTAGTTACCACGTCGCCCACCTTTTTGGTTGGCTTAAACGTCCACTTCTTTTCGTGGTCTAAGGCAGGCACGGTAATGCCTCTTGCTATTCTATCGCCCGATATTTTACGCAAATTTTCAAGCGGTCTTTGGATACCGTCGTAAATACCTTCCATTAGTCCCGGCCCAAGTTCTACCGAAAGTGGCATACCCGTACTATATACGGCTTCGCCCGGTCCTAGTCCGCTAGTTTCTTCGTAAACCTGTATGGACGCTTTGTCGCCACGAAGTTCGATAATTTCGCCGATAAGTTGCTTTTCGCTTACCCTAACGACGTCGAACATTTTACAGTCCTGCATACCGCTGGCAACTATAAGTGGTCCTGATACTTTTACTATTTTTCCTACATTCTCTTGCATTTCTAATCCTCTCTATCAAACAGAATATCTGCGCCTATTGCTTTTTCAACGTCCTTTTTGATACAATCCATACCATATCCGTTAGTCCCCGTCGCTAGTGGAATAGGGATAACGGCAGGATATGCCTTGGTTTTGTATCTACTTACTACGTCGTTTATTTTTACGGCTATATCCTCAGTGATAAATATAACCGCATATTTTCTAGCCAATTTTTTTAAGGTTTCTCTTGCTTCGTCTTCCTTGTTTACGGGGAAAATTTCTATGCCTATCGCCTTAAATGCTAATATAGAATCTTTGTCGCCTATTACGGCAATTTTATTTTCACGCATATAGTTCACGCAACCTTTCTTTTACTAACTTTTTATCCACCTTGTTTTTAACGGCAGTAATCACGAGTTTAATCACCTTTACTTCCACTGTTTTTGCAAGGTAAAATCCTGCAATCGGAGATACGCTAAACATATCGTTCCTATCGCTTTTGAACACGCCTAAAAGATAGTCGTCCTTTGCCGTTTCAAACCTAACTAGTCCGTACTCGCTAAGTACTGCAATTACGTCCTTGTAGCCAAAAAACGCTAATTTATCGTAGCAAAGTTCTAATGGGCTATCAAAAAGTTCTTTGTACGTTTCCTTGCCGATTTTTCCACCGCCAACAAAGTTTTTCTCAAAGAATTTTTCGTCTAAGCCCAGATTTTTGCACCTTACGAAAGTACCTATATTGCTAAAATCACATTTTGCAGTAAAGTACTTATATATAGCGGTGTTTTTCTTTTTTTGAAGTAGCGAAAATATCTCTTCGTAGCACGCTTTATCTAGCGTGGTATCTATTAAAGCGGGGCTTCTATTTCCGTTTACAAACTCTAAGTCGATAGTTTCTAGGGCTTTTGCCATCTCTTTTGAAAAACTATCGTAGTTATCGGCAAAAATCTTGTCTTTCATAACGTCAAGGTCCACTTGCCCAGAACTTACGACAAGATGCGAAGTATCCTCCATTTTAAGATATTTTGCCTTCATAAACGCTTTGGCGTTATGGTAATCCACTTCCACCAAAAAGGCTTCTAAGCCATACTTTGGCACGGCGTTTTCCTTCAAAAAATCAAGTGCGTTCTTTTCCTCGTATTTCAGTAGTTTTTCATACTCGTACGGGTTATCTACGCCTGCACCCTGACCGTAACCGGATTCTACCAAAACCTTAAAGGCGTCCTCCAAGGTTTCAGCATCCATCAGCCTAGTCAGTTGCATTTGACTTAGTAAGGAGTTTTCTAGCGCCTTTATCCTAGCGTTTACGTATACAAGACTTCCTGCTTGCATTATTTTTTCTCCTTATTAAAAATCATATCGGCAATTTCGGTTTCCATTTCATCACGCAACGTTTTAAGCTCCACGTCAAAAGTAAGGTTTTTGTCCATACCGTTTCCGCTAAGTATTACGCCACCCTCAAAATCGCCGTACTCTTTGTTTAGCGTAAGTTTTATTTTTTTCGCCGTGGCAATTTTGTCTAATTTAGCCTTCGTGATAAGATTTTTATCCTTTGCTGATACTGTAACTACGTCCCCGTCCTCTGCATAGGTACTTATCATATTACTTACAACCTCGAAGTATTTTTCGCTACTTAGACTATTTAACTTTTCCTTTGCTAGCCTAAAAGCCTCGTCGATTGCATCTTTTTTTGCCTTTAACACAATCTTTTTAGCGTCTAGCTCGGCAACTGCCTTTTGCCTTTTTACAGTCTCGTCAATAACGCTTTGTTTATTTTGCAAAACTTCGTCCATCATTTTTTTTGCTTCGCTCTCGGCGCTTGCAATAACTTCGTCGCAGTCTATTTTGCTTTGCGTTTTTATTTGACTTGCTTTTTCTTCGGCGTCGGCTAATATTTTGTTTATTATAGCGTCCGTTTCTGCCATATTTCTATTTCCTTATTTATTATTTCAAAATGAAGAATACTGCTAAGAAAGAAGTAAGTAGCGCTAATACCGCATAGGTTTCTACCATAACTGCAAGTACGATACCTTTTCCTGATTCTTCTGGTCTTTTGCCTAGCATTCCTATGCCTGCTACTGCAACTTTACCTTGGTAAATAGCCGATAACAAACCAACTATACCCATAGGGATACAGCCTGCCATAGCGCCAAGACCTTGCTCTAAGGTAATAGGTTTTAAGCCTGAGCCAACCAAACCGATTTGGATAAATACGATAAATGCAACTAGCAAACCGTAAATACCTTGCGTACCTGGTAATAATTGCAAAATAAGTGCCTTAGAGAACTTATCCGGGTCTTCTGCCGTAATACCTGCTGCTGCTTGACCTGCGTTACCTACGCCTATTGCAGAACCTATGCCTGCTAAACCTGCGGCAAAAACCGCACCAATGATAGCGCAAACAGCGCCCATACTAAATTCCATATTGAACCTCCATAAATTACATTTTTACGTTATTATATTTTATTTTTGCACCAAGAGGGTTGAATAAGTGTCCGCCACCTTGGTAAAATTTGCCATAAAACTCTATATATTGTAGCCTACAATCGTGAACGTAAGCGCCAAGAGTATTGATACCTATGTTGAATACGTGTCCTGCTACCATTACCACGATAGCCACTATCCAACCAATAATGCTACCTACGATATTAAAACTTAGTAAATCCACCATTACCATACCTATTTGGTTAAATACCATACCTACGATACCCGTTGCAAGTCCTAAACCAAACAGCCTTGAATAACTTAGCACGTCGCTTAAAAAGTTGACTATATCGTACAGTTTTGCAACGCCGCCAAATATCCTACCAAAACCTTTTTTGCCGTGGCCACCAAGTATCAATAGCGTAGCAAGTCCTATTCCTGCAAGCGTTAAACCTGCAATTTTCATACCTTCGCTATTTAATTTTAGTAGCATATTGCCGGCAAATAGGAACAAGCCTATATAGATAAAGAACCAGTCCCAAGTTTCTACGATGGATTCGATATATTTCTTTTGTTTTATAAGCCTTACGCCGTTAATCGCCATACCGTACATTATGTGTACTACGCCTAGCCCTAACGCTAAAATCAGCACGCCCATAGGGTTTTCCATAGGCACTAGCGACGGTATAAGCGGATGCCACGTTTCGCCAAACCAACCGCCGAATATCATACCCCAAATAAATGTAGATATTCCACCGAACATAATAAGGAGTATCATCTTCCCCTTGCCCTTAGCAGGCTTAGTCAATTTGTATAGTAGCATTGCTCCTACCGTAAGTATCAAGCCGTAGGCAGCGTCGCTGACCATAAAACCGAAGAAAATAAAGAAGAAGAACGCCATAAGTGGATTTGGGTCGAACTCCGTTGGATAAGGCGCTGAATACATATTCGTTACCGCCTCGAACGGCGCTACCACTTTGTTGTTTTTGCACAAGGTAGGTGGCACTTCGTCCTTTGTTGGCTCTCTAAACTCCACGAACAGATATTCCGACGTTTTGTTTAGTGCTTCTTCAAATTTTTGTTGCTCCTCACTTGGTATCCAGCCTTCTATTACGAAGGTTGAACCCGTTAGCATCATATCCTCTTTTGCATCGAGTTTTTGATTTTCGAACGAATAGTAGTCGTATAACTGCTTGAAATCTTCCTCGTAAGATAGATATTTAAGCGATTCGTCAAGTAAAGTTACCTTCTTTTTCTCGTTCGCTTTTAGAGTGTTCTTGCACTCCTCTATCTTTTCCTTTGCAGTTAAATCAAAAGCATACGAACACCTAGTAAATTCACAGTCGCTAATTAGCCTAGACGTAAACTCCTGCGAAACGTCCTTATGACAAGCGATTAGTAGCGACGTATATTTAACGTCGTTTTTAATAACTTCGCTGTCTACTACCTGATACTCGTCCTTTAACGTGTCTAGCACGCTTAGGTTTTGAGTAGGCATTACGCCTAGCAGCACGTTTACGTTTTGCGTGTCCTTTACCGTACTAAACGGAACGTCCATATCCTCGTAGATACTTAGCCCGTCGATTAAATTTTTCAGTTTAATCTCGCTAGTTTTAATCTCTTGCAAATCCGCATTGATTTTTTCAAGGTCGGATATAGCCGAAAATACCGAATGCTCCTTACTTGGAGAATTCATAAAATCGTTATATTCGATATAAACGGGGGTTTTGATAAGTTGTTTTTTAGCAGGTTTATAACTAATATCTACGGTTTTACCCTTCTTGATATTTTTCTTTTTGCCGTTATCCTTTACAATCTTATTGCCCGTTCTTTTTTGAACCTTCAAAAAATCAAACGCAAAATTAAGTTTTGCAATCTTTTGATTAACTTCCTCTTTGGATTTAGACTCGTCGCCGTACGAGGCGTATTCAAGTTCCTCGCTTTTGACTACTTCGAAAATACAGCTTCTATGAAGAGTTTTTATTAATTTTTCTTTATCTGCATCATAGCCTACTATGGTGCATTTCTTCATATCAAGAATTGCCATATTTTTCTAATATCCTCCTAGCAATAAAGTTACTTGCCTCTAAGGTTTTTTCCTTAGAATTCTTCAAGGTTTTGTCCGCATCTTTTTTGCCTTTTGCAATAATAGCGTCGTAAGCCTTTTTCGCTTCTTGGTTAGCCTCGGCGTTTATGCTTCTTACTTCCTCTTTCACCTTGTTAGAATTTTCTTTTAGGATTTTATCAGCATCGTCTTTGGCTTTTTGATAGTCGTCCTTTGCAGTTAAAACAGCGTCTTTTACTATAACGTCAGCCTTTTCCTCTGCAGATACAATCGAGTTTATTACGTTTTGTAACATACTTTGCTCCTATTTAGAATATTTTTGTTCTATTGCCGTAATTTTATCCAAACGATTTTGGTGTCTGCCACCTTGATACTCTGCGTCAAGCCAAGCATCTAGCATAGCCACTGCCTTTTCGCTATCGGTTACTCTGCCACCCATTGAGATAATATTTGCATTATTATGCTCCTTGCACGCCTTTGCCGAAAACAAATCCGACACTAGTGCACATCTAATACCCGGAACTTTGTTTGCCGCAATACCTATACCAATACCCGTTCCACATAGCAAAATACCACAGTCTGCCTTGCCGTCTTTTACAGCCTCTGCAACTTTAAGAGCGTAATCTGGGTAATCTACCGATTCTTCACTAAAAGTGCCGTAATCTTCTACGTCAATACCTCTTTCCTCTAAACGCTTCAAAACGGCAGGTTTCAAAGCTATTCCGCCATGGTCGCATCCAATTGCAATTTTCATAAACTTCTCCTATTCTAGTAGTTTTATTTACAATATAAATATTATATACTATTGAAAAACGATTTTCAATACTAACAAAATAAAGAATTAGCCACAATAGTATTATTTTGTCCAAAACGTTGGTTTAATCTAAATTTAACCCATAACCGTAGTTTTAACAAGTCTTTTTTAACCTAAACCAAATAAAAACACCGCCCCAATTAAAAAACGGAAGCGGTTTTTTTGAATTTATCCTTTGCTATTTAATTCCCATAACGTATTTATCCATAATAAGATTAGTCGCTTTATCCAAAAGTTCCACCGCTTTTTGATAAAAACTATAATCCTTTCCAAACGGATCGACAATTTCCTCGCCAATCATATCTTTTAGACAAATCGCCTTTTTTACGTCGTTGTAGTTATTAACTATATTCTTTTGTCTTTCGGACATAGTAAATATAAGGTCGCTATTTATAACGCTTTCTTTCGTTATAATAGTTGCCGTATGGCTAGCGTTCTCTATACCTATTTCTTTTAATGCTTCAACGGTGAGTGGCGTAAGTGGTTCTCCGTCTAAAACGTTCACCCCGCACGACGACACTTCAACGTCCTGTACGTTTGCCTTTTTTAGTTTGTCCTTTAACAGAAACTCCGCAATAGGCGACCTACACGTATTGCCCGTACATACGAATAATATTTTCATTTCTCGTTTTTAGTGGCTTTCAGCAGTCTATTCATTACCGAACGGCTCACTCCCTCGTCTTCTAGTTTTTCTACTATTACGTAGTCGTAATTTTCCTCTGCTTTATGCAAAGCGTCGTACACGTTTCTTGCGTATTCTTCGCCCGTATTTCCTATATTTATTAAGTTAAGCAAAAAATATTCCACGTGATTTTTGCCTATAATAACGGGTCGTTTGCCTTCTTTTACCACCCTTTTATACTCCAAAATCACTTCGCTAACGTCGTCCTTCATCACTGCTGGTACTTTTGGAGCATAGTGCTTATACTTCATACCGGGAGCAAGCGCAACTTCTACGTTTTTACTCTTATACACGGCTACTTCGCTTAGCACTTCTTTCAGCATTTCTTCGGTGATTGCACCGGGGCGCAAAATAGTCGGCGTATCCATAGTTAAGTCCAAAATGGTGGACTCGATACCCACCTCGCAACTGCCACCGTCTATTATTAGCGGTATTTTGCCGTTAAGGTCGTCGAAAACGTGTTTTGCCGTGGTAGGACTGATATGCTTTGAAGAATTTGCGCTAGGCGCAGCCATAAACACACCCGATTTTTCCACTATTTTTCTTGCAATTTCATTTGACGGCATACGCACGCCCACCGTATCTCTACCCGCCGTAACCACGGGACTTACTTTGTCGCTTTTTTTCAGTATTATAGTTAGTGGCCCTGGCAAAAATTTATTTGCAAGCGTGTAAAACACGTCGGGAATTTCCCTTGCCACTTCTTTTACGTCCTCTATTTTTGCAATATGCACGATAAGTGGATTGTCCTGTGGTCTGCCTTTTGCTAAAAATATCTTTTCCACAGCATCAGCATTAGTACAATCAGCGCCAAGCCCGTACACCGTTTCGGTAGGGAAAGCAACCACTTCGCCGTCCTTTAACAACTTAACGGCATAGTCCAAACCTTCGTCTATTTTAAGTACTTTCGTTTCCATATTTACCTCTTTTGTAATATTGTAGCACTTTTTTTATTATATACAAAATATTATTAGTAATCCCGTCAAAATTCCCACGCTTATCCCGTAAACGTCGTTCTTTTTGTTAGCGTAACACTCTCTAAACAATTCGTTTATAGCAACGTAAAGCATAGCCCCCGACGAAAATGCAATACTGCCTGCAATAAACGCCTCGCTTACCCCGCCTAGATAATAACTTATCACACCGCCTATCACGGTAGGTAGCCCCGATAAAAAACAGGTAAACAGTATTTTAGTTGGTTTTGCTTTGCCAAGTGCCATTGGTAGTGCTATTGCCATACCTTCGGGAATATTGTGTAGCGCAATCATAATTACGTAGCCAATAGACAAACTCGCCACGCTACTTGCACCGATTATCATACCTTCGGGGAAGTTATGCACGGCAATAGACGTAATAACTATCATAGCGGTTAATTTGTCGTTATTTACGGCAAATGTTTTTAATATCTCGGTTCTTTTTTCTTTTTTATTTACCGCTATATCCACTATTTGCACCACTAAATACCCTGCAATCATCAGCAATAATGCAAAGACTACGTTGCTTTTTTTAATGGCTTCGACGACTAAGTCGCTAAGCACCATAGCAGTCATTACGCCACCAGCAAAACCATACAAAAGCCCTACGGATATATTTTTCTTTTTAAGCGCTATGCCAAGTACTCCCCCAAGCATAGTACCAACGACTCCCGCCAAAAATACGGCGAGCAAAACATTTAGCATTAGATTTCTTCCTTGTATATAGGCTGATAAACCAAGCCGTTTTCATCTCTAAAACTGTGAAACAGCGTGATATTATCGCAATTCAATCTAATCTTATGCTCTAAGTTACGTAATAATTCGCCTTCGTACTCCGTTTTTCTAGCAAGCGTTACGTGTGGAGTAAAAAGTTCCTCTACTATAAATCCGTTTTTTTCAAGTTCGTTGTGCAATAGTTTATGCACTTTATCTAGTCCAAGGCAATCCCCCGTAAGCACGGTGATTTTGCCGTTTTTGAAAGTCGATAATAAATTAGCCGTAAAAACGCAAGGTTTTACGCTTCGTTTTACGGCTTTAATACAATTTATGATTTTTTCTATTTCGTTTTCCTTGACGTTACCTATAAATTGCAAGGTAACGTGATAATTGTTTTTATCAGTTAGGGAGCATTTTTTCGCTAGGCTTTCCACCTTTTTTGCTACTAAAAAGATTTCGTCCTTTTCTTCTTTTTTTAACTCTACTCCCAAAAAAACTCTCATCTATTTTTTCTTTTCCTTTTTGCTAGGCTTATTGATAACTACTTCATTTTGTGGTTTATTCGATACGTTTTTTACTTTTAACACCACTAGCATTACTATGCTTGCAAGCGTGATTGAACTAATAATAACTACGGGAACGATTACGTCGTTTATAGTAGTAGCCCTAGGCAATCCCCTAGTAGACGAAGTAAGCGTATAAATGATAGTTTTTCCGTCCTTTACTTTTCCGCATATAGTAACGTCGTCTAGATTAGGCTTATTTATTACAACGTCGGTAAAATCTTCATTGAAAAGTTTACTTCCACTTATAGTTTTTACGTTATACGTTCCGTCGGCGTTTTTGCATACGTACGCGCCCGTCTTAAATATCAGTTGATACCTTTTCGTCATAGTAAAGTCGTCTATCGGCGTAGCGTTAGCGTCTTTGTCAAGCTTATAAACTTTGTATATCTTTTTTGCGTTTTGCGGGTCAAACTCCTCGTCCGGTTTATCCTTGTTCGTCAACAATTCGCCGTTAGGCTTGTACCACTTGCCGTTTTGATTGTAAATATCGCTTAGCCTAATTTCAGGATAATCCTCTAAGTGAATATTATACGCAAGCGCAACGCCGTCTATAAACGGAGCAATATAGTCGTACGTGAAATCTACTATCGTTCTGCCGTTTCTGTCGTACGCACCAAACCTTGCGTTATAATAAAGCGTTTTGTTTGATTGTATTAACTTTTGGCAAACTAACGTGCCGTCGTTGTAGAATAGGTTTTTGTAAGTAGCGTCGGTTTTTTCAAAAGCCGTACTTCCGTCGATATTTAATAGCCTAATATATCCCCACGAGTTGTTTGGCGAAAAACCTTTGCCGTCTATAAACAGCATATACAGTGGGCTAAATCCCGAAAGTCTATCTTGGTTTAGCTGAAAATCTTTACCAACCCTACCCGTTAGCGACGTTACTATCTCGTTATTTTGGTCAAGAATATATTGGTCGCTATACGCCGTTTTCGTATTTGGATCTACGGTTATACCACTTTGCACTAGTTTATAGCCTTTTTTTAGTACGTCGTTAATAGAAACTACAAGGTCGCCGTACTCGTTAGTTAATTGCTCGTTTTCGTCGAACAATATACTCATAAAATAAGTATTGCTTTTGGAACTTTTTTCAATCTTTTCGGTATTTGCATTGTATATAATTGCTTCGCCGTTATAATTTTTACCGTTTAGCGTATATTGATATTCCGTTCCCGATGACACAGTTTGATTAAATATATAAAATCTTCCACCACCTAGGTAACTAGGATATAGCGACGAACCTTCAAATATTGCGTTTTTTTCCGGATTAGTAATTGATTCGGTGTTATCGTCCATAACGCTTGGTAATTTGTATATTTCTACCTTACTTACGCTAGAAACCGAACTAGCATTTGTAGCAACCACGTAATTATCATATAAATACAAATTGCCATTTAAGTTATATATTTGCGTTAAATAGCCGTTTTGACCATAAAACTCCACTACCTTATTGTTTTTGTATGCAAAATAATTGCCATCGTTACTAAAAGTTACTACGTTATCAATTTGCGTTGTATTTTTCTTAAATTGGATTCCCTTTTGGCTATCACATGCAAGAACTTGTACGTTTGAAGAAGAGCTCTCTTTGTAAAATATAAACTTGTCCGTCTTTTTAATTTCCTTAAATAGAGTTTCCTTATCGCCGTTTACACCGCCGATAACCCACGTTTGATTTTTGTAGTCGTATACTGCGTATACCGTATCGCCATTGACGATTTTCTTTACGACTACCCAAGGTTTTCCTGAGAAAAACGGATTTGAAACTGCGTTATACGCAACGTCGTACCCTGCTGGAATTTCACCCTCTCTATTTGCTCCGTCAAACTCGGTTAAAGTAGCGTGATTTACGTATACGTCGCTAAGCCTTACGGTGCTTGCGCAACCCGTAAACGCCACCCCGATAGCAACTATTAAACACACCAAAAGCAATATTTTCTTTTTCATATTTCCTCGTAAAATTTGATTACTGTTAACAAAATTAAATTTTAACATAAATATATTATTATGTCAATATATAGTACTATTTCGACCTAATAGCAAAATGCAAAATAAATATTTCTAACGCTACTTGATAAATACCTACTAAACTGCAAAATAACGGCATAAAAAAAAGGATTTTGCAATCCTTCTTATTTTTTCTTAAATTTTTTCTTCTTAAACAGCAATATGCCCGCAACGACTGTGATTACTACGGATATTGCGGTAAGTATCCAAAAACCTGCCGGATTATCTTGCCACGGCACAGGCGTATTCATACCCCACATAGAGTAAATCAACGTAGGTATTGCAAGTATAACCGTATATATCGTTAGTTTTTTCATCACGTTGTTTAGGTTGTTGTTTATAATGTTTGCAAATGCGTCGGTAGTGCTTTTCAAAATATCCGAGTAAATACGGCACATCTCCATTGCTTGCCTATTCTCTATACCAACGTCCTCCCACAAGTCAAGGTCGTCCTCGTAGAAGTTTTTTGCCTCCACCCTTGCTAGTTTTTCAATAACGGCGTTGTTGCTACGAAGCGAGGTAGAGAAGTATACCAATGAATTTTCTAGGTCAAGTAATTGAACTAGGGAATCGTTATTCATAGTTTCGTACAAATCCGATTGTATTCTTTGGCTGGCTTTATCTATTTGGCGTAGATATTGCAAGAATTTCGTACTTGCCCCGTACAAAAGTTGCAACAAAAATCTCGTCTTAAAATTAGTATCAAAACATTTTACCCTGCCCGTTGCAAAGTCGTTAAGAAGTACCGTTCTTTTTAAGCAAACGGTAACGATAGTACTAGCGTTGTACATAACGCCAAGCGGTATGGAAATATAGGAATAGTAGTTTTCCTCTTCCTCTATCGTAGGGATATCGAACAACGTCAAAAGCCAATCTTCGTCCCTGTCGATACGAGCCATCTCCTCGTCGTCTAGTGCTGCCTTAATCATCTCTTCGGGCGTACCTATTTTTTCACAAACGAATTCTATCTCTTTATCAGTAGGGTTGGTCATATGTATCCATTTTCCCTTTGCATCAAAAGTCTCGTCAATCGTCTCTGGGTCGATAGACTTCAAAAATTTCGTTTGTGGGTCTGTGTAAAAGATTTGAAACATCTCACTTACCTCCTCGTTATCATAACGTCTAGTAAGTAAGAAAAAACTAAAAACTAAAAACGTTATGAACCTTAGTTATTAAAATTGCAACTTAAAGGGTCTGCGTCCATTTTTACCTCATTGAAATTTAGTAAATATATTTTAGCATATTTGAAAAACGTATTGCAACCAAAAAACGCTTTATTTTCTAATTATAGCGTTTTTCCTACTAGTTAATGCCATTTTTTATTTTTTCGAACAAAAAAAGGAGCGTTTCCGCTCCTTAACTTACAAATTATACGATTTGTCTTTTGATTTTTAGCGCGCATTCTTTCAGCCTTGCTTTTTCTACGCTGTTTTCACACCTGCTACTAGCCTCGATTAACATTTTTGCAAGCCCAATATACGTTGCTCTATTTGCTTTTTTGCTAATTGCTACGTCTACTAGCGCCGATATCTTTTCTAATTTTTCCTTCGTTTCAGGTTTCATTTCTTCGTCGTCGTTAGTCGTATCGGCAGCAACTAAGGTTTCTTCGCTTTCCGTTGTCACCTCGTCCACAACTACGTTATCAGCTACGGGTTCAGCCATTTCTTCCACCGTTTCGATAGGCTCTATTTTAGTATCTTCCACTACCTCGCTAACGGTATCTTCATTTTCAGGCTCTTTTTCGTCTATTACGACGTTCTCGCTAACTTCTTGGGTAGTTTCTACTCTCTCGGTATTTTCTACGATAGTTTCTTCGCTAGTTTCAGCAACTTCGGCATAGTCCTCTACGTCAAAGTCTTGGTACAAGTTTACGTAAGCGTCTAGTCTTTCTTGCATTCTAAAAAAGTTTTCAACTGCGCCGTTATCTGCAAGTGAAAATACGCCGTTAATAATAAAGTCGCAAATAATTGCCGTTACTGCAAGTAAAGCAAGACCTGGAACTATACGAATAGGTTGGCTAAAATTATTGATATAGTGCAGATTGTAGCCAAGCGCCGCAAGAGCAATAAAGCCACTACCGTATCTAAACGCTAATATTCTACTACGGCTAATACCCCTACCTACTCTATGCCTAGTTAAGCATTGAGCATAAGTAATATATTCGCTTGGGAATCCGTAGCCTTCGTTAAGGTATGCTTTCCAGCAGTTGCGCATACTTTTTACGCAATGCTTTCCAAAACATTTAACGGTGAAATACTCCACGTTTTCCTTGTTTATCTCTTTGTATTTTTTTATAAATCTATTGATTTTTCTACAATCCTTGCTAATCATAGTGGTGTAGCAAAAAGATTTAGAAATAAGCACTACTATCGCCCAAGCGATAATAAGCAAAAATGCTAGCGCATAGATAACCGTATAATCCACTTCAATAAATTTGTGCATATTTGAATACACCATATTGTAGATGGATTTCAAAAAACTCTCAAAAGTCATAACTCCTCCAACTATGTGTATTATTATATCACAATAACGTTAAAATGCAACAATAATATTCAAATAAATGCCTTTTATCGTGCTATTTCGCATTATTAACACGACTTTTAACTATAAAGCGTACTATAACGGTATTTCCGTACCACGTTTTAGATTGACTATGATTTTTTTGTCTATTTCGGCATTAAATAGGGTTTTATACGCAGTTTCGTACACATAAAACTGCTTTTCATACGCTTCACGCAATTCGTCGTCACTTCGTGAAGAGAATTTATAATCCACCAAAATAGTTTTATCACCCTGAATCACAAGGTCCATTACACCCTGAACGACAACCTCGTCGGTTGAGTCGTAGCCCACTTTATTTGCCCCGATTTTGATTACGAATTCCTTTTCTCTAAAACAATTATACCTACTAGCGTACCTAATTATATCCAAATTAAGCACCTTAGTAATAGCGCTAGCATCTACGACGTCTCGTTCTTCACGTAGTAAAACGCCCGCCTCTACCATCTTGTCTAACTCTTTTACGACGTCCTCGTAACTAGTTATAGAAAAGTCGATATGTTCCATTACTTTGTGGTATATTACGCCCGTTTTAACGTAAGCGCTTTCTTCGGTAATTTTATATGCGTCAGCACTACTTTCCACCGTGCTATTTATAGAGGTTGCGGAATGTACGAACGGCATCATAGTCGACGTCTTGTACGGGTACTTAAAACAAACTGCACTTTTTACCATATCCACTAATCGCTCGTCGGGTTTACCAAAAATCTTGCTCCTGTCCTCAATTTGTTCAATCTCGCCGTCGTAGGATAGATATTCCACCATATTTGCCATCACTTCGTCTCGCTCTATCACGTATAAAAGCATATCCAAATATGAATTTGCCTGCTCTACCAAGAACGGATAATAACCGCTTGGTCTCATTTGACCAAGTAGATACATTTTGTTTTTCGCCCTAGTTAGCGCCACGTAGAATAGCCTAATGCTTTCCATAAAACTTTTGTGTTCTATATACAAACCAACTGCTCTTCTACCAAGCGAATTCCTTTTTAGACAGGTTTTGTGGTCGTAGTAGTATATTCCCATACCCACGTCGCTATTATACAAAAATTCTCCTTGCGCATCCTTATTGTTAAACGCTAGGTTTAATTCCGGCAAAAATACAATAGGGAATTCCAAGCCCTTAGACTTGTGTATTGTCATTACTTGAACGGCGTCCTTGTTTTTTGACGATATGGTTTTCGGCTTAATTTCACTCGTTTTTACGTAATCTAAATAATCGACTACGTCGTTAAGGTTTTTGTTATTTTGTAAGTCCAAAATAAAATCGTTTAGATTGCTTAGTCGTGCTTCGCCGTCTTCAAGCGACAATATATATTCGTCGTAGCCTTCGCTAAGTAAATTCCTAAGTAAAGTAGGCACGCTCTTAAACGACGACGTAAACCTAATATTTTCAATTAGACTTAATAGTTTTCGTATTTTCGTTGCTATCTGGTCGTTTTCTAAATCGGCGTACGACTTAATTGCTCCGTACAAATCGCCCGACGAATATTTTGTCCTTACCACGGCAAGTTCTTGCTCGGTCAGTTTGCCAAAAAAGGATAACAAAACGGTCGCAAGCGGTTTATCCTGCTTCGTGTTTAACGCTAAGGACAAAACGTCGCTTAGTAATTTAATATCTTCAAGCGATTTTTTCTCGTCGAAATCTATAATATTAAGCGGAACGTATTTTGCCAAATATTCCAAAATAGGCCCTACGCTACTTCTACTTCTAGCAAGAATCGCAATATCGCTATATTTGCATTTTTGCCCGTTAATTTCGTAACTACCCACTAATTTTATTATTTCGTTTAGTATGTATTTCGCTTCCGTAATTTCAGAAGATTCTTCGCTAACTATCTCTTGTTCAAGCGGATTATACACACCGCTAATCTTTTCCTTTTCATTCTTTTTAGGTCTTTCTATTAGCACTATTTTGCAATCGTCGTTTTTTTCAAGCTTTTCCATAACCGTACCCGGTCTATTCAGCCTACTAGTTCCCTTATAATCCACCATCGACGTTGCCTCGGTCATAATCCTATCGAATATCCTATTAACGAAATCGATAATTCCTTCGCTACTTCTAAAATTGCAGTTTAGGTCTATTACCGTGCCTTCCCCCGTTTTTTTGTAGTTGTCGTACCTATTTTTAATTATTCTCGGGTCGCAAAGTCTAAATCCATATATGCTTTGTTTTAGGTCGCCAACGTAAAATCTCTCGTCCTTTGCCACCTTGTCTATAATATACTCTTGCACGGGGTTGGTATCTTGATATTCGTCAACGAATACTGCGTCGAATCTGCCCTTTATTTCTTCTACTAGTTCGTCGTTTTTCAGTATTTCAAGGGCGTACGTTTCCAGGTCGTTAAAATCCTGCTTGCCGTCTTTTGCTTTCAAAGCCCCGTATTCTTTTGCAAACTCTTCCGTAAATTTTACTAGACTAGTTAGCACCGGCTCTGTTTGCCGATACTCCCTAATAGTATTAGAATACGGCGACATTTCTCTTAATTTTTTTACGGCGTCGTTAAGTACTCCACGTGCTTTTGATATCATCTCAATTACGTACTCGGAGTCTTTCGTATTACTCTTTCTTAGTCTTTTAGTCAGTTTGAAATCGACGGCGTATCGTATGAATTCTTCTAGGCTGTTTCCCTTTCTAAACGGTTGCAATTTTTCAACCATTTCTTCAACCACGTCCACGTTGTCGGTAACGTGCTTTCTAATGGAATCTAGTATTGCGTTTACTAGCATTATGTCCTTTTCTATCTCTTTAACTATGATTCTACCTAAGAAAGATATTCCGTCCTTACAGAACATAAAACCTACTTGTTTGGTCAAAAAGTGCTCGTCAACTTGCGTTTTTGCATTTTCGTATATTTTTTTAACGATAGCGTAAAACTCGTCGTAAGTGCGGTTTTTAGTAAGTACGTTCACAAGTAAAGTTAGGTCAATTACTGAATTTTTATCAGTCGACACCTTTTCAATAGCGCTTTCAAACGCCTTCCTTTTGTACAATTCGACTTCCATTTCGCTAAGGATATCAAACACGGGGTCGATACCTAAATAGTCAAAATGCGACCTTGCAAGTTCTAGGCAAAAACTATGTATCGTACTTATTTGGCTAAACGGCATAAGGGCAATTTGTTCACGCATTAAAGCGCCTACTTCGCCACCCTCTTTTGCAACTTCTATAAGTTTAGAGGTAATCTTCGCCTTCATCTCGCTACTTGCAAGTTCGGTAAAAGTAAGCACCAACATTCTATTTATCGGCACTTTTTTATTTATAATATTATTCAGCACTCTCTCTACTAAAACGGTGGTTTTACCACTGCCTGCAGATGCTGAAATTAGTATATTTCCGTTTTGTTCTATTGCCCGTTTTTGCTCTGGCGTATAATTAACACTCATCTATTGCCTCTATAATCGTTTCTTTCGTAATTTCCGATACCTTTCTTCCTTGTTCTTTGTCAAACCCACACACGTTTTTATAACTGCAATAATTGCACGCTCCGTTTATAGGCGACGCTAGAATATTGCCGTCGATAATCTGCTCGCAAGCGTTTTGTACTAACGTATTTACGTACTTGCAAACCTTTTCAAATTCTTCGTCGCTTAGCATTATTTTTTCGGCTTTTTTGCTAAACGACCCGTCTTTATTCGTTTCCAATCCGCCTATCAGCGTGCTTTTACCTTCAAGCGCCGTATAGTCTACCATTTCCACTACTTGCTTACTTGCATTAGTATTTCCAATACATTTTATCCTGTCCGTTAACGGCGATTCTAGTTCGTACTTAAACAAAATCGGTTGATAATATACGCCTGCCGGCTTCAAAGTAGGATTTTGTTTTATTAGCGCCGCAAGGTAGGTAAACAGCTGTATTTTTTTCCCTAAATACACGCTTTCAAAACCACTTACGTCTACGTGCCCCGTCTTGTAGTCGATTATAATTACTCTATCTTCGTACTTGTCTATTCTATCGATTTTGCCTATAAATTTTATCGTCTTGTCCTTAGCGTTTATTTCTATTGGATTTACGCCATTACTACCAAATGCGTATTCGAATTTGTACGGTCTAAATTTGGTGTATTTTAGTCTATCTACCAAATATTTGCACACGACTACACACTCTTTTCTTATCCTGTTTAATATCGCTACACTACTCTTTTCCGTAATGGCTTGTATCCTTTGGTCGCTAGACAATATTTCGTCTATTATCTTATTTACGATAGTCTCTATTTCCGTATCGGTTAGGTCGTATTTTTCCCTATCCTTGAAAAAGTTTTCTAGTACGCTATGGATAATCACACCTATATCCATGCCCGTAAAATCCGCCTCTTTTCTATCTTTTAGGTTCAAGCCGTAATCCATAAAGTGCATATACGGACATCTATAATAGCATTCTATTTGGCTAACGCTAGTAAAGTCCCTTCTAAAAAAGAGTTTATCGCCACACGCTATTTTATATTCTTTTTCGTGCTTTTCATAGTCTTTTAATTTTGCTTTTTCTTCGCTTGACAACACTTCGTAAATAGAGCCTAAAAACTCGTTGTACCTATAAAAACTCGTTGGCTCGCTTTTAACTAGTAGCCTAATGGCGTTTTCACCCGTAGCAATCATAGACGGAGCAACGTCCAAGAATTCCTCTTCGTCCATTGCTAGCATATTTTGCATAACGTCGAAGGAATACCTTTTTACGCCTATATCAAAAATATTAGTTAGTTCCCTAAAAATATCCGACGGCGCAGTGCCTAACGATTCGTTATAACTGATAATCAATTTTTTGTTTGCAATTACCAAAAGTTGCAAAGTTTTGAATAAAGCATCGCTATTATTCGTTTTAGGCGTTGGATACACTACTATGCCGTTTTTCTTCATCATATCCGTTTCAACGGAAGTAAGTATAACGGCGTCCTTTTGCTGATACGGTAACTGACCTTGGTTTGCACCCAAAATTATTACGTTATTTACCTTTTCGTAGTTGGTTTCATCGCTTTCCCCTACGTACACGCTATCTACGTACACGGGCACTAATCCTATATTTATATCGCTTAGCATATTTTCCAAGGTCTGCACGAATTCGCCAAGCGGTACTTTTTCGCTACCTAATATTTCGTCGTATTCGTCAAGAACAGAGTACAATTTGTCGTACGCTTGGTGGGTAATCGGCAAGTAAAAGCTATTGCCACTCTCAACTTGCTTGTCCATAAATTTGTTAGTATTTTCAATAAAATCTGCGTTATCTAAAAATTCCCTTATTTCCACACAATAATCTTCACCCTTAAATACACTTAGCGACTTAACTATTTTTTCTCTTACCTTTTCAGCGTTTTTGTACAAAACGTCGTCTTTGCCAAGGCTAAATTCCTTTTCAAATCTCGAAAAATTTATGCCGTATTTTAGAATATAACTATCAAAATCGTCGTACTCACTCTCGGTAATCTCGCTAAACGGATTTAACGCAAGTTTTAGCATATAGCCCTTTTCGTATCCGCTTTGCCTAGCCTTAATTGCATCTATCACGTACCTAATAGAAGCCTGACCTAACGCCTCTTCCTTTTTGTTTATAAAAAACGGCACGTCGTACCTTGAAAAAATCTTTTTTATAACAGGCGTATATTCGTCTACGCTACTAACGACAACCGAAAAATCCCTGTATCTTTCGCCGTGCATAACTTGGTATTTTATCTTTTGAGCGGCAAACTCCACCTCTTTTTCGATATTATCGTTTGCATACAACTGCACCTTTTCAGTTGTGGTTTTATCTATTTTTTCGTAGCCGAAAACGTTGTCGACTATCCTTTCAAAGTCCTTATCTATATCGGTAGGCGCAACTTCAACCTCGTACTTTACACCTACGTTTTTTGCCACTTTTGTAAGTTCTGCAAAGGTATTTACGGGGAAAATCCTACTATTTGCCCCGTCCGACATAGGCAAGCCTACCATTACGCCTTTACTAATTTTTAGCAATTTTTCAATCGTCGTAAGTTGCAATTTTGAAAAGAAATGGTAATTAAGCACGTAAAAATAGCAATCGGTAAACTCTCCGCTATCGCTTATTTGCTCGTTGAATTTTTCTAATAGACTTGTTGCATCATTATATTCGTTTTCAAGTAAATTTACGTATTCTTCGTAAAGCACGGCAATATCGTGCATTTTTAGTTTGCTGTTTTGTGGTAAGTCCAAACTAAGCAAACTATTTGCCGATACTCTGCTGTTTCTTAACGCAGAAATTACCGAGTACATTTCACGATAAAAACCCGTATAACGCCTACTATTAGCGTACTTTTGAAGTTCGTCCTTCTTTCGCATAACCGCCTTTGTAAACAGCATTAAACTACCCGCAGGCGACAATATTTTATTGCGATTTTTAACGCTTTTTTTAGCAAGCCTACTTAGCGAAGTAACGTCCAAATTGTCTACTCCGTTTTTACCAAGCAAATCGAAAATAATTTTTTCGCCACTCAAAGTGAATTGCTCCGGCACTAGCACTATATGCCTAACGTTTTTTTCGTTAAGGCGTTTTTTAAGATTATTTATTACCCCTTCGGTTACTGCGTAAAAGGTTTTTGCTTCTACAATTTTTAACATATTTTCCTCATATAATATATTATCATACTTTATAACTATTTTGAATAGAAAAAAGTACTTTTTATGACGCTACAAATATTTGTTAAATTTTGAAAGTTGTGTTATAATCTCTTTTGAGGTAATTATGAAAAAATCAATGAAATTAGTATTATTAGTAATTTTAGTGCTTTCCGTGGGCGTTTTTGCTTTTGCGGGCTGTTCGAGTACCCCGTACCAAAAGTTCCTTAATACCAACTGGGATAAGGAGAAAAAGGAAGTAGCCACCTACGACTACACCTTTGAAAAGGGCGAAGAAAAAATTAAAGGCACGCTGACTACCACGATATATCAAATCACCGAGAAAAACGGCAACTTTACTATCGGTTCGAAAGAATATAAAGACCAAAAAAGTGGCACTTATTATAAATACGAATTGTCGGTTGAAAACGGCGATTACGTAAAAGCAGAGGTTTTCTTCAAGAGCGAAACCAACCGCATATATATGCCAAAAGCAAGTTATATGGAAAGAAAGGACGGCGACAAAGTGCAGTCGGTAATGCTTGTTTACTCGGGTGAAAATTGCTCGGTAACCGTAGTTAACGACGGCGCAACTACTACGCAAAGCGAAAAGGTATCTAAAAACGGCTTGGTATTTGATAACGCAGAATTACATGCAGTTGCAAGAACCTTAAACTTCTCGCAAAACGGTACGCTTAGTTTCCAAACGCCTATCTACTCTAACGGCGAAGTTTTCGTAAAGACTATGGCGATGGGCGCTACTTCTACAACGAAGCACAACGTTAAACCAAAAGATGAAAATGCAGAGATGGACAAAACCTACGCATTTATAAACGAAGGTAACGAATTCTCAGCCGTAATAGTACTTTTGACCATTAACGAAAAACCAAGCGGACTTCCACAAACTGTTCAAGTTGCAAAAGGTACGTTAAAAATCGGCGGTGAAAGTTTTACTCAACCAGTTATTAGAATAGAAGAAGGCAACAAGGAAAAAGGCAAATCAACCTACGTACTAACTAACATAGTGAAAGAAGCAATTTAATTATAAAACATACAAAAAGCGAGCCGTTTGGTTCGCTTTTTCACACTATTTCTACCACTCTCTATTTTGATAATAGCAAGTATATTTTTTATGGCTATTAGTGGTATATTGCTTTCATTTAATATCCCCTATCCTATCTTACCTTATCATACCTTATCATACCTTATCATACCTTATCATACCTTACCATATCCTATACTTATCCTACTCTATCTTAGCCTATCTTATCTTGTCATATCCTATGTTATCGTATCCTACCCTATATTAACTTATCATATCCTACCCTTACTCCTACTCCTATTCGTAATTATAATTTTACTACTTATCCTAATTCATTTTCTAGTACGAAAACGGCAATAAAACAGCGTCTTTTCGGCTAAAATTTAATATTTAATTAGTTTTTGCATATATATATTTTATGAACATATATTTTGAAGAACCTAATTCGGCAGTAATTAAAATAGACGGGAAAATAATTTACAATTTCCCGTGTTTAATCCGCTATGAAAAACCGTTAGTAATTGAATATTTGCCAACTACTAACGATTTTTTGCCCTTTACAAAAATATTAAAGGTGAAAAACGGCAAACTAATTACTTATCAAGAATTACACGTTACCCTATATAGTAGCGACCTAATTAGCGTTAGTTACCAGCCGAAAATCAACGTGATTAACGCTATTGAAACGGTGCAAAAATTGGACGCTGGTAGACTTAGCGTAGCAATTATCAAAACCGACCTTTATAACCTAGTATTTTACGACAATGACGTGAAAAAAGTAATAACTTTGCCAAGTTACGTTAAATTTCCAAAAGTTGAAAGATTTGGCGACAAACTAGTAATATTAGCGTCAACGGTAAACTATAAAAAATATTTTGGCATAATATCGCTAATAGATTTATCGGTAAAATTAGGCTTAGAATGCGACGAAGTTTGTTCAAATGAACGTAATATAATTATCAAACAAAAATATAGCGACACAATGAAACGCACTGCAAACTACCTGTACTCTTATAGCGAAGTAAAACTTACGGATATTCAATTCGAGTACGGCGAAAAAGAAACGAATAATATAGGCAAACTATTTATCGAAGCGTACCTTGCGTGCGACGTTAAAAAACTAAACGAATATTCCCTATACCCTATCTCATATTTTACTTTACGAGAATATTTGGGTGATATCGTTTTGCTTAGCCCACCTTTTGAAACGGACAAAACGCTTATCGGCTATAAAACGGACAACGTAACTATTGTAAAAAGCGTAGACTTTAATATAATAAACGACAAAATAGAAAATTTCGAAATAAAATAGCGAAGGCGTGCTTCGCTATAAATTCCGTTATCTTTAATTTACTTTAAGCCGATTTCACGGCAAAGTTCTTCCAAACTCTTTTTAGGAGTAAGGGCTTCCTTGTAATCAAACTCCTCGTCTAGTTCTTTTATTTGGTTTTTTAATTCGCTGACAAGCCTATCGGCTTGCTCTTCTTGTAGTTTAGTTATCCTTTCGCTTTCGCTATCGAATTGCATTTGCTCTTCGCTCTCCAAATGCGGTAATATAATATTTAATCGTCCTAATTTGTCAATTAAAGTCTGTTTTGTGTTAATTACCAAACTTTCCATATTGTTTACGTCCTTATCGAAATGGTACTTATTTTTTAGTTCTTCGTAGCAATTCGTCCACTTTGCTTGAAATATTTTTAGCCTTTCTATCTCCAAGGCGTACTGCGTTTTTAATTCGCTTTCAATATCTTCTGCTCGCCTAGTTGCCTCGGTCAAAGTTCTTTCGATAAGTTTTTCTTTTTTCCTATACACGCTAAGTTCTTCTGCCAATTTTTCATTTTGCTCTTTTAACTCGTCTATCCTTTCTTTTTGCTCTTGTGAAACACTTGCAAAATTGTCGTTTAGTTTGGTTAAAAAAACGTTTACTTCCTTTTCATCGTATCCTCTTAGTACTTTTCTAAATCCTTCCATAACGCCCCCAAAAAAAATATAGCCGTATTTTTAGTACGACTATATTATAACTTTTGTTCTCGTTCTTTTTTTGTAAAAAATTGTTAGTTTTTGTGTGCCTTTGTCAATAATTCTTGTTTTAGATTGTAAAGTTTATCCGACAAGTCCACTTTGTATTTGTGAGGATACATAAGTCTGCGATATTCAGGATAAAACTCGTCTATTGACTTTCTTGCATATTCGCCCACTTCTTTTAGCGTAGGGAACTTATATACTACCTTGCCGTTTTTAATTACGTCTACCATAAGGTCTTTGGTAGTATAATTCGTGTAGGTGGTTTGTTTCCAAGTATCATCCGGGTCAAAAATGGTAAGTGGCTTAGTATTATCGAAGGTTTCGTCCTTAAAGCAAATTAAGTCAGCCCTTGCCATATTATTTTCGTCGTATATTCTTACAATCTTTTTTAGTCCCGGATTAGTGATTTTTTCCTTGGTATCGCTTATCTTCATTTTCGGGGTGAACGTTCCGTCAGCCTCGATTCCTGCAAGTTTGTATACACCGCCAAGACTTGGATTATCGTAACTTGTAATAAGTTTCGTACCTATACCGTAAATATCTATTTTTGCTCCTTGTATATGCAAGGACTCCAAAATATTTTCGTCTATATCACCACTTGCAAATATTTTAGCGTCGGTGTGCCCAGCCTTATCTAGCATTTTTCTTGCTTCTTTCGATAGATATGCAAGGTCGCCCGAGTCTAACCTTATTCCCAACGGCTTATGTCCTGCCGCCTTCAATTCGTCAAATACTTTGATTGCGTTAGGTACGCCTTGTTTTAGCGTATCGTACGTATCTACAAGTAGTAGACAACCGTCAGGGTTTTGTTTTGCGTACTCTCTAAACGCAGTTATTTCGTCAGGGAAACTCATTACCCAACTGTGCGCAATAGTACCTTTAACGGGAATATCGAATAGTTTACCTGCAAGAACGTTACTCGTAGAGCCACAACCACCAACGTACGAAGCACGAGTGCCGTAAATACCTGCGTCTGGTCCTTGTGCTCTTCTTAGCCCGAATTCCGATATATTAGCGCCGTACGCACTATCAACTATTCTTCTCGATTTAGTTGCAATTAGCGTTTGGTGATTGATAATATTCAAAATTGCCGTTTCTAAGAATTGAGCCTCAAACATAGGTGCTTTCACCGTCAAGATAGGCTCGTAAGGGAATATTACCGTTCCTTCTGGTACGGCGTATACGTCCCCCGTGAACTTAAAGTTTTCCAACTTTTTCAAAAATTCCTCTGAAAAAGCGTTTAGGCTACGTAGATAATCTATATCTTCCTTTGAAAACTTGATATTCGTTATCCATTCAACCGCTTGTTCTAGTCCGCAGGCAATTGCTTTATTTAAGCCTTTTGAATTTCTATAAAATATGTCGAATACGCCGATATTATCTTCTGTGCCACATTCAAGATAACCGTTCATCATCGTTAATTGATAAAAGTCGGTTAGTAAAGTTAAATCTCTCATTATAATTCCACCTTGCAAGCGCCGTTTTCACGGATACTCATAACGAAAATATTTTTTTCGCCAAACAACGCTTTCATTTTCTCGGAGTAGTTTTCAACTGCCGATTTTTCCACGTAACTTATAATCGTGCCCGCAAATCCACCACCGTGCACCCTTGACGCTTTTACGCCGTCAAGCGTTTTTGAATAGTTTACGCCAAGAGAAATAAGTTCGTCGTAGTCGCCGTCCACTCTGTAATTTTGTAGTTTAGTTTCGCTACTTAGTCCCGACGAGGAAATCATATCGCAAAATGCGTTTTCGTCGCCGTCTACTATTGCTTTTACCGCAAGGTCAACCCTATCGTTCTCCTCGAAGTAGTGCATTACCCTAAGGATTGCCCTTCCCGTAAATTGTTGTTTTAATTTAACGATATTTTTATAAAAATCTTCCTTAGATACTTCTCTAAGCACTTTTTTGTCAAAGTAATTTGCAATCTCTTCCATCTCAAACCTAATCGACGCATAGGCATCTGTCAAGTTAGAATGGTTACCACCGGTATTCACCACCACGATAGCAAGATTATCAAAATCCCAATGATAGTGTTTTATCTCTGGGTTTACCGTACTTCTAAAATCGATATACGATACGCCACCAAGTGCAATTGCCGACTGGTCAAGTAGTCCGCACGGCTTGTTGAAATAGATATTTTCAGCATATTGCGAAGCCTTTGCTTTCTCTACGTCGGACACTTTGCCGTCGTTGAAAAATACGTTAAGAATCTCTGCAATAAGCACCTCGAAAGACGACGACGAACTAACGCCTGCGCCCTTAAATACGTCGCTTACGGCGTTTGCGTTAAATCCACCTACTTTGTATCCGTTAGTTACGAAATAGTTTACTACGCCTCTTACTAGAGCTACGCTTTTGCCATACTCGTCTGCTCTTACTTTCGTATCGTTTACGTCAACTAGCATAGCAGGATATCCCTCGGATCTAAAACTGATTTTATCCGTACCATTCACGCTTGCAACAGCCAACGTATCCACGCTAATTGCACCCGCTAAAACCTTACCGTTATTGTGGTCGGTGTGGTTGCCGATTATTTCAATTCTGCCAGGGGAGGAGAAAAACGTTCCGTCCTCGCCAAATTCACTTTTGTGCAAAGCGTACAAATCCGCAAATCTTTTCGCTTGCTCGCCTATTTTGCAGTCGCCGTACAAACTTTTTACGGTTTTTGCAAATTTCTCGCTGGTTAATAACTCACTTTCTTTAATTTGTATTGCCATTTTTACCTCAATAGAGTATAATTTAATAGTGTTATTATATCACGATAAGCAAAGTAACGCAATCATTTATATAAAAACGAGAGGATTTAAGATGAAAGAAGCAAACGAACTAGTTGCCGAATTGATTTTGTACGCAGAAAATAATTTGTATCTTGACAGAGAGGATAGCATATACGTTACCAACCTTTTACTTCATAGACTTGGACTAAGATTTCCAGCCGAAGAAAAGCCGACTAGCGCAAGGTTTGTAACCGAAATTATGGACGACATCGTAGATTACGCAGTAAAAGCAGGTATCACCACCGAAGAAGAAAAAACGTTGTTCGAAACGGAAATTCTAGGTATGGTATCACCTCTTCCTTCTAAGGCAAGGGCTTTGTTTGACAAATTTGCAAGTAAAAGAGGCACTAAATTTGCTTGCGAAGGCTTTTTCAAATTCTGTAAAGACGTAAACTATATTAGAACTAGGGACATCGCTAAAAATATCAAGTGGGAAACTACGGGCGAAAAAGGTAATATTCAAATTACTATCAACTTATCAAAACCCGAAAAAGACCCTAAGGATATACTAAGAGCAAAAATGGAAGATACTTCAAAAAAATACCCTAAATGTATGCTTTGTAAGGAGAACGAAGGCTTTTGGGGCACGTTCAGTTTGCCTGCACGCCAAACGCTTAGAATTTTGCCTATCAGCCTAAACAACGAAAGTTGGAATTTGCAATTCTCGCCGTACATGTACTTCGACCAACACTGTATTGCTTTTAGCACCGAGCATAGACCTATGAAAGTTAGCATAGATTCATTTAGAGCAATGCTAGACTTTGTGGAGTTGTTCCCACACTATTTTATCGGCTCTAACGCTGCTCTACCTATCGTTGGCGGATCTATTTTGTCGCACGACCACTATCAAGGCGGAGCAAAAGTTTTGCCAATGTTCACAAGGGGCAACAAACTTACCTTTAAGTCCGATAAATACCCTAGCGTAGAAATCGGTATCGTAGATTGGTACAACAGCGTAATTAGGCTTACCTCTTCTAATAGAGCAGAACTTGAAGCAATCAGCGAATATATACTAAACTTCTGGAACGATTACACCGACGAAGAAAGTGGAATAATTGCTCGTGATAGCGAACAACACAACGCAATCACCCCTATCACCACCTTTGAAGACGGAAAATATACTCTAAACTTTATTTTGCGTAACAATAGGTGCGACAACGAGCATCCGTTCGGTATCTTCCACCCTGCTGAAAGACTACACAATATCAAAAAGGAAGGCATTGGCATTATCGAAGTAATGGGCTTGTTTATTTTGCCGGGTAGACTACTTAGCGAAATGAATATGATAAAGGATTACTTACTTGGCAAAACCGACGTTGACCTAGATAAACTAACGCCTGACGACAAACTTTACAAGCATATCGGTATGATAAAAGAATTAGAAGAAACTTGTGCAGGAGAGAAAAACGAAGAAAAAGTTGGCGACGCTATAACCAACTATATCAACAAGGCTTGCGCTGAAATCTTGTTTACTACGGGCGTATTCAAAAACACCGAGCAAGGCGAAAAAGCGTTTATCTCCCTAATGGAAAAAATGGGCTTTGAAAAATGCTAATCAAAATATCAAAAATATAATTTAACAAAACCGAGAGTTTTCTCTCGGTTTTATTTTTATCATTTTTTTACTCCCGTTAGGGTTAGGTTTTCATTTAATACACTGCTACCGTTAAGTTATTTTCTATCTAATTTATATCATTAAATACGCTGTTTTTGTTATCCAATATCAAATTACCAAATAAAAATCCGTCGCAATTTGCGACGGAGATTATCTATACAAGATATTTTATTGCAATAGTATGTTTTATCTCTAATTTGGTTTTTGCCTCTTTTATAGTAATAGTTGCCTGACCATTATATCCACTAGATGGCAGTGAAGGTAGTTTTAATTCTAATTTATATCCTACATAGTTTACTGGAATATCAGTTATTGATCCACTTCTCTCAAAAATTACACGAAACTCCGGCTCAAATACGACCTTGCCATCACTTGAAGATAGCACTACGCTTCCCTTTGTCCTTAGCATAACGTCCTTGGTATTCGTCGTCAATACGTTATTTTCGAATTTATATTTATTTATATCAGCAACTTCTAAATCAAACCTAGCATTTTCGTAGAACTGCAACTCGAAACGCACTACTTGGAATTTTTCTTTATTATCCTTGCTACGCACCGTAATTTCTACGTTTTTAGCTCCGACTGTTGCAGTTGGAATATTTGCAAACGTTACTAGCCCGTTCTCGTCTACGCTAGCAAAAGTACTGTTACTTTCGTATTCTAAATCTTGTTTTGCATTGTCAGGTAGCACTTTTGCGTTTATCTTAGCCGTTACGGGATCATGATAGGTATCGCTCTTTTTGGTAAATACTACGTAACTATTTTCAGCATCGAGTCTTTTTATTACCACTCCACTTTCAACGACGTTAACTATACTCACGTCGTTTACGCTTTCGTATACGCTTACGCTGACTCTCTTTTCAAGGTCGTTTACAGCCTTTATGATTATTTCGCAATTCCCTGCGCCAACTGCTACAACCTTACCATTTTGATCCACGGTAGCAACGCCCTCGTTTGAAGAAGTATACTTCAACGTTTTATCACTTGCGTTGTACGGTATAACGATAGGACTTAAAGTTTTCGTACCACCAACTTTAAGTTCAATGCTTTCTTCCACGTCAAGATCCGTAACGGCAACGGTATTCTTTTCCCCCGAGCAAGCAGTCAGCCCAAGTGTAAGTGCGATTACAAAAACGCTTATTAATGCAATCATTCCTCTCTTTTTCATAATTTCACCCCTATTTTCCTTCTATATAAATATACCATACTAAATTTACGAATATGAGTTTTGCGTATAAATTTATAATTTGCGAACTTTATACTCCGTTTTAATGCCATTTACCCTAGTTTATTGGCGTTTTTTATCAAATAATTTAACTTTTTAATTATTTTTGTAATCGTTTTTGAAAATATGTTACATCAATACGTAAAATTATCGTTAAATTCTTAACAACATAATTTTAGATATTGACATTTTTTTATATTTTTGCTATAATTATTAAGATTGTGCTAAGCGGGGAGCTAGTGGTGCCCTGTACCTACAAGCCACTTTAGTAGGGCCGAACGCCTTCCTAGGTATATTTTATGGAAAGCAGGAATTAGCAAGGGACGTTGACGTTAAGGTCTTGTGCAATAGCGTCTTGTGAACCGTGTCAGGACCTGACGGTAGCAGCACTAAGCAAATTGCGTTGTGTGCCACAAGGTTGCCTTAAAATAGTTACCTACTAGGATACCGTTTCGGTAGAATATATCGACGAAGGCTGCACAATTTTTTTGATTATAAGCAAGATTTTTTCTTGCTTTTTTATTTACCTTATTTTACGTTTTTAGTAGTAATTGTGTGCATTTTTACTTAGCAAATTTTATTTATCGTGATATAATTATATTATTATGAAAATATGTGGATTAGAAAAATTTTCTCTTGTCGATTACGACGACTACGTAACCTGTACCGTTTTTACAAAGGGTTGCAATTTCGTATGCCCTTTTTGCCACAATTCTTCCTTGGTTTTAGCAGACCACTTTGCCGAAGCAATCGAGGACGACGTTGTGTTCGATTACCTAACCAAACGTAAAAAAATGGTGGACGCCGTATGCATTACGGGTGGCGAACCTACCCTACAACCCGACCTAAAAGATTTTATTAAAAAGATTAAGGATATGGGCTTTAAGGTAAAACTTGACTCAAACGGCACTAAGCCCGAAATTATTAGCACTTTAATAGAAGAAAAACTAATAGACTACGTTGCAATGGATATTAAAAATTCGTTTGAGAAATATCCGCTTACGACGGGGGTAAAAGACTTAGACGTAACGCCTATCAAAGAAAGCGTATCACTAATTAAAAATTCGCCTATAAACTATGAATTTAGGACGACGCTAATAAAAGAACACCACCAACCTAGCGATATGGAAAAAATCGCCGAGATTGTAAGTGGCGCTAAAAACTACGTACTTCAAAAATTTAAGGATAACGGCGAATGTATCTCTCACGGGCTAACCGAAGTAGACAAGGAAGATGCCGAAAAATACTTAGAAATAGTAAAACCACACGTTATAAACGCAAAACTTAGAGGCTACTAATATTTTCTAATATAGTTAATACTATCAAACGATATAAAAGCGTTACTTTCGTAACGCCTTTTTTTTCTTATACTGTTTACAAAGCACCCCTATCGTTCATATGCTTTAATAAATATTACTACTTAGTTTTTAATTATTTTGCAAATTGGTATAGTTATTTTTATAATTTTTTCTATATATACAATATATTATCAAAGTTTATTATCGCAATTATGCGAATACCTATAATATAGCAAAAACCACGCTTTATAATGCAAAACCGACCGTTAAATGTCGGTTTTTGTAATTATATCGTTTTATAATTATTAGATATTCATTGCGTCAATATACTTTGATGCGCTAAATCCTGCCGTAGAGCCGTCGCCTGCTGCCGTAGTAAGTTGACGTGTCGTTTTCGTTCTCGTATCGCCTGCTACGAACAACCCTTCCGTTTTGGTTTTGCAAGTTTCGTCGGCTATAATATATCCGTTTTTGTCCAAGTCCACTAGGTTTTTGAATATCTCGTTTTCAGGGGCTTGACCTACTGCAATAAACACACCTTTTACGCTAAACTCTTTTTCTTCGTGCGTTTTCGTATCTTCGAATTTTAGCCCGCAAAGTTCTCCGCCGTCCGCCTTAAACTTTGTTAATTGTAGGTTGTGGTGTATCTCTACGTTCTCCCTTTTTCTAAGCGCTTCCACAAGGTTTGGCTCACCAAAAAACCTATCGAACAACGTTAGCACGTACACCTTTTTGCAGGTGTTTGCTAATAGTAAGCCGTATTGTAAAGCCGTGTTTGCATCGCCTATTAAAGCAACGTCCTCCTCTTGATAAAATGCGCCGTCGCACACTGCACAGTAAGATACTCCGTGCCCGATAAGGTCGTCCTCACCCGCTACGCCTATGTGCCTTGCTTTTGCGCCCGTTGCGATTATCACGCTTTTGCACTGCCTTGTTTCGTAGTCGGTAGTAACGGTAAATAATCCGTCCGCCTTTTCTACGCTTAGCACCTTTTCTAGCTCGAAATCAACGCCTAAATCAAGTATTTGGTCGAACAAGTTGCTAGCAAGTTCTTCGCCACTAATTTGTTTTATGGTAGGGAAGTTCTCCACCTTTGGCGACAACGCAATTTGACCACCAACGGTATCGCACTCCAATACTAATACTTTTTTTCCACTTCTTGCAGAATATAAGGCAGAGGTCATTCCTGCGACCCCTGCTCCTATAACAATTATATCGTACATATTTCCTCGTTATTTGCTCTCTACGAAACGTTTGATTTCGCTTGCATTCTCGTACTTAACTACGGTAGTTCCGTCCGATACGATTAGCGTAGGCGCTTTTTTGATACCAAATTTGCCCGTCAATTCCTTGTTTGACATTGCGTCTACTTGCGTATAAGCAATACCGGCTTTGTCTAGTATAGATTTTGCCATCTTGCAGTTAGGGCAAGTAGGGCTAGTAAATAGCATAATTCCTGCCTCTGCGCTAGCCTCTTTGGTCTCACATTCGCATACTTCAACGGTTTTGTCCTTCATACGAGAGTTTTCAATAACGTACTCTTTTCTCTCCTTGAATTCCTCGGTTTTTCCGTCGTTCCAGTTTTGTACAGGACGATAGTAGCCTGTGATACGGCTGTAAACTTCGGTCGTTCTGCCACAATCAGGACATTTGTAAATTTCGCCGTCGATATATCCGTGCTCGCAACAAATAGAATAGGTTGGGCTTAGAGTAAAGTAAGGCAAACGGTAGTTCTCGGCAATCTTTCTAACAAGGTTTGCAGCCGACTTCCAATCGGACAATTTTTGTCCTAAGAATGCGTGGAATACCGTACCTGACGTATACAAAGTTTGTAATTCGTCTTGAATATCAAGCGCTTCGAAAATATCTTCGGTGTAGCCAACAGGAAGGTGCGAACTATTCGTATAGTAAGGCACGTTGTCGTTTTTAGAAGCGGTGATAATATCAGGATATTTTGCCTTGTCGTGTTTTGCAAGTCTATACGAGGTAGACTCGGCAGGAGTTGCTTCTAGGTTGTACAAGTCGCCGTACTCCTCTTGGTAATCCGACAATTTGTTTCTCATAAAGTTTAGTACGTCTTGCGTAAACTTTTGTGCCTCTTTATGAGTTAGGTCTACGCCTAGCCATTTAGCGTTTAAGCAAGCCTCGTTCATACCAACTAGACCGATAGTCGAGAAATGGTTGTTGAACGTTCCTAAATATCTCTTCGTATATGGATACAATCCTTCGTCAAGTAGCTTGGTGATAACGTTTCTCTTTATCTTCAAACTTCTTGCAGCAATATTCATTAGTTTTTCTAGTCTTTCGTAGAATTCTTTTTCGTCCTTTGACAAATATGCAAGTTTAGGCATATTCAAGGTAACTACGCCGACCGAACCCGTGGACTCGCCACTACCGAAGAAACCACCCGACTTCTTACGAAGTTCACGTAGGTCAAGACGAAGACGACAGCACATACTTCTTACGTCGCTTGGCTCCATATCGCTGTTGATATAGTTAGAGAAGTAAGGAGTGCCGTATTTTGCAGTCATTTCGAATAGTAGTTTGTTGTTCTCGGTTTCAGACCAATCGAAATCACGAGTGATAGAATAGGTAGGGATAGGATATTGGAATCCTCTGCCGTTAGCGTCGCCCTCTATCATAATTTCGATAAACGCCTTGTTTACCATAGCCATTTCCTTAGCGCAATCCTTGTACTTGAAGTCCATTTCCTTTCCGCCGACTATTGCGTTAAGTTCGGCAAGGTCGTTAGGAACTACCCAGTCCAAAGTAATGTTGGTAAACGGAGATTGCGTACCCCATCTGCTTGGCGTATTTACGCCGTAAATGAACGATTGGATACATTGTTTTACTTCTTTATAGGTAAGGTTATCTGCTTTTACAAACGGCGCTAGATAGGTATCGAAAGAAGAGAACGCTTGAGCGCCTGCCCATTCGTTTTGCATTATACCTAAGAAGTTTACCATTTGATTACACAAAGTAGATAAGTGAGATGCGGGAGCAGAAGTGATTTTACCGGGAATACCACCTAAGCCCTCTACGATAAGTTGTTTTAGCGACCAGCCTGCGCAGTAACCCGTTAGCATAGATAAATCGTGAATATGTAGGTCAGCCTCTTTGTGAGCATTGCCTATTTCCTCGTCGTAAATTTCGTTTAGCCAATAATTTGCCGTAATAGCGCCGGAGTTAGACAAAATCAAACCGCCAACAGAGTAAGTAACGGTAGAATTTTCCTTTACACGCCAATCGTTTACTTTTAAGTAGTCGTTTACGGTCTTTTTGTAGTCAAGCATAGCAGAACCCATATCACGAATCTTTTCGTGTTGTTTTCTGTACAAAATATACGCCTTAGATACGTCTACGAAACTTGCTTGGATTAACACTACCTCAACGGAGTCTTGGATATCCTCCACCGTGATAACGTCGTCCTTTACCTTTTCGTTAAAATTAGATACTACCCTAAGCGCAATCATATCGATTACGTCTTCGGTATAAGCACGTTGTACTGCATCAAAAGCCTTTTCAATAGCCACTTTAATTTTAGTAATATCGAAAGGCACGATATTACCGTCTCTCTTCTTTACGTTTAACATCTCTTTACACCTCGTTTTCTTTATTCAGCTTTTCCATTATAGCAAAGGCTTGTGGTTCTGTCAATATCAATTTACACAATATTTAGTGTTATTTTTTAGCATTTTTACTATATATTGTGGTTTTAACTACAAGTTATTATACATTAAGAATAAAAATTATACACGATAATTACATAAAACGCAGTTTAGTAGACTAATTTTGGCGTATTAAGTTGTTTTCTAAAAAACCCCGTTGCATAATTACAACACAAATTATAAATTTTATTGCGGAAAAAAAATTTTTTAGGAAAATAAAAAAATTTTTATTAAAAAACCGACGGCTTATACCGTCGGTTTTAACTGATACTTATTTCGAATATCTTCTTTGAATAGTCCTAATATTTTTGAATATCTTTTTGTTTGCCTTATAAATTTTATTATACACGTTTTCGTATATTGCATCGTACAATTTATGATTATCAAAATTAGGAATATATTCCTCTTTTACGTGCGACATTGCATTTACCGCTTCTTTTAGGTTCTTAAATTCGCCAACGCCCGTAAACGACGCCATCGCTGCGCCAAGAGCCGAAGTTTCGTACGTTTGCACCTTTTGTACCGATACGCCAAGTAGGTCAGCCATTATTTGACATACTGCCCTTGACGACGCACCGCCACCCGATATCATTACACGCTTTATCTTGTAGCCTGCACGCTTCTCCATATTTTTCATACCGTTGTAAAGAGCAAAACCTATGCCCTCTACGATAGCCCTATAAATATGCATTCTCGTGTGGCAGTCGCTAAATCCTATCATACTACCCTTTGCATCGGGAACGTGAACGCCCGCCGTCCAATACGGTTGCAATACTAGACCGTCGCAACCAACGGGGATTTCCAGCATTTTTTGGTCAAGTAATTTTTCAGCAATAGTACCTTGCTTTTCAGCCTCGTCTATTTCTATTTGACCAAATTGGTTCTTGAACCAACTTATCATCCAATATCCTCTAAAAATAAGCACTTCGGGAATATATTTTCCGTAGTAAATAGACGGATAAGCAGGAAGATAAGGCATAGGCTCGACGTATTTATCGGTAGTGATTTCAATAGTTGCAGCCGTACCAAGACTGATTGCCGCAACGTCGCTACCCTCGCAACCAACTGCCAACGTTTCGCACGCTTTGTCTGCGCCACTAGCAATAATAGGCAATCCTTCTTTTAAGCCCGTAAGTTTTGCCATTTCGGTATTTATCCTTGCCATAAGTTCGCAAGGCTTAAATAACTTTTGGCACATTCTGTTCTTTTTCGCTTCGAATATACACGACGTTATGGTATGATCGCCCTGCCACGTGTTATTCTTGTAGTCAAACGGCACGTGTCCTACTTGCGCTGCCGACGCATCCATTAGTTCGCCCGTCAGTCTAAAATGCAAATAGGTAGACAGCATAACGAGTTTTTCGGTTTTAGCCCAAATTTCAGGCTCGTATTTTGCCACCCAATTACACTTCGTTGCAGCGTATTGACTTGCCGCCATATCAAGCATACCAACTAATTGGTACAACTTTCTCATAGAACTTGGCAAGCATTCCTCGGGGTGATTAACAACCCTTTGGTCTAGGTATAATATCATAGGTCTAAGCGGTTTGTTGTCCTTGTCTAAAAAGATAATGGAATCCCTAAACGTATCTATGCTCATAGCAACGATATCGTTCCACAAGTCCCCCGCTTTTTCTTTGCACAGGTTGGAAACCTCTATGAATTTTTCCCAGTAAAACTCGGGATTTTGCTCGGCATATCCGGGCTTATTTGAAAAGTAAGGCTCTTCAAATTCAAGTTTTACTTTGCATCTGGTTTCTCCCGTTTTGTCGAATAGTATCGCCCTGACGCTTTGCGTACCATAGTCGAAACTAATCGCTAATGGACCGTATTTCATAATTTTCTCCTAATTCCCCTTTTATCAAATTTATTATTTATCTAGCCACAACGTTCCACCTGGATTTAAGATATCGTTAGGGTCGAAATGTTTTTTAAGCGCTCTTAATACGTCCATTTGTACTTCGCCTAGCGTCTCTGCGTTGTATTTTGCAAACAACTTACCTATACCATGATGGTGCGACATTGATGCGCCCGACTCTTGAATTGCTTGTAGTACACCGCTATGGAACTCCTTAAAGTCTTCAAGGCTAAGTGCTTTTTGCATCCAAATAAAGTATAAGTTTGCTCCGTTTTGATAAGGGTGCGAAATATGCGTGGTGCAAACGGTGTTTGGATGAGATTTAACGTATTTTCTTACGTATTGATGTACGTGATGTAGGTTATCCCAATTTACAGCGCACTCCAAAGTGTCTATTACTACGCCGTAATCTTGGAAGTTATCCCTTAGGTAAGGGTCGCTAAATCTACCAGCCGACCACATATCTACTATCATTTTATCCGTTACTTTACGTAATGGCAAGGAAATTCCGCCGTTTTCTTTTGCATATTTTCTAACGGTGGTCATAGCAGACTTTTGATATTGGCTAGAACCGTCGGTAAAGCCTACCATAAAGCACATTTTACCAAGTTCTAGTCCTTTTGCCTTGATATACGCCTTAAACCAGCCCTTGTTTGCAAGACCGTACATATTCATTCCTAGTTCGGTTTCCTCTGCATCGGATATACGGAAAATAGAAGGTACGCCACCCTCTGCTTGCATAACTTGACGCATGCAGTTTACGCCCTCTTCCCACGATTTGAAGAAGTAGAAGAACGGAATATGTTTCTCGCTTAGTCTGTGTAGTTTCAACTCGACTTCGGTCAAAATACCATAAGCGCCTTCGTTACCCATCATTAGTTGGTTGATATCAGGTCCGGTTGCTTTTCTATACGTTCTCTCGGTAGTAAACGTACCAACGGGAGTAACGTAGGTTTGGCTAAGTACCAAATCTTCTATCTTGCCGTAGTAAGCAGAGTTTTGTCCTGCTCCCCTAGTAACTACCCAACCGCCTACGGTTGAATATTCGAAAGATTGTGGGAAGTGTCCAAAAGTATACGCTTCGTGCGTTTCGAAGTTGTCAGGATTGTTTAGGTATCTTTCAAGGTCCGTACCAAACAAGCCCGGTTGAACGGTAAGAGTAAGGTCTATCGGATTAAACTTCAAAATCTTATTAAATCTTTGACGCATATCCAAGGTAACGTTTCTTTTTACCATAGGCTCTACGCCACGAGTAACCGACGAACCACCACTATAAATATAGATAGCAATTTGCTTTTCGTTGCAATATTTTACTATTTTTTCTATTTCTTCTTGACTACCTGGATATAGTACTAAATCGGGTACGTTTTCCACAATGCCTTCACGTAGCCTAATTAAGTCTACCATAGTTTGACCGTAAGCCACGTCTAGCCTTGCGTACTTGTCGCTAGTACCGTTTCCACCTACTATTGCCATTAAGTCCTTAATTTCCTCTTTGGTTAAAGCGCAGGTATCCTCGTAGTCCACCTTAGAATCGCCAAAGTTTTTGTGGTCTTTGCAATATTTCTCGTCAAAATCCAAAACCTTTGACAAATAATCGTACATACCTTGACTAGGTACTTTGTATTCCTTTTGATTGCCCCATTTGAATATAGCACGGTACGAACCTTCTGGAGATTCTTTCATATACCAGTCCAAATTAACGCCGTTGGTGTAAGTTCTAGGATGTCCTGCGATAGGATCGTCCACCGTTCTCCAAGGTCTTTCCGGATATTTTGCCATAATATAATCCTCCTAAGAAAAGTATTTCTACCTTAATAATTTAATTTTATCAAAAATTTTTTCAATGTCAATACCCTGTCGGTCATTCGACCAAATAAAAGTGATTTTTTTATAAATTACCAACTTTTACCTTGAAAAATTCAAAAAAATACGTCAAAATTTACTATTTTATTAGCAAACTAAGTATTTTTTATAAAAAAACCCGCTTTTGCGGGAAATTTTTTTACGTTTTATATTTACAAAAAATATTTACTTTTACGTTTGCGTTATATTCAGTTTCTATAAATATGATAGATATATCGTATATTTTTATCTAATTTACGTATTTACTCGGCAAAAAAATCCACTGCTTCCAAATAGCCGTCCACGCCTTTGCCTGCTATGGTTTTTTCGCTAATTATTGATATATAAGATTTCTTTCTAAAATCTTCTCTATTATTTATATCGGTTAGGTGTACTTCCACCGTTTTTATATTTACTGCCTTTAATGCGTCTAGTATTGCAATAGACGTATGAGTATACGCACCTGCGTTTATTATTATTCCGTCGTACACGCCGTACGCTTGCTGTATTTTCTCAACGATAGCCCCTTCATAATTAGACTGAAAAAAATCTACGTCAACTTTGCCTTTTGCATACTCGCTTACCGTGTTTTCCAAATCTTTTAGCGTACACTTGCCGTACAAATTCGGCTCTCTTATACCTAGCATATTCAAATTAACGCCGTTAATTACCAATACTTTTTTCATACTGATTTAATACCTCCTTTGCCACGTTTTCGGGCATATCGTCGTTTTTTACCACAATATCGGCGTACTTTTCATAAAGTGGTTTGCGTTCTAAGTACAATTTTTCAACGCCTTCTTTTTTAGAAAGTGGTCTGCCGCTTACTTCTAGTTTTTCTAGCGCTCTGTCAAGATATACTATTACTCCGTTGCGCTTCAAGGCGTCCATATTATTCTCTCGCTTAATTACTCCGCCACCCGTTGCAATTACGAGTCCACCTTCTTTTACGTTTTTAACGACGTTACTTTCTCTATCTCTAAAATACATTTCGCCGTAAGTTTCAATATCGCTTTTTGGCGTAGTACTATATTGTTTTTCGTACTCTTTATCTAGGTCAATAAATTTTTTACCCGTCAGTTTTGCTATCTCTTTTCCTATTAGGCTTTTCCCAGACGACGGCATACCTATTAAAACTATATTTGCAAATTCACCCTTTAATTCACCGTATATTTTGTCGATTAACGAATAATCTAGCGGCTTTTCGTAAAATATACTAATCGCCTTTATTGCCTGAGCAACCAGCATATATAGTCCACCTTCGGTTTTTATGCCTAGTTTTTTTGCCGACGATACTAGCGACGTATTTAACGGATTATACACGACGTCTAAAACGCCTTTAACCCCTTTCCACTTTGACAAATCTACGGGGCAATCGTATACGTTTGGGTACGTGCCGACGGGCGTAGTATTTATTACGTAATCTACATAGTAGTCGTAGCAATTTTCGTAGTTTATTTCGCCCGATCTACTCACCTTAAATATTTTACCAGCGCCAAGTTTATTTGCCACGTATTTTGCCGTATTAGACGTACCGCCACTGCCTAGTATCGCAACGGTTTTACCTAACAAATCCACACCTATACGTTTAATTAGTAGTTCCATGCCAAACGCATCGGTATTGTAGCCTATTTTTTTGCCGTTTTTGGTGGTTACGGTATTTACAGCGCCTATCTCTTTTGCCGTTTCGTCTAGTACGTCCAAGTACTTCATTACCTCTTGCTTGTAAGGTATAGTAACGTTGAAGTCGGTAAGCACTTCGCCCTTTATTACCCCTTCGACATCTTCCTTTCGTATCTCGCAAAGTGAGTAATCAAGCCCCACCTTTTCGTAGATAACTTTTGATAACGAATGTGGCAATTTTTCCCCAATTAGTCCGTGTCTCATATCTCTTTATAACTACCTAAGAAAATAAATTCCTTATTGCTACTATCTAATTCGCCAATTAAATTTAGTACTTCTTTTTTCTCTATTTTTGCTTCTACGTCAAAATAGAATGAAAACTCGAACGACGAATTTAGTATCGGTCTACTTTCAAGTTTGGTTAGGTTTAGTCCTAGCGACGAAAACTTATTTAGCGTTTTGTTCAAACTGCCTGCTTCGTGTGGCAAGTTGCACATAATACTAATTTTGTTGTTATCTTCAAATATTCTTAAATTTTTGCTGATAACGATAAACCTAGTAAAGTTTTGGTCGTTATCTTGTATATTATCACTAAGAATATCAAGGTCGTAGATACCTGCGCACTCCCTACTGCTTATGCAAGCAACGTCCTTTCTACTCGTTTCGCTAAGCATTTTAGCGGCAACTGCCGTGTTCGAGCATACGGTAAGTTTTACGTCGCCTAAGGTCTTTAAGAATTTTTCACATTGACCTATTGCTTGTTCGTGCGAAAATACTTCCTTTACGTTTTTAATATCCACGCCTTTTGGTGCAAGCAAGCAGTGTTTTACGTGTAATTTAACAGCCCTAACGATATAGAATTTATGTTCTCTCATAAGGTCGTACACCTTAGTTACGCTACCTACGCTACTATTTTCGATAGGCAAAATTCCAAACTCGCAAAAGCCCTTTTCTACTGCCGAAAATACTGCGTCAAAATCCTTGAAGTACACGGTTTTTGGTAGTTTGAACAGTTTGTCGCAAGCGATTGACGAATACGCACCTGCAATTCCTTGCACGGCAACCGATGCAGAGGTAGGAAAACTTTTTATACCGTTTAGAATTTGCTCCTCAACAGCCATACGAACGGGGCTAGTTACACCTATCCTACGCCATTGGTACGCCTTGCTAGTATCCATTAGCGTAGTGTATAACTCTTTGCCGTAAAGTTTTATATCTTCGGGCATTTTGTCGGTAACCCTTAGTATTATTTCCTTTTCTCTAAGCGTGTTTTCAGCGCCTATATTATGCTCGCTCTTATACTTTGCTACTTCGTCTACTATTTCCATTCTTTTGACGAATAACTTAGCAATTTCGTCGTCTATTTCGTCTATTCCTTTTCTTAAATTTTCAATCTCCATAATACTACTCTCCTATAATATCCAAAATTGCAAGACATACGCTAGCTTCGATTGCTGCAACTGCTCGTGGCACTATACATACGTCGTGTCTGCCTTTTATTTTTATTTTCACGTTTTCTTTTGCTAATAAATTTACGCTTTGTTGCTCTCTTGCTATCGACGGCGTCGGCTTTAAGGTTACCCTTACTAATATATCTTCACCCGTAGTTATGCCACCTAGTATTCCACCGTTGTTGTTAGATAAAGTTCTTACTTTGTCCCCGTCGTAATAGTAGCCGTCGTTTACCTTGCTAGCGTTCGCCTCGCTAAATTTAGTGCCAAGCCCAAATTCCACGGCTTTAACTGCCGGAACGGCAAATAGCATACTTGCGATTTTACTTTCTACACCGTCGTATAACGCCCCGCCAATTCCACCTTTTACGCCCTTTACTACGCACTCGATTTGACCACCTACGCTATCAAGATTTTTTCTGCACTCTTCTATTAAAGCGACTATTTCGTCTTTACGGCTCAAAACGGCAATATCCTGTTCGTGCGACTTTTCAATCTCTTCTTTACTTACTCCGTCAAGATAGGATTTTGCTTGTATATCCCCTATTTTGCTTACGTAAGCGCCAACGTACACGCCCCTTGCAACTAATATTTGTTTAGCAATTCCGCCCGCAATACACATAGGCGCAGTCATACGTCCACTAAAAGTGCCACCGCCCTTTACGTCGTAATCCAAACCGTATTTCAGTTTAGCGGGATAGTCTGCGTGCGACGGACGTGGTACGTACTGTAAGTCGTCGTAATCGTTGCTTCTTACGTTCGTGTTTTTTATAACGCAGGTAACTTCGCCCGTAATTACTCCGTTTTCTATGCCCTTTTCAATCTCTACCTTGTCAGGCTCTATCCTTCTAGTACTCCACGGGCTATTTACAGCCTTACGCCTATCTACGAAGGCTTGCAATTTATCCATATCCACCTTAAACCCCGTAGGTAGTCCGCCCAAAGTTACGCCTATTTTATCAGCGTGCGACGAGCCGAATATATCCACCTTTATATTATCAAGCGTCATACTTCCCTCCAAGTTTTTCAAAGTCCTGCAAGAAATTAGGATAGGACTTGTCCATACACTCTACACCTTCTACCGTGCCACCTACTTCACTAAGTAGTACGATACTGCTTATTGCTATTCTGTGGTCGTTTTTGCCGTCAAGATTGCACGGCGATATTTTTCCGCCCCTTATGGTAAGTACGTCGTTTTCGTAGTGGTTTTCCACCTTGCACTTATCCAAAAATTCCATAATTGCTTGTAGCCTATCACATTCTTTTATTCTTAGCCTATCCACGCTAGTAAGTTTACTTTCACCCTCAGCGTTTGCCATAAGCACTGCTAGAATAGGCGCCAAGTCAGGGCAATTTTTAACTGAAAGCGTAGCCCCTTTTAATTTTGACTTTTTACTAGTAAATTCTTTGTCGTAACTAATATCTCCGCCCATTTTTCTAGCGTAGTCCACGAATATTTTATCCCCTTGCTTCGAGTCCACGTTCAGTCCTTTGCAAGTCGCCGTGCCACCAAGTAGCCCTAGCGCTAAAACGAACGCCCCGTTACTCCAATCGCCTTCGCAAACTACCGTCTTTGGCGATTTAAGTCCCGTTGGATTTACTACAAAGTTCTCCACTTTTTGCCCGAAAATTTCCATTGCCCAAACGGTTATATCCACGTACTCTTTCGACGTCAGGGACTTAGTCGTAAGCGTACTTTTTTCGTCCATTAAAGAAAAGGCAATCAGTAGCCCCGTTATAAACTGCGAACTAAGGCTAGCGTCTATTTCGTAATTTCCTGCTTCCATTTTGCCACTAACGGTAAATGGCAAACTATCGCTAGTAAATTTTACGCCTTTCTCTTTCATTAGGTTTACGATAGGATAAATAGGTCGCTTTTTTAGGCTTTCTGCCCCTACGAACGTAGCAGTTACGCCAAGCGTGGACACGATAGGCAATAAAAACCTAAAAGTCGATCCGCTTTCCCCCACGTCCAAAGTAGCGTTTTGGTTTGGCGTTTTTATCGGCTCTACGATAAGTCCGTCGCTTACTTTATTTATTTTTGCGCCAAGTGCAGTTAGACAGTCCACCGTTCTTTCTACGTCCTTACCGTAATTATTACATACTATTTTAGTTTCGCTATCGGCAAAACTTGCAAGTATCAACAATCTATGCAATACCGATTTGGAACTTAAAGCGGTTACCGTGCCGTCTATTAGACTTTTTTTAACGGTTACGTTCATCTTAAATCCTCTAAGTTATACGTTTTTATAGTTGGCATGCCTATGCCGTCTAACGTAACTAAATCTATCTTTTCGTTTAGTACTCTTTTTTTATCATTTTCCAAAAAGACGTACAAATCCCCACTGTAATCGTATTTATCGTATCCGTAACGCTTTGCTAAGGCAAATATTTCTTCCTTTTGCTCCTCAGCAATATCGCAATAATTTCTAACTATATACTCTATTCCTTTCACAACGGCAACTCCGTGCGGAATTTCGTAGTTTGATACCTTTTCAATAGCGTGCCCGAAAGTGTGGCCAAGGTTAAGCAGTTTTCTAAGGTTGCCTTCCTTTTCGTCAGCCTCCACTATTTTTACTTTGCATTTAATACACAAAGTTACAAACTCTAAAAGATTATCCTCGTTTACGCCACCTTTTACGATATCGTACAGCCTACCGCCTTCTAATAAAGCGTATTTTATTCCTTCGCCTAGTCCCGACAAAATCTCTTTTTCGGGCAAAGTTTTAAGTACGTTTATATCCACGTACACTAGGCTAGGCTGATAAAACGCTCCCACTAGGTTTTTGCCCTCTTCAACGTCTATTGCCGTTTTCCCGCCTATCGACGCATCTATTATTGATAAAAGCGTGGTTGGAACTATAACGTGCTTAACGCCTCGTAGATAGGTAGCGGCAGCAAAGCCTGCCATATCGCTAACTACACCACCACCAAGTGATAACACTACGTCCTGCCTAGTTAATTTCTTTTCTATCAAAAATTTTAGTATGCTTTGGTATACGGCAAAGTTTTTGTACTGCTCGCCTGCCAAGATAACAAACGAAAAAACTTCGTATCCTTCTCTTTCTAGCGAATTTTTAACCACACTTAGATAGTGTTTTTCTACGTTTTCGTCAGAGATTACGGCAACCCTACAAGGCTTTATAACCTTTTTTACGGATAAGGCAATATTTTTTAGGTCGCCCGTTACCACGCTGTATTTACTTGACGCATTTACTTGGATTTCAGTCATTATTCACTCCGTTCTTCCTTGATTTTTCCGCCGATTCTTTCAGGTCGTTACCTTGCTGTAACAATAGTTTCAGTCCTTCTTCGTCGCCGTTATCAATAGCAGTTTTGTATTCTTGCAAATTCTTTATTAGGTCCTCAATTTGCCAAACTAAGTTATCACGATTTTCTATCATCAGTTCAGCCCACATAGTTGGGTTTAATTTAGCAACTCTGGTCATATCTCTAAAACTACCTGCCGAATAACCAACGTGTTTTTGCGACAAAGGATTTTTGATATAAGCGCTTGATACCACGTGCGCTAACTGAGAAGTATAACTAATTATTTCGTCGTGCGTTTCGCTATCGGTAATTACTACGTTTAAGCACCCTAAACTTATCCAAAACGCCTTTAAGCTTGCAGTAGTCAAAATATCTCCGTTTACCGTAACCAAAATGAAAAACGCTCTATCTAATAGATTGCTAGTTGAGTGCGCTATACCCGAAAATTCTCTTCCTGCCATAGGGTGTCCGCCGTAGTACTTTATTTTAGGATACTTTTTGGCTAGCCTTTTCATTTCGTCAACTACTATACGTTTGTTGCCACAGCAATCCACCACTACTGCTCCGTCATTCAACTTTGGCGATACTTCATTTATAATTTCAATGGCAATTTTGGGGTTAGTCGCAACTATCACCATATCCATTTTATCATAATCTTCTTCTTTTAGCGTGTGATTTATTGCTTTTAGCATTTTCGCTTTTAACAAACTTTCGCTATCTACGTCGTAGCCGTATACCACGTTGTCGGTATTTTTTATTATACTTCTTCCTATCGAGCCACCTATTAGTCCTAGCCCGAAAATTGCTATATTCATATTAGCCCCTTACTACCTCTAATATTTTCTTTACGTCCTTTACCACTTCTTCAAATTGCTCTGGTTTTAGCGATTGCGCGCCGTCGCATAATGCGTGCTGAGGGTCGTTGTGTACCTCTATAATCAGTCCGTCTGCGCCTGCTGCCGTTGCAGCCCTTGCCATAGGTCTTACTAATCTGTTTATGCCCGATGCGTGCGAAGGGTCTACGATAACGGGCAAATGCGTTTTCTCTTTAAGTAGTGGCACCGCCGACAAATCCAAAGTATTTCTCGTGTACGGCTCGAAGGTACGGATGCCCCTTTCGCAAAGAATTACTTGCTCGTTGCCCTCGCTCATAATATACTCTGCGCTCATAAGCCACTCTTCCATAGTGTTTGCAAGTCCTCTTTTTAGTAGAATAGGCTTTTTAAGTTTGCCAAGTTCTTTAAGTAGTTCGAAATTTTGCATATTCCTTGCGCCTACTTGTATTAAGTCTACTTCTTCAAAATCCTTTATGAAATGGTCGCTCATTATCTCGGACACGATAGGTAGCCCCGTTACTTCCCTAGCCTTTTTAAGATATTCTAATCCTTCTACGCCAAGCCCTTGGAAAGCGTACGGCGAAGTTCTCGGCTTGAACGCCCCACCCCTTAGCATAGTTGCGCCTGCTTTTTTTACAGCCTCTGCAATGCTAATTACTTGTTTTTCGCTTTCTACGCTACAAGGTCCTGCAATTATTTGAAAATTATTTCCGCCAAATTTTACACCGCTTACGTCTATTACGCTATCTTCTGGGTGGAATTTTCTGTTTGCGTTCTTAAACGGCTCTTGAATACGGTTTACGCTGTCTACGATATCTAGCGAACGGATAAGTTCAATATCCACTTTGCTAGTATCGCCTATAAGTCCTAATATCGTACTTTCCACGCCGTTTGACTCGTGTACGTCTAATCCCAGCCCTTTTATCCAACTGATAAGGCTATCCGTTTGCTCTTTGTCGTGTGGCGACTTTAAGGTAATAATCATTTTTGTTTCTCCTATAAAAAAACCGCCCTTAGTTTGTAAAGGCGGTAAAATTCATCAATATATTTTCAATTTATTTTAACCGCATATCAAACTAGACCTACCGTAAAAGTAAGCCGTAAAGTAAAAATAAAAGTTGTTTGATAATACGTTTTTCATAAAATAAACCTCTTTGCTACAATGTTATTCTATTACCGACAGACAAAACTGTCAAGTTATTTTTAATAATAAATTAACCGATTTTTTATTTTTTTAGGTTTTCAATTAAATTAGGTATTGCCTTTTCAAATCTAACGCCGTACCAATGCTCGTTTTCGGTACTTCTAATGCTGTCTAGCACGAAACGAATAGCCAGCCTAGTTGCCTTATCCAAGCCTTCGCCACCAAACAAACAGCCCGCTAGCGCCGAGGCAAATACGTCACCCGTGCCGTGATAGGACTTTGGTATTCTTTCGCTAAACGCATACTTTATATCACCGTCAAGGTAGGCAACGCCAATCGTATCTTCTCTAAAACTTACGCCCGTTAGCACCACTTTGCTAGGGCAAATATCCGTTAATTTTGCAATAAGTCCCTCGATATATTCCGTGCTTTGCTTAGTTTGATACTCGCTACCCGTCAAAAAACAAGCCTCTGTAATATTCGGCACTATTACGTCTGCGCGCTTAACAAGTTTTTTCACGCTTTCCACGTACTCGTCGTTAAATCCACCGTACAAACTTCCGTTATCGCCCATAACGGGGTCAACTATTACAAGTCCGTTATCCGTCATACACTCGTCTATTATTTTGATAATATAATCTATTTGCTTTGCACTACCTATATAGCCCGTGTATATTCCGTCGAATTTCACGTCGTTTTTATGCCAACTTTCAATAATATCGTCCATTTCGGGCGTTAAATCTAGGTATGAATAGCCCTTAAATCCCGTGGTATGATTGCTTAATACGGCAGTTGGTAGTATCGCCGTTTCCAGCCCCATCGCAGACAAAGTAGGAAGCGCCACCGTAATAGAGCACTCGCCAACGCACGATATATCTTGTATGGTAAGTATCCGTTTTTCCTTCACTATTTAACCCTCTTGTAGTTGCCGGTAAGCACGCCTAGTTGCATCTCAAACGGCATATCACCCTTTTTGATAAAGCCCATAATAGTGGTTTCTATTAGTTCGATAGTTACGGCAGTATCCTTTTTTGTCATATAGGCATACCTAATCGTTGCGCCTGCGGACTTAAATTTAGCAGTTTGAATAGGCTCGTAGCCTTCCTCTTTCATCTCCTCTATCGTCTTATCTAAGTTTTTCGTATTGAACATTACGTGGTGGATAGCCTCGCCGTTTTTCGCATAAAAATCGGTGTAATAGTTGCTATCGCCCCTAGTTTGTATAAGTTCTAGCTTAGTAGTACCCTTTCCGCCAAAATACAAAGTTACATCGCAATCTCTATCTTCGCCCTTGTACTTAAATTCTTCAAAGGGAGAAGCATTAAGCCTATACCACTTTTTAATACCAAGTACTTTGGAATATTCTTCCTTTGCCTTTTCAATATCTTCTACGACAATGCCATAGTGGTTACATTTTCCAAATATCATACGTCCCTCGCATATATAAATAATACGTACATTATTATATAATACCTATCGTATATTATCAACAAAACGCTACTTTTTTTTAGTTAAATTGAAAATAACTTAAAACTTTTTTTAACTTTAATGAATATTTGCACATATTCTAAGATATTACTTCTTATCCGTATTTTATATTATTATATTCGCATATTAGCACTTATCGTATTTATAGCCTACTATCACTTGTCGGTTTAACGTTTATTGCGCGATTATTCGTTGCTACCTACGTAAATTTGCATAAAAAAAAGCAGTCCTAAGACTGCTTTTAGTTTTGATTTAATAATATTACTTCAATTCTGCGAAGTATTTGATAGTTCTTACCATTTGAGTGGTGTAAGAATTCTCGTTATCGTACCAAGAAACAACTTGTACTTGGGTGGTCTTGTCGTCGATAGGGCAAACCATAGTTTGAGTTGCGTCGAACAAAGAACCGTATCTCATACCGATAATATCAGAAGAAACGATTTCCTCGTCGTTGTAACCGTAAGACTCGTTAGCGTGTGCTTTCATGTAGTCGTTGATTTGCTCTTTGGTAACTACGCCGTCAACAACAGCAACCAAAATGGTGGTAGAACCGGTTGGGGTAGGTACTCTTTGTGCAGAACCGATAAGTTTTCCGTTTAATTCAGGAATAACTAGTCCAATAGCTTTTGCTGCGCCGGTGCTGTTTGGAACGATGTTCAAAGCAGCTGCTCTAGAACGACGAAGGTCGCCTTTTCTTTGAGGACCGTCAAGAGTCATTTGGTCGCCGGTGTAAGAGTGAATGGTAGACATAATACCGCTCTTAATAGGAACTAATTTGTTCAAAGCGTCAGCCATAGGAGCAAGACAGTTAGTAGTACAAGAAGCAGCCGATATGATTTGGTCGGTTGATTTTAAGGTCTCGTGGTTTACGTTGTAAACGATAGTAGGAAGGTCCTTTCCAGCAGGAGCAGAGATAACTACTTTTTTAGCACCTGCGGTGATGTGAGCCATAGATTTCTCTTTCGAGCAGTAGAAACCGGTGCACTCCAAAACTACGTCAACACCAATTTCGCCCCAAGGCAACTCTGCTGCGTTTGCTTTTGCATAGATTTTGATTTCTTTTCCATCTACGATAATAGAATCGTCGGTAGCGGAAACTTTGTCAGCCAAAGCGTATTTACCTTGAGAAGAATCATACTTCAATAAGTGAGCCAACATTTTAGGGCTGGTAAGGTCGTTGATAGCAACTACTTCATAACCCTCTGCACCAAACATTTGTCTAAAAGCAAGACGTCCGATACGACCGAAACCGTTGATAGCTACTTTTACATTTGCCATATTATTATATTCCTCCAATATATATATTCATTTTTATGTTACTGACAATATTTTAACAAGTATATTCAATTATGGCAAGCAAATTTATTCAAAAGTTGTAAATTATATATTATTTGTCCGATTAGAGATAAAAACCTACTTAAAACTATAAAATATTTTTTAATAAAAAACCCGACGACATTAAGCATAATAGTCATAGGGATTTTCATTAAAACTAAATAAACAAAAAAGTGGTTTGTTAAAAAATGTTTAACAAACCACTTTTACTTATTTTTTATAAAATTTTTCACAATTACCCAAATAAAACTTCTATATTTTTTTCTGCTTCATAAATAGTTTTCCGTCAAAAATTTTTGCTTTTTCAAAAGCTTCAACACACTCATATCTTACTTTAGATGTGAATTTGAATAACTCTTTACTGTCCTTTTCAATAGTGTAAACTTCTAATGTGTACAGTTCGCAAGTTTCGTCAACATAGCCAGCAATCATATACCTTTTTCCACAATAACTAATTTCTTTTTCTGGATTATGATACATATCGTCTATAAACTCATTTAAGTTATTTCCCAACATATTATTTTACTCCCTTAAAATATTTTTTGTATTTTTATTTTGGCAATATAATTAAGAATTATACAGAACCATTATCTCAAGTTCAACTTCCAAAAGGGATTTACCATTAAACAAAGGAGCGTTAATCAAAGTATTTATATCTTCTATGTATGTTTTTTCATTATATAAAAATTCACTTATGCACAATGCTTCTTTATCCTCAAATATTTCATAAAGATTTACCATTAATGGTTTATTTTTGTCCAAATTTTCGCTTGATAATTCGAAATTATAATGATGACCACTATAAGAAAATTCTATTTCTTGTTTTTCATACATTAAGTTTAGAAATTCACTAAATTTCATATTTTTCATAAATTTAACCCCTTAAAAAACTTTTTATATTTTTCAATCATCTTTGAGGAAATTTCTTGGGCTTGTTGTCGTTCTCCATTTATATATGCATGATAATGTAAACATTTTCTTGTTTTATGTGTTCCGTATTCAATTTCAAATTGAATAATATGATGTTTATCGTATTCTCTATACTTTCTAAAAATGCCATTATCATCTAACAAAATATAAGCATTACTTCCGTGTGCTTCTTCTGGAAGATTTTTACTATCCGACTTGTTTTTTTTCTCTAAAACTTTTACACCCTCAATCTTATCTACTGTTTCGTATGTATATGCAACACTCTTCCCTATTGCAAGAGTTCCTCTACCTCCCATTGCGATTGACCCTCCTTGAAGCGTTATAGCAACGACAAGTAGACAATTACATTTTAACAAAAAAATACTAAATTTCAAGCAAAATTGCCAAATTGTCAATTTTATTTAATAAGAAAAAGACTACTAAATAGTAGCCTTTTTTTGTTTTGGTATTATACCGTTTTATTTCAAGTTTTCAGGGTTTAGGCACTTTAATTCGTCTAGAACGAATATGCCGTCCTTTCTAATTAGCACGTCGTCAAAATAAATTTCGCCACCGCCGTACTCCTTGGTTTGTACTAGCACTAAATCCCAATGGATTGCCGAGTGGTTGCCGTTTGGGGCGTCCTCATAGCAACAGCCCGGAGTGAAGTGGATAGAACCGCTAATCTTCTCGTCGAATAGTATATCGCCCATAGGTTTGGTGATATAAGGGTTTACGCCAAGCGCAAACTCGCCAACGTATCTACTGCCCTCGTCGGTATCGAATACTTTGTTTATCTCTTCGGTATGATTGCTAGTTGCCTTTACTATTTTACCATCCTTAAAGGTTAGGCTGATATTTTCGTACTTAATGCCACCCTCTGGGGAACTTACGTTGTAGGTAATCGTACCGTTTACGCTGTCCTTAACGGGCGCAGTGTAAATTTCGCCGTCAGGGATATTCATTTGCCCTGCGCATTTAATTGCTGGTATGCCCTTGATAGAGAAAGTAAGGTCGGTGTTTGGTGCTACTATCCTTACCTTGTCGGTTTTGTCCATAAGTGCTTTTAGTTCATCCATTGCCTTGTCCATTTTAGAATAATCTAGGTTGCACACGTCAAAATAGAAGTCCTCGAACGCCTCGGTACTCATACCGCTCATTTGCGCCATACTAGGCGTAGGATACCTTAAAACTACCCACTTGGTTTCGCCCACTCTTATTTTGTGGTGAACGGGATAGGAATATTCCCTATTGTATAGGCTCATTTTTTCGCTAGGCACGTCGCTTAGTTCGTTGTCGTTATTAGTGCCTCTAACGCCGATATATGCGTCCATTTCCTTCATTTTATCAGCATCGAATTTTGCCATCAGTTTTACCATATCTTCGGTAAGACCGTTAAGTATTTCCCTAGTGATTCTTTCGTTAGACAAATGCACGAACGGGAAAGCACCCACTTTGTATATTTCTTGAACCAAATGGTTTACGAATTGATAATCCACAGACTTTGCGTCTATCCACACCTTTTCGCCTTTTTGCACTCTGCACGAGAAGTTTACAAGGTTATAGGCTAATTTTTGCAATCTTTTATCAGTAATCATATATTGCCTCCTAACTAATTACTATTATTATACAACAACGGGCGAAAAAAACAAGCCTTTTATATCTTTATCAAATTATATTACTTTTATTACCCTAATATTGCAAAAGACAAAATGCCACGATATAAACACGATATAAAATCGTTTCACCCAAGTTTTTGATTATTTTGCTAATTTAATTGACTTTTTCTAAATCTTATATTATATTAAAGGTACAGTAAACGTATTAAATTACGTTGGACGCTAGTAAATCCTATGGTAGCTAGCGTTTTTTTTGTAATTTTTTTATAAAACTAGAAAAATAAAGAATTTTGCACATTTTCAAATAAATGCTTAAATTAGGTTACAAATCAAGTTAAATAGTGTATAATATTAGCGTACCAATTTTTATGGAGGAAATTTTATGCCATTAGTTAATACTAAAGAGATGTTCAAAAAAGCATACGCAGGCGGATACGCTATAGGTGCTTTCAACGTAAACAATATGGAGACTATCCAAGGTATCGTTGAAGCTGCAAGATTAGAAAAATCTCCTGTAATTTTGCAAGTTTCTGCAGGTGCTAGAAAGTACGCTAACCCAACTTATCTTAGAAAGTTGATTGAAGCAGCAGTTAGCGAAGCCCCTGAAATTCCTATTTGTATGCACTTAGACCACGGCGCAGACTTTGCTATTTGTAAAGATTCTATCGACGGTGGTTTCACTTCGGTAATGATTGACGCATCTCATCACAGTTTTGAAGAGAATATCAAAATTACGCAAGAAGTAGTTAAATACGCTCACGACAGAAACGTAACCGTAGAGGCTGAACTTGGTCAACTTGCAGGCGTTGAGGACGACGTAAACGTTAGTGCTGAGGACGCACACTACACTAGACCAGAAGAAGTAGAAGAGTTCGTTTCAAGAACCGGCGTTGACAGCCTTGCTATTGCAATAGGAACTAGCCACGGTGCATTCAAGTTCAAAACCCAACCTAAACTTCGTTTTGACATTTTAGAGGAAGTTGGCAAGAGATTGCCTGAATTCCCTATCGTTTTACACGGCGCAAGCAGTATCCCACAAGAATACGTAAAAGAAATTCGTGAGTACGGCGGAGATATGAGTGGCGCTATGGGCGTTCCTGAGGAAATGCTAAGACAAGCCGCATCTATGGCAGTTTGCAAAATCAACGTAGATAGCGATCTTCGTATGGCTTTTACCGCAGCAGTTAGAAAGCACTTCGCTCTAAACCCTGCACACTTCGACCCTCGTCAATATCTTGGCGACGCAAGAAGTGCTATTACCGAAATCGTAAGACATAAGATTGTAGACGTACTAGGTAGCAACGGTCAAGCGTAATTATTTATAAAACGTACTGAAAGCAGGCTAAATAGCCTGCTTTTTTTATATATCGGTATATGCAATTTAGTATATATTAGTTTAATTATTCAACATTTTCTCTTTTACTTTTTTTCATTTTCCTTTTGATTTTGCCCTTCTTGTTGCTATATTTTACTACGCCCACTTTTTTTAGTAACGCATTCGTATCCTTTCTTTGCAACCTAGAAAAATTTTCTTTTACGCCGTTCACCCCACTACAACGCAAATTGAACCTTGGCATAGTTATTTTTGACGTTTCAGCGCCGTCGCTAAATACCTTTATTCTTTTTTTGAACACTAGGTTATACGCATACACTAAAAAGGCAAATAGCACCACGATAGCTAGTATTGCGATAATAATATCCAAATGTTGCTTAAAATATATCGAAAGTAGCGCAATAAGCCCTGCACTAATTACGTTACCAGCCATAACCGCCATTAAACTTTTTACGGGATTTAGCCCCAAAAATACGGCTATCGTAGAGCCCGTGTACGCCCCCGTAAACGGAACGGGAACAGCCACAAACATAGCAACTGCAATATATTTCGACAAATTTTTGTAGCGTTTTACTTCGGTTTTTTTATTTATTTCCTCACTTTTTTTATTTACGTCGTTTTCAAAGTTTTCGGCTATCTCTTTCATAAGTTTAGTACCCTTTAAGTACTTTATAAACGGCTTGACGAAAATCATATTAGGAATTACGGCAAGAGTTGCCCCTAAAACCGACAAAAATATCGCCAAAAAAACGTTCATATCCATACCGATAGCGATAGGCACTGCACCCCTAATTTCTATCATCGGCAAAACCGAAAGAAGCAAAACGGCAAGTTCGTCGTTAAGTAATGCTTGCCTTAAAAAAGCAATAATATTTTCTACCATATACCCTCCTAGGTAAGTTGTGTAATTTTAGTTGCATTTTGCTATAAATACCTATAAAATAAATGTTGGAAGGTAATTATGCAAAAACTTTTAGGACTAATGCGCAAAGCAATAACAGACTACAATATGATACAAGACGGCGACCACGTAGCAGTTGGAATATCGGGCGGAAAAGACAGCATCGTACTACTAGCATTGCTAGATAGGTATCGCAAATTTTCTAACGAAAAATTCACACTTTCGGCAATAAACGTAAATATGAATTTTAAGGATACCGACCAAACCGAAGTGAACAACCTAAAAAAATACTGCGAAAAGATAGACGTACCTTTGTATATAGTCGACACCAATCTTGCCGAACTAATATTTGAGGAACGGAAGGAAAAACGTCCTTGCTCGCTATGTTCTAAAATGCGTCGTGGCGCACTAAACACGAAGGCAAACGAGATAGGCGCAAATAAAATAGCCTTAGGTCATCACGTAGACGACGCCCTTGAAACGCTGTTTTTATCGTTAACGCACGAGGGACGAATATCTACTTTCCCACCGATTGCCTATATGAGCAGAACCGACAAGTACGTTATTAGGCCTATGATTTACCTAGAAGAAAGGCAAATCGTCAACTGTCAAAGGAAGTACGACTTGCCCGTCGTATTCAACCCTTGCCCTATGGACAAACACTCTGAACGTGAGTACGCAAAGAAGTTAATCGAGCAAATCGATACCGATATAGAAGGCTCTAAACTGCAAATGATACGTGCTATCACTAACCCTGATAGAAATAATCTTTGGGATAAATACAAACCAAACTAACCGCATTTTGCGGTTTTTTATTTGCAGTATTTTACTCTTTCTTTCAATTTTTTCGTCGTTATTACGCCCTTGCTCGCTAGTTACGTTAATCCAATATACTTTGATATTTTGTAATTACGTAACCAAAAAAATACTTATTCCTCTATTTTCTCAATCCCCTTTTCAACTAGGTTTTTTTATCATTTCATATCTTCTTTTAGTGCTTTCGCCCCCTCTTAAATGGCGAACGGAAAAATTATATTCCAAAATATCCCTAACTTTGTAATATAAATAACTATCTATCTTTATCAATCTTTTGGACATATCCAAATGTACGGTGCTTTTACTCACCCCAAATTTTTCAGCGGTTTGTCGAATAGTAGCATTAGTTTGCAAAATATATTTTGCCTCCCCTAAAATTCTATCTTCAATCATCATTTTCCCCTTGGCATTTACTTCTTTATAAACTTATTTACGGCTTCTAAGGTTTATGCCATAAACCTATTAAAATGTCTTTTTTTTGCCATAAAAACCATAAAAAACTTCTATTTAGTAATTTTTAATGCGTTCATTAAAAAGTAAATTGCACAAAACGACCGAATTACTTGTTTTTTGCATAATACTTACAAGTTAAACTACGTAAAATTTAACAAGTAAAAACTAGAAAAATAATGAAAATCCATATTGAAAAGCATTATAAATCAATAAATAATAACGTTACAAATAGCATCTAAAAAACGCTATTTTACGGCTAAAATTGCAACTTCGCTAATATATTCAAAATAAAAAATTGAGTCAAATAACAAAACGATTACAAAAGAGTATTAGATATACTTTATGAATATGCAAAACGCAATTTTAGTACGAATACGCTAGGCGTATAAAAAATTTTGCATAAAAAAATAGGCTCACCATTTGGTAAGCCTATCAATTTTTAATTAAACTAATTGCAAGATAACCATATCAGCGTTATCGCCAAGTCTGTTTTCTACACGAAGAATTCTAGTGTAGCCACCACCTTGTCCAAGTTCTTTAGCACGCTCGGCATATTTTGGAGCATACTCGTTAAAGATTTTTTCAACAAGTGGATGAGCAACTTCGGCAGTTCTTGCCTTGTATGCGCTCTTAGACTCTTTCTCGCCTTTGATTTCTTGTAAATCTACAAGAGAAGCCATAAGCTTTCTTCTTGCAGCAAGTTTCTTAGCACCGTCGTTTTTGAACTCTACGGCAACGGTTTCGCCCTTTAAGTTCTTCTTATTTTTGGTTACGGTAACTGTATCTTCGTAAGTGTTAATAGCAAGAGTGATGTATTTTTCTGCTAATTTTCTTACTTCTTTTGCTCTATCTAACGTAGTATTCAAAGTGCCAAACCACAAAAATTCGGACACTTGATTTTTTAATATAGCCATTCTCAAATCAGTTGGTTTACTTAATTTTCTGTATCCAGCCATTGTTATATCTCCTTACTCATCTTTGTTTCGTAAAGATAAGCCCAAATCGTCTAGTTTCTTTTTAACTTCGTCTAGCGATTTCTTACCTAAGTTACGAACTTTTAGCATATCATCTTCAGATTTTTGAGTTAAATCTTGAATAGTGTTGATTCCTGCTCTCTTTAAGCAATTATACGAACGAACAGAGAAATCTAAATCTTCAATGTTAGTTAGTAGTACCTTTTGTTGTTGGTTATCCTCGTGGTCAACTAGGATACTGCTTTCGCCCATACGGTCTACAAGATTTACAAATTCTAGCAATAAGTCGTTCATAATCTTTGCTGCAAGACTTATGTTTTCTTTTGGAGTAGTAGTACCGTTAGTAGTAATTTCGATGGTTAGTTTATCGTAGTTAATGCTTTGCTCTACCCTAGTAGGTTCAACGGTGTAGTTTACTTTTTGAACAGGAGTGTAAATAGAGTCGATAGGAATATATCCAATAGGCTCTTTATCGTCCTTGTTCTTTTCAGCAGACTCGTATCCTCTACCTGTATTAGCAGACAAATCCATATCTAATACGCAACCTTCTTCAACCGTACAGATATACATATCGGGATTTAGAATTTCTACGTCGCTAGGTACTTCTATATCTTTTGCGAAAACTTTTCCCGGAGTTTTAACAAACAATTTTAAGCGTTTTTTGCCGGTATCAGCGTTGTTATGTATCTTTATTGCCAAACCTTTTAGGTTAAGAATAATTTCAACAACGTCTTCCTTAACTCCTTCAATAGTAGAAAACTCGTGGTCTACGCCTGCAATTCTAATACCAACTAGTGCAGCGCCCGGTAAAGAAGACAATAATATTCTTCTTAAAGCGTTACCCAAGGTAGTACCAAAACCTCTTTCAAGCGGTTCGATAACGAACTTGGCGTAGGTTCTATTTTCTTCCTCTATTTTTATATCAGGCTTACGCATTTCTATCATAGAAAAATCCTCCATTTAATAAATAATAGATTAATCAAAAACTATTATTTAGAATACAACTCAACAATCAAGTGCTCAGCAATCGTTAGGTCAATATCGTCTCTTTGTGGCATAGCAACAACTTTACCCGATAAGGTAGCGTTGTCGAAGTTCAACCATTTAACAATGTTAAGGGTTTTTCCTTCCTTGATGTCCTTGTACATCTCTTTGCTTTGCTTGCTCTCTTTAATAGCGATAACGTCGCCAACCTTTACTAGATAAGACGGAATATTAACAACTTTACCGTTTACGGTAATATGTCCGTGGTTTACAAGTTGACGGCTCATAGCTCTAGACGAACCAAGACCTAGTCTGTAAACAACGTTATCTAGTCTTCTCTCGATAAGAATTAACATATTCTCACCGGTTACACCACGCATTCTATCTGCTTTATCGTAGTATTCTCTAAATTGTTTTTCAAGAATACCGTAAATTCTTTTGCATTTTTGTTTTTCACGTAATTGAGTTGCGTACTCGGTTTGTTTTTTCTTTTGAGCACCGTGTTGTCCAGGAACGTTTGGTCTAGACATAAACACGCACTTGTCAGAATAACATTTATCGCCTTTCAAAAATAGTTTTTCGCCCTCTCTACGACATAGACGGCAAGATGCTTCTGTATATTTAGCCATTGTTATTACCTCCTATATCCTTCTGCGTTTTGGCGGTCTGCATCCGTTGTGAGGGATAGGAGACACGTCTTGAATCATAGTTACTTCAAAGTCCAAGTTGCCTAATGCTCTAATAGCAGACTCTCTACCTTGACCAGGACCTTTTACGAAAACTCCTACTGAACGCATACCCATATCTTTTGCAACTTTTCCTGCATCTTCACAAACCATTTGTGCTGCAAAAGGAGTACTCTTTCTAGAACCTTTTAGTCCAAGTTTTCCTGCGCTAGACCACGAAACTACGTTACCTTGGGTATCGGTAAAAGTTACGATAGTGTTGTTGAAAGAAGAGTGAATGTGAACAGCGCCTTTATCGATGTGCTTAATATCTTTACGTCTTTTAACTTGTTTTTTAACTGCCATTGATATCTACCTCCTCTCTTACTTTTTAACAGGACGCTTAGGACCTTTTCTGGTTCTTGCGTTTTGTTTGGTGTTTTGTCCACGAACAGGAAGACCTTTTCTGTGTCTTACACCTCTATAACAGCCTATTTCCATAAGCCTTTTGATATTTAACATTGTTTCTCTTTTCAAGTCGCCTTCAACACGAAGGTTTTTCTCGATGTATTCTCTTAGTTTAGCAGTATCGTCCTCGGTAAGGTCTTTTACTCTTACGTCAGGATTAACTCCGGTTTCACTAAGAATTTTGTTAGCAGTTGCACGGCCAATACCATAAATATAGGTAAGACCAATTTCCACTCTTTTCTCACGTGGTAAATCTACACCAGCTATACGCGCCATTACGCTACCTCCATTAAAATTAAAATATTATCTATTTCATTAATCGAAGTTAAGATAATCGTTGTATAGTAAATGGAATGTAAACAACGACCAGCCGCATCTCTTTCGAATAATTACGTATTAGTAGTTCAATTAGCCTTGAACTTGTTTGTGCTTTTTATATTTACTGCAAATAACCATAACCTTTCCGTTACGGCGAATTACTTTACATTTATCACATATTGGTTTTACTGATGGTCTAACTTTCATATCTAACCTCCATTTATTGTTAGTTTTTGCTTCTCCAGGTAATTCTACCTTTCGTTAAGTCGTAAGGACTCATTTCAATTTTAACCTTGTCCCCTTCCAAAATCTTAATATAGTTCATACGCAGTTTGCCTGAAAGATAACTAGTTACTACGTGGCCGTTAGGCAACTCAACTTTGAATTGAGCGTTTGGTAATACTTCAATAACAACGCCTTCGGTTTCTATATTATCGCTTTTTGCCAAAATTATTTCCTCCGTTTTGGTTATAATATTTTTATAGGGATATCTTTATTATTTTATCATAAAGAGGTACCTTTTGAGAAATGATTTGTTGCACTTTTTCAAGAATTTCTCCATTACTTTCCAAATGTTTGACTTTTTTCAGTTTTGGAGCGCTGATTTTCCTAGTTTTGCCGTCCGCAATCCTTACGTACTTATCGCTTACGACCTCTACTACTACGAAAATTTTGTCTTTGTCGTGTCCTTTTAACGATTTAACGACCGACCCAACCTGTAATTCTTGCATATTGTTTTCTCTATAACGTCAATATTTCGATACCGTTTTCGGTTAGTGCCACCGTATTTTCATAATGAGCACACGGTAAGCCGTCATTAGTTCTAATGGTCCAACCATCTTCGCTATCGCAATAAACTTTGTAAGTACCCATAGTAATCATCGGCTCTATTGCTAGCGTCATACCAACGTCCAGCCTTAGTCCGTGTCCTTCTCTGCCGTAATTTGGCACGTTAGGGTCTTCGTGCAAATCTCTGCCTACTCCGTGTCCTACCAAATCCCTAACTACGCCGTAGCCAAAGGACTCGCAGTATTTTTGAATAGCGCTAGAAATATCGCCCAGTCTTTTCCCAACTGCAAAGTTTTTCACTCCTCTAAAAAAGCTTTCCTTAGTAACGTCCATAAGTTGTTGCTTTTCTTTGGAGATTTTTCCTACGGCAAAAGTTCTTGCCGCATCCGAATGGTATCCGTTAAGAAACGCACCTGCGTCTAGACTGATAATTTGTCCTTCTTCAAGGATTTCCGTTTTGCTTGGTATTCCGTGAACGACTACGTCGTCAACCGACGTACATATTGCGCCTGGGAAACCACCGTAACCCTTAAAAGACGGTTTTGCCCCACAACTAACTATGTAGTTGTAGGCAATTTCATCTAATTCGAAAGTAGATATGCCGGGCTTAATTTTTTCGCCGACAAGTTCTAACACGTCTCTTGTTATTTCCCCCGATTTTCTCATAAGTTTGATTTCATCAGGAGTTTTTATAATAATCATTATTTATCCAGAACCTTCTTTATTTCGTCGTATACTTCGCTGATTGCCTTGCTACCGTCAATATCGTAAACTACGCCGTCTTTCTTGTAGTACTCGATAAGAGGCTTAGTTTGCTCGTTATAAACGTTTAGTCTATTTTCAACGGTTTCAGGTTTATCGTCGTCACGAACGTACAACTCTTTTCCGCACACTTTACATTTGTTCGAGCCGTTAAGCGTGCTAACGTGATAACTTTCACCACAAGTACACATTCTTCTACCTGTAATTCTATCCATTATAAGTTCGAAAGGTACTTGCAAGTTAAGTACGTAGTTTACAGTAGTAAATTTTTTCAAAGCGTCTGCTTGCGCTATCGTTCTTGGAAATCCGTCTAATAGATATCCGTTTTTAGCGTCGTCTTGCTTTAATCTATCTTCTACGATTGCTACAACCACGTCGTCCGGAACTAACTGACCTTGGTCAATATAACTTTTTGCCATCTTGCCAAGTTCGGTTTGCTCTTTGATATTTTTTCTTAGTATGTCGCCCGTTGATATATGCGGGATATTATATTCGGTAGCAATTTTAGTTGCTTGCGAACCTTTACCCGCACCGGGTGCGCCCAATAATATTATGTTTTTCATATTATTTCAAGAATCCTTTATAGTATCTCATCATTACTTGCGATTCAAGTTGGGTATTAAATTCAAGCGCAACGCTTACCAAAATTAGCAGTCCCGTTGCCGAGAAAGCGTTTGCTAAACCTAACTGTTGACCTATCGCTTGGAAAATGAAGGTAGGTATTACTGCAATTATCGCTAAGAAAATAGCGCCGAACAAAGTGATACGGTTGTTGATTTTTCTTAGATAATCACAGGTAGGTTTACCAGGTCTAATACCTTGAACGTAACCGCCGTATTGTTGAATGTTTCTTGCTACGTCCTCTGGATTGAATTGTATTTGAGCATAGAAATATGCAAAGAATACGATAAACAATACCATAAATACGTAATAAGGCCAAGTACCAATACCCATATTAGCTGAATACCATGCATAAGCGCCTGATTCTGGCCAGAACAAGCCCATAATCATTTGAGGGAACATCAAGAATGCGCTTGCAAAAATGATAGGCATTACGCCCGATGCGTTCACTCTGATAGGAATATGAGTTTTTTGTCCGCCGTACATTTTGTTACCTTTTACTTGCTTAGCGTATTGAACGGTTATTCTTCTTTCTGCTAGATCTACGAATATAATAAATACGAAGATAGCAACTATTATAAGGATAAAGCCGAACAAGTTCCATAGCAAGTTCAAGTTATTAGAAATAACGCCGAAACTGTTAAGTAACGCAGTACCACCACCAGACAAAATACCGATAAAGATTATTAGCGACGTACCGTTGCCGATACCGTATTCGGTAATTCTTTCGCCTATCCACATAACCAAGGTAGAACCACCCACCAGAATTATGCCCATAAGCACCATAGTACTGTAAATACTTGCTTCGCTGTCGCCAAATGCAGGTTTAATAGAGCCTTTCCAACTCATAAGTACGCCGATAGATTGAATAATCGCTAATACGATAGCTACGTATCTCGTGATTTGAGTAATCTTTTTTCTACCCTCTTCACCTTCTTTCGACATTCTCTCTAAGCGTGGTATAATCAGCGTTAATAACTGCATTATAATAAATGCGTTAATAAACGGCACGATACCAAGTGCGAAAATAGTACCTTGACTAAGTGCGCCACCTGATACTATTCCAAGTAGTTGGAAAAATTCGCCGTCGCCTATTAGGCTACCTATTGCGTCTGCTCTAATGCCCGGAACAGGGATAAAGCAACCGATACGGTATATGAAAATCATAAGTACCGTATACAGCATCTTTTTCCTTATGTTTTTATCTTTGAAAGCGTTTTTAATGGTTTCAAACATTATAACACCTCTACTTTTCCGCCTGCCTTCTCAATTTTCTCAATAGCTGATTGAGTAAACTTTTTAGCTTGTACGGTTAGACTTTTTGTCAATTCTCCGTTGCCCAATATTTTCAGTCCGTAATCCTCAACTTTGCCGATTAACCCCTTATCACGCAATAATTCAGCATTAACTACTGTACCGTTTTCAAAAGCCTCGAAAGCGCTTACGTTAACGGTAGTATACTCCTTCTTAAAGTGGTTGGTGAAACCTCTTTTAGGAAGTCTTCTAATCAAAGGCATTTGTCCACCTTCGAAGCCAGGACGAACACCGCCGCCGCTTCTAGCCCATTGACCTTTATGACCTTTTCCACTTGTTTTGCCCGTACCAGAGCCTATACCTCTACCTAATCTTTTAGCAGGTTTTACAGCACCTTCAGCGGGTCTTAACTCATTAATTTTCATATTAACCTCCGTGTCCTTATGTAAAGGTTAGTCTTCGACGGTTTCTACTTTAACAAGGTGACTTACCTTGCTAATCATACCACGAATAACTGCATTGTCCTCATGTACTTTGCTACTTCTAATTTTGTTCAAGCCCAAAGCCTCTACGGTTGCTTTTTGTTTAGCAAGACAGCCTATGGTACTTTTTACTAACGTAACTTTAATTTTACTCATTTTCTGCCTCCTAACCTAAAACTTCTTCTACTGCTTTGCCTCTAAGCTTTGCAACTTGCTCAACGTTTCTTAATTCAGCAAGACCGTTGATGGTAGCCTTAACGCAGTTGATAGGATTGTTAGAGCCGTAAGATTTGGTTCTTATATCCTTTATACCACAGCACTCTAATACCGCACGAACAGGTCCGCCTGCGATAACTCCGGTACCTTCTTCAGCAGGTATCATAAGTACCTTGCCTCTTGAAAATACGCCTAGCACTTCGTGAGGGATAGAAGTTCCTTTTACGTTTACGCTAATCATATTTAATTTAGCGTCTTGTACTGCCTTTTCGATAGCCTCTGGAACTTCGGCAGCCTTGCCGATACCACATCCTACTTGACCTTTTCCGTCGCCTACGACAACTAGCGCAGCAAATCTCATAGTTCTACCGCCCTTAACAACCTTGGTTACACGGTTGATACTAACTAACTTGCTAAAAATTTCGTCGTTTTCTCTATTTTTCTTGTTAAATTTCTCGTTTGCCATAGTACCCTCCTAGAATTGTAAGCCGGCTTCTCTAGCGCCGTCTGCCAAAGCGGAAACTCTACCGATATAAGGATATCCGCCTCTGTCGAATACGACAGCAGTTATACCAGCCTTCAATGCTCTTTCAGCAACGACTTTGCCTACTACTTTTGCAGCGTCTACTTTGTTTAAGTCTTTTACCATTTCGATAAGTTCTTTTTCCATAGTAGAAGCAGCAATTAAGGTTTGTCCGTTCTCGTCATTGATAATTTGAGCGTAGATATTAGCGTTACTTCTGAATACGTTCAAACGAGGTACAGCAGCCGTGCCCGAAATTTTTACTCTGATTCTACCATGTCTTTTTTGTCTGGTAGCGTTTTTATCGTTCTTATTAATCATTTCTTCGCTCCTTATTTACCTGCTTTCTTGCCTTCTTTTAGTTGTACGAATTCGCTAGTATATCTAATACCGTATCCATGATATGGCTCAACCTTTCTTGCAGCCTTGATGGTTGCAGCGATTTGACCAACGGCGTCTTTGTCGATACCTTTTACTACGATTTCAGTAATGGAAGGACACTCAAAAGTAATTCCGTCCGGCTCTTCAATTTCTACCGGATGAGAATAACCGATATTCATTACCAACTTTTTGCCTTGTTTTGCAACTTTGTAACCAACGCCTTTTACGGTAAGGGATTTAGAGAAACCTTTGGTTACACCCTCAACCATATTGCTGATTAACGCTCTGTACAAACCGTGCAACGCTTTAACTTCTTTGTCTTCGCTAGTTCTGGTTACTACTACTTCGTTGTTCTCGACTGCTACGTTGATTGATTTTTTGTAATCTTGTTTTAACTCTCCCAAAGGACCTTTAACGGTAACTACGTTGTCGCTAACGGTAACGGTAACGCCTTGAGGGATAGCAATAGGAAGTCTTCCAATTCTTGACATTTTACTACCTCCTACCAAACGTAAGCAAGAACTTCGCCACCAACGTGGTTAGCCCTAGCTTCCTTATCCGTCATAATACCCTTAGAGGTAGACAATATAGCAATACCCATACCGTTTAATACCTTAGGAATATTATTAACTTCTGCGTAAATACGAAGGCCTGGTTTACTAATTCTTTTTAGACCGGTGATAACCTTTTCATTTTTACCAGCGTATTTCAAGGTGATTTTGATAGTTCCTTGAACTTCGCCTTCGATGGTTTCAACCTTCGCTACGTAACCTTCTTGTTCCATAATATTTGCTATAGCAAGTTTCATTTTAGAAGCAGGCACTTCAACGTACTCTTTTTTAGCAGTTAGGCCGTTTCTTATTCTAGTAAGCAAATCTGCGATTGGATCTGTCATTTCTTTCTCCTCCTATTACCAACTTGCTTTCTTTACTCCAGGGATTTGACCTTTATAAGCCAACTCTCTAAAGCAGATTCTGCAAATACCGTATTTCTTCAAAACAGCGTGAGGTCTTCCGCAGATTTTACATCTAGTGTATTCTCTGGTAGAAAACTTTTGCGTTTTTTGTTGTTTGTTTATCATTGCTTTCTTAGCCATAAGTCGTTATTCCTCCTATTATTTGGCAAAAGGCATTCCGATAAGAGTTAATAACTCTTTAGCCTCTTCGTCCGTATTAGCGGTAGTGATAATACAAATATCAAAACCTCTAACTTTCTCTACTTTATCGTAAGAGATTTCAGGGAATATCAATTGCTCTTTTACGCCCATAGCGTAGTTTCCTCTTCCGTCGAAAGACTTAGAAGGAATACCCTTAAAGTCTCTAACACGAGGAAGTGCAATAGAGATAAGTTTGTCTAAGAAATCGTACATTCTAGCGCCTCTTAGAGTAACTTTTGCACCAACCGGCATATTCTCTCTTACTTTGAAGTTAGCAATGCTCTTCTTTGATTTAGTAACAATTGGCTTTTGACCAGCGATTTGCATCAACTCGTCAACTGCTGCGTTAAAACTTTTCGAGTTATCTTTAACGTCGCCAAGTCCCATATTAAGTACGATTTTGTCGATTTTTGGAACCATATTAACGTTTTTGTAACCGAACTTTTTAATTAGAGCAGGAACAGCCTCTTCTAAATATAGTTTCTTAATTCTATATCTTTCTGAATCGGTTGCTTTGGTTGCAACCTGATTTTTCTTATCTGCCATTATCTTTCCTCCGATTATTCAGCCGTTACTTCGGCGCTGGCTTTTTTAGTTGCTTTTTTGGTTTTCTTTGCTACTTTCTTAGCCGATTTCTTTGCAGCCTTTTCGTCTAGACTTGCACCGCATTTTGCACAAATTCTAACTTTTACTTGTTTGCCGTCTTTTTCTACTACTTCGTGTTTTACTCTAACGACTTTTTCGCATTTAGGGCAAACCAACATTACGTTAGATACGTCGATAGTGCCAGCTTGTTTTACGATACCGCCCTTTTCTTGAGCGCTTCTAGGTCTTACGCTTTTAGAAATCATATTAGCGTCGTCTACGATAACTCTATGAGCATCTGGATTTACGCTAATTACTTCGCCAGACTTACCTTTATCTTTTCCGGCAATAATCATTACGATGTCGCCTTTCTTAATATTGTTCATAAGTCCCTCCTATAAAACTTCCGGAGCAAGAGATATAATTTTCATAAAATCTCTATCTCTAAGTTCACGTGCGATAGGTCCAAAAATACGAGTTCCTTTCGGTTGTTTTTGGTTGTCTATAATTACTGCTGCGTTATCGTCGAATCTAATGTGCGAACCGTCAGGTCTTCTTACGCTGTTAGTAGTTCTTACGATAACTGCTTTTACTACGTCGCCTTTTTTAACTGCGCCACCAGGGGTAGCCGTCTTAACGCTTGCAACGATAACGTCGCCTACCGAACCGGTTTTACGATAAGAACCGCCAAGAACTCTGATGCACATAATTTCTCTTGCGCCCGAATTGTCTGCTGCATTAAGAATAGTTTGTTGTTGTATCATTTTCTACCTCCTTATTCAGCCTTGGTGATGACTTTTACAAGTCTCCAGCACTTGTTCTTTGACATAGGTCTGGTCTCGGCAATCATTACTTTATCGCCTACGTTGCACTCGTTATTAGCGTCGTGAGCCATAACTTTCTTTGTTTTCGTTATATATTTTTTGTATAGAGGATGTTTGAACCTGTTTTCGATAGCAACTACTACGGTTTTGTCCATTTTGTTGCTAACTACCATACCAACTCTGGTTTTACGAAGGGTTCTAGCCTCTGCGTTTTTATTCATTTCTTCCATTTTCATCCTCCACCTTATTTAGTAGCCTTAGTTTTCTTGGCTGCCTTACTAGGTTCGCTTGAAATATTCAACTCTCTTTCTCTTAAGATAGTTTTAATTCTTGCAATATCCTTCTTAGTAGTATTTAGTACGTTAGGATTGCTTAGTTGATTAGTAGCATTCTTAAAACGTAGGAAGAATAATTCTGATTTTAATTCGTTCAATTTTGCTACTAATTCGTCATTAGTCATTTCAAAAAATTGTTTCGCTTTCATTATTATGCCTCCTCTACTACGTCTTCCTTCTTCACAAACTTGGTCTTAATAGGCAATTTGTGAGAAGCAAGTCTTAATGCTTCACGGGCAACTTCTTCGGATATTCCCGACATTTCGAATAGTACTCTACCCGGTTTAACTACTGCTACCCAATACTCTGGAGAACCTTTACCGCTACCCATACGAGTCTCAGCAGGTTTCTCGGTTACGGACTTGTGAGGGAAAATATCTATCCAAACTTGTCCGCCTCTTTTGATATATCTGGTCATAGCGATACGGGCCGCCTCTATTTGATTAGAGGTAATCCAAGCAGGCTCTAATGCTACCAAACCGTACTCACCGTAAGCGATAACGTTTCCTTTGTTAGCCTTACCTTTCATTCTACCACGGAAGACTTTTCTTCTCTTCACTCTTTTAGGCATTAACATTATGCTTCTCCTCCTTGTCTTAACGACTCTTTACCAAGGATTTCACCTTTATAAATCCAAACTTTTACGCCGATAACGCCGAAGGTGGTGTTTGCCTCAGCAAAACCGTAGTCGATATCTGCTCTTAAAGTTTGTAGAGGAATTGAACCCTCTCTGTAACTTTCGCTTCTAGCAATTTCTGCACCGTTAAGTCTACCAGAGCACATGGTTTTGATACCCTTAGCGCCAGCCTTCATGGTTCTAGACATTGCTTGCTTCATAGCACGACGGAAAGCAACCCTCTTTTCTAGTTGTGCTGCGATTGACTCTGCAACTAGTTGAGCGTCTGCGTCTGCTCTTTTTACTTCCATTATGTTGATGTTTACGTTTCTGCTTGGGCAAAGTTTTGAAACTTGTTGTTTAATTTTCTCAACGCCTGCGCCACCTTTACCTATCATAACACCTGGTTTTGCGGTGTAGATGCTAACGTTTAATTTATTAGCAGACCTATCGATAGTAATTTTAGAAATAGCAGAATCATAATACTCTTTCTTTATAAACTTTCTTACTTTATCGTCCTCGATAAGAAAATCAGAAAAGTTCTTTTTATTAGCGTACCATTGTGCGTCCCAGCCTTTGATAACGCCTACTCTAAGTCCATGTGGATTAACTTTTTGTCCCATTTTATCCTCCTAGCAATTTACAGCATCTAAAATGATGGTAATATGACTTGTACGTTTGTCGATTCTAAACGCTCTACCTTGTGAATGTGGTTGCATTCTTTTAAGGATAGGGCCTTGGTCAGCAAAACATTCTGCTACGAACAAATCATCTTTGCTCATATTAAGGTTGTTCTCTGCGTTTGCAGCAGCTGAGTTAAGTACCTTAATAATCGGCTTGCTTGCAGCCTTAGGAGTGTTTTCCAAAATAGCAAGGGCTTCATTATATTTTTTGCCTCTGATTACGTCCAAAACAATTCTTACTTTGTATGGAGAAATCCTGATATATTTTGCAGTAGCCATAGGTCTTTTATCTGCGTTAGCCTTTCTAGCAGCTGCTTTTTCTCTACTTCTTGTAGCCATTTCTTACCTCCTATCTTCCTTTAGATGCCTTTTCGCCGGCATGACCTTTATAAGTTCTAGTTGGAGCGAACTCACCTAATTTGCAACCTACCATATCCTCGGTGATATATACCGGAACATGTTTTCTTCCATCGTGAACTGCGATAGTATGACCAACCATTTGTGGGAAGATTGTTGATGACCTTGACCAAGTCTTAACAGGTTTCTTGCTACCGCTTTCATTCATACTAATTATTCTTTTTAATAATCTTTCTTCTACGAAAGGTCCTTTCTTAACTGATCTACTCATTGTATCCTCCACTAATTAATACGCTTGATAATCATACCGTTGCTAGCGTTCTTCTTCTTTCTGGTCTTGTAACCAAGAGCAGGTTTACCCCAAGGAGTAACCGGGCTTGGCATACCAACCGGAGATTTACCTTCACCACCACCGTGAGGGTGATCGCATGGGTTCATAACAACACCTCTAACGGTAGGTCTAACGCCCATATGACGGGTTTTACCAGCTTTACCAACTCTAACGATTTCGTGGTCTAGGTTTCCGATTTGACCAACGGTTGCTCTACAACCAATCAAAACGTATCTCATTTCGCCACTTGGTAATCTTAGGATTGCGTACTTGCCTTCTTTACCCATTAGCTGAGCAGAAGCGCCTGCCGAACGAACAAGTTGTCCACCCTTTTTAGGTTGTAGTTCGATATTGTGAACCAAAGTACCTACCGGGATATTTTCAAGAGGCAATGCGTTACCTGCTTTGATATCTGCGTTTGCTCCGCTCATTACTACGTCGCCTACGGTTAGGCCAAGAGGAGCAAGGATATATCTCTTTTCACCGTCTGCATAGCATAGCAATGCGATGTTAGCCGAACGATTTGGATCGTACTCGATGCTTACTACTTTTGCAGGGATATTATCCTTATTTCTTTTGAAATCTATAATTCTGTATTTTTGTCTATTTCCGCCGCCGATATGTCTTACGGTAATTTTACCTTGAGCGTTTCTTCCGCCGGACTTATTCAAACTTACCAACAAACTTCTTTCAGGAGTGGTGGTAGTAATCTCTGAAAAAGCCGAAACCGACATAAATCTGCGAGCAGGAGAAGTTGGTTTATATCTCTTTATAGCCATTATTATATCCTCCTATTAAGACAAGCTTTCGAAGAATTCGATTGCTTTGCTATCTGCAGTTAGTTGAACGATAGCCTTTTTGTAAGAAGGTCTTCTACCTTCGCTTCTACCCATTCTTTTCAACTTACCTTGAACGTTTGCCGTGTTAACTTTTTGTACCTTTACCTTGAAGATTTCTTCAACAGCCATTTTGATTTGAGTTTTGTTAGCATCCTTTCTTACTTCGAAAGTGTAAACTTTATCTTGGATGCCGTCGTAACTTTTCTCAGATAAAATAGGTCTGATTATTACGTCGTAAGCCGTCATTATGCATATACCTCCTCAAGTTTTTCTACTGCCTTTTGAGTAAATAGGCAATTTTTGTTTGCAACCAAGTCGTAAACGTTTACAAGGTCAACGTGACAAGCGACAACGGTTGGGATATTCTTTGCTACTCTTGCAATCAAACTATCGCTATCGTCGTAAACCAAATAAGTGGTTTTGTCTAGTTTCAAGTTCTTTAACAAGGTTGCTATCTCTTTGGTTTTGTTCTCTTTTAGTGCGATTTCGTTTACAACGGTGAATTCGTTGTCTACTAATTTCTTAGATAGTGCGCTAGCAAGTGCTGCGTCTTTCATCTTCTTGTTTATTTTCTTAGAGAAATCACGAGGCTTTGGTGCGAATACTACGCCGCCTTTTACGAATTGAGGTGCACGAATCGAGCCTTGTCTTGCCCTACCCGTTCCCTTTTGTCTGTAAGGTTTAATTCCACCACCACGAACTTCCGTTCTGGTCAAAGTACATTTCGTACCTTGTCTTTTGTTAGCAAGTTGAGCAACAACTACTTGGTGAATCAACGCCTCGTTATATTCAGCAGCAAATAAACTGTCATTTACATTCATTTTTCCACAAACTTTACCGGTGGCATTTACAACATTAATTTCCATAGTTATTTACTCCTTATTAACCTTTGATAGATTGTTTTACAACAACCATACCGCCCTTAGGTCCTGGGATACCGCCCTTGATTAAAAGCAAGTTTCTGTCGCTATCTACTTTTGCAACGGTTAGGTTTTGCATAGTAGTGGTATCTACACCGTAGTGACCTGGCATCTTATGATTTTTGAACACTCTGCTTGGGCTAGAACATGCGCTTAGCGAACCTGGTGCTCTGTGGAATTTTGAACCGTGCGCCATAGGACCGCAAGATGCATTCCATCTTTTAATAGTACCGCTGTATCCGTGACCTTTAGAAGTACCTACAACGTCTACTTTGTCGCCGTTTGCGAATACGTCGCATTTGATTTCTTGTCCAACTTGATAGTCGGCACAGTTAGAGAACTTGAATTCTTTCAAATATCTCTTAGGAGCAACGTTTGCTTTTTTGAATTGTCCAAGCATAGGCTTGTTTACGTTCTTTTCCTTTACGTCGCCGAAAGCGATTTGTACTGCCTCGTAGCCGTCTCTGTCGATGGTCTTAACTTGCGTAACGTAGCAAGGACCTGCTTCTACAACGGTTACCGGTATTACGATGCCTTCTTCGGTAAAGATTTGGCTCATACCTAATTTCTTTCCAATGATTGCTTTATTCATAGATAAAGTTCACCTCCGATTTATTTGTTAAAGTTTGATTTGAATATCAACACCTGCTGGTAAGTCAAGTTTCATTAGGTTTTCAACAGTCTTAGCAGTAGGATTGTAGATATCAATCAATCTCTTATGTGTTCTTAGTTCGAATTGCTCTCTACTATCTTTGTACTTGTGTGGGGAACGCAAGATAGTAATTACTTCCTTATCAGTAGGAAGTGGAATAGGACCTGAAACTTTCGTTCCGGTTCTCTTTACTGTTTCTACGATTTTGTCTGCAGAAACGTCAATCAAATCGTGATCATACGCTTTAAGTTTGATTCTGATTTTTTGTCCAGCCATTTTTTTATCCTCCATAATTTTCTAACTCTTTCGCATACACCTATCCGTGTGTGTCGTACTGTTCTGATAAAAAAAACGGGGCTTACCGTTTAAGTTATATAGAGTTAGTCGCTTGAATTTTTTCAAACTTTAGTCCGTGGAAATTTTCTCCGTAAGATTATGAGTAACCTCCCACATCATCCATAAAAGTCGAACAGCCTAATCATAATATACTTTTTGAAAAAATATGTCAAGCAAAATTTACGGGTTTTCATACATTTATTGCATAATTCTGTTTTTAAGCGTTATAAAGCCTACTCTATTCTATTTTTCGCTTATAATATTGAGTATAATTCTTGCATAAATATATATATTATATATAGAGAATTTTACGAATACAAGTCTTACTTTACAAATATCGTCAATATTTATAAACTTACCGCATTTTGTTTACTTGAATTATCTAGTATGTTATAATTTGAACATTAAGGAGATTTAGTTATGGAACTTTCAAATAGCGTAACTCAATCGAAACCAAAGATAATCTTATCAAAAATAAACAATTTTTGGTACAGCAATTTCTACTTTATCTTAATCGCATTATTATCTTTCGTGTTTTGGCTAGTCGATTATAGTGCTATCGGTATGGCACTGTTGCTTATCGTTGGAACGGTAGTAGCATTTACCTGCAAAGACGCTTCACCTATGTTGCCACTGCTACCGCTTATGGTAATTTCGGTATCTAACCAAAATTTTTTGTCAAGCACAAAAGATTTAGCAGTCGTAATTGCATTTGGTATCGTATTTGCAATAGGAATAATATACAATCTAGTTCATTACAAACAAAAACTACAAAAAGGCAAACTTACCTTGCCTCTTGCGCTTGTCAGCATCGCCCTAATTTGCGGTGGTATAGGCTCTATTGACGCAACGGGTTATGCTAACGGCATTTTGTTTATCTTTTGCCTAGGCGCTTTAATGCTAGTTTTATACACGTACGCAATTAGCAGAATGGATTTGCCAAACGACGTTGACCACAAAAAATATTTCGCCAAAATAGTAGCCGTTTGCGCAGTCGTCGTTTGTGGGGAAGTAATAGTTGCTCAACTTCGTGTAGACGGCAGTTTACTTGACCACGTAAGAGCATCACTCGTAGTAGGATGGGCAAACCGTGCTAGTTTGGTACTCGCTCTCGTGCTTGGTTTATCATCTGTATTTTACCTTGCCGAAAATGCAACTCGTTTCCACTACGTGTGGTTTAATCTAGGCGTAGTAGTATACGCTTGTTTAATGCTAACTTTTGGTAGAGGCGGTATGATATTCGGCACGTTAGAAATGCTTGCAATAGCCGTTTACTTAATCGTAAAAAGCAAACACAAGTGCTCCTTCCTTCTTTGTCTTGCTACTTGGGTACTCGCCCTACTTATAGGAATAATAATTAAAAGAGATTCTATTGCCTTAGTACTTGACAAAATGCTTGAATTAGGACTTAATTCAAGTGGTAGATTCGATATATACGACGAAGCAATCAAATGTTTCCTTAGCGCTCCTTTGTTTGGCGTAGGTATTGGTTTTGTAGGGCAAAACACTACTCACGACTTTGCAAACGTAATGTTTTGGTTTCACTCCACTCCGCTACAAATTCTAGCGTCAATGGGTATTTTCGGTGTTGTATGCTACCTTGTTTACTATATAAAACGTATACAAATATTAAAGGAAAACGAAAGTCAATTTACCTTATTTATGGCGCTTGGAATAATAGCGTTTGAGATACACTGCCTAATTGACGCAGGAACGTTCCAGCCATTCCCGTACGTATTCTATCTAGTGATAATGCACGCCTTTATCGAGTACGACACCAAGAAAAAAGCGTTAACCAAAATTAAATGAAATTAAAATTTACAATAAAAAAAGGATAATCAAAACGGTTATCCTTTCTTTTTATATAAAATCGTATTTTTTTACTAAATCTAAGTATATTTCATATATATCGTCAAAATCGTGAATACCTAGTTTATGCACCTTGTCTATTTCCCACTGCTTTACGTTATATATATGGAAAAACGGTGTCCACTTAATACCCTTACAAAAATGTTTTACCACGGTATCAGGCTTTATACCACGTTGTTCGTTAAACTTGCCGTCTATATATTTTTTATACCTTACGGATTTATTTAGTGCGGTTTGATCCGGCATTTTCATCCATTTCGTTTTGATAAGTTCCCTACACTTTATCATCATACCCGTTTCACGCACTTTTTTCACGTTGATTAGCATTACTCCCGAGTTAGTATAGGTAGGCGATATCCAAAATTTACCCATAAAATCTAATGCAGCGCCAAACTCATAGTCGTCAATATTTTCATTATACAATTCGCTAACGTTCTTAACTAGCATCGTATCCACGTCAAGATATACCACTTTGTCGGGTATTTCTTCCAAAATATCAACGAACAATCTGTTTAGACAATACGGAGTATATTCCGTGTTCTTATTTTTGCCATCCTTAAACAAATCGTTATATATACTGCCTACGTCTAATAATAACGCCTCGCTAGCAGGATTTACCTCTTTTAATATTGTATCAAGCAACGATATTTGTTCGTTTGATATGATTTCAAAGTTGGGGTTTTGTTCTTTCAAATCCATACTTAATACGAACACTTTCAAAGGTTCTTTGCAGGTCTTTATCATTGATAGACAAGACAAAAGCACCCCTTTGAAAATTCTTTTATTACCAGAATAAACTATATTTATCATTTTATCTCCACGTTATCTTCACTTGCCAATTCAACGTCTTTTTTATTCTCTTCTTCCTCTACGATTTCACTCGTAAATTGCTCGCAAGTTTCTAAATTTTCCATTTCTTGATTATCTACTCTATCACTATCGATATTTGTATCTAATTCGCTATTTTCGGTTTCTACACTTTCTATATTTTCCCCAAAATTATCTTCATTAACCACAACGTCAGTTACCAAGTTTTCTTCTTTACCGATGCCCGTTTTCTTTTTAATTCTTGGTAAAATATTCATTATGTCTTTTTCTCTTTTTAGCGTTATTTTTTCTAATGCTAGATAGATAAAGAAACTTAGAAGCATCATTAAATAGTAACTAAGTAGACGCCACAACAACATTCCACCCATAGCAACTTCGGCGGTTATGCCAACGGCTACTGCTTGGAATATTGACTTAAACGCAAATTCTATACCACCACTACCACCGGGAGTAGGGATAAATACGCACATAGTAATAGCAAACGCAGTGCTACAAATAATAAACACCAACTTATCTGGTCCTACGTCTACGTTAAGGGCTTTTAGTATAAAGAACGTAATAGCGTAATATACGCCCATCGTAATAAATTTTATTACGAAACAAGATAAGAACGCACCTTTATGATGCCATAATTCCTTAAACGCCCCTTGTGCTTGATAGCAGTAGTCGTTAAATTTAGGTATATTTGGCTCTACGAATTTTTTAAGCCACTTAAACCTACATAGCCAAATAAGTATTTTTTCCAGCCAAATACGTATTCTTTTAGTCGTCGCTACGCTAATTAGGAATATTAGCACGAAAAAGTTTATAGCAAAACCTATTATAACCATAGCGTTCAAATTGCTAATATTTTGGGCAAGTTGCGGATAATAAAACAAAGACGCAAGCGCATAAATATTAGTTACGATCATAAAAATGATAAAATTCATCATTAGTATGCCCGTGCTATCGGCAGGTTTTACGCCTAGCCTATTGTATGCGTACACTTGAAATGGTTGTCCACCCGTTGCAAAAGGCGTTATTCCGTTGAAAAAGTGTTCGGTCGAGCCTATTAAGTACGTATTTAGCATACTAATTTTGCATTTTTTCGTCCTTGTTAGTATACACAAAGTAATAGGATACAAAATAGCGTAAACTAGTAGTAATAGAATAGCGAACATCAAGTACTTAACGTTCGTCGTTTTAAGAACTTCTACAATCCCTTCAAAATCGTTAAACGACAAAATCATCGTCATAATAAATATGGTGATTGCAGAGCCTAATATTATCATTCGAACGACTTTTTTCGAGTCGTATTTTGTTGCCGTATTTTTATTATCGTCCATATAATAAGTCCTTTAATACTTATAATAAAGTATGCTTACAATATATCACAAGAAATCAATATTGTAAACGAAATATTTACGAAAGGCAAAATAATGCCCTGCTCGTCGTAAATACTATCGTTATTTGCTATTTTATCCTAAAAACTTCAAAATTTTTTATCGTTTTTTACTTGTCAAAAAATAGCGTTTTACGTTTATCGATATATATTTTGTGCCAAATTACACGCTTTACTTTAGTTTTATAATTCCACTTTTATTTACGTCTTAATTCCCGTTTCAAAGTTTACAAAATAAAAAAACGGAACGCAATGCGTTCCGTAATTTGTTTGATAATACGATTATCTCTTTGAGAATTGAGGTGCTCTTCTTGCGCCTTTTAGACCGTACTTCTTTCTCTCTTTTGCTCTTGGGTCACGAGTTAAGAATCCAGCCTTCTTTAATGCGCCACGAAGTTCAGGCTCTGCTACGCAAAGTGCTCTTGCGATACCGTGTCTGATTGCGCCTGCTTGTCCGGTTAGTCCACCGCCTTGAACGTTAACTGCAACGTCGTAACTATCGGTTTTGCCGGTAAGTACTAACGGTTGTTTAACGATATATTTCAAGGTGTCAAGTACAAAGTACTCTTCCAAAGATTTTTTGTTAATTACGATATTTCCTTCGCCATTAGGGATGATACGAACTCTAGCAATAGCCTTCTTTCTTCTACCCGTTCCCCAATATTGAACTTTCTTAACAGACTTTTTAGCCATTATCCGATTCCTCCTTAAAATTTCAACTCAATAGGTTGTTGCGCTTGTTGGTTATGCTCTGCACCCTTGTATACTTTAAGTTTCTTAATCATTTTTCTACCCAAAGTATTTTTAGGAAGCATACCTTTAACAGCCTCGTAAACTACGAAATCAGATTTAGTAGCCATTAAATCGCTATATTTTCTCTCTTTAAGACCACCGATAAATCCGGTATGATATCTATATACTTTTTGCTCTAATTTTTTGCCGGTAAGAACTACCTTGTCACAATTTACTACGATTACGTAATCACCTGTATCAACGTTAGGAGTAAAAGTAGGCTTATTTTTACCTCTTAAAACAGCGGCAACTTGGCTAGCAAGTCTACCAAGAGGCATATCGGTTGCATCAACCACGTACCATTTTCTCTCAACGGTTTCAGGTTTTGCCATATATGTTTTCATGGTGAAAACCTCCAAATTTTAACTTAATAATTTTTGGGAATCTCGAAAACATTTAGGGGCTAACTTCATGTAATCTATTCTTCCCGATTAGACTAAACTATTTTAATATATCAAAAATAATAAGTCAAGCAATTTTAGCACATAAAACGAAAAACCACCATATATAAATATATTTAAGATAAAAAACACTAGAAAAACTATAAAAAATAGCACGTTTTAACATTGCTATGCAATTTTCACTTAGTAAACGGTAAAAAATTATTTCTTCTAAACAACGTTTATTAGCAAAAAAGTTAGACGACCTACTTATAAACCTTAAACGAAATTAGCAATATATTTGAAAAAATCTCGTATAATTACATTTTTAGCAATTTTTCGATAAAACGACAGCCGTTTTTAGTTTTACAAATTAACCATTACTTTTTAATTACCAAAATTAAAAGAAGGGATAACCCCTTCCTTTAACCAAACAGCCTACACAAACACATTAAGTTTAACGCATTATTGCAAGTTCCACGTTGGTTTTGACAACCACAACCTTGGTGACAACGATTAAATCCTAACGAATAGTCGTTCGTATAAGGAGTTGGCTGGATAGTATTACACCCACAACCCCCTATATTAGTACTGAAAGTATTACCACCGCAACCACAACTACCATAGCCACAACCACAATAATTATTCGTTTGCCAAGTGCCGTTAGTAGTTTGTGGCACGAAATAAACGTTACCTACGTAGTAACCGTTTGCATTTTGGTTTTTGCAACACCTTCCGTAACCGAACGGAGCGCATACACACTCGGTTCTTAATCCCCCACTTGCAACTTGATACGTGTTCGTACTAGCGTAACCGTTTTGTCCGCAGAAATTTGGATAACAATACATATTACACCTCCAAAAAATTATGTATGCGGACTAATATACAATACGCAAACGGGTGTAAATTGGTTACTTGTAAAATTATCTATATTTGCATAAATAATACTTTATCGTTTAATTTTGATACTTTATATAATATATTTTGTCTGTTTAGTGTTAAAATTATTTTTTACAATCTTTTTACACTTTCCCTTTCTTTACGTAAAATAGCCTATTTTTGCCTACTTTGTGTATATTACCAATAGCTACGTAAATAGCGCAATAAAAAAGAGAACGTTCGTTCCCTTTTATTAAATATCCTATTTTATATTTAATTTTCAGTCGATAGGCACTTTACACAGAAAGTAGTTTATAATACTTCTACTAATAACGCTTTATCTTTTACAATTTTCGGCTTTATTCTCTATTATTACTAATATTCCACGCTAACTAGATATAATCCCTCCGGCGAAAGTTTCTTTCCCGACTTGCTTCTATCTTTTTCGTCAAAAATTTTAGGTATATCTTGGGCGTTTATTCTACCTTTACCCACTTCGACTATGGTAGCAACTATTACACGCACCATATTGTACAAAAATCCGTCGCCCGAAATAACTATATCTACTTCGTCGCCCTTTCTAGTTAGTTCCACTTCGTCTAGGGTACGAACGGTATCTTCCTTGTCGCTTTTGCTACTAAACGCATAAAAATCATGAGTGCCGACGAAATACTTAGTTGCCTCCGTCATCTTGTCCACGTTTATTTTCCCGTAAACTTGGTGCGCATAATTACGCCTAAGCGGACTAATTACGTCGCTTAAATACAACTTGTACAAATAGGTTTTGCGTTTTGCGTCAAACCTAGCGTGAAAGTTATCGTCGACCTGTTCTAGGTCTTTTATTCTTACGTCGCTAGGCAAATGTGCGTTTATCGCTCTAAGTAGTTTACCACAAGTCATTTTAGTATCAGCGTCAAAATGCGCAACTTGACCTAAGGCGTGCACGCCCGTATCCGTTCTACCACTACCAAACACCACGATTTTTTTATCAAAAATTTCTCTAAGCGCATTTTCGATAACGTCCTGAACGGTATTTTTACTCGGTTGCGACTGCCAGCCTTTATAGTTCGTGCCGTCGTATTCGATTGTAGCCTTGTATCTTGCCATTAGAACAATCCCATCCACAAATAAGTATCTAGCATAACGACTACCATGTACGCTATCATAAATAACGAACCGACTAAATCACGCCAGCCAACTTTTAGCACCTTCATTTTCGTTTTTTGTCCGCCCGATTTATAACACCTTGAATCAAGCGCTAGGGCAAGTTCGTCGGATTTTCTAAACGCACTAACGAATAGCGGTATAAGTATAGGAATAAGCGCCTTACACCTTTTTATCAGTCCGCCTTCGTCAATACTGCTTCCCCTTGCTTTTTGCGCCATAATTATTTTATCGGTTTCTTCAAGCAAAGTAGGAATAAACCTAAGCGCTATACTCATAACTATTGCAATATCCGAAACGGGCACTTTGATTGCTTTAAGTGGTTTTAGCATACGCTCAATGCCGTCGGTTAAGTCCATAGGCGACGTAGTCATAGTTAAAAGAGTACTACCTAAAACAAGCAAAAATAGTCTTAACGACATCTTTATCGCTACGTCTAGCGATACGTCGGTTATGGTGAATATCCACCAACTACACAAAACTTTACCTTCCTTGTTCATAAACAGGTTAAGGAGTGCGGTAAGCAGTACGATAAAAATTATAGGTTTTACGGTTTTGATAGCAGCAAGTAGAGGTACTCTTGCCATAAAGATTACCGACAATACGACAAACGCCGTTAAAACGTAACCAAAATAGCTATTTACGAACATAATGGTTACGATATACAAAATGGATAGTAATAGTTTTACCCTTGCATCCATTTTGTGCACGAAAGATTTTACGGGATAAAGTTGCCCAAACGCTACGTTATTCAGCATAAGAGCCTCCTCTCGCTTTCGCTAGTTTGTAGTCGACGATTGCCTTAACAAGTTCGTCCTGACTAATAGCGTTTGCACCTAAATCTATATTTTTTTCTTTTAGATAGTTTTCCAGCCTTACCACAAGCGGTAATTCTAGCCCCATTTTATAAAGTTCTTCCTTATGAGTAAACAACTCTTTCGGTGGCAAATTGTACGCAAGTTTGCCCTTGTCCAAAACGGCTATTCTATCGGCAAAATCCGCAATTTCGTCCATATTATGACTAATTATCACGATAGTTGGCGTGCAAGTTTCCTTAACTCGCCTAATTAGTTCGTACATTTCCTTTCTGCCACTTGGGTCAAGCCCTGCGGTCGGCTCGTCTAGGATAAGAATTTTCGGTTTCATAGCAAGTACGCCCGCTATTGCCACTCTTCTTTTTTGTCCACCCGATAGTTCAAACGGCGACCTATTTTTTACGCTTTCGTAGTCTAGCCCAACCACCTCGATAGCCTCTTTTACCCTTTCTGCTATCTCTTCCTTTGGAATTTTTAGGTTTTTTGGTCCAAACGCTACGTCCTTTTCCACCGTTTCTTCAAACAGTTGATACTCCGGGTATTGAAAAACCATACCTACTTCACTACGTAACACCGAATATTTCGGCTTTGGTCTTTTTTTATTCGTAAGGGTAATATCACCAACGGTAATAGTACCTTCCTGCAACTTAATCAGCCCGTTTATATGCTGAATTAGCGTGCTTTTCCCACTACCCGTATGCCCGATAATACCTTGTATTTCACCGTCTTTTATCTCTAAACTTATATTGTCAAGCGCCTTTTTTTCGTAAGGCGTTTTTTTCATATAGGTGAAGGATACGCCGTTTATAATAATTGACATAGCTTTTCCTCCAACTCTTCTTCCGTTAGTATATCGTCGCCAAGGTTCAGCCCTTCGCCACTTAGTTTATTTGCTATTTGCCTTGCTAGTGGAAGTTCCAATTTGCACCTATTTAGTAGGTCGATATCGCTAAATATTTCCTTTGGCGTACCCACTTTTTCTATATAGCCGTCGTTCATCACCACTACTTTATCGGCGCAAACCACCTCTTCCATATGGTGAGTAATATGAACGACCGTAATATTTTCCTTTTTATTCAGTTTTAGAATAGTATCCATTACTTCTTTTCTACCCTTCGGGTCTAGCATAGCAGTAGATTCGTCTAGCACCAAAATTTTAGGAAGTAGCGCTAGAACACCCGCTATTGCAATACGTTGTTTTTGACCGCCACTCATCTTAAAAGGCGTAGCAGTCCTATATTCTAGCATATCCACGACGCTAAGCGCCCAATCCACTCTTTTTATAATTTCTTCCCTAGGCACACCTATATTTTCAGGCCCAAACGCAATGTCGTCCTCTACGATACTAGCAATCATTTGATTGTCAGGGTTTTGAAATACTATTCCCACGCTTTTTCTTATATCGAAAACTTTATCGTCGTCGGTAGTTAGGTTTCCGTAAACTTCCACCGTTCCTTCGCTAGGAAGCATCAGTCCGTTCAGCATTTTTGCAAGCGTACTTTTACCACTTCCGTTATGCCCTACAAGCGCAACGAATTCGCCTTCTTCTATATCTAAGGACACGCCTTTAAGCGCCTCTAATTCGTCCTCAGTTTTTGGATTATATACGTATTTTACGTTTTTAATAGATATTGCAGTCATTTTACCTCTTTATACTCTACTAGGATACCACACATTACCATTTTAAGCAACGCTTTTATTTATGCTACGCAAGGCGCTTTCTAAATACGAAAATTAGAATAAATTATCTTGCGAAAATTTTACTAATACTTTCTACTACGTCCGCTTAGTAACGTTTTTTTGCTGAATTTTGAATTTTATTACGCTTTAATTTTTGCGCTTACTTTACATAATTTGGCTAATTTTGAAATTTTTTTGGATATATTCTTTTAAGAATTACACTTTTAGGGCCGTTTTGTGTTGACATCAAAAATTATTGATAATATAATTATAAAGATTATAATAATCATAAAAATCTAAAAAATTCGAAAATTATTATTGGAGGTTTATATATGAGTACAAAGATGACCATTGACGGTAATACCGCTGCTGCGCATATAGCGTACGCTCTAAGTGAAGTTGCCGCTATCTACCCTATCACTCCGTCCTCTCCTATGGCTGAGAACGCTGACGAATGGGCTACTGCCGGAAGAAAAAATATTTTCGGCGGCGAACTAAAAATAGCAGAAATGCAATCTGAGGCTGGCGCTGCTGGTGCAGTACACGGCTCTCTAACTGCAGGTGCACTTACTACTACGTTCACTGCAAGCCAAGGCTTATTGTTAATGATTCCTAACATGTACAAAATCGCAGGCGAATTACTTCCTTGCGTATTCCACGTAAGTGCAAGAGCACTTGCTTACCACGCTTTGAACATTTTTGGTGACCACAGCGACGTTATGGCATGCCGTCAAACCGGATTTGCTATGCTAGCATCTAACAGCGTTCAAGAGGTTATGGACCTAGCACTTGTTGCTCACCTATCTACTTTAAGAGCAAAAGTTCCTTTCCTACACTTCTTCGACGGATTTAGAACTTCGCACGAGGTTTCCAAAATTGAAATGATTGACTACGAAGATATTAAGAAAGTAGTTGATATGGACGATATTAAAGATTTCAAAAATAGAGCCCTTAACCCAGAACACCCTGTTCAAAAAGGTACTGCTCAAAACCCTGATATCTACTTCCAAGGCCGTGAAGCAGGCAACAAATATTACGAACAAGTACCTGCTATCGTAGAAGAAATGATGGCTAAAGTAGAAACCATTACGGGCAGAAAATACAACCTATTCGATTACTACGGCGCAGAAGATGCTGAAAAAGTTATCGTTATTATGGGTAGCGGTGCTGAGGCTATTGAAGAAACCGTTGATTATCTAAACGCAAAAGGCGAAAAAGTTGGTCTAATTAAAGTAAGACTATATCGTCCGTTTGCTATTGATAGATTCGTAAAAGTATTACCTAAAACTTGTAAGTTCATCTCCGTTATGGATAGAACTAAGGAAAGCGGAAGCTTGGGCGAGCCTCTTTACCTTGACGTTGTTGCTGCACTTAGCGAAGCAGGCGTTAGCGGTATTAAAGTGCTTGGCGGTAGATACGGCTTAGGTTCAAAAGAATTTAACCCTTCTATGATTAAGGCTATCTTCGACAATATGGGACAAGCTAACAAAAACCACTTTACCGTAGGTATCGTTGACGACGTTACTAATAATTCTCTACCTGTCGTTGAAAAAATCGACGCTTCTCCAAAGGACGCTATTAGATGTAAGTTCTACGGCTTAGGTTCTGACGGAACGGTTGGCTCGAACAAAAACAGCATTAAGATTATCGGTAACTACACCGACAAATACGCTCAAGGCTACTTTGCTTACGACTCTAAGAAGTCTGGTGGTCTTACCGTATCTCACCTAAGATTCGGCGACACCCCTATCAAGTCTTCTTACCTAATCGACACGGCAGACTTCGTTGCATGCCACAACCCTTCTTACGTAACTAAGTACGATATGGTTTCCGACCTAAAAGAAGGTGGCGTATTCCTACTAAACAGCATTTGGTCTCCTGAGGAAATGGACGCTATGCTTCCTGCCCACATGAAGAACGTAATTGCTAAAAAACATATCAAATTCTACACTATCGACGCTATCAAAATCGTTAGCGAAATAGGACTAGGCAACAGAATCAGCACCACGATGCAATCTGCATTCTTCAAGCTTGCAAACGTAATGCCATACGAAGAAGCAGTTAAGCACATGAAAGAGTTCGTTGTTAAATCTTTCAGCAAGAAAGGTGAAAAAGTAGTTAACATGAACTTTGCTGCTATCGACAACGCAGTTACCGGTCTTATCGAAGTAAACTACCCAGAATCTTGGGCTACTACTACCGAAGGCGCTGTTGTAAAACCTACCAGCGACGATCCTTACTACACCGCATTCGTAGAGCCTATGCTTGCTCAAAAAGGCGACGAACTTCCTGTATCTATGATAGAGGCTGACGGACACGTTCCTACCGCTACCACAAAGTTCGAGAAGAGAGGCGTTGCAGTTAGCGTTCCATCTTGGGATATCAATAGTTGTATTCAATGTAACCAATGCGCATTCGTTTGCCCACACGCAGCTATTAGACCTGTACTACAAAAAGAAGAAGTACTTAAAGATGCTCCTAGCACCTTTACCGTAAAAGACGCTATCGGCTTTAAGGGATACAAATACAGAATGCAAGTTTCTACTATGGATTGTACCGGTTGCGGTTCTTGCGCAAACGTTTGTCCTGCTAAGACAAAGGCTCTAAATATGATTCCTATCGACAAATCTATCGAGCAAGGCGATGCAGCAAATTGGGATTATGCAATGAGCCTACCTGCTACCGATGCTGAAATTAAATCTATCAACGTTAAGAACAGCCAATTCAAACAACCATACTTCGAGTTCTCCGGCGCTTGCGCAGGTTGTGGCGAAACCCCTTACATTAAGGTAATCACCCAACTATTCGGCGACAGAATGTTAGTTGCAAACGCAACGGGTTGCTCATCTATTTACGGTGGTTCTGCTCCTACCTGCCCTTACTCTAAGGATGCTAAAGGCAACGGACCTGCTTGGTCAAACAGCTTGTTCGAGGACAACGCAGAGTTCGGTTACGGTATGAATCTTGCTTACGCAACTAGAAGAACTAAGCTTGTTGACGATATGAAAGCACTTATCGAAATGGGTGTTAGCGAGGAGTTAAAGGCTGTATTCACCGAGTGGATAGACACCTATAAAGACCTAGAAGCTAACAAAGTTGCTAGCGAAAAGGTTAAGGCTTGTCTTGCTAACGTAAACACTGCTACTTGCGATTGCGACGCAGTTAAGAAAGAAACTATGCAAAGAGTTATCGACAACCAAGACTGCCTAGTTAAAAAATCTATTTGGATTTTCGGTGGTGACGGTTGGGCATATGATATCGGCTTTGGCGGACTAGACCACGTACTTGCTATGGGCGAGGACGTAAACGTACTTGTACTAGATACCGAAGTTTACTCTAACACCGGTGGACAAGCAAGTAAATCTACCCCAACTGGTTCTGTTGCTAAATTCGCTGCTGGCGGAAAAGTAACCAAGAAGAAAGACCTAGGTAAGATTGCTATGAGCTACGGCTACGTATACGTTGCTCAATGCTCTATGGGTGCTGACAAAAACCAATTTGTAAAGGCTATTACCGAGGCTGAGGCTTACGACGGACCTTCTCTAATCATTTGTTACGCTCCTTGTATCAACCACGGTATCAATATGAGCAAATCTCAAATGGAGATGAAGAACGCAGTTGACTCTGGATATTGGCAACTATACCGTTACAACCCTGTTGGCGCTAAGAAATTCAGCCTAGACAGCAAGGAAGCAACGGCAAGCTATCAAGACTTCCTACTAAGCGAAAATAGATACGCTCAACTATACAAGGCAAAACCTGAAGTTGCTAAGAAACTATTTGAACTAAACGAGGAACAAGCAAAAGAAAGATATCAAGATTACAAAACTCTTTCTGAACAAGAATAATATAAACCCTAATAATAAAGGCGTTACCAAATGGTAGCGCCTTTTTCGTTTCGGTGAATTATACTTTCAAGCGCAACGCTTAAAAATAAAAACGAACCACAAGGGTTCGTTTTGAAAATTCGTTTAGCGTGTGTTGCTTGTTTGAATTATATTACAACAATCCAACCGTTCCGTATGATACTGCCGCAGCCGCTCCACCGATAATTACTACAAAAATTATTATCCACAAAATTATCCATCCACAGAACAAACCTATACCTATTTTACAATTTTTTCTGTTTTTAGGATTTTTGTTAATACATAGACCTATAATGCCAAACACCAGCCCTAGCCATCCTCCAAGCGCGCCGAATACTATTGCAAGTACGCCTAATGCTCCACTTTCTTCAACAACGCTACTTACAGAATTTTGTTGTCTTACTCCACAATACGGACAAATTTCGGCATTTTTATTTATTTTTTTGCCACAATCTTTACAAAATTTGTACTCGCCTTGCACTTCACTTACTTCTTTTTGTTCCACGTTTTCGTTTTTAATCTCTTCCATAATCCCCTCCTTAGATTAAACTTGATCACTAGTTTGATTATACAGAAAAAAATAGTGTTTTGCAATAATATTTATAAAATATTGTAAATTAGTTTATATTACGACGTTTTTTATATTTTCAAATTTATTCAACAAAAAAGCACGCAAAATGCGTGCTTTCTTGTATTTTCTATTATTATGTAATTACTTTACTCTTATTCTAGTGCTAGGTGCTTTGCCTTCGACGATATCTTTTAGGGTGTATTTACTGTTTGCAATAATTACCTCCGTTCCGTTCTTTACAGGCTCTTTGATATATTCTAATTTTGCCTTTGCACCGTTTGCACCTTTTCTGCTACTGCCGTTACAATATTTTTGGAATTCGTTAATATTTTCCACAAGTTCGTATGCGTCTTTACCGTTAATTTCCTTTACTAACGTAGTAGCGTCCTTAGGATCGGTATATATTCCGTCCACGCTAGTTAGAATAACCAGCCTTTTCGACTTTACAAGGCAAGCAATTTGGCTTGCCGTTTCGTCGTTATCTACGCACTCTACTATATGAGACTTTTTGGCTTTTAGATTTTGAATTTCCCACTTACGATTTTCTTCGTAACTTACTGCGTCGTTGTAGTTTATGATAGGAATAGCGTTTTGGCTAGGACATCTTAATAGCATTTGCCTTAGATATTCTCTTTTTTGCTCGTCGTTAAAATGATAGTGTTCCACCAAAATTTGCCTTAGATTGTAGTTACTATTCATATATTGACGATAATTTTGCATAAGGATTGATTGTCCTTGGCTTGAATAGTCCGTCTTATTCTCCTCGTCAGTACCTTCTAGTTCCTTTCCGTTACGCTTTATATAGTCTATTCTGCCTATTTCGGTAGCACCGCTAGTTACCCATATAAAGCCCGGCCTAAGTTCCCTTGAAAGCCTTGCGATAATATTGTAGTTAATATCGTGGTATTCCTTGTTGATAAGCGCAACCGAACCAACCTTTCCTACTAATTCAATGTCGTACTTTTCCATTTCTCTTCCTTACCTATATTTTTAGTCCACACGCCCCTTTGCCGTTTGCTCTATAAAGTATTATAGACAGTCTTAAATTCGCCGTTTGGCTCGTTTTTCGGGGAATTTGTGGGGGTTTCTTTATTATAATAAACTACGCACAACGTTTTGTCTACTAAATACTACGCAGCCATTTGTTCCGGCGTGTACAATTTATTATCCCTTACGCCAAATACAACGTCGCCGTACTTATCCGTGCGGTATATCTTGTTGCCGTATTTTTCCATATTTGCCATTACCGTCTTACTAGGAACGTCGTTATATTCGCCTTCTTTTACGCTGATAACAGAATATTCCGTTTCTATTTCTTGCAAGAATTCGTCGTAGTTACTTCCGTGCGTAGAACTGCCGTGGTGCGCAGCCTTGTATACGTCAAAATCCATATCAACGCCGGGGTTACGCTTGCTAAATTCCTTTAAGAAGTTATTATGGCTTGTGCCAATTCCATCGCCCGTGAACAAGAATTGCTTATCTTGATAGGTTAATACGACTGACGGAGATACTTCGTTCTTTTCTGCTGCCGTTTTGAACTCCTTGTTATACGTACTAGCAGGCATACAATAGATATCTATTTCGTATCCCGTACCGCTAATATTCATAAATCCTGCGTTTGCGTACACTTTCGCACTATACTTTGCGCCGTTTTCAACGTACGTTTCGTCGTCCGCCCTAGTAAAGAAATCGTAGTATTCTCTCGTGCTAATTACACCAACTTTCCTATCGGCAGTGATATCGGTATATCTATTATCACTAGTACCAGCCTTGTAACTAGGATATAATTGCGGAATAAATATATTTTTTACTTCGCACCAATCAAGTACGTAATCAAAAGATTCTACGTGGTCAGCATCGGTATGAGTAAGCAAAGCGTAATCGATAGTCTTGATACCTTGCTTTTGCAAATACTCCTTTAAGTGCGTTCTATAATCGCCCGTGCCACCTGCATCGATAAGCATATTCCTACCGTCAGGTAATAATATTAAAATACAATCGGCTTGACCTACGTTTATGTAATGCACTTCAAGGTCGCCACGATTTTCTATTATACTGAAATTATTTAGATTTTCTTCTACGTAGGTATCAAAAGTGAACGAACCAGACAAATTTTCTTGCGTTTTGTCCTCTACGGGCTCGTAGAATACGAAGTAGTAAACCAAACCTGCTATTAGCGCAAGCACTAATAAAATTGCTACCGCAACGTTAAACTGACGCAATTTGCCGTGCTTTTTCGCAGTCTTTTTTGCCTTTTTGTAAACTTTTTCTGCCTTTTTTTGCCCATCGGATTTTGTGGATTTTTTTGCCATAACTTACCTCGCCTTATATTTTCTAAAATCTCACTCCCTAATTTTATTATACTAATAGTTTCGTATTTTTACAACAAAAAAGAACGCTAAAATAATACGAACTTTTTTGATTATACTTAAAATTTATCGTTAACTTTCCACCCCAAAATATTTTAGCAATATTTTGTATTGGTCCTGCCCAAAACGACACGTTTCGATTAAATAGTTTTTTTCGATATTCCACTCACGAAGACCACGATAATACAACCACTTATTAGCGTCGTCGATATAAAACGGAATAACGTTATTTTCCAAGCATTGCTTAAAAGCAATCAATCTACCAATTCTGCCGTTACCGTCTTGAAACGGGTGTATGCTTTCAAACCTATAATGAAACTCAACAATATTTTCAAACGTAACTTTTTTTAATCCGTTATACCAAGCCAACAGTTTTTTCATCTCGCCTGCTACACTATTTGGGCTTGCCGTCTCAATTCCACCCACCGTATTTGGCAAAGATTTATACTTGCCTAAACCGTATGTTTTAGCGTGCTCCGTTCCCTCTTTCAAAATTCTTTGCAAAGATAGAATAAACTCTTCCGTTAGTTTTTCGGTAGCGTACTTAATGACGTAGTCAATACACTTAAAATGATTGTTAGTTTCGATAATATCGTCAATTAGTACGTTTGAAGGAAGTTCGCCAACAGTTTTAGTTTCGAAAATATATCTCGTTTGCTCCTCGGTAAGCTTGCTACCTTCTATATGGCTAGAATTATACGTTAGTTTTATTTGCGTTTCGTGATAAAGTCCCCCACTAATTTTCAACTTCATTTCACTTTGTAGCCTACTAAGTATTACGTTATAGGTTGCTAATTCATCACACCCAACGCCAAAATAGTCGGCTAACTTAAACGCTACCTTATCGTTGATATTTTCGCCTTTTGCAATTTTTGCTATCGTTCTAGATGAAATACCCACGAGTAAGCATAATTCCGACTTCTTAACACCTTTCTTTTTAAGCAATTCTTTTAACTTTAATTCGCTAATTACCATTTTCCACCAAAATAAAAATCTTTACTATTAATAGGTGTATTATACCATAAAAGTAAAGATTTTGCAATATTATTAAATTAAAGTAAAGTTTTTATTAGTCTTCTACGTCGAAATGTTCTAGTACGGATTTTTTAGGGACAGCCCTAGAATCGCCGTGTTTAACGAAAGCAAGAAGTACTAGCGATATGATAAAGAATACTATTGCGTAAATAAACATATATTCTCTACCAAATTTCATAAACAAGCCTACTAAAAACGGAGTAATTGCCTGAGCGGACATCGTTGCCGTGTAATAAATACCCGTATACTTTCCTACGTCAGCGCCCTTACAAGTTTCTAGCACCATAGGCAAGGTGTTTACGTTTATGGTAATAGCAGCATATGTAACCATAAACCACGATATTACGAACAACCAATTAAAACTTGGCTGTACGAAGTATCCTATAATAAACGCAATGATTGCAAGCACTAGTCCAACCAAAATGGTCTTTTTCCTACCGAATTTAGTAGCCATCCAACCAACAGGGATAAACGCAACGGCCGAGAAAATAGTAGCCGCCATTACGATATTACCCGCCATAGACGTTTCAAAGCCTAAGTTTTGCGTTAGGTAAACGGATATGTTGGAGTTTACGGCGTTGTGCCCCATAAACCACATAAATATCGAACCAAGCAACAAAAAGAAACTTGTTTTTTTGCCCTTTGATAATTGTTCTACCGTTACGCCCTCTTGTTTTGCTTCTTCGGTATCGTCGTCATCGTCAAAGCCAAACTCTGCGCATAGGTCTTTCTTTTGCTGAACGAGTTTATTTTCCCTAACCGTGCCCATATATATGCCAAGCATTATAATCATCAGCACGCCTACTACCGTCCACGCCCAAATATAATTATCGTACACTCCGCTAGATACGAATTTAAGAATAATCGTACTCATAAACAACATAACTAGCACTTGACCTACGCCACCCATTAGGTTGATTATTGCGTTTGCCTTACTTCTAAGTGGTTTAGGCGTAACGTCGGGCATTAAAGCAACCGCCGGCGACCTGAAACTTGCCATTGCTAATAGTAGCAAGAACAACATTATCATAAAGCCAGCTAGTACGCCAGGATTTTTTGCAGTGTAATTATGATAAATATAATCTTCTACAACGGGCTGTATCTTTTCGTTATACGCAAGGTTTTTTGCCGATTTGCCACTTTCAACTATCTTTTCAGTGGTACGAATGAAATCGTCACGAGAAATGCCCGTAGGCTTTTCACTATCGTAAACCCTTGCTAGTTTTTGCACGTTTTGGCACGGCAAGAATACGTAGTTGTACGCCATTACGTCCTTACTAGTAATAGACTTAAACGCTTGTTTTACGTCCGCCTCGCTAGTTAGGTCGTAATTTGAGCCGTCCGCCTTTTTGTTTGACAGCATATACGCCTTCATAACGCCTTCGATAGACGTCGATTTTTCGTCGGCAGCAGCAATCTTATCAAGCGTTAGGATATCGTTAGCAATAGCATTATCATAGGCTTGCTCCACAGTGATAACGCTAGAATCCATCGTCTTTTTAACCTCGGCAGTTTGGATATTTTCCACAACAGGAAGTATAACCAAACATACTACCGAAAGTATAGTGCCAACAAGTAGGAACGGCGTTCTTTTGCCCATTTTGGTATTCACTTTGTCCGATATCGTACCAAACAAAGGAAGCAAAACTAAGGCAAGGATATTGTCTAGTCCCATTACAAGACCACGCATAGCGTCCGACAAACCAAACGTTCTGTTTAGCATTAGTGGAACTAGAAAATCGTATGCATACCAAAACGCAGATATAATAGCGAACGCAAAACCTACCAAAATGGTATTTTTGTAATTCAGCCTCATACCCGTATTTTCAGTCTTTTTCTCTTTCTTTTTCATAAAGTTCTCCCTATTAAGAAAGTAATTATAGGTATATTATACTAATTTTTAACGCCTTTGTAAATACCGATAACTACCTAATAACGTTTTATTATCTAAGTTTTACTTTCTTTTTACCTTTTCTTTACTTCTTTTAGCAGGGCAAAATCCTCGTTATCAACGGTGATTTCGTCGCCCGTTTTGTATTTTTTGCCCGTAAATAAGTCCTTGTAGTCCTCTTTTAGCAAATATTTTACGTCTTTTCCGCTGTTGTTTACCATCACTTTTATTTTGCCGTTTTTTACCCTATCGTATACAATCATTTTACTATCGTAATCGGCAATAAACTCACCTTTTATCGCACTATTAGAGTTGTGAATTTTGCCCATTTTTACGTAAAACTCGTGTAAGTCCTTATTGTTTTCCACAAACGGCACACGTGATAGCGGGTCGTCCCAGCCCGTTAAACCTTGTTCGTCGCCGTAAAATACGGTAGGCGAGCCGATAAGCGTATATTGCAAAACTACGCCTAATCTAAGCAGTTTCACGGCGTGGTCGTACTCCTCTTTCGAAAATTTGTACGCTTGCCTTTCTTGTTTTGACATATTGCTTACGTCCACCTTTGATAGCACGTTGATTATCCTAAATGTATCGTGCGAATCCAACATAGTTAGCGACGTTTCTAACGACATAGTAGGATAGTTGTTTATTATAGAGGAAACCACCTGCCAAAATTCTTGCTTGTTCCCCGTTAAAAGATATGCTATGATTGCGTTTTTTACGGGGTAATTCATAACTCCGTCAAGTTGATTGCCTAGTAAATACGGGCGTCTTGTGGAGTAACTAACTTTCGTAGTAGCGTCCTCCCACACTTCGCCTATTACGACTGCGTTTTTATTTATAGATTTTACCTTTTCACGAATTTTATCTACGAAAAACTCAGGTAATTCGTCGGCAACGTCCAATCTCCAACCACTTATACCTTTTTTAGTCCATTTATCGATAACTTCGTCAAAAATAAGGTGCTGAAAACTAGGTGATTTTTTGTTAGTTACCGTAGGCACGACCGTGCACCCCCACCAACAAGCGTACTCGTCAGGGTAACTTGTAAAGGTGTACCAATCGTAATACTTAGAAGATTTATCGTTATACGCCCCTACGCTGTCGTAACTACCGTTTTTGTTAAAGTACAAACTGTCGCTACCCGTGTGGTTAAACACGCCGTCTAACATTACGCCGATACCACGTTTTTTTGCTTCGGCAATAAGCGTTTCAAAGTCTTTTTCATCGCCTAAAAGTTCGTCTATTTCCATATAGTCGCCCGTATCGTAACGGTGATTACTACTCGATTTGAAAATAGGCGAAAGATAGATATTTTTTACGCCAAGTTCTTTGATATAGTCTAGTTTTTCAGTAATGCCCGATAGATTGCCCTTGTAAAAGTCGTTTGCCCTATACACACCGTCGCTATCTACCGTGGTGATAGGCTCGTCCCATCTTTTTTCCACACCGTTTTTAGTAAACGGAATTTGCTTACCTACGTTAAACCTATCCACGAATATTTGGTAAGTAATATTGTTTTTACGCACGTTTGGCACTTTATACCCCTGTTTTGATACGGTTAACTGCCATTCTGGTAAAAAATCACGAATTACTGCCCTTTGTAAATCGTCCCTTCCAACAAACCTTATGCCATCGTTAGTGTCTATTTCAAAACGATAATAATATATACCTTCCGTATCCACCGTAAAGGTAAGTTCGAATAAGTCGTAGCCGTTTTCATTGCCCGTCTTTTCAAAGCAAAATTCCTTGCCGTCAGCATCATCTATAAACCTTAGTATCATTCTAAGCGACAATGCTTGTTCTTGCTCGTTTACTCTTACACGCAAAAATACGGGGCTATTTATGCTAACAGCCCCGATAGGATTTTTGTCTTTAAGAGAATCAAAAAGTATCCTCTCCATTATTTCTTCTTCTTTTCGATAACAGGAGTTAAGTTCCAAATCCTGTCAGCGTACTCTTTAACTGCTCTATCGCTAGAAAAGAATCCCGCTTTTGCAATATTGATTAAACTCATTCTTTGGAATTTTTCTTTATCCAAATAGGTCTTAGACAAATCGTTTTGTCTGTTTTTGTAGCTTTCAAAATCGGCTAAGCACAAGTACGGATCTTTGAATAGCAAGTAATCTGCAATCTCGTTAAAGCTCGTATTATTTACGCCGTTTCTAAGTTCTGCTATTACTCTCTTCAAACCTGCGCTTTCGTTGTAGTATTTAGTAGGGTTATAGCCATCTTTGTACAATTTGTTTACTTGCTCGGTTAGTAAGCCGAAAATAAACATATTTTCTTCGCCGACTGCCTCGGCAATTTCAACGTTAGCACCGTCCATCGTACCTATGGTAACTGCACCGTTTATCATAAACTTCATATTACCCGTACCCGACGCTTCTTTACCTGCAACCGATATTTGTTCGCTAACCTCAGAAGCAGGCATAATCCTTTCTGCTAGGCTAACCGAATAGTTTTCAAGGAATACAACCTTTAATTTGTCGTTAATAGTTTTGTCGTTATTGATTACTTCGCCAAGCATTACGATAAGCCTAATAATTTGCTTTGCCATATAATAGCTCGACGCTGCTTTTGCGCTGAAAATATATACCTTTGGCACGATATCCATATTAGGATTATCTTTAAGCATATAATAGGTATCCATGATATTTAGCACGTTTAATAGTTGCCTCTTGTATTCGTGCAATCTCTTTACTTGAACGTCGAATATTGCGTTAGGGTTTACAGTAACGCCGTTTTGCTTATAAATAAAGTCCGCTAAATCCTTTTTGTTTGCAAGTTTTATCTTAGCAAGTTCGTTAAGCACTTTCTTATCGCCTTGATATTTTAGCAATTTTTCTAGTTCTTCGGACTTAGTCATAAAGCCGTCGCCGATAAGTTCGGTAATTAAACTCGTAAGTCTTGGGTTAGCAACCTTTAACCATCTTCTATGCGTAATACCGTTCGTTACGTTAGTAAACTTTTCAGGCGCAATAGCATAGTAATCCTTAAATACGTCCTTTTTCAAAATCTCGGAGTGTAGCATAGATACGCCGTTAATTTTGTGCGATGCGGCAAGACATAGATTTGCCATTTTAATTTGCTCGTAAGAAAGAATAGCGTTACTAGCCACCTTCTCGTTGTCGTTTGAAAAATGTTGCCACAAAACTTCGCAATATCTACGGTTAATTTCCTCGATAATTTGATATATTCTTGGTAGTAACGTCTTAAATAACGATATAGGCCATTTTTCAAGTGCTTCACTCATAACCGTGTGGTTAGTATACGACGTAGCGTGGGTAACTATATCCCAAGCCTTATCCCAATCGTAATCGTACTCGTCCACAAGTATACGCATAAGTTCTGGTATACATAACGTAGGGTGCGTATCGTTGATATGAATTGCAACTTTATCTGCCAAATTATCTAGCGTTTTGTACGCTTTTAAGTGCCTATTTACGATATATTGCATAGACGCCGATACAAAGAAATATTGTTGTTTCAAGCGTAATGATTTTCCTTCGTAATTGTCGTCGGCAGGATACAATACCTTGCTAATACTTTCAGCCATAGCCTTTTCTTCCATAGCCTTTAAGTATTCGCCTTGTGAAAATAGTTTCATATCGAAAGCGTTTCTAGCCTCTGCAGACCACAGCCTTAATTTATTTACGGCAAAGTCGTTGTAGCCCGATATATTCATATCGTACGGCACTGCCTTAATAGTGGTGTAGCCTGTATGCTCTATTCTAAGTTTACCGTTATCCCAATGCTGTTTAACAATTCCACCAAGTCTTACGTCAAAGGTATCCTCAGGTCTTGGAGCAAGCCATACCGAGCCGTTTTTTAGCCACTCGTCCGGCATTTCTATTTGCCAACCGTCAACTATTTTTTGTTTGAAAATACCGTAATCGTACCTAATACTAAATCCCGACGCTACGTATCCTAGCGAGGTTAAACTTTCCATATATGCAGCAGCAAGCCTACCAAGACCCCCGTTGCCTAAGCCTGCATCTGGTTCAAGTTCGCATAAATCGTCTAATTCGTAACCTAATTTCTTTACAACTTTTGCAAAAACGTCGGTCATCTCCATATTTGCCAAGTGGTTTTTAAGCGACCTACCTAGCAAAAATTCCATAGACATATAATATACTCTCTTTTGTTCTTCCTCTCTTACTTGCCTCTTAAATACTAGCCTGCGATTTGTAAGTATATCCTTAACAACCGTACATACTGCTTGGTATAATTGATTTTTGCTTACTTCTTGTGGTGTCTTACCAAAGTATCTCGCCGTATTTTCAGCAAGCCTTTCTTCGATTTCTTTTGCTGTAATTTTGTCCATAAGTCTCCTAGTTATTTTGTTATTTCATTATATATCTCTAAATATTTTTTAGCCGAGCTGTCCCAACTGAAATCTTCTTTTGCCATATTCTTTTGTACTTGTTTTATTAGGTCCTTATCAAAGAATGCGCCAAACGACCTCCATACTGCGTCTAGCATATCGTACGAATTGAAGGTCTTGAAGGTAAAGCCAGTTCCCGTTTTCTTTAAAGGGTTTATAGGTTTTACGGTGTCTACAAGTCCGCCCGTTTCTCTTACGATAGGGATACTGCCGTAGCGCATTGCTACCATTTGGCTTAGTCCGCACGGTTCGAATTGACTTGGCATCAAGAAGAAGTCGCTACTTGCGTAAATTTTTGATGCAAGGTCGGTAGAAAAGTTGATAATCACTTTCAATTTGGTTGGGTAAATTTCCGCCATAGCCGACAATAAACTCTCGTACTTCCAATCGCCTTGACCAAGTATTACAAGTTGCAAATCAGCCGATAGCATTTCTTCTAATCTCTCACATACAAGGTCCATACCCTTTTGGTCCGTAAGACGTGTAATCATTGCGTACATAGGGGTATTTTCGTTATACGGTAAGTTTAGCATTTCGCATAGTGCTTTTTTGTTCTTAGCCTTTCTGCCTATCGACCTAATGGTGAAGTTTTCTACAAGCGCCTTATCGGTTTTAGGGTTAAATACTTCGGTATCAATACCGTTTACTATGCCACGAAGTTTGTAACTTCTTTCGTGCAAAATAGTATCTAATCCAAAACTATAATAAGGATAAGTAATCTCGTGAGCGTACGTATCGCTTACGGTAGTTACCATATTACTGCACTCTATTCCGCCTTTTAGATAGTTACAACAATCGTTATATTCTACTAATTTTTGGCTATTTTCGTCAAGTCCTAGCATATCACCCGACAAAAATTTGTCGTACTGACCTTGGAACTTAATATTGTGGATAGTAAGCACCGTTTTAGTATTCTTATATCCCTCCACTTTTCTGTAAAATACGTCCAAAAATACGGGTACAAGCGCCGTTTGCCAATCGTTACAATGGATAACGTCCGGATAAAAATCGGTTAAGGTGGCTACTTCTAAAATTGCCTTTGAGAAAAATGCAAACCTTTCGCCGTCGTCAAAATGCCCGTAAATGTTTTGTCTATCAAAATAATACAAATTGTCTAAAAAGTAGTAAACTACTCCGTCCATAGTTAATTCGTATAGTCCGCAATATTGATTACGCCAAGCAAGATTTACGTTTATAGCACCCCTAGAAATAGCCGTTCTAAGATACTTTTTATCTATGCTTGCATACATAGGCATAATCACTTTTACGTCATGTCCCATTTTAGCAAGCGATTTAGGTAATGCGCCTGCTACGTCGCCTAGTCCGCCCGTTTTTACAAAAGGCGCTACCTCTGACGAACAAAATAATACTTTCATATATACCTCCCTAGACAGTTTTATCCTTTGCTATTGCGATAGGATAACTCTCGTGTCCTGACAAATTTCTTCCGCTTTTAATTACTACGTTTTTGTCGGTAATCGTGTAATTTATGCTGGAATCACTCATAATCAATCCCTTTTGCATTACGATAGAATTTTTAACAACCGCGCCCTTTTCTACGGTTACTCCTCTGAATAGTATCGAATTTTCTACTACGCCGTCAATTACGCAACCGTCTGCAATTAACGAATTTTTAACTACGGCGTTCTCTTTATAAACGGTAGGAGCACTGTCCATTACCTTAGTAAGTACCTTGCCGTTAGTATCGAAAATCTTCTTCCTTAAATCATAGTTAAGCATATCCATACTTGTGTCGTAATAGGTTTTGATATGGTCGATAACGCTTACGTATCCATCTGTAAAGTAGGTATTGATAAACATATTGTTCACGTTGTTTAGAATAATATATTTTTCAAAGTCCATTTGACCTCTTGCATAAGCGTCGTCTACAAGTTTAATTAAAAATTCCTTTTCAATTACGTACACTTTTAAGTTTACTAATTTTTCGTTATTAGTTGGTACGGTAGTTAGCATCATATCCGTTAATCTTCCGTTTTCGTCAACCGTTACGACGTTAGAATTAGCGTACATATTCTTTGTTTTGTAGGTAACCATAGTTATATCGGCGCCACTTTGCTCGTGCTTATCAACTATATCTTCAAAATCTAACCTACAAATTATGTTTGACGGGGTAAGTACTACGTACTTTTCCTTTCTCTTGTTTAGGTAATTCTTTATGCCGTACAAAGCCTCTACTGTGCCTTGATATCTAGTACTGTTGTTAAGTACGTACGGTGGGAACATAACTATACCGCCGTTTTTTCTAGACAAATCCCAGTCCCTACCAAGCCTAATGTGGTCCATTAACGAACTATAATTGCTTCTTGTAATTAGTCCTATTGATATTATGCCCGAATTAACTAGGTTAGATAACGTAAAGTCGATAATTCTATACCTTGCGCAGAATGGTAAAGACGCCGTCGTTCTATGTATAGTCAATTCGTTTAGTTTGCTTTCTTGTTCTAGTGCGTATACAACGCCAATCGCATTTCCTATCATAATTATTCTCCTATCATCTCATCTTCTTTTACCACTTTGCCTTGTGGCAATTTTACGTTAGAGCCGATTACCGCAATCTTCCACTCTCCGTTTACGCAATGTCCTTCTTTGCTACCCACCTTAGCATCTTTTCCTACGTATGCGCTTGAACCTACTATTGCATAGTTAACCTCTGCACCTTCGTCGATTATTGCGTTGGTGAATATAACGCTATTTTTAACCTTTGCGCCCTTTGCTATAACTGCGCCTCTAAAAATTACGCTATTTTCCACGTCGCCGTCAATATATCCGCCTTCTGAAATTGCCGAATTTTTTACCACTGCGTTTTTACCTACGTAATGTGGCGTTTCAGCCATATTTCTAGCATATATTTTCCACGAGTTATCCGATAGGTTTAGCCCGCTATTTGGATCTAATACGTCCATATTTGCTTCCCACAACGAAGATATCGTTCCTACGTCCTTCCAATAACCACTAAAATCGTAACTATACAATTTTTCTCCGTTTTCTAGCATTTTAGGTATGATATTTTTACCAAAATCGTTAGAACTTGACTTATCTTCCTCGTCCATTTGCAAATATTTTTTTAGTATAGGCCAATTATAGATATATATTCCCATAGACGCCTTAGTACTTTTCGGCTGTTTCGGTTTTTCTTGGAACTCGTAAATTTTTCCGTTTTCGTCGGTATTCATAATACCAAATCTACTTGCCTCTTCAATAGGCACGTTAATTACGGCAATCGTACAATCAGCACCTTTTTCCTTGTGTTGTTCAAGCATTTGCTCGTAATTCATTTTATATATATGGTCGCCCGACAAAATTAGCACATACTTAGGATTAAATCTATCTATAAACTGAATATTTTGATATATTGCGTTTGCAGTACCCTTATACCATTCGCCCGCCTTTGCTTTCATATACGGAGGCAAAACGAAAGCGCCACCGTTGATTCTATCCAAGTCCCAAGGTTGACCGTTGCCTATGTATTGGTTTAACTCGAACGGTTGATATTGCGTAAGTACGCCCACCGTATCTATACCTGAATTGATGCAGTTAGACAACGTGAAATCGATAATTCTGTACTTTGCTCCAAAAGGAACTGCCGGTTTTGCAACGTTTTGCGTAAGCACGCCAAGTCTTGTACCTTGACCGCCTGCAAGTAACATTGCTACGCATTCTTTACTATTGTTATACATTCCCCTCTTTCCTCCTTAAAATAGTTACGCTGTTTTTAGGAATCAGCATTTTTATACTTTGATTTTGATTGTGATACTTGAATTTACGTGGTTTATAACTTGCTTTGCCTTCCTTTACGCTACCGTATTTTGCCTTATCGCTAGAAAATACCACTTCGTATTCGTCGTAGTCAGGCACGCCTAGAACGTAATTTTTTCTAGTTACAGGCGAAAAGTTGATTACTATTACGTAGTAGTCGCCGTTTTTTGCATACCTAGTATAGGCGATAATATTTTGCGTCTTGTCCTCTACTACAAGCCAATTAAAACCTAAATAGTTTGTATCTTGCTCGTACAAACAAGGCGAGTTTACGTAAAGTTCGTTCAAATCCTTTACGAATCTTTGGAATTTTGCGTGCATAGGATAATCTAAAAGTAGCCAATCCAAGCCTTTTTTATAATCCCACTCTATAAACTGAGCAAACTCGTTGCCCATAAACGACAATTTCTTGCCAACGAAAGTCATAAAATAGCCGTATAGTGCTTTCAAACTTTCAAACTTTTGGGTATAGTCGCCGTAATTTTTGCCAATAAGCGATTTTTTGCCGTGTACTACCTCGTCGTGCGAAAGCGGTAATATAAAGTTTTCGCTGTACGCATAGGTAAGCGAAAAGGTAAGTTTGTCGTGATTATCCTTTCTAAAAAACGGGTCTGTTTCTATATAATTTAGAGTATCGTTCATCCAGCCCATATTCCACTTGTAGTTAAAACCAAGCCCGCCGTCGTAACTAGGCTTCGTTACCATAGGGAAACTTGTGGACTCCTCGGCAATAGTGATTACTCCCGTACCGTCTTGAAGTACTACTCTATTCATATTTTGCAAGAAGTTTATAGCGTCTAGGTTGTAGTTGCCACCGTCCTTATTAGCACACCACTCTCCGTCCTTTTTGCCGTAATCAAGGTAAAGCATACTAGCAACTGCGTCCACCCTTAATCCGTCGATATGGTATACGTCCGTCCAGAACTTTGCAGAGGATATTAGAAAACTTTGCACTTCGGGCTTGGAGTAATCGAACACTTTCGTACCCCATTCCTTATGCTCCATCCATTCCTCGTCGTACTCGTACATAGGCGTGCCGTCGAAATTGGCTAAGCCGTGCTTATCCTTAGGGAAGTGCGAAACTACCCAATCAAGTATTACGCCGATATTATTCTCGTGGCATTTGTCCACAAGATACATAAAATCACTTGGAGTGCCGTACCTACTAGTTGGTGCAAACAAGCCCGTTATTTGATATCCCCACGAACCGTCGTAAGGATATTCGGTTATAGGCAACAACTCGATGTGAGTATAGTGCATTGCTTTGCAGTACGCTACTATTTGATTAGCAAACTCCTTGTAACTAAACACGTTGCCGTCATCGTACCTACGCCACGAACCGATATGTACTTCGTAGATATTCATAGGTTTAGAATAGGTATCGGTCTTTTTTCTTTTGTCCAGCCACTTTTTGTCGTGCCAACGATAGCCCGATAAATCGTACAGTTTACTTGCAGTGCTAGGTGCAGTTTCAGCGTGTAGTGCGTAAGGATCTGCCTTAAATACTATCTCCCCCTTGTAGTCCTCGATTGCATACTTGTAGTTGTCAAATTGCTCTAAGCCTTCGACAAACAGCCTGAAAATGCCTTGGTCGCTGATTTTTTCCATAAAGTTTTTGCTGTCGTCCCAGCCGTTAAAATCGCCGACCAACCTAACCGATTTTGCATTTTTTGCGTAAACGGTAAATATCCACCCCGCTTTTTTGTTTTTCACGTAGCGTCGTGGTGAAAAAAACTTGTAGGCCTCGTAATTCGTGCCTTGAAAAAATAAATAAACAGGAATCTCGTCCTTTTTGTGAATAAAATCTTTCATATAATAATTATAACAAAATAATTACTTATACACAACCTCACAATCTAAAATTTCTATGCCTTTATTTGTATTATTTAAGTAAAATACACCAAATTTTCCGTTATTTAACTCCGCTAACTCTTTTTTTGCGGTTTTTGCCTTTTCTTCGCTATCAAAAAAACCTACTACGCCACTACCGCTTCCCGTCATAAACGCTTTTCCGCCCACTTTTTCTAGCAAGAAAATTTTTTCGTCAATAAGTTTATTTAATTTTGACGAACTATCGTAAAGTGCGTTAGAAAAATATTCGCTTGCGCCTATCGTATCTTCGCTAAGCAATTTTTTAACCAACTTTTGATTGTTAAATCTATTATAACCGTACGAATAGGTTTTGTAACTTTTTGCAGTATCTACTCCAAATTGGTCGGTAAGCAAAAGAAAATCCATTTTTTTATGTTCAATCGGCGTAGATATTTCTTCCCCTACTCCAAGCACCCTTCTCGTTCCGCCGTATAGCATAAATTTTACGTCGCTACCAACGCTCATAATATCTTCGTCCAAAATATCTTCTATATCTAGTCCGTTTAGGTAGCAAATGCCGTAAATTACCCCCGCAGCATCAGCTGACGAACCACCAACACCGCTTTTTTCGGGGATATTTTTTTCAATAAGAACGTTTACGCCCGAAAGACCGTAGTTTTTAACGATAATTTCGCCCGCTTTTTTGGCAATATCTTTTTCGTATTTTCTGCCGTCTACGTATTTTATCTCCACTTCGCTATCCTTTCTTTTTTCAAAGGTGATTACGTCGTATAGCGATACCGAACTAAATACCGAATCTAATAGATGGTAGCCGTCCTCTCTTTTCCCCGTAATATCTAGCGATAAATTTATTTTTGCATATACTTTTATTTTCAGCATAAAAATGACCTCGTAATTGAGGTCATTATATAATATTTTGCAATTTTTTTCAACTATCAACCGTAATTTCTAGATAATTTGCGATAGTAGTATAGTTTATCGCCAAGTTTTAGCGGTTCTACCAAATTAGGATTTTGTCTTTCAAGTTCCTCCGGCGTAGTTAGCAAGGTTTTTGCCACTTCGAAAAAGGTTTTCGGTTTATCTATAACGATAATGCTAATTGCGTTATTCTTTGCGTCGATAGCCCCGTTTTCTTCCGCTTCTACTACTGCTTCCAATTCTTGAATATTGCGTTTTTCATAGCAATATTTTACGGTTGCATCAATAATTATCTCGCTGTCGCTCTTTTTACGGGCAGTAATTTCGCACACTTTACCCGTAATCATAGTTAGGTCGGTAAGGGCTTCGTCCACTTCTTTTTCGTACGCACTTTCTATATTTATCGAACATACGTTGTTTTCTTGTTTATATAGTAAACAAGCCGTAATAACACCCATAATTACACTAGATTGCCCGTCGTAATTTACGCTAGATATTACGTTTTTAGGGCAAATTACACCAATAATCTCCTTGCTTGATAGGTCGTCTATTGCACTTTCCCCGCTAATTCTTTCACTAAAACAGCCGTAGCCACCAAAACTACAAACGTTTATTTTTTCTTTTTTCAATTCTAATTTATTGCTCATTGAATACATATCGTTTACCACTTCGTATTCGTTAGGCTTGAAAATAACTGCTCTGAACGCAGCGTTAATGCGTAGTTTCAAGTCTTCGTCGTTATCCTTTGCTACTACTTTGGTATTTTCCAAATATAGTTTTGCGTAACAACTGCAACTTTCATCGCACGCCCCCTCTACTTCTTCGGTAAACGGCAAGGTAAATCGTTTGGTAAATACGTCCGTACCCACTCTATAAGTTGCATTTACATAACATTCGCCACTAAGCGTAATTTTATTGTCCTCGCATTTCGTATTTAGCAATATAATATTGCTGTCTAATGCTAAAATTTCGTCGAATTTACCTATATTTTCCTCTTCTTCTATCGTGAAGGAATTTACTAGCGTAGTTACGTAATTATCCACCGTTGCTTTTTCCGTTTTGCAATAGCAATTCTCTTTCGTTGGGGCAAGTACGCTAAGTGCGTTTTCATATATTTTGTAAGCCTTTACTCTCACGTTAGAAGTAAGCCTAACTATATCCATACCACTACTACCGACGCTAACTACTTCGCAGTCTACGATAATTTTGTCGGTTTGGTTAATTTTGTCCGAACTGATAGATTCGGCAAAATCGCACGAATAACTTAGCGTTTTTACAACGTCTTCTTGGTCCACGTAACTTAAACGATAGTTAATTTTGCCCGTAAATTTCACTTCTTTTCCTATCACGTCGTACCCGTCCACTACGCCCACGCCGTCAAGATACAATATCCTTTTTACGTCGTCGTAAGTTAAATCGTTCACCCTGCACTCTACTGCAAATTGTTTATTTTCTACTAGGCTAATGCCCTCGCTACTTAACTGTTGATAAGCAAATTCCATACTTGTTCCTCCTATAATACATATCGTTATATGTTATTATCGCAAGCCCCTATTTATTCCTAAAAAAATGAAACAATCTAAAATTTGCTAAAAATTTTTATACCAAAATACTCTTATAGTATATTTATCACCTATTAAAAGTTACTAGTACTCTGCGCCGTAAAATTTTCAATTTAATATAACTTGTCTATTTATGTAATTATCCTATATAAATCAATACTAAATTTACAAAAATTCACGCCTATCGCCGTGCGCTACTAACTTATTAGATACGCCACCACAAAACGCTACGGCTCGCTACTTACAAAGCCTTAAATCTAATTTTTTGCATAAAAAAAGGACTTTACAGTCCTTATTTTAGTCTTCGTCTTCTTCGTCCTCGTCGAATTCGTCCTCTTCCATTTGGTCAAGACTAAGTTCGCCGTCGTCGTCAAGCCCTAGGTCCTCGTCTTCTTTTGACCACTCGTCCTCTTTCTCCTCACTTTCTTCCCTTGCAATCTTAGCACGACACTCGTCGCACATATCCTGCCCTACCGGAATATAGTTGTCTTTACAAATAGGACAAGGCACTAAATCTTCCTCGTACTCGTCCTCGTCGATTAGTTCGATTCCCCCCATTTTAAGTTCGGCTTTACATACGTCGCAAAGTTCCTCACCTTCCAAAATATAATTCAGTTCGCAACGTGGGCATTTAATATATTTCGCCATAATAAAACTCTCCTTACTTTTAACTCGGTTATATTATATTTACTAAACGCCATATTGTAAACTAAAATACGATACTTTTTTCTATTTTTTTATATTTATTTTAATATATTCTATATTTTTCGGTCTAAGCGCCCTCTATCAGCATTTTATCAGCCACCAAAGCAATAAATTCGCCGTTAGTTGGTTTCTCGTTTGCCGAGTAAACTTTTATACCAAAAATTTGATTTATATTCTCTATTTTTCCTCTATTCCAAGCCACTTCTATTGCGTGTCTTATCGCTCTTTCCACCTTGCTTGCCGTAGTTTCAAACTTTTCGGCAATAGACGGATACAATTTTTTGGTAATAGAGTTTATTATTTCGGGGTTGTCCACTGCCATTTTTATTGCTTCACGCAAAAATTGGTATCCTTTAATGTGCGCAGGTATACCCACCGATATAAAAATATTTGCAATTTTTTCGTCCAATACGTTTCTTACGGGCTTTTGTTTTTCCTCTAAAACTTCCGTTTTTTCACCCTTTTCAAACTCTATCAGTCTATCCCTTAGGCTGTCGCACCCAAACGGCTTTGCAACGAAATAATCTGCGCCGTTTTTGATTGCCTTGCTAATAAAACCGTCGCTTGCTAGTTGCGACATCATAATTACCGTAGTCTTACTTCTGTCAAGCTTGTATTTTATCTCGCTAAGCACTCCAAATCCGTCAAGTTCGGGCATTACGATATCTAGTAGTACGTAATCAGGGTTTAGCGTTTCTATCTTGTTTATGGCGTCTAAGCCGTCGTTTGCTACTGCTATCACTTCAAAGTCTTTATCGTTAGAAAAAAATTCGGTTAATTCTTTTGTAAGCGTCAAACTATCGTCAACGATTATTATAGTCTTTTTTGCCATAACGTCCTCCGTATTTTTAATTCCATTAAATTATAACAAAAAATTCGAACAAATTTTCGAAAGTACGTAGGAAAATAAGCACTTAATTGTATAGTTTTGTCGAATTTTGTCGATTTTGAAAAAACATTTTATTATTAGGTTGGTATTTTTCTTTTAATTCAAAAATTCCACGAAAAAAGAGGAAGTTTCCTTCCTCTTTCATATATTTATTGCTATATTATTTCTTTTCCTCTTCTTCCTTTTTCAAAGCGTCGGCGTCAGCCTTGGTCATCTTGCCAACAAGTTCTGGATTTACCTTACTGCTACCTTCTTCAAGTTTTTCGGTAGTGCTTACCTTATTTACGTTTATTCTATATACGTAATCTTTCTTAGCAGCGTAGTCAAAGTAGAAGTAATCGCCTATAAACTCGTTACCAAAAACGTTTGCGCCGATTGCTCCGTCGTAAATTTTTTCAGGGGCTTCAATCGCTACGTTTCCGTTTCTTTCAAATACAACCTTGAACATACCCGTAGATTTGGTGTAGTACATCATTACTACGTTATCCTCGCCTACTTTTTCTTTTCTAAACTGCACTAGCGTGCCGTCGAATACGCCTGCATCACCGATATAGGTTAGTTGCGTTTTAACGCCGTTTTTATATAGATAAATGGTTTTGTCGCTTATCTCTACTACGCTATCGCTTGCATACGGAGTAAAACTAGATACGGCGTTGTTAAAGATAAGTTTTTCGTTTTCCTTGTTAAAGTAAACTTTATCCTTTTCTTGTTTTAAGTCTGCAACCTTAAAAGTATAAGAATATAATTTCTCGCTAAGTTGTCCGTTGATTGCGTCTTTTCTAGTATAAAAAATCGTGATATTTTCGCCGTCTACTAGATAGTTTTTAAGTGTGGTAGTATATTCGTTTTTGGCAATAGTACTATCTGTAAAAGTGGTCGTCTTGCCGATTATATCTATTTGATTCGTTCCGTCGCACTTAACAGCGCAAAGCATATTGTTTTTAGCACCGTCCTTGCTCTCGTCCTCGGTCAAACTTCTCGTGTAGAAAATATAATCCGATGCGTACTCTTTGCCCTTTTCGTAATATTCGGTCTTAGGCATTACTATGCCCGTTACGTCCTTAATGGTTTTAACGGCTGGCAAATTCTCTTCCATTTTGCAAATGGTAATGGTATTGTTCTTGTAGTATACCAAATATCCGTTTACAAACTTGTACTGAAAATCAAGTCCCATTATCGTGCCAAGTTTTTGCGTGCCCGTTCCGTTAAGGTTTACCTTCATAACGTCTAGCCTGTCGTTTAGCAAATTGTCGTTCTTGTCCACTTCGTTGTTTGGCGTCATATAATAAATAGAACCGCCAAAAATATAGAAACCGGAATTAGCGCCTTTGCTGTACACGTTCTTTGGAACGATAGTAACGAAATCTTTTAGACTGCCGTCTTTCTCGTCGATCGTTGCCCTAACTATTCCGCCTTTTAGCACCTCGCCAAACTTGTTTGCAGTATTCTCGTCGCTTTTGCCGTTTACAAAGTAAAGTTTATCGCCTTGCTTAACTACTTGTCCACCGTTACTTTCGGTAGGTGCGTTAGGATTACCACCTGGTACAGCGGTAAATTCGTAACTATTGCTACATGCGGTTAGCGAAAATATTGCCACCGTCAAGCATAGAATCAGTAGAATATATTTTTTGAATTTTTTCAATTTTTCTCTCCTAAAACTGCTATTAGTATATTTAGACTTTTCTATTATATAGTAAAACTAATAATATTGCAATAAACAATTTAGTTTATTTTATCCATAAAAACCGTTTTTTTGCAAATTTATTGCGATTTTACTCGTTTTTACCCTCGCTTTCGCCATCTACTACGCCTTCTTCTAAATTAGCGCTTTCTTGACTAGGCTCTTCTTTTACTTCCTCTTGCTCTTTATTCTCTCGCTCTTTTGCCATTTTTTCATGCCTTTTGTCTTGGAAAAAAGCGTACAATAAGCCCACGAATGCAATACAGCATGCAACTAAACCAACGTAATCGGTAAGCCCCATACCAAAGCATACTCCAAAAGCAATAATTGCTACCGAAATTCCGGCTAACGCCACGTAAAATACTTTATCTTTCATAAAAATTCTCCAAGTCTAATTATATATGTAATAAAATAACTTGTCAATATATATAACACACCTACGGTTTGCCCAGCAAAAATGCTACCCTACTAAACTAACCTGTTTTACTATTCTTAGGTCGAATTTACGCACTTTTTAGCCTATTTTTTACTCTTTCCAATAAAAAACCAACCACGATAAATTTTTTTTCAAAACATAGCGATTTTTTATTGACAAACCTTCAAAAAAGATATATTATAAATGAGCATTAGCAAACATATTCCTCAATAGCTCAGTCGGTAGAGCATGCGGCTGTTAACCGCAGGGTCGTTGGTTCGAGTCCAACTTGGGGAGCCAAAAGGGTGATTTCAAGCGAAATTACCCTATTTTTTTGCAATTTTTCCTTGTTTTTGCTCCCTTTTTATTGTTTTTAATGATTATTTTTCATTTTTTGCTCGTATTTTCAGTCATTTTTTTGGTCATTTTCGCAAAAATGAGTGTCAAAATGAGTGTCAATTTTGGTGTCAAACGGCTGAATAATATTTTACAAAGCATTATAAAAGCGTGATAGGTTATATCACGCTTAAATTTATATTTACTACAAAATTACACTACCACCTATTATCAGCGTTTTCGCAGAAGGCTAAAAATTCGGGAACTTCTAGGATATCGCCATTTGGGAAAGTGACCTTGCCGTGCCATTTGCCAAATACTTGGTGGCAACTATTATCCACGTGCAAAACTTTGGTTTTGGTGAAGTTGTCAAACACGGGTTCTACCCAAAAGTCGAACAAGCCGTCCTCGTCCGTATAGTGCTGTTTGCCGTCCTTTTCTTCCATACTTACAACGCCTAATTTGTAAGCTACGTTATCGTAAAAGAACATATTTTCGGTGGCGTTAGATAGGTCGCCAAAGCCCCAACCAATATTAAAGCCAAAGTACTTGCCGTCTACCTTAGTACTGCCGTTGCCCCACGTCCAAAGTTGGTGGAACGGCCAAACGCCTCTGCCCCAATCAAGCAAGCCGTAGGCTGGCGCATACTTCCCAAACTCCACCTTTTTACCACATATCTCAACGTTGCCCGTTACGTCGTAGCAATTTTCCTTGTAGTTTAGGTAGAATTGATTTGGATTTTCAAACGGCGTGGAAATCACCATTTTTTCTTTTTCTTTCAAGCAATTTGCTAGGTGCAAACGGATATTTATATTGCCTTTGCGGTGTTTCCCCTTAGCCTCTAATATCCTTTCGTTTTCGTTTACGGTGAACGTCATACTAAAATCACCTTGTTCTGCCCGCAAAACGTGTGGCTTTTCGCCGTTTACTTCCATTTCCGCCTTTAATTTTTTAGGGAAAGGGAACAATCTAAAAGTACCCCACCTTTCGCCCGTTTTGGTAGAAAACAGCGTTACGCCCGCTTGTCCACAGTAGGAAACGTGCCCGATAGTCAGTTGCAGAATATACTCGCCACAATTTATTTGGTAAAAATCCCATTCTTTTACGGCTATCTTTTTTGCCCTTATTTTGCTTTTGTCGTACTGAAAATACAAGTGTCTAGCATAGCCTACGTTCAGTTTGCCGTCCTCTTCTATCAGCGCACACTCTTTCGTTATTTCTTTTTGCATATACTCCCCCCTTTTATACCGCTATTATATATCCGTTTTCAGCAAAAATCAATACGCCGACATAGAAAAAGAGGACGCTTTGCGTCCCCCTTGATGCACCTATATAGCAACGTTTTTCGCTACTTGTGATTACGTTAAAATTTATTTATATTTCCTACCAGAATATTGCACCGTTGCTTTGAAATTGTATATAGGCTTAATTCTCGTCTTTATCTTTACGGTTGGCTTTACGTTGTTGACTATATCGTCTAATTTTTTGTACGCCATAGGCGACTCGTCGATAGTACTCTTAGTAATACACGTACTGTAAATACCTGCCATTTGCTTCTTGTATTCGCTAAGGCTAAGGCGTTGATACGCAGAACTTCTCGACATAAGTCTACCTGCCCCGTGTGGTGCTGAGCAATTCCAATCTTCATTGCCCCTGCCTATGCAAATTAGCCCACCGTCACGCATATTTAACGGGATAAGCAATAACTCTCCTTTCTTAGCGGACACAGCACCTTTTCTAAGTATATTTTCCTTAACGTCTATATAGTTGTGCACCGTATGAAAAGTCGACTTTGCCTTTAATCCAGCCTTAGACAGCAAAATTTCAGCAATTTTTTCTCGGTTTCTAAGGGCAAAGTCCTGACAAATAGCCACGTCGTGCAAATAATCGTTCATATATTCGCCATACAAATAACACAGCGATTTGTTTATGCGTTCCATTTGCCCCTTTCTTTCGTTATCCATTTGCGATATGGCGCTTGGTATTTCTCTTTCTTTTCCCTCCTTTTTCATCTTCTCTATCATTGCGTTTTTCATTGCAATATATTCGGCTTTACCGCTATTTAACTCTACGGCAACGGACTGATAATATTCGGCAACTTGCGTTCCTAAATTTCTGCTACCCGTATGTATTACCAAATACTTATTGCCCTTTTCGTCCACGTCTATCTCGATAAAGTGGTTGCCACCACCCAACGTGCCTATGCTACGTTTCAGCCTTTTCATATCTTTTAACTTGTCGTAACACTTCAACTTCTCGAAATCAAAAGGTGCTTTTATGCTTTCGTACACGTCCTGTCCACTTGGTATATCGTGGGCAAACTTATCGAACGATTTTAAGTCTATATCCACTTTACCTAGCATTACTACGTACATACCACAACCTATATCCACTCCTACCATATTAGGAACTACCTTGTCGTGAATAGTCATCGTAGTACCTATCGTACAACCTGCACCAGCGTGAACGTCGGGCATTATTCTAATCTTGCAACCTTCAAAAGCCTCCTTGTCGCAAACTTCTTTTATCTGTGCTTTTGCAGTTGGCTCTATAATATTTACGTAGCACTTTGCCTCGTTATATTTTCCTTTTATCTTTAACATTATTCCCTCCTTCGCAAATATAAGTTCAATTTACTATTTGCTAAATCGTACTAATAAGGGTATCATTTTCTATCTTTTGCCCGTAAATTACTCAATTTTTAGTATTTTTATCCTTACGTACCAATATTAACAAAAGGGAAAAACGTTTTGCACGGAAAAAAATCTGCGACCTATTATTTTAAGTCGCAGATTAGTTGTCTTTTCAGTTTTTTTATTATAGTATTTCTTACGCTTTCAGGGGCTATCACTTCCACCATAGGACCAAACGACAGCACTCGCATCACTATTTCGGGCTCGTCGGCAATATCGTATTTTATATCCGCCATATACTCTTTTTCGCCCGTTTTTACGGCGTTTTTTTCGAAGTGTGCAAAATGCAACATCACTCTTTCAAGAGCGTTTCTGTTATCAATAATTCTTAGTTTAAGCACTCGTTGCTGTCTTACCCCACCTTGAATTATTTCTTTATCGCTATTTTTTACGTCGATTATGCGTGCCATATTTACAACTATCGTCTTACCACCAAGCGCCACAATCACCCTGAATTTATCGTCTTTTTCGCTATATTCCATTTTAAGTGGCAGACAAGTTAGCGCGCGCTTTTTATCGTACGCATTTTTCATCACCACTTCTACCGTTCTTTTCTCCTTTATTGCCGATAGCATAAATCTAAATAGCCTTACGTAGTTTTCGTCGTCATACGGGTCGCCGTCGGCATACTTGTCGTATACTAAGTAATCTTCACTTGAAAATAGTGGTTTTACGCCTTCTAGCCCGTCTATTTTTACATCGAATAGTTTTACCCTTTCGTCTTGCAAAACGGCTTTTAGCCACCTTTTTTCAAGGGTGGAAACGGGCGTTGTAGGCAGGTGTTTTATCGGCGTTGACTTTCCAGCAAGCAGTTGCCACTTCTCCTCCCTTAGCGACGGCAATATCGTAAGCACGCTATCGTAAAACGCATTTTGCTCCACAATTTTTCGCAACGTTTCGTCGTCGTTTTTACCTTCTAAAACGCTACTAAGTATTTTCGATATAGTATTGTAATACGCTGAATATATTTCGTTAAATAACATTTTTTCACCTATACACCATATATCGAATACGTCCTTTTTATATCATTTTTAAACCGCCTTTCTATCGCCTTGTTTGAAAACCTTATATCGACTATTCTACATATAAACGTCCTTATCCACGGTATTATTTCGCCGGAATCGTATAGCAAAATGGAAAATTTATACGTATTATTTCCTACTTTCTCCACTTTGCCACCACGTTTTTCTCTAATTAGACGTTTTACTATGTGCTCTTCGCCTGAGTTTACTTTTATCGTAAAATGTACGCTTTCTAATTTTTTATTCGATACTCCACTAGAAAAATTTACGCCCCAAGTATACTTACTCATACTACGCAATTTTTCTCTTATGTAGTCGTACTCTTCTACTTCGCCTAAAAATCTAACGTCGGACAAATAGTCTAACCTATACGCCCGTATCGTATCACGCAAAGGAATATACGCCACCACGTGCTCTCTGCCGTTTTGAGCGCTTACGTACACCTTTAACGGCACTATTCTTTCTCTTGTGCCTTCCGCCCGTTTAATATTTTTATTTATTACTTCTATTTCACGCTTTTCCTCTATCGCCCTAAATATTTGAAGTAGCACTTCGCTATCTAGCGTATTAGTAATGTAATGATGCTTAAATAAAAATGCGTCTTCCCTAACGTCGTACTTATCAAGCAAATACGAACCAATCACCCCAAGTGGTGCAACCTCAGAGAAAAATTTCAAAACGTCGTAATCGTCTATACCTATCGTTTCACTTCGCCTATATACGCTATTTCTGCTTAATTTTTCTTTCACAAGTAGGCCTAAATCTACGTATTCATTCAGTTTTTTTCTAACCGTAGACTCGTCGAAGGTCTTTGGATTATTAAAATACGACAAGTATTCTTCGTCCATTATACTTATAATTTCGTTAACGGTTTTGCTTACGCCTTCTTGCAAAATATCGAATATAATAAAATGCAACCTTACGTCTCCGTCGGTAAAACTTTTCGTTTTCCAAGCGTTATACAACGGATTTCGCATTGTACTTCTGCTGTCGATTGCTATATATACGCTTTTGCCGTCCTCACTTCTATTGCTTGCCGTATATCCCGCTAGCCAACTTTCAATTCGCCTTCTTTCATCGTCGTAAGAACGTGCGCTTTTATTCGTGTACTCTTCCCTGCTTTTCAGCCCGTATACGTAAAATTCCTGCATATATAACCGAATTTTTTCAAAATTTTTAACAAGTTCGTTATACGACGCCATCTTTTCCCCCACTTATTGTTTATATTTAACCTTTTCTCAGCCTACTAGCACGAAAAACGCTAGTTTTAATAATTCGCAAGCCCCATTATAAATATCCAAAAAATTTATACCTACCAAACTTTCAACCAAACTTAAAAAAACCATATCGCTCCCGCTACGCCATCAAAAAATATTCCCTTACTTCTTGCGCTTTTGAAAACTCTTGCTCCTTTATTCGCCTTATTTTGTACGTTACGTCTCTTTTGCCTTTTTCTACGATTAGCCTACCAACGTTGTACTCATCCACAAGTATTCTTTGTTCAAAGTTTTCAATCGAATTTTGCTCCTGCACCGAACTACAATGCAAGTACGGGTCGTTTTGATTTTTCTCTCTTAGCGAATAATATTGCTGAATCGTTATCTCTTTCACCTCTTTTATTGCGTCTTTGTGATGTCTTTTCACCCTAGCGAACTCTTTCACCCTGCTTGCCGCCTCTTTTGCAGAGCCTGCGCAAATCGCAAAGTCTACGTACACACAATTAAACCTGCCAACGTGCCCACATTTTGCCATTACCGAATTGTACTTTTTCATTTTATCCTCCCTTGGCTAACTAAAAAGCGCAACGACGAAGAATATAGCCATTTTTCCTATTTTACTATTTTAGCACTTCACACGCTCTATTTCAACGTTGACTTGTATCATTAAACGCCCTTTTGAATTGCTTTTATTCCCAAAAGCACGTTAAAAAGCCACCGAGGTGGCTTTTTAGTTTAGTTTCTCAACTTCTCTTTTTTTGTCGTAGTAAATGTTTTCTAATTTTTCGCTTGCAGCCGTTTTGTCTATGATTGCCTTAACTAGCGTATCTAATTCGCTACCATCGGTGTAGTCGGCAGGCGCAAAATACTTTATTCGGTTTTCACGTATCATTTTGTACGCTTTCGTTTTGTCCTTGGTGCTTGGATTGTACACAGCAATGGACGAACCGCCGTAGCTATTTACAAGTTTCATACAAGGTATATCCGTATCGCTATCGCCCACGTACACCATATTTCTAAACGGCACACGTATTTCGTTTGGTGCAAAACTATCGTTTACGGCAGGGTCGTTAATATCCAGCGTACCCTTTTCTATCCTGAACAAAAACTGCGTCTTATTCGTGTAATTAACCACTTGACTAGGCCACTTTGCAGCGCCCTTTTCGTTGTAATAAAAGGAACTTGCGTATATCTTTTCAAATACGTTTTTCCTAGCGATACTAGTGCCCTCTATCATTTCTTTTAGACCCGACGATATCACGTAATGCTCCACAATTACGCCCGCTTTTTTGCCGTACTCGTTTATCCTATCAAACCAATCTTCCACGCCCGCAAATAGTTCTACCTTCTCGCCGTAACTTGCAAGGTTTTTCTTGTTTACCACAATTCTGCCGTCTGCCTCGGTTACCATCATATACATATAGGCAAGGTTTTGGTCCATATCGTTGCTACTTGCAAGTTGGTTGGACTTCTTCCAAAATTCGTCGGTTTCGTCGTATCCTACCGACTGAATATACCCTTGTGCCTGCATATCGCTAGGCGACAACGTCTTGTCAAAATCGTAGCAAATAGCAAGCACGGGCTTATCTTCTTTCTGTTTTCTAATAAATTTCATCTATACCTCGTTTACAAGAATATGCCAAAATACGATATTTTATCGGCATTTTCTCTCGTATACTTAATTATACCATTGCATTTACAAAAAAACAATATTCAATTTCTTTCCCGATAGCAATTTGTAATCATAATACAAACTAAAAATCCTTGCTAATTTGCTCCCGTTATGCTATAATTACCATTGCTAAAACTTAAAATCTACGCTTCCGTAGTTAAATGGATATAACAGCCCCCTCCTAAACGCTTGGTCTATCCGTCTAATATACCTAAAATCAATGCTTTTTAGTGTAAAAACGGGTAAAAACAGCCACTTTTTGATAGACAAAAAGTTTTAGGAATAATTTTAGGAATAAAAATAAAATAAATTTTATACATTTTGCTTCCTTAGTTAAATGGATATAACAAGCCCCTCCTAAGGGCTAGTTGTGGGTTCGATTCCCGCAGGGAGTACCAAAAAAACCACATTTTTTGTGGTTTTTTACTATTTTTAGGGCAAAATATAGGAGTTTTTGGAATAATTTTCATCTATTCCACTATATCCACCCACTAATATTAATTTAGAATTGACACCTAATTTTATGGACACTATCAATATTAAAGAGAAAAGTGTATGAATCGCATCGAAACATACACTTCTTCGTTATTTTTTAAGCCTATACCGTAAGGCGGAAGCAATATCTACTTTTCTCTCTTTAATAATTTTCTTTACGAACTTCAAAATAGGCCTGCGGATGCTTACATACAGGACATATTTCGGGAGCCGTAGTACCAACAACGATATGTCCGCAATTGCGGCATTCCCAAACCGTTACGCCGGACTTTTCAAATACTGATTTGGTTTCAACATTTTTAAGAAGAGCACGGTATCTTTCCTCATGTGCTTTCTCAATAGCGGCAACACCACGGAACTGCTCGGCTAAATCATGGAAGCCTTCTTCATCAGCTTCTCTAGCCATACGATCATACATATCAGTCCACTCAGCATTTTCGCCTTCCGCTGCATGGAGCAAGTTTTCGGCAGTGTCACCAAGCTCGCCGAGAGCCTTAAACCACAGTTTCGCATGTTCCTTTTCATTTTCGGCAGTCTGCAAGAAAAGTGCTGCAATTTGCTCGAAGCCTGCCTTCTTTGCAACAGAAGCAAAATATGTATACTTGTTTCTTGCCTGAGATTCGCCTGCAAATGCTTCCCAAAGGTTCTTTTCGGTCTTGGTACCGGCATAGGGTTTCTTGGATTCTTCCTCAAGCTTTACGAATTTTTCTTTAGGCTGTTTGCAGACAGGACAGGTTTCGGGAGGAGTATCTCCCTCGTGAATATAACCGCATACGGTGCATTTCCATTTTGCCATTTTCGTTACCTCCTTCTTTTCTATATTTTCATTGAAATTTATGTTATGAAGCAATGCTTCCACCACATCCGCCGGAATATCGGGATAGGATTTTATCTGCTCTAAAAATTCTTTTGTGTTCGCGCTTTGCGGAAGCATAAAGCCTGCTTCCCGGCAAAGGTCTTCTGCCATAAGTCGAGACGATTTTGCTACCGCCTCCGAAAGTGTATCGGGCAGCTGGGAAGCTATGTTTTCAGCCTGCGCTTTGCTTTGAACGAGAGCACGCAGCGCCTCGACCACTTTATCCGTTTTAGGCTGCTGCGGGGGCAATTCCTTCGGCATCATTGAAATAGCACCTGAAGGACATGCCCCGGCGCATACGCCGCAGCCGATACACTTATTTGGATCAATGATGCTGTTTTCTGTATCCGTAGCGCCAGTAGGGCAAACATAAAGGCAAAGACAGTCTTTTGTGCAAAGCCTTAAATTTCGTACTGCATATTTATCTGCCATTATCTTGCACCTCCTTCTATTTTTTCAAACTTCCACGCAGGGACTTTGCATACCGGACAAAGCGCAGGCGGTGCATCGCCAACGAATACAAATCCGCAGACTGTGCAGACATACACACCTGTGTTTTCAAGCATCTTGTTACCCTCAACCTCATATCGGGTGAGAAGTGACTGCAACATTCTCGTTACCTTTTCTGCCCACACCTGACAGCGAAGTCCGCCACGGTCGTGCTGCTCTTCCGCAGCTGATTTTCCGTAAGGAAATCCTACCGAAATATCATGATTAATCAATTCAAGCAGTGTCTCTGTGCCGGCATTGCTGACAGGCTCTGCTTTTTGATGGAAGAATTCTGCGAGTTTTCTAAAGTTCTCGGATTCTTCGGGCATATACTGCTTTTCGCACCCTCTTGCAAGATTGGAGCAAATGATGCTCATCTCCATTGGGGATAATTCTTTTGCTGTATGCGGCTTTTCAAGGATTTCTTCTGCTTTAGCAGTTGCCTCTTTCAGCACAAAAGCATCCTTACCTGCACCGCAAATCGGACACTTGAAATCATCGGGCAATTCGCCTTCGGTTTCATGGATATATCCGCAGACTGAACATATATATTGTTTCATATTTCCGCCTCCTTTAATTAAATAATAGCATATTTCAGATTACAATTCTGTGATGTTATCACATTTTTCAATGATTCCCGCAATGTCCGTGACCGCAACCGTGGTCGCCGCAGATATGGGTTTCCCCGCCGTGTTCATGATCGTGGTGCTCACAATGCACATCGGGATTGAAAGCAAGATTGCCGGCAACAAAAGCATTTACCGCTTCATCGGCATTGCCGCTGACACCGCCGTAGAGCTTTATTCCGTTTTCTGCCAGCGCCATTTGTGCGCCGCCGCCAATACCGCCGCAAATAAGTACATCTGCTTTTACAGCGGAGAGTACGCCGGCCAATGCACCGTGGCCGGAGCCGTTGGTATCTATAAGCTCTGTTTTAACGACCTTGCCGTCTTCAATATCGTACAATTTGAATTGCTCGGTGTGACCGAAATGCTGAAAGATGTTTCCGTTTTTGTAAGTTACTGCAATTCTCATAATATTTGCTCCTTTTTCTGTTTTGTATTCTTTTTGAATTTGCCGTTTGATGCAGCCTTTTTTATAGCAAAAGTCTGTACTGCCGCTACAAAGCTGAAACTCGCCGCCCTCAATTTTCAGTGCGAAGCCAAGCACAAGTGCGTCTGCTATCTTTTTCCTTGCGGTTTCATAGATTTTCTGTGCTGTTGTTCTGCCTACGCCGAGTTGTGCCCCGCATTCTTCTTGGCTTAAGTTTTCTTTGTCAATCAGCCGTATGGTTTCAAGTTCATCAACTGTCAAAACAATTGGTTCCCCGCTCACTGCTCCCGTTGGAGAAAATTCAAGAACTTCAGGGAAATAACACACTCGGCGACACTTCGTCGGTCTTGGCATTTTATCACCTCACCATATATTATAGTCCCGGTTCGGGCATATGTCAACAACATTATTGACATATGCTCGAAATTATGCTATACTGAAAAATCAATAATATATATCAAAAAAAAATAATAATATTTTTTAATACATAAAAAAAGAAGAATTTACCACTTTTTTAGACCAATACACCCTTTGCAAAGGGTGTATTCGACCACATTAACCTTGTTGATATATTTTATGATAGCAAAAATAAACATGCTTAATGCATGCAAAAAATATTAAATTTTTAGCATAAATTCAAAATTTGCTTATTAAACATTTCTTGAGAAGTTGAATATCCAAAAATTTCCCTAGGATAATTATTTATCCAATCTTCTACTTTTTGTATTTGATTATGCGAATATTTTGATAAAGCACTTCCTTTTGGTATCATTCTTCGTATTTCTCGATTAAGACGTTCGTTAGTGCCACGTTCACTACTACAATATGGATGACAATAATAAATACTTGTTCTTTTGTCTTTATTCTTATAACAAGATTTTTCCATATCTACGTAATTAGCAAACTCACTACCATTATCTACAGTTATACTCTTAAATATTTTCTTAAACAACACCCCGAATCTTCGTTCCAAAGTATCAAGACAGCGTATAACACTATCTGACTTTTGATTTTTTATATTAAATATTATTTCTTTCCTTGTTAATCTTTCGCTTAAAACTAATAAAGATGTTTTATCACTACCGCAAACACAATCCATTTCCCAATGCCCAAAAGTTGAACGTTCCGATACTTCTTTTGGTCTTTTTTCAATACTTGTTCCTCGAGGCGCTCGTTTAATAATTGTTTTCTTATACTTCTTTTTACGTTCACCTACTTTTATATTTGAAAATATTCCTAAAGAAATATATCTATATAGCGTAGTTTTACTTATAGAAGTAAACGGTAATTGTTTATATTTAATTTCACCTAATACCGCACAGGGCGATATTTTATCTTCATTAACTCGTTTTTCCATATACTGCACAAATTCATAATCCTTATCTATTTTAAGATTCCTACCTTTATTTGTACACGCAAACTCATATTTATCCTGCGCAATTTGTGCAGAATATCTAACTTTTGTAAAAGTTTTATCCCCATACCAAAAATCACTACGCTTAATAAGATGTTCATACTCACCTTTTTTTAGTTCTTTATAAACTGTAGAAATATGTAGCCCTAATTGTCTAGCAATTTCTTTAACAGGTATTTTAGCATTACTTAAAGTTTCAATTTGTAATCTTTGAGTAAATGATAAATTTTTCGCTCCTTTCTTTTTCACTCTCTCACTCCATCAAAATTTTACGTATAATAAAATACTATATTTTTATAAATAAAAAAACCGTATATTAACGGCTTTTTACTTACTCATTTACTTTTCCTTGTTCAGCATATTTTATCTTCTTATAAAAGCTATTATCATCAACTTCTTTCTTACTTAAATAAACAACCGTTATATTATCCCTTTTACAAAGTTCAGGATAAATTGCCATTTTATATTCTTTAATTTGTTGATATTTTACGTTACCACTATCGTATCCCCAAAATTCTATATATATATCTTTTATCCCATTATACTCTGGTATATAAAAGTCAGGAGTAATATCCCTTTCTCTATCTAGATCGATTTTTTTCTCATACGCATGTAAAATATTCTCTTTATATAACCAGTTGTCGATAAGTTTTTCATACGGACTTTTTACAAAATGACCATCATCACACAGTAACTCACTTTCATATTCAGCATCAAGTTTTTCAAACTCTTTACAATTTTTAATTTTCAAATATAATACCTTATTTCTATATTTATTCCAACAATCGTAACAAAAATGCTTACCGTTACTTTCTTTTCCACAAATTATACAAGTTGTATTATTTGTTTGTATTTGACAATCGCATTCCTCATCAAAATTATGCCATTTACCGCATAATTCACATTGTATAATTTCGCCGTCATTTGCCATTTTTCCATGCTTTGCACATAATCCGTCTTTTCTATAATTACCAAATAACTGAAACGTAGGTTCGCCACAAATAGGACACTTATAATCTCTTCCTTTCATAATAACCTCAGAATAAAACCTATATTAACATACTAGCATTTTTTATTTTTGAAATCAATAATAAACTAATTTTAATAAATAAAAAGGCTTGAAAAAGCCTTTTTTTAATATTTATCTTACCCAAAATTTGACAACGTTATTTTTATGCTTCTTTTATAAGAAAGGAGGTTAACCTTATGCAAATACTAATACTTCTTCTCCAACTAGTTTTAGTTATTTTACAAATAATCAAAGAATTATTCGACGATTAACCTCCTAAACAAGAGGTTAGCACAAAAATTGCCTTTTGTCAAATTCCAATCCCACACTCCCAACTATTAGTACTAATAGTTCCTAAAATAATAGTTACCGCTTTTATCTTTTTTAACAAACTTCAAACCAAACTTCTCAACTATGTAATCCAACGTTTCCGTACGTGTAATCGTACCAACAATAGAATCCCTGCATTTTAAGTTTTGCGTCTTATAAAAACGTCTATTCCCGTAACCTGCCGGACTATCTTTTGTCATATACTTAGACATATAATTTACAATTTGCGCTTGATTGCTCTTAGGGTCTAAACAAACGACAGTATTAAAGCCAAAGGACCATTCGGTACAGTTCATAATTTGAGGACCAAACTCCGAGTACATAAACTTACCGTAATCTTTACTATCCTTATCATTATTACGTGCAGGCTTAAGCGTTAAATCACAATCACTAAGCATAGAATGAAGATGATATCCACCTTTCTCAAATTCTTCGTACGTAGCAATCGCCTTAAAATTAGGATATTTACGTTTTAATCCACGAGTAAATAACAACCAAGTTTCACTCATTAACTTTACAGAATTTCGAACGTCTTTATCCCTGAACGTAAGAGTCACAAAATATTCCCAATCGTTACCAAGTGCATAATCGTAAAACGTTTTAATTGCACGTTTCGTGCCTCTTCTAAAAGAATCACGTAGACCCTTAAACGTTCCTTCCTCGTCTATAGGTACGGCCACCCCGTCAACGTTCTTAAAATGCCGGCGTGCGCAATAACTTTCAAAAGCCATTATATCCTCGTCGCTTGTTACGTAATCTTCTACAACGGGAACAATAAAAGGCTTATCGAAAAAACATAACTCAACTTTTCCGTCAGCTGTTTCACGAATTATATAATTACGTCTATCATAATGTATCCTTTTAAGTTCGCCTTCTTTTGTCGCATATATATTTTCTATAATTTCACCCGTTTTTTTGTCTGCAAATTTGTACATTTTTACTCCTTTTTTTTGAACAAAAAGCCTTGTACAAGGTAGGTAACCCTATACTTTTGGTAATATTGTGTGACCAGTAACAAGAAACTGGTCACAAGGTATCGTCGGGGGCTTGCCCGCTAAGCCGCTGGGCAACCCGCCCGATATAATCGATACCGTGTATTAAGTTGTGTCCTGTAGCCCGTCAAAGTAAGCGATTCGGTTAGTTATTTTAAGTGCGGGGACCCCTGCGCCCGCACGGGAACAAATAAAGGAAAGGCGATTTTATCAACCTAACTTTAAGTTATTCCCGCCTTAAAACAGCCTCTAACTTTAATAGTAAAGAAATTAGTATATTCTTCTATCTTGTCAAACTCACCTTTTATAGACGGCTACGCTTCGTTTTACTCGCTATATCGAGATTAGGTCAAGCCTAACTCGATAGGCGGTTAAGTTTTATCTTTCATATCAGAGACCCCCTTTAACAAATCATTCACGAAGTACGAGTTTTGCTCAGCAAGTTCCGAGAACGTCGCACGTTCTTTGGTATACTCCGTCAAATCTTCAAGTCCATACTTAGTACGTAACGCCTTTTGGACGAAGAAATCAGAGAAACAGTCGGTCGAAAAACGCTTACTATATATCTTCTTTGACGATAAATAATAACGTTGCTTTTTAACTGCGCCGTCCTGCGTACCACTTTCAACTTCTACTTTTAACGTGCAAACACCAAACTTGTTATACGTACGTTCTTTATAATGGTGGACCTTTGCTACTAACGTTTTAAGTAGATACATAGGCAAAGAGTTATCACCCCTAATATATCTATAGTCGTAATACAGCCTTACAAACTTGCCAAATACGAAGTCGTAAAAAATATCAAATAAGCTGAAGAACGGTAGCGCTAGTTTAACAGCGCCACTTTCCGCAATCGTAACAATTTCACACAAGTCCCTGGCATCAGCGCCCCAACTTTCCGGTCGTTGCTCGTCGGTAATAACCTTAACAAAAGGAAAGTTATCAACGGTAGCGCTGTGACGTACCATTTTTAGCCACGAATTGAAAAGGTCGTTCTTTTGGTTAGCCTCAAGGTCCTTTTTCTTTTTCTCTTGCAATTCTAAATTGTTGCCACGTTCTTTACCTACCTCGGTAATTGTTACAACGCCAAATTCGAACATATCCGCCCTGGCATTGTTTTCAATAACCTTTCTTCCGAGACGTAAAGTATCGAAGTCTAGGATATGTGCGTGACGACTATAACTATCTATAAGCCTACTGTCACGCTTAAAGAAGTCGCTGTTCCATAAAGGGAAGTTACCTAGGTCCGACAGTACGGCGTCCGTACGTATACTATAGTTACTTATTAGTAAAGAAGATTGTATTATATATATAAAGTAAAGCTTAGCGTACGTTTCAATTACGGTCCATATATCAACAGTTTTAAGTTCGTCGTTAAAAGTAGCGCCGTACTTATCTACGTCGTAACCAAATAGTTTTTCTTCGCCTGGGCGTTTTTCATAACGTTGCTTTTTCTTGGCTATAAAACAACTTACGGTAGCAAGATTATATACTTGATGATATTCCATAGCAGTTCTAAGTTCATTTTCAAGGTTTATCCAAGGAAAATACGGAAATTTTAGGTCGTTTTCTAATATCTTTTCAAAAGCCTTGTCCCTGAACATAACTTCCTGCGAAAGCGCCATATCCGTAATAGCCGTCGTTTTCTTTTTACCCATTGTGCCACATACCATATACACGATGGGGCGTTCGTTAATAAAACCACAGTTACGACGTTCATATATATTAAGACGTCTATACGCTATCTTCTGGCATAGCCAATTAAACACCACTAGGGCTATAACTACCCATATAGGCCAAGGAATAAACTTAAACATTACGGATAGGTCCATAACAAGCTTATAACATTGCCTATATATAGCGCCAAAATCGAAACTAATCATAAAGTAGAAATAAAAGGCAAAAAATTCAAGCGCAATCGTAAAAAGATTAAAATTATAAGCCCATATAACAAGCCAAATAGCAACGTAGAATCTATGTTCTTTCAAAAACTCTACGTAACTGCCTACTACTCTCTTTATCTTTCTATAAGGCTTACCGGTAACCTTCTTAAAAAAGGCTAACGGCTTAGTATCTACGTCGTAATCGTTATTAGGTTGATTCAACAACTTTTTAAACAAGAGATAAAGCAAAACAATTATAGGCAATATAACGCATATAACCATCGAAAAGTTAATTAAGAAGTTATTGACCTCAACTAAATACCCTTGAAAATTATCCATATCAGCCCACAACGTCCAATACTTTGTAAAATCCTGCTGAAACAATTCCCAAGACGTAGGCATATCCGTAGACGGTGTATTTGGTAACACCGGAACGCTAGGGGTAGACGGCGAAGGAAAAAACGGTATCTTTGGTAGTTCGGTTACGGTAGGTTTAATATTACTTGTAATTCCAAAGATTTGTATAAAATAAAAAGCTACCGACAATGCAATATCTCGTCCACCTTCAATTAAGCGCCCTAAAGCATTAGGGAAAACGAAAATTGATAACATTAAAAAACTTAACGTTATCATTATGCTTATAATATGTCGGTAGTTTATCTTTTTCATTACAACCTCACTCCCGTAAATACAAAATAGCCAATTTCAAAGGCTAAACCTGAAATTGCTAATATTATCAATATTTTTTTAAGCGCTTTCATTTTATTTGACTTTTATAAAAATATAAAATATAATATCAAATGTGACGTCGGCGTGTTCCGACCAGACAACAAAGTCTATTCACATTTAGAGGGTAACTTAGTTACCCTTTATTTTTTTCATTTTTCCTGCACGTACTTTTTCCATATCCCATTTATTAAGCCTAGTATTAGTCTTACGCAAATACTTTTCATCAATAAATTTTCCACTAATGGTTTTACGAAAAGTTTTATTTTCAACGCCACTTTCTCTTTGTATATCAGGATATTTTTCAATAGGTATCAACTTTTCCCTTTTTTTACCATTCTTATCATACAAAGATAAAATACGGCGAACTTCCATATGCCCTTTATCATTTCCCATTGATACTACTCTACGTTTTTTACCAGGACCTCCTACAAGAACTTTATCATTCGTAATATATACTTTACCTGCAATATATCTTTTTCTTCTGCCCATAAACCACCTACCGTTTGTATTTCCCTTTTTTCATTACGTTCTTTTCATTAACGTGTACCGCTTTACTTTTGTTCTGCGTTGGTCTTTCTTTCGAGCGATTCGCCAGCTTATTAAATCCACCGAATATAGCGCCAATTAACTTAAACGGCAAAGACACAAGCCAAAATACAAATTGTATTATGTACGGCATTACCGGCCATAGTAATATAATAAGTAAAATAATCATTAAGATAATAAGCGCCGCCTTGCCTTTATCATTTAACTCAATGTCCGAACCTGCAGAACCACCACTAGGTAAGCCACTACCCGTTTGCTTGTTATCAATAGTACCTAAGTTATACGTAATACCATCAGTAACAAACTTCAAACGTAAAATCATTACGTCGCCGACTATATCCCAATAATAGTTATAAGTGCCAGGTCCGTATTCTTGATTATTTACGTGATACTCTGTTTCAACAAAGCGAATAACCCATTGTTTACCTTTAAGATTATTAAGCGCTTCAGTAGTTAACTCCCGCCTATCTACAACGTTAAATAACCCTCTATCGTAAATCGTCTTTCCCGTTTCGGCTTTAATAAAAGAATTTATAGTCTGTATTCTATCCCAAGAATAAGGTTTATTTTGAAATATACCACCGCCAACCATCGAACCTCTATCTTTATGACTAACGGTTAATGCTTTTTGTTCAACTTTTGAAAAGGATTCTCCAAAAGAAAACTCATTCATATAATATTTAGAATAATGCTGTTGCGTATATTCAATATCAACCTCAAGAAGTGTATCGATAGGCTTGTCCGTATTAAACGCTACAAAGTGCGCATCACAAGCAAGTTTTTGGAGCATAAAACCTTCGTCATATCTAACAAAACCTACGAACTTATCCGTAATTTCAATAACTTCTATATCTTTCACCCTATTAAAAGGCTTTCCGTTAAGCATTGAAAACTCATAAATTTTAGCAACTTTATAAGGTACTTCCGATATAACGTTATCACCGGTCGCTGGCTCGTCTATTCCTTCTTCCCAGGGACGTAAAATTTCCGTTATAGAATAATACCTAGTTGGTTGATTAACAAGCGTAAAGCCTTCAACCACGTACTTATATAACGTGCCAAAAGAATTACAATACTTCAAACTGTAATTCTTAAACTTAACGTCATCACCTATTGACGTAGAAATATTGATACTCGACGCTCTTAAATCCTTAATCTTTCCGCTAGGTTGATAAACGTAAACGAAAAGTTCGTTAGTGCTTTCAGCAATTTGTACTAATTGCAACGAATAATCGTCCGACTTTTCCGGATAATTCGCTATGTCGAAACTTTCATCTTTTTTAAGGTCGTCTAAAACGTTAGAATAGTCACCGCTCGAAGTTGCAAAAGCCGTTGATGGCTCAAACACCACCAACAGCGAAAAAACTACGGCAACTAAACACAAAAACGTAACAAACTTATAACCTAACGTCTTATTCGTATTTCTAATATTTTTATCCATAATTACCTCTAATGGAACGATACCGTTATCGTCCTATTTTCCGTTATCGACTTAACGTTTAGCACAAAACTATCTACAGCCGTAAGGTCCAAATCTTCCGACAAGATAATATTTCCACTAGGATATATCTTTTCAAGCATTGACCTAAGCGTTAAATCTTCCGGAACGTACAACGTAAAATAGCCTTGACTTTTGGTTATAACAAAAGATGCGCTAACGTCTTTAAGGTCGTGTAAATGATGCAAATCATTACCAACCGTGTACTCTACGTTTTTTAAGTTTTTAGTATTTAACGATACCGTTACTTCGTACTTATCAGGCATAACGCCGTTTATCACGTCGCCAAATACGTTTTTAACGTAAAAAACCGAATAACTGCCCTCTTCTAAATCTACGTTACTTAATTCGTAGGTTACTTGCTGGCCACCGTATTCTATGTAAAAATTATTTTGCCCATTATTTATGAAGAACACAAGACCGACAACAAGCCCTACGATTAAGATAACCATTAAAATTATCGATATTGTTTTTACTGCTTTCATATTAACCTCAACGTCTTTTTATAGCCGTAACCACGCCGCACACTACCATAATCAAGACTAAACCACCTAGCACACCACCGATAATAGCAAACGTATTATTTTTAATTTTACTAATGGTAATATCGCTTTCGGTTGGGGCGTTCGCTTTCACTTCGATATCGCCTACGACTTTCATAGAGCCAAGGTCCGTAGTAGGAATAGACTCGTCTACGTACTTATAAGACAAAATGTTTTTAGAAGACACTTCCGCCTTGTTTGCAACGTCTACAAGTGTAGTACCATAATCTACCGTCATTTCACGATAAACTTCGCCGTCAACAATAAACGTTACCTTAAAAGTTTTTATTTCCCATTTTGCCGTAAGCGTTACGTTTTCGGTAATTGCTTGATTAGTATATTGTTCGCCAGAAGGCAAAAACCAACCCTTAAAGTTATAGCCTTGTTTTTCAGTAGTAGGCAATTCAACAGGTTTTCCATACTCTACCTGCTTATCACTTATCGACGTTCCACCGTCGGTATTAAATGATACCGAAAGTTTTTTAACGGTCCATCTTGCTGTAAGCGTTACGTTATCGGTTATGGCTTGATTAGTATACCTATCGCCAGAAGGTAAAAACCAACCTACAAAGTCAAAACCCGTTTTAGTTGGCGAAGTTAAAGTTACGCTTTTACCATATTCCACCGTTTTATTCTCAACAGCGCTACCACCATCACTATTAAAAGTTACGGTATAGGTATTAGCTTTCCACTTAGCTTTAAGCGTAGTAGCACTTTTTATAGGTTGATTAGTGTACTGTTCACCAGAAGGCAAAAACCAACCAACAAAAGTATGTCCGGTCTTAGTAGGAGTCGTTAGTTGTGCCGAAGTATTCCAATCTACCGTTTGATTTGATACACTACTTCCACCATCACTATCAAAAGTAACGGTATACGTATTTATCTTCCAACCTGCATATAATACGGTATCTTCGGTAATAGTCGTTCCTTCATAAGGGATAGTACAATCTTCGTCTAAAAACCAACCCGTAAAAGTATAACCTTCTTTCGTTAGTGGTTCAGGAAGAGGAAGAACATTTTTCTTAACTCTAATATAATTTTCATGAATACAAGCACTAGAAATCAACTCTTTTGTGTTACCATTTCTAATCAAGACATAATTGTTATCAAAAAATTTAGGTAAATTATAATCATCAAATAAAAAATTGAATCTCATACAAGCAAGATACGCATCAAACAAATCTGAATCGTCCTCATAAGAATGGTTTAAAAATAAACTAAAAGGCATTCCGTTTTTAACAGTAGAAAAAGACTTATCAAAAGTTATTTTTCCACCCTCTGCAAGAAATGATTCAAAACTTCTAGAAGAAAGAAAATCATTAAGTAAAACAGTTCCAGAGTCAAGAATATTTCCATCTGGATATTTAATTATTTTAAAATTTGTAGAAATAAAAAAAGAATAAGCATCTCTAGTATAAGAAGGTTGAAATACAACTTCTACAGGATAATTTGGAGCTATTTCACCAGGATGCATATCTTTTGCCTTAAAAGAAACAGAATAAGATTCTTCATTTTGATTATTAGAATTCGAAAATTCTTTATAAAACTTAAGCGTTCTATCAACATCAGTAGAGTTAGTATTTGGTATATCGTTAGAAACAATTTCAAATTTGTTTTCACTTGCAGTATCACTACACGCAAAAGCAAAAGCTGATGGAATATTATAATTATTTCCAGCTTTTAACTCCTCGCCTTTATTTGTAATTGCTATAACTTCATTTTTAGTTTCCGAAGGCAATAAATTATCTCCATTTTTAACTAAAAAATAAATTCCAACACTTAAACCAAATAATAAGATAATAATTAATAATACAGTAACAATTTTTCTAAAAATTTTCATTATAAATTTACTCCTTAAAATCTATTTCAAAATACAAATTTATAGAATCTACATCATTAATGGTCCCAGAATTAATAAGCAAATCAAAAACAAAATATTTTCCTTCAGCCTCAAAATTTTTACAATGACAAAATCCAGAATAAAAATCATAATTAGCAAAACTAATAACCTGACTCATACCACTCGATTTATATAAGACATTTATTTTATTAAATTTTAACAAAGAATCTAAATTTAAAAACATAAAATAAAATTCATTACCAAGAGAACTGTCATTAACTTTATGTAATGATATAGTTAAAGATTCTATACTAATTATTGATTGATGTGTTAGCTTATCAATGAAGATAATATTAATAGGAATATTATAATCAATCGATTCTTCTATTTTAGAAGCATCAATTCTAAAACCAGGCAAACCGCCTACATTTATAATTTCTTCTTTAGAAACAATATAATCTTTAGTATTAATATTTATATGTTTAATCTCTTTAGTTTGTCCTTGTCCTTGTTCAATAGCGGGTGGATTACTTGTCTTATTGTTATTTACAATATAAAAAGACAAACCACCTAACAAGGTAGCAATAAGGATAAGCGATATAAACGTTATCGCCCATTTTGCTTTATCACTTTTTTTGTGGCTTTCTAAAGCCGTATTCTTACTTTTATTTATTTTTTGTTTTGCCATTTTTTCCTCTCTTCTTTAAGCATTGCTTTAGTACCATTTATCACACCTTTACAAGATACTATTCCATATTTACATACTTTTTTATCTTCAACTGTTTTGGCTTTACGCAATCGACGTCTCCAATCCTTTAGTTCATACTCATATGCAGGAAGATTTTTACGTCCTAACATTTCATCGTCCCTAGAACCATTTACCCAACAACCAGCATATATCATTTGGTTTTCCGACAACTTTTCGTCATTTCGCCTTTTTGAGTAATACTCTTGCTTTTCTCTAAAAGAAAACAACTCCTTTTGCTTCTTAGGTTTTTTCTTATAATTTACCATATACTACTCCTTATTTTTTTGCATTTCGTCATACAACGATTTTTCTACAAGGTAACAATTACGTTTCTTAGCATTTTCTTTTTTATCAAAAAAAGCTAAGATACGATTTTTACATACTGCCGGCAAAGCCGTAGTATCTTTAACGAACTTTCTAGGCTTGTTATTTTTAACGTCTTTCGGCTTAAAAACAAACGGCGTAGATTTATCTACAGCACCCAAAACACCTTTACGTAGCTTATTATTTTTATAAGCTGTTTTACTATCAACAACATAAAGTCCTGCTAAATTTTCAGTTTTTCTGTTTCTTTTAACGTCTTTCATCTTGACATCCTCCTAAAAATAAAATATAATTTAACTACTCTGGTAGGTAAATAAGCCTAAAGTCAAGAGCAAGGCGGCTTGACCGAGCGAAGTAGCTAAAGAGTTGAAATTCTTCACCATAGAGTGATATGGGCTGTGAGGCTTCGCATAGAGGTTACGTAAGTAGCCTCTTTTTTTATTCCTTATCAAACAAAAAGAAATAATTTGTTACGTCGCTAAAATTTGTTAGTTGCTGGCAAGGATAAACCTTGTAGCTATACTGAAAAGGATTAAAGACTAATACTTGCGTGTTCGCTGGTAAGTCCTTTAATTCTTTTTTTGTTACCTCATAAAGTAATACAACCGTCTTTTTCATAAAACACCGTCCCACGTTCCGTCTAATCCAACAGCAAGTCTACTCCACAAAAGGTCCTCTTGTTTTTCCATATACTCTTCAATCGCCCACTCGTAACTATGTGGTATACTTTGCAGTTCGCCGTTATCATCCTCTCTGGCAACAACGATATTACCTAACAGCCTGTCCCACCCGTACGCTATGTTTGGTTGCAAGTGCTTATATATTCCTTCTTCGTTTACCAAAAAAACAACGTCCTTAGGTAATTCGTCGGTTACCTTGCTTGGATGCAGCACTTCAATATATCCTTCTACCAAACGTTCGTAAATAACCAAAACGTCTTCTATATGTATTCTTTGTACCGGATGCCCGGGCTTTTTTATCATTAAGTTTAATTCTCTCATTCTATTCCTCCAAGTACGTAACGTACTTTTACTTTTATATCTACAAGCGTTGCAGATAACAACGCATCCAAATTGACTTTTTCTTTTAGGTCAATTTTCGTTAGTATATCTATAAGCCGATTTACGCCTGAAAGACTTTTGCCGGTAATAGTGTATTCATATATACAAGGATTAAATAGTCTATTTTTTGAAAGGAGCGAGATATATTTTTCATAAACGGAATCATAATTCTTGTATACTTCCAAGTTGTTTAGTAGATAGTCTTCCAGAGCGTAGAATCGACCTTCTAGCATATTAAATTCTCCTTACGTAATCAATACGTTTTAATTCGCCGGTTATCACGTTCTCCATATTAAGCGCCTTGCAAAATGCCTTTTGCATATCATAGTCCCACATTAAAAACTTTAACGATAACCGTTCGTAATAGCATTTATATACGTGCATTTTTGCCTCTATTAACGAAAAAAACGTAGCAAAAAGCTACGTTTTAATAACTACTTCCCTATTTTAGAGATTAGTTTGTCGAACATAATAAAGTCGCCTTGTATATTAACTTGAGCCACGTACCTATCGCCAGGCTGCGCTTTAATATCTGCCTCTTGCCACGTATCCAAAAATGCGAAGTCCGATGCGAGCTCTTTTGTGATGTCCTTATCGCATACCACCATTCCGTAATGGAACTTTGTTTTGCCCTTCTCTGTATTAGGGGCAGTTTTACCAATAAATTGTACTGTTACTTGTGCTAACATTGATTAGCCCTCCTAAATTAAAATATCGAAAAGCAGATTAATTTCTACTTTTCGATATAATAATAAAACTATACACTTGCCGAGTATAATTTTAATAAAGAAAAAACCTTTGATGAAATTTTAGACTTTCATTATAGGTTTGAGCGTATCCATCCGTTTCAAGACGGTAACGGTCGTGTAGGTAGGCTTATTCTCTTTAAGGAATGTTTGCGCAACAATATCGTACCTTTTATCATTGACGAAAGCCACAAAATGTTTTATTACCGTGGACTGCGTGAATGGACTAACAAACGTGGTTTTTTGCGTGATACTTGCCTTTCGGCACAGGACAAGTTTAAGGCTTGGCTTGATTATTTTAGAATTAAATATTGAAATTATAGCCAGGATTTTACTCCTGGCTATCTTTATGCTTTGGGTTATTCTATTATAAAGTCCTTTTCGGAGCGGTATATTTTTAGTTCCGTGATATCCGTGCGATTGCTCATCTTCTCGGCGGTGTCTTCGTTGCACATCATGCTGTAGGAGAAGTGCGTGTTTGCGTCGGTATACGTGACAAGGTAGGAGTAGCCTTTTTTGACGGCTTTTTTGTATTCCTTTTCGTCATCCATCAGTTGTAGGAGTTCTGCCATAAATAAATCTTCGTCACCATCTAATTTGCCGTGCTCCGTGATTATCGGTCGTTCCTTGAAGTGGCGCTTAATCGTTTCTTCCAGGATAGGGGCGTAGGAGTTATCGTAGTAGACGATATCGCACGAACCGCCGTTTCCGCTGTCGTTATACCAAGCAACTTTTTTGCCGTTATAATAAAGGTCGCCTTGGTTTCCTTGCCAGTCGAGCCCTTGAAAAGTCTTTCTGTTCTTTAATGTAAATCCGTATATACTTGCCATTTTTGCCTCCATATATTATCGTTAAGCAAAGTACACCGTAAAGGTTTTTAAGAGCCCAGCGAAAGCGTACTAAATTCTTGAAATTAAAATTGCTAATATATGAGCAAATTATTGACAAAAGTATATAAAAGTGCTAAAATATTAGCATTATGAAGAAAACATTTGATATTAGTGATTTTGTAAACACTCCAACAATTCAATCAACGCTTGTTTCTCTAACTGACAAGGTTAAGGAAAGAAGAAAGGAATTGAAGTTATCACAAAAACTCCTTGCTCAAAAGTCGGGGGTTTCTTATGCATCGATTCGCCGTTTTGAAAGCACGGGCGATATAGCACTTGTATCTTTGCTTAAAATTGCAAGTGTGCTTAATTGTCTTGAAGACTTCAACGCGCTTTTTAGCAATAAAATTATTACGAATTTAAAGGATTTGAAAGTATGATTAACGACGTTAAAAAAGTTACAGTCAAGTATAACGACCGTATAGTAGGATACCTTGCTGAAATTGAACCGTCTGTAATCGGCTTTCAGTATGATGACGTTTGGGTGAAAAACGGCTTTTCTATTTCACCTTTATCATTACCGCTTGATAATTCCGTTCACGTTAGCAAAAAAGAACTATTTGCTGGCTTATTTGGCGTGTTCTGGGACTCCTTGCCTGATGGTTGGGGTGAACTCTTAATGAATCGCTTGTTGAGTAAGAAAGGCATAAATCCTAACAAAATTTCTATTTTGACCAAGTTGTCGCTTGTTAATAAAAATGGTCTGGGCGGATTAACCTACGAGCCTAGCCAACCATTTGAATATGAATACGGCGGCTTTGATTTTGACGAATTGTCAAAGGAAATTGAAAAGGTATTAAATGACGAAAGTGAGCCCGTTGATTTGGACTTGGTTTACGGATTAGGTGGTTCTAGCGGTGGCGCAAGACCAAAGGCTCATATCAAAATTGACGGTGAAGAATGGATTGTAAAATTTGCTTGTAGAATCGACCCCAGAAACGTGGGCGAAAAAGAATTTGTTGCTAATCAAACGGCTGAAAAATGTGGTATTACCGTTAATAAATATAAGTTATTCCCTTCCAAATTGTGTACGGGTTATTTTGGTGTAAAACGGTTTGACCGTAACGGAGACAAGCGTATTCATATGATTTCGCTTGCTGCGCTCTTGGAAACTACTCACAAAATACCAAATCTTGACTATATGCATCTTTTCCAAGTTGTTCAAACTATTAGCGCAAAGCCTACCGAAGACTTATACGAGGCGTTTCGCCGTATGTGTTTTAATGTGTTTTACATGAATAAAGACGACCACGGGAAGAATTTTGCTTTTCTTTATGATGAAGCCCTGGGTGGTTACGTTCTTTCGCCAGCGTACGACTTAACGCGTGTAACCGATAAGTTTGAACACGAAATGACGGTTAACGGCAATGGTAACCCTACTAAGGATGACTTGCTTGCGGTAGCCAAGGAATTCAGGTTGTCTATTACAAAGTGTAAATCCATAATGAATTCTATTGAAAAAACATGTAAACTATAAAATAGGCGGTACAACGGTGAAGAATATTATTAACACAATTAAATTTTTATTTTGGGCATGTGTAGTAACATTGGGTTTAACATATGTTATAAGTTTGTTTGATAAATGGTTTAACTTAGAATGGCTGCCAAATCCCTTTTTACTGGCTATCAGTAGCGGTGTTTTTGCCAGCCTATTTGTGCTTTTTGTAATGGAATTGAAAAAATACTTTGAGGCTAAAACCAGTTCAATTAATTTCATTTATTATAATTGTTTATCGTTATATAGCGATTTGTGGATTCAAATTTGTCATATTGATATGCTTTTAGAAAAACAAGACGAACAGGTCACCAATCGCCTTTTGGAATTTAGACAGCCTTATATAGTGCAGGCAACACACAATTTGAGAGCGGTTGATTATAAAGTATTAAAAAAACGAAAAACGCTAGAACAAGGGATTTCAAATTTCCAAAACTCGCAAATATCGCAAATAGACGATTATGTACGTATGTGTGCGTATTTACCTTTGTCAATCAATAAAACCCAGTTGAACGCGGCAACGAATGGTTATTTACATTATAATACAACAGCATCAGACCCTTTGGTCGCAACAGCTTTACGAAAAATTAAAGCTAAGGCAAGCTTGATTATGGATGCAATAAATACGCTTATGGACACAATTGCTACATCTAATAAAAGCTATAACTGGGAAAACCAAAAAGCTATTATTTTAAGCTCTAAACCTTTGTTTGAAGAAATAAAAAAACAAGAAGAGAAGTTTTTTAACGAATAAAATTTAGGTCACCAAATTTGGTGACCTTTTTGGTTGCCTTGGTTTTTTGAACGCTATAAAAGTTATCAAACGGCGGGAGTATATAACGAATAGAGACTTTTATTTTAGTTGTATTCAAAATAACATCACTCTCAAACTACGCCTTGATTGATTTCTTTCTTTGCTTTGTTTTAGTTGTATTCAAAATAACATTACTCTCAAACACAAGTTTTTCGGTGATTTGCTTAAAAAATGTTTTAGTTGTATTCAAAATAACATTACTCTCAAACTGGAAAAATGCACTTGCCGAAAACAACGTTGTTTTAGTTGTATTCAAAATAACATTACTCTCAAACTATACAGCCGTTTTATCATTTTTCTTATCGGTTTTAGTTGTATTCAAAATAACATTACTCTCAAACACGCGCTTAAAACATGTCGAAAAACAAAAAGTTTTAGTTGTATTCAAAATAACATTACTCTCAAACAAGTGGTGGGGGTAGTGTATTAAATGGTATGTTTTAGTTGTATTCAAAATAACATTACTCTCAAACTATGCCTTATACGTTAGTAAACGCTATCGAGTTTTAGTTGTATTCAAAATAACATTACTCTCAAACCAATCGCTTCGTCGAGATTTGTGAAGCAAGGTTTTAGTTGTATTCAAAATAACATTACTCTCAAACATAACTATATTTTGTTAAACGTAAATCAGGGTTTTAGTTGTATTCAAAATAACATTACTCTCAAACTACTAGTAGAACTTTTGACGAGATGAACGTGTTTTAGTTGTATTCAAAATAACATTACTCTCAAACCTCAATTTCCTAAAAAATCGATTGCATGGCAAGAGAGCTAGTATTTTTAATACGATTAACATTCATTTATAGTATAGCACTTTTTTAGTTAAAAGTGCTGATTTCGCATAAATCTTTATCAATTATCGTGCATTTTTCGTCGTCCAAAACGTATCTACGATTAGATTCTAACAAAAAAACGGCAACGTCCTTATATTTGCAGTGTTGTATAATTTGCTCTATCTCGTCTTTTGTAAAATAGTTTTCTATACCCAAAAAGAAGATGACTTTAAGGTTTGCAAATTCCACAAGCGTTTTTACGTATTCGATTAGTAATTCAAGGTCGGTTTCACAATAAGATAAATCTACGCACGGATTATATAGTTTTAACAGCAAATTTACGTCTAAACTATCCGTAAGAATTATTTTGCTGTTATAGTCAAACGTGAGTTCGCTTAGCATTTCGTAGCCTTTTTGATATAATTCCTGATACTTAAACCCGTCCGCTTGTATTTTGTAACAAAGCTGTTTTAGAAGCAACGTGTTTATTTTTTTACCTATTTCAAGGCTAAAAAAATTGTCGCAAAATACTATGTCGTCTTTTATCTTTATTTCGTCTATCCCTTCGCTTAAAACAAAATCACTTCGTTTAGCTTCAAATAGCAACAATATATCACGTATTATTTTGCGGTAGAACGCTGGTTCTTCCACTACCAAAGTATTTACTTTACCTGGCGTTATATCAAACGTTGTATCAAGGTTTTTATGTGCTAATCTCATATTTTTACAAACCTCTTATCACTATCTAGGCAAGTAGTCTGTGTTTTACCCAGCAAAAGTTCCATATCCTGAAATTGTTTTTCGGTAATCGTTAGCATTTGCACAAGCCCATCCTTCGGGATTACCTTTCTAACTTGTTTCCGATACAGTTCAGCACTAGATGGATTAAGAGCAAGTTTAGTGTAAATAGACTCCTGCATCATGATAAATCCACTTTTTATTAAAAATTTTCTAAATTGCCTGTAATTTCTGTTATCTTCAACGGTAAGTGTGGGCAAATCAAACATTACAATTATTCTCATATATCGGTAATTCATATTCGCTAAAATGTTTTATAAGCGTAACGTCGTCACTATTTAACGCCGCTATTACGCTCTTTACGTAAACTTCGATAGCATTATCAAGATAAGTAACCTTGCCACGTATCTTCACTTTGCCGTTAAGTAGATTAGCCATTTTGTACTTGAAATCCTCGTCGCCTTCGTCAAGGCTAAGCGCTAGGTCGTCTACTATCACCCTATACGGCTCCATTAAATCGCTTGCTAAATTATACGGGTTAAACTCGTTATTGTGCCAAATTCCTAGTTGAGTGATGCACCCACTTGCCGTTATTTCCCTGCAAAACGCCGATAGCAGTATTGCATAGCCGTAGTTAAGCGCTGAATTATAATAGGTAGGCGTTCTTCGCCCTTCGCCGAATAACTCGTTAAAATACACCTTTGCTGCGTGACCTTCCCTATTCGTTTTGTCGCCTAACTCTAATTCGCCAACGTAGTTTTCTAGCATTAAGTACTCTTTCTTGCCACTTTTTTTCAAAAGTTTCGACTGATTTTTTATTTTATTTTCAATTATAGAAGTCCATACTGCCTTTTTAGTGCTCTCTTTCCACTCGGCTTGCATTTGAATCTGTTTAGCACTATGGTAATTGTCGTACAACCCGACTAGTTGAAAACAAGGCAAGTGTTTTTCGTCGCAACAAATAACCTTTACTTTGCCTTTAATTAGTTCTACCATTAGGGCGTTAGTTATGGATATTGCCGTGGATTCTAAAATTAAAACGGATATCTCGGAGAGATGGATTTTTAGCTCCTTCTCCCCGCGAATAACCACGTAATTCATAGAAAAGTCAAGTTTACTTCTGCTACTTACAACCACCGTTCTAAATGCCATTAGTTAATTTTTATCCTTTTTTCTTTTAATCCCGTAACCGATTGTGATATGAAAGTTACTGACTTGTCGGTTATATCCTTAGACGTAGCAATATTGCACATATATTTACCACCACCAACGTTACTTGCATCAACGTTACGTGCATTACATTGAAACGCTACGATAAGATTTAATAAGCAACGTAATCCGTTGTACTCGTCCATTTGGTAGAATATTTCCTTACCTTTTTCTAGCGTATTTTTGAACGAACTATATGCCGGCAAATAAGCGTACGGCGACTTTTCATTAGATACTTTGTCTAGGAATAAATCGTATAATTCGTTATTTTTCTCCTTAGTTACGTGCAAAATTTTAGACTTATTTTTTTGGTCTGAGTCGTTTTCTCTCCTTGTTTTTTCTTCTTCCTGCTCTACAAACAATTTTCTTCTAAACTCGTCGTCACTTAACTCGCCTTTATCTGTTTTTCTCTTTATAAATTCCTTGTTTATTTTCTCGTTTACAAGCGACAATTCCTTTACGTAATCGTTTATTTCCTTGCTGACGAATAGCTCGTTAGCATTATGGAATAATAAAGTAATTTCGTTTGAACCAGCTAACCTTAACTTGTAGTTGCCAAAATCCAATAGCGCACCTGCCATAAGTTTAGAGCCATTCAAGCCTTCTATTTTTGCAAGCGTAGGCTTATATAGATTTACCCTAGGGTTAGTTTCTAAGTACTCGTTTATAGTCGTTTTACCATTTTCTATTCGTTTTGCATAGTAAATAGGTATATCGATTATGCTGCGGCGTTTTTGACCTTTGTTTTTACCCTTTTTCTCCTCGGAGTCCACTACTACAAAGTACGCCGTTCCAGAGGTTTTCAGTCCGCCGTATTTAGTTACGTCCGCCCTTGGATTTATTACCCCGTTTTTATCCACTTTCTCCACTCTTGAATACATATTTGGGTTGTCTTCTGCCTTAAATATCGTTTCCTTATAAAGTTGTCCTTTTCCCGTAGTTAGTTTTTTGCTCATAGCAAAATCAAAACTTTCTAGTTCCTTTTTTACAACGTTTATAGTTGGATAATAGCCGTCTTTATTCTGCGCAGTCCATACGTATCTTTTCTCCCTATTTGAATACACACTCGAATAGAAAGCCTTTCTAAAATTGTAAGATTTGTCCACCGTTTTATCACTTTGATTATCTCTATAATCCTTGTTATGACTAAACTTTTCGTTTAATACGTTGCCAACTACGATATTTAGGTATGCGTCGCAAGCGTGATGGAAGTCGTTAATTTCCCTAGATTTCGTTAGCCCGTAATCATTTCTAAAATCAGATACGTTACCTGCCTTTGACATAACTATCTCTACCGCTTTCTTTTCGCCCGTTATGCCTTCAAAATATCTTTCCAAAATATCCCTAGTCAATTTTACCATTTGGCTAGTTTCTACAAGTTGCCTATTTATAAATTTCTCTTTTTCAAGGTCACTTATTCTCGTAGTTCTTGTTAGCCTATGATATTTTTCGTCCGATAGTAGTTTTAATTTCTTCAAATTATCCCACAAAGCAGGTTGTCTAAACTCACTAGGAAGTGGATACGTATTATCTTTTTTCCCGTTCAATGTTTTATGAACAAGCACTTTATTGTTCAGACTGTCGTCTTTAACTTGCGATTGTGGTATTATATGGTCTACGTCATAATCTCTTAATTGGTCAATATCAATAGGCTTACCAGAATATATATCCTTGCCAAGTTGCATAAAATACAAGAATATTTTTTCCGAGTTTAATTCGCCGTTTGACTTTTTATCAGCCTTTGTCATCATTTCGGCAATTTCTTCTTTGTACAAATATTTGTCTTGCTTTTTGGCTTCTTCATACATTGCCGTTATTTGCTCTTTTCTTGACTGTGTTCTTGTCCCCTTCTTTTCGTCGGTATTAGAACGTGTAGTTTCTATAAATATCTTCCTTGGCACACCACAAAGTTTTACAAGCTCCTTCGTCATTAAAAATGCTTGCCAAATACTACGTTTTACCGACGGCGAACAATACAACTCTTCCACGTCGTCGTACGTTATATCTAAATTCTCGGGTATTTCGTTCTCTTTTTCGTATCCCCTAACGGCATCAGCAAAGTCGTACTCTTCGTTGTTTATTATCTCCACAAAATTTTGGTTCGTTTCCCACATTATATCGATAATATCCTTCAAATTTCCTTGGCTATCGGTTAGCATTATACCATGCGTTCCCATAGCGCTACCTTGTAATAGCCCTCTTGAAAAACTACCCCAACCACTATACTTAAAGTCTTTCAGTTTTTTAATCTCGTCAACGGATAGAATACTAGAATATCTTTCTTTAAGTAGCTCTTCTACTGCCTTGCTATCGTCAGCAAAAATGGTAAGTATCTTTACGATATCTTCTACCATATCAGGATATTTATCTACTTTGTCGCCTATCACTTTTTTCATCTTTTGATAGGTATTCATATTGCCGTGTAGGTTTTCGTCTATACCCGAAAGCGTTACGTCGTTACCTGTTATATTTTTTATACATTTTACAATATTCTTTCTATTTACGGTTTTATTTAGATATACTTCGTTAAAAATCTTTTGCTTTAAGTCAACGTTTATTTCCTTGTCGTTTACTTTCAACTTGTTTAGTTCGTTAAGCGCAACGTATTTACTGAATAATACCGAATTTTTAGGCAGTACGTCCTCGTTTTTTAGATAGGTACATTTGCAAGTCATTCTTGTGATAAACTTTTCACGGCTTTCGTTTAAGTCGATTTTATCACTTAGATTCCAAGGGGTAACTCTGCCCGATTCCTTCCTTACTGCCCATACATTTTTACTATTAGCGTTTTCTTTTACAGGGCCTACGTAATACGGCATTCTAAAAGTAAGTAACGATTTTATCTTCTTGCTTACTGCAATGCCGTCATCGGCAGATAGTAAGAACGGATATTTTTCTTTGTTTACTTCTATTATCTTATTTAGCTCGTTTTCATTTAGTTGATACGGAATAGTTGCATTGTCTTTTGATACAATCTTAGGCATAAAATCGCCGTTCTCTATTCTGGATTTAATATCTTCAAGAATACGCTTGCCCTTTTCGTCGTTTTCGTCAATCGTTATATTCTTTAATAACTTATTAACGTACTTGTAAAAATCTTCTTTCGTGCAAGTTTTACCAAGCCTACCGTTCCTACTTACAACGCTAGTATCTACGACTAGTTTACCGTCTTCGTATTTTCTGCCTAGTTTTGCTCCACCATAATAGCCACCACCGATATATTTAGTATAGTTATCAATTTTATCGTCAATTTTGCCGTTTGTAGAAGGCTCGCCAAACATAGCATCCTTTTCGCTAGGCAAATATTTTTCCACTATGTATTTAAGGTTTTTTAGGTCCTTTTTATGCTCGTTGTAGGTATCTACCATAGCCTCTGACAACGTGCTTTTACCTTTAAGTAGGCTAAGCAATACTTGCCAATCGTAGATATTTTTCATGCAAACTATTATTTCGTAATCGGTTGGGTTTAGTCCGCCTTCTAAAATCGGCGAGAATTCCTCTACTTCCTCAGACAAATAGAATTTTGCTTTGCTTAGCGACTCTACGTCGTACTTGTCCTTACCAAAAATTTGCTCTACGTTGACAACGCCACCAAAAATTGCCTCGATAATCTTATTTTGCGAAGTATTTTTAGAAGAAAGTAGTTCTTTTGCTTTTAGAATTTTGTCCCTTCTTTTTATCGTGTTATCTTTTACAAGGCTGGTAAGTTCGTTTAGCCTACTTAAATCGAATTTACCTATATCCGTAATCTTTTGGTCATTATCAAAATCGTTTACTTCGCTAGACAAATTTTCTAGCGCATTATTAAGAGCTTCAAAAAATTCGCTTGCACCAGTCACGTCGTTTATCTCGCCCGAGCGAAGAAAGTTGCCACGATATTTTACGATATGATGAATTGCTAGGTACAATAGCCTAATATCGCTAGCAGGCTCGTTCATTAAAGCATTGCGTAAGTGATATATCGTTGGATATTTTTTATAAAACTGCTTGTCGGTAAAATTTTCGTCGTTAAACAAGGAATATTTCGTTTTATATTCCTTATCCTCTAAATGCAAATCGTTTTCATTTAGTTTGAAGAAAAAATTAGGGTCTTTCTTCTTAATTTCTTCATAAAACAATTCTTGAAGCAAAGTAATACGATACTTACGTCTTTCAAGCCTACGCCTTGCCGCTCTATAGGTCCTTCTTTGTACGGCTGTTTCTGCCGTGTCAAAAAACCTAACTCCCCACGCTTTTCTTCCGTTTACCTTCTTAACTTTGTAGTTTTCGTCGCAAACTGCAAAACCGATATTCTCGGTGCCCATATCAAATCCAAAATAAATTTCTTTATTTTCCATTGACAAATTCTCCTTCGTATGCTATATTTAACTTATTCAAAATAACATTCGTTCAAATAAGATTTTATCTTAAACACACTATGTCGTTGCTCACAGGAAGTGAGCATTTTTTTTTGCGTTTTCTATAAACAAATATTATCTTAGAATTATATTTTATTGATTATAAACCTTTCCTAAATATAAATCAATACCGATATGTATCATTATTGAAACTTGTTAAAGTAGCGTTTATAAATTTGACTTAATTATATATCATTTATTAGCAAAAATCGATATAAGCACTAAAATTTTTTTACGTTTTATAAATTTTTTATTACAAATTTTTACTACTTTACAATTATCGCATTTTTTCGTGTTTTTTCGACTTGCATATTACTATAATAAATCGCAATCAAAAATTTTTTATGAAAAAAGCAAGGATTAACCTTGCCTAATTCGCATCATATATTTCATCGTATATCCTTTCTAATTTGATAGTTAAGTCAGTTGCCTCTTCGTCCTTTAAGGTATCTAACATTGCGTCATCAAGTGCTAGTTGAAAATCTTGTATATCTCCCTGTATCAGTTCGTCGATATTTGGCATAAATGGTCTTAACGTTTCTATCTGCTCTTTTGTTATAATAAAGTTCTTCATTTTTAACTCCTAAATAATATATTTACTTGCGTAAATGCCTTATCTTTATTAGCGTTCATATATTCTATGTGGCTAATAGTATTTTTCAAAAAAGGTCGGGCTTACCGACCTTTTTTAATATATTTTACGTGATATTTATTTTAGGGTAATTAAATCGCCACTTTCTACAATCTTGCCCGCCTTTTTAAGCAGTTGCAAAGCCTTATCAAGTTGCATAGTTACTACGTCGCCTGCCCTAGAATAGCCAAGTTTTTTAGCAATCATTTTATACAACCCTTCTTTCGTTAGTTCTATATTTTGTTTAACGGCAACTTCAATACCAGCAGCAAGTTCCTCAGGGGCAATATACTTAATATCCCTTTGTTCGCCCTTTTTAGGCACTCTTAGTTCGTAACTCGTTTGGCTAGTTTTGTATATAAAGCCTCCCTTTCTAGTAATGCCCTTAATTCTACTTACGCCCTCGTTAAACGCATCTTTTACTGCCTTGGTTATAAACGTTTTACCAAACAAAATAGCAGTCCTTTTCATAATCCATTCTTCACTGACAGGCGCTTCTTTTATGACGATTTTGCAAATTAGATTGCTGTATTTTCCGTCGTAATTCGTTTCGTTAATAGGCTCTTCTTCGTACTCCTTATATATAGGCGTAGTGCTTTTATCAGACCTTATATAACTGCTTTTCCCCGTAGTTTCTTTCTTCTTGCCGTCGCCAGCGCTAATTGCTTCCTTAACTACGCTAAGTAGCCTTTTCTTTTCTACCTTGTTGTTTCTAAACCAATCGGTAGACCATACCCTATAATACTGCCAACCAAGTTTTGTCAAAACGGACTCACGAAGCCTATCCCTATCCCTTGTAGACTTGCTTAATACGTACGTTTGACCGTCGCACTCAATTGCTAAAACGAATCTATTTTCCGTTGGGTGTTTTACCGCTAAATCTATCTTGTACGCAGAGTTTCCAACGCCCTTTTCTACAATATAGCCCGCTGACGTCAAGAAATCGTAGATATCGTTAATAATTGCGTTATCCTTACTTTGCAGTTTTCGTTGTCTTACGCTACGTTCCAATGCTACCGCTCCGTTTTCGGCGTAATCAAGATATTCTCTTAGTAGTCTTGCACCCTCGGCAGCCGTTTTATTTAAGTCTATATCGTAATATTTTATAGACGCAACGAGTTTTACGTTATATTTTGCCCTAGTTACCGCAACGTTAAGACGTCTTTCTCCACCAACTCTATTAAGCGGACCGAAGTTGTGGAAGAATTTGCCCGTATTATCCCTTGCATAGCCAACGCTAAATATAATAGTATCCCTTTCGTCTCCTTGTACCGTTTCCAAGTTTTTTACGAAGAACGGCTCTTTTTGGTTGTTGTCAAACAGTTTGTCAAGCGTCTTGTTTTCGTCTCGTTTACGGGCAATTATACGCTCTATTGCCTCTTGTTGCGATTGGCTGAACGCAACTACTCCTAGCGAACGATCCGGGAATTTTCTTAAATCATCTATTACCATATTCGCTACTTGCTCTGCCTCTATTAAGTTCGTTTTCGACTTTCTGTCGAAAATTCCACCTTGCACGTAATAGAAATCTACACCGAAGTTTTTGGTCTTTCTTATCGCCGACGGGAAGGTTACAAGTTCACCGTTATAATAGTTTTTGTTAGAAAAAGCAATCAAATCCTCAGTCTTACTGCGGTAGTGCCACTTCAATCGGTTTTGAGAAAACGCCGTCGTACAAATATCTAGGATAGACTCGAAGTCCTCTACGTCCTCGTTGTAGTCCTCTTCGCTGAAATCCTCCTCGCCGATAGACGCCGTAAAGAAGTTGCTTGGTGGCATTTGCTTGCTATCGCCTACTACTATCACTTGTTTTGCCCTATATATTGCGCCTAGTGCGTCCTCTGGGAATATTTGCGACGCCTCGTCAAATATTACCACGTCGAATTGAATATCGGCGTCAAGGAAAGTACTAACGCTAAGCGGTGACATTAAAAAGCACGGTTTTAGGGTAAGGATAAGTTCGGGTATCCTACTTAATAGCACCCTAACGGGCATTTGCTTACGTTGTTTTTCTTGCTCTCTTACAAGCACTGCCACTTGGCTACCGGGCGCCATTGCATCTACGTTAGGACGCATTGCCGATAGTTTTGCATTTATTTGCGCCTTAGAAATCTCAAACGTTAGTTCGTCCTTTTCCTTAAATAGTTTTACACACTTATCGTGCGATACCCTATCAAGTTCGCTAAGGACTTCGTTATTTGAGAATATTTGATATGCCCATTGTTTGTAGAATAGTAAAGCGTACAAATTAGGCATAGTTTCCACTTTTACGTTCTTTTCCATTGCGCTTTCTATAAAGGTAAGCACGTCAAGTTCTTTTGCTTCTACTAGCAATTTGTAGAAAAGTACCCAATTTTCAAGTTCGCCTATATTGTTACTGCACCTAGACAGTTTTTCAATCACCTTTTCTAGATATTCTTTTTTCAAATTGAATATCGACTTGTCAAAGCACTCTGCCAAAAATTCGAAATGTTGCAAGTTAAGGTTAAGCACCTTGCCTAGCTTGGTTGCCCATATAGCCATACTATACCTAAGTTCGCTAAACTCGTTTTCGGTAAAATTAGATAACGGCGACAAATCCATACCTTGACTATAAAAATTCTTTATCTCATTTGCCTTTTTAATTACGTAATCGTAGTCGGTATCGTACTTGAAGTAGAAGTCGCCTAAAATATCTTTGATAAACTCCTCGTTTTCTTGATATTTTGCTTCTAGCCCTTGCATCTCTTTTAGTTTTTCAAGGTAGAATACGGTGTGCTTGTAATTAAGTTTTTTATTAGGTCTTAAACATAGTTTAACGTCGGTTTTATCCTTGTTGTACCCTCTCTTTAAGTCCCTTAATACGCCCGAATACAAATTGACGTACCTTGCGTACAAAGCGTTTCCGTCTAGTTTGTAGATATTCTCGTCGAAGGTTTCGTCAAGTTCCTTTTTAAGCGCAAGTATTTGAGCGGACAACTCCTTGCACTTCGTTATTTCGGTAATAAACTTGTCCAAATCCTTTTTCGAGAAAATCTTTGGCGACACGAATTTCATACCGCTTATTATCGAAAATAGTTGTTTTAATAGTTCAAGTCCCCTTACGTTCAATATTTGAAGAGGTACTTCTGCTACAATCTCTTTCCTTACTTTTCTAAGTTCGGTAAGTGCGCCAAGCGCAGATATTAAATGCTGTTTTAAGGTAATTTGATGGCTATACGACGTATCGGTATTGATATATCCGTACCACTCGTTTTTCTTGTAATTTATACCTATCGTTTTGGTATATTCCACGTACTTTTCTATAAGGGCAACAGACCTAGTTAGGTGGTCCATGCCCTTGTTTTCAATATCTTTTACGATATATTCTATCTCTCTTACACCGTCAAGCCCAGCCACTTCGCAGAACACCCTATACGGCGAAACTTCAATAGTCGGCGTGGTTTCGTGTAGTTTTTCAGCATAGTCGTCTAGCCTTTTCTTTACGGTGCTTAAAGTAGTTAATTCTTCTAGCGCCTTACCCGATATTGAAGATTTAGGCTTGTTTAATATCCTGTTAAGTTCGGCAATAACTTCTTTTTTGTTCGTTTTGTAACTGTGCAATTCCAAACAAAAATCGTCAAGTTCAGCCTTTTTCAAGTTATTGTATACCACGCTTAACGCCGCAAGTTTTTCACTAACGAACAATACCTTTTTGCCGTCGTACAAGCACTCTGCGATTATATTCGTAATCGTTTGACTTTTGCCCGTTCCAGGAGGACCTTGCAATACGAAACTTAGCCCCTGCTTTGCCATTTTAATGGCTTCGATTTGGCTTGAATCGGCGTCTACTACGTTGTGTAAAACTAATTCGGTATTTTTTGCTTTGTCCGCCTCTAAAATATTTTCTTTTTCGTCCACTTGCCTTTCGCCAAGCAAGGTAAGAACGTTTTTGTTTTGCAATATAAAATCGGCGTTATTTTTAATATCAAGATACATGTTCATTTTCAAGAACGAAAACAAACCGATTCTCATTTCTTTCGTAGTTTTCCAGCCTAGAACCGCTACGGTTTTTGCCACCTTTAATAGATATTCTTCAAGGTCTTCGCCGTCCTCTAAAATAGGCAATTTGATATTTTTTTCAACGACAAGTTTGTAGCACAAAGTAGGATTTATAATCACTTCGTCCTCGTACTGCTCTATAATAGTAGGCGTAGTAGCGCTTTCGTTTTTAATGCTAATTGGTACGAGAACTAACGGCGCTTTGTAGTATGCGTTGTTGCCTTCTTCCCTCCACCAAACGAAACCTATTGCTAAATACAAAACGTTGATACCCCTTTCAAGTATCGTTTCCTTTGCTTTTTTGCTAATAGTCTTTAATACCTTTTGCGTTGGGGTATATCTATTTAGTAATGCGATTTGATTATTTTTAAGTTCCGTAAGATTAGACGCAATATCCCTAGTAAGCGATTTTTCAAGATGATTTTTTTTAACCATATCGTCTATATCTACCACCGTTAGCGAAGGCTTTTCGCCCGTAAAAATAGAATATACCGATTGAACGCTAGGAAAAACTACTTCTAACGTATTTACCTTAGAATCCTTGTAATTTATTAGTTTATTCCTTTTGCCAAGGTCTAATAATCTGTCTTCCCATTTGTCTAACTTTGCCATGACTTTCTCCGCAATTTTATTTTATACTTAAATAATAGTTTAACATCTATTACTATTTTTCGCAATAATTATCGTAAAAATCCTAAAAAAGCCACGCTTAACAGCAAATAATTAAGCGTAGCATAAAAATTTTTGAAAATTATTTTTGAATTTGTAGCATTTCGATTAGAAGCAATAAAAACTTTTAATAAAAAACTACCTATTAGGTAGTTTAGTCAACTTTCATAAGCCCAAGTTTGCCTTCTTTTATTCGTTTTCTAGTCTTTTTGAAAAATGCAATAGTGTACGCAAGCGACACTAACATAGTTATCGACCAGCCTATTGAGAAAGACCAGCAAATTGCGTTAAACTGCATAGCGGGCACGAGCACGTAGGCAAGCATTACCCTAACGCCTAGATCCATAAACGTACATACCGTAAAGCCCACCATATTTTGACTGCCTTTTAGTAGTCCGTCGCATATTATCTTAAAACTTACGGCGCAATAGAAAGGCGCAACCACGTAAATAAACTGCGTGCCGTACTCTATAATTAAATCACGATTGCCGTCCGTTTCGCCAGATATAAATAAACCTAAAATTTCCTTTGGCAAACACACCATAATTATCGTGCAAATAAGGATAAAGCCTTCGCTAATTATCATCATATCAATAAAGCCTTTTTTAATCCTGTCCACGTCCAAAATGCCAAGGTTTTGCGCGGTAAAGGTGGATATTGCGTTGGACATTGCCACAACGGACAAGGTAATAAGGCTGTTTATTTTTAAGGCGATTCCAAAGCCCGTAAACATCTCGGTTATGCCAAACGACATTATTAGTGATTGTATCAGCAAATTGCCTACCGATATAAAACTTTGTTGGAGAATAGAAGGAATCGCAACCTTCACCATTTTAAGTAGCGTACTTGCAGAAAAATACTTATTTTTCTCGTCCGTTTTTATTTTGCTTACCTTGCGAAGCAATAAAACGATAGCAATAATAGAAACGACGCCTTGACATAAAAACGTAGCCCACGCAACAGCCATAATAATATCATCGAATATAAGTGCGAAAACTACGTCGCAAATGATATTAGATACCGACGAAATAATTAGCAAAACAAGTGGCGTTTTACTGTCCCCTAGCCCCGTACTAATGCTGTTTGCTATATTGTAAATAAACAGGAAGAAAAAGCCGTAAATGTATATTTGCAAGTACCTATCTGCTGCATCTATTATATCGGGCGTGGTGTTTAATAATTCTAATAACGGTCTAGATACGAAAACGCCTATTAAAGTAATTACGCCCGCCATTACCGACAAAGAGATTATCGCCGTATATATGGCCGTTTTCGTCGCCTTGTACTCGTGCTGACCAAAATACCTAGATATTATTACGCTTGCTCCCGTAGTTCCGCCTACTGCAAAGGCAATAAATATCATAACGATATTAGACGAAGCGTTAACTGCCGCCGAGGCAACCATAGAATTTGCCCCACCCATATTACCTGCAACGATATTGTCCGCTAGCGAGTATAGTTGCTGAAAAATCATAGATAAAAGTAGTGGCAACGCAAAGCGAAGCAACACCTTGAAAGGATTGCCCACCGTTAAATCACCCTTTTTGATACTGTTTGATACCGTTACTTTTTCGTCCATATATTCCCTGTATCTTTATATATTTCAGTAATTACCCATAGCTTTACAAAATTATATAGCAATTTCTTGTCGATTTGCAAATATTTTTCGCATGTTTTTTGCGTTTTTTATAAGGATTTTTTTACTTGCTAAAAAACTACCTTTATCGTATAATCTGCTTGGAGGAAGATATGGATACGGCTCATCACGTTTTTGCAGGGCTTTCTAACCTGTCGTTTCTAATGCTATACCTATATTATTTAAGGTTTTTGCCCGCTACTTCTAAAAACGGAGTAGTAGTTTTTGCATCTAAACAGCACCTTTTCCTTACCGTTTTCACCTTGGTATTTTCGCTAATTCACGGCATACTAATAGGTAAGGCAGACGGGCATATTACGGGCAAAATTGTATGGTTTGCCTTGCTAATTTACTCCCTAACGTCCTTTCTAACCAAGAAGAATAAGACGTGGCTAAAACTACACAAAATATTTTCGTTACTTTTGCTTCTACTTATGCTAGTCCACGTGATACTTTCCGTGCTTGCGCAAACGCTATAACGGGGCTTAATCGCAATAATGCTGATGGAAAATTATAAAAAGAAAACCGCAACTTTCGGTTGCGGTTTATAAATTTAATAGGAATTTATTATTAAGTTCAGCCTACTCTTTCTTTTCCTATAACTCTCGCTCTCTCTCACAAGCGATTTTCATTTTTTTGCTTTTATTTACGTACAACATACCAAATATCGTAACTAGCAAAAATACGGCAAACATAGAATAGCCAAGAGGGAAGATATTTAGTATAAAGCCTAATATTAGTGCGTGCATAGACGCAACAATTAAAAATATCAGCGTGCCGAACCTACGCATTACGTAATGGTGATATTTTTTAGCCTCTTTGTTTTTAGGACTAAAATGATACCCCCTATTTACACCCGTTTAATATTTGGGGTAGTTAATTTGCAAAAAGTGGTTATTTCCCGTATTTTGCCTCGAACTCCTCCACCGAGTAAACTTCTGCGTCCGGCGCCCATTTGCCTACGCTTAGAATACCTGCCTTGCAAGACGCTTTACTAGCGTAACCTTCCTCGGAAATACATAGCAACGTACCGTTGTTTGCGCGTAGTCTATAACGGAATTTGTCTTGTTTGTCTTTGTAAAGTTCGAATTTTGGATTCGTCAGCACTTCGTAATCTTTAACGGTTTGATCCTCCACCTTGTCTATTACCGAAAATTTTCTAACGGAATCTATACCGAGTTTGCAATTTTTAAGCGCTGGATACACACCGTCGCTAACTGCTATGGTTTCGTTATTAGAAGCCTTTAACCTAAAATTGAAATTGCCGTTTGCCGTTTTTGAATACACGAATTTTCCTTTTAATTCCCCTGCCATAACTTACTCCTTCAAGCACAAGATTTACTATTTTGCCACATTTTCCATTTTATCTAATTTAATTATACTTTTTACCTACTTAAAAGTCAATACTACTTCGTTTTATATTCAAATTTTCGAAAGTAAAATTTAATTTTTATTCCCTTATTTTCTTTCGATACGCCTGCTTATATTCGCATAATATTGCCCTGATTTAATTTTAATTTAATTTTTATTATGATTTTTTTCTTATTTTATTGCCAATTAAATAGTACAGTGATAAAATATTTACGAGGTAATTATGAGAAAATATTTGCACGATAACTGGCAACTTTACAACACGAAACACGATAAAATAAGGGCAACCGTACCAGGCTGCAACTACCTAGATTTAATGGATAACGGCGTAATCAAAGACCCGTTTTTGAAAACTAACGAAAAGGATACGTTATGGGTAGCTAACGAAGATTGGATATACGAAACTTCTTTCAATATGACTAGTAGCGAACTTGATTTTGATAGTCTTACCATAAACTTTAAGCAACTAGACACGATTTGCGACGTATTTCTAAACGGCAGACCTATTCTAAAAGCTAACAACTGCTTTTTGCCCTATCAAGTAGACGTTAAAAGAGTTTTGGTAAATGGTGAAAACAAGTTAAGCGTATACTTCTACTCGCCCGTAAATTACGTAAAAGAAAAGCAATCCAAAGTAAAATGTCCTAGAAACTCAAACGGACTTACGGGTATACCGCATATTAGAAAACCCGGCTACCACTTCGGTTGGGATTGGGGTCCTAATTTACCGTTATCGGGAATTACCGACAGCGTGTATATCGAAGGGCATAATTACGCTAAACTTGACGACGTTTTAATCGCCCAAAGTCATCACGACAGCGTAGACGTTAAAGTGGACGTAAAAGTTAAAAAATTCCGTAACGTTAAGTCCGTAGTAAAAGTTGAATTAACGTACCCTAGCGGCGAAACGCACGAAAAAACTACTAACGATAACGGCGAAGTAACCTTTACCGTAGATAACCCTATTTTGTGGCAACCTAACGGCTACACCGATAGAAAAACTCAACCGTTATATAAAATAACTACCTCGCTTATAGTTAACGGCAAAGTGATAGACGAAAACGTAAAAAACGTGGGACTTAGAACTATTGAATTAGATAGAAGTAAGGACGAATACGGTAGTAACTTTTGCTTTAAGGTAAACGGCAACCCGATATTTATGAAAGGGGCAAACTATATCCCTACCGACAGTTTTATAACAAGGCAGTACGGCGACCTTGAAAAATACGTAAAAGTTGCCGTGGACTCCAATTTTAATATGCTTAGAATTTGGGGTGGCGGATATTACGGCTCTTCAGAACTATACGACCTATGCGACAAATACGGCATTTTGTTGTGGCAGGACTTTGCTTTTGCTTGCCAACCTTACCCTTTCTTTAACGACGAATTTACCCAAAACGTACTAGACGAAGTAGAAGCGAACGTAAAAAGATTACGCCATCACGCATGCCTTGCTTTGTGGTGCGGAAACAACGAAATAGAAGTAATGTCGCCGGCTTGGCTTAACAGAAAAGAATTTGTAAAATGGACGGAAAAATTTTTCTACGATATTTTGCCTAACAAACTAAGAAAATTCGACGGCGTTACTCCGTATATTCCAGGCACGCCCGTCGGTTACTCGCATAATAAAGGCGTTAGCGACGACAACGTGGGCGATACTCACCTATGGGCAGTATGGCACGGACTACAAAGTTTGCGATACTACCGCACTAGACCTACTAGGTTTTGCAGTGAATTTGGTTTTGAATCCCTGCCTAACCTAAACACTATCGAAAAATACAGCGACGAAAAGGACTATTCGCTAAAAAGCAAGGTATTTTTAGCGCACCAAAAGTGCCTAAGCGGAAACAAAAAAATGCAGTTTTATATAACTGAAAATTTCCGCTTGCCTAAAAACTTTACCGACTACGTATACTTATCGCAAATATGTCAGGCAGAATGCGTAAGAGATGCAACGGAGTATTGGCGAAGAAACGAAGGTAGGTGCAACGGCTCTTTGTATTGGCAATTTAACGACTGCTGGCCCGTTTGTTCGTGGGCAGGAATGGACTACTACTTGGAATATAAAGCGTTGCAGTACGAGGCAAAAAAATTCTTTCAGCCCGTTACTATAAGTATTGACGACGACAAAGACAGAATAAAAGTGTACGCAATTTGCGATAGAGAAACTCCCTGCAATTTAACGGTAAAAGCAAGCCTAAGAACCTTTGACAACGACGAACTTTTCAGCGCTGCTGCAACTATGAACGTAGAAAAATTCAAACCAACGGTAATATTCGATTTCAGCACTGAAAGCCTAAAAAAATACGACCTTAAAAACACATTTTTGCTACTTGACGCTTACGAAGACGACAAAAAAATCGCAAGACAAACATTGCTGTTTGACAAAGAGAAGAACCTAAACTTAGGCAACCCCACCGTTACCGTGGACGTGGAAAAAGACGGCGACTACGCAGTGTACAAAATAAAATCAAACTATTACGTAAGAAAATTTGCGTTGTACCAAAAATATTCGTCAATGCCGTTTAGCGACAACTATTTCGACCTAGTTAAAGACGAAGAAGTAGTGATTATACAAGAGGCAAAAGGCATAAGCCTAGACGACCTTAAAAACGGGCTTAGTACGAAAGACGCAAGCAAAATAGAGCCTTGCTACTCTAAGTTTAAGGACTGGCTAATAAAAGCAAAAATATTTATCGAACCGGTTAATTTCTTTAACTATATATATTACAAATGGATAATTTAAGAGCAATATGAACAAAGTAATTTGTATGGGCGAATGCCTAATAGATTTTTTACAAAGTGGCGATAATCTCACCTTTTCAGCAAAAGCAGGTGGAGCGCCTGCAAACGTAGCGACGGCAGTAGCAAAACTTGGCGGACAAGGATATTACCTAGGCAAACTATCTAACGACGTGTTTGGCAAATTTCTGCTACAAAATATGCAAACTTACAATATAAATACCGACTTTTGCACGACTTGCGACTATCAAACTGCCCTAGCCTTCGTAACTAACGACGAAAACGGGGACAGAAAATTCAACTTTTACAGAAAAGACACGGCGGACCTAATGTTTGACGAAAGCGACGTAAAGGCGGAGTTTTTCAAAAAGGGAGATATATTGCACTTTTGCTCGGTAGGGCTTACCATGTCAAAATCAAGATATGCACACGTAAAAGCAATAGAACTTGCTAGGCAAAACGGTGCGATTATTTCCTTTGACGTAAACCTAAGACCAAATTTGTGGGATAGCCAACGAAACCTAATAAATTCCGTAAAAGAATTTATGATTTACGCCGATATTTTGAAAGTATCAAACGACGAGTTAGTAACAATAACCGAACTTAACGATGAAAAAACGGCAGTTAAAACCCTATTTAGTATAGCAACCGATTGTAAATTGATTTTTATTACCAAGGGAAAAGACGGTATGACTGTATACGACAAAAACCTTAACGAAGTAAGTGAAAAGTCCGCTCAAACAAAGGTGGTAGACACGACGGGAGCAGGCGACTGCTTTATAGGTAGCGTGCTATTTTGCATATCGACCAAAAATATGCCGTTAACACTAACTAATATGGACAAAGTGCTTAAATTTGCATCTATTGCGTGCTCGAAAGTAGTAGCAAAACAAGGCGCAATGAACGCTATGCCAACGCTTGACGAAATAGGATACGACTTTTAATCGTTAAATATAAACGCAACTACAAAATTATTGAGGTAACTATGATAGAAGATATTTTGACAAAACCTATATTTTTTGAAAGAAATAGAGTATATCGCATTTATTTAGGCGGTAAACAATACTCCACTCTGCTTGGAGATAAGCCCGAAGATAACTACTTCCCTGAGGAATGGATAGCATCTAAGGTAAGGGCAATAAACCCAAAATACTTTGGCAAAAGGGACGGCGTATCCGTCGTTAAGGGCACGGATCTATTCTTTGACGACCTACTAAAAGACTACCCCGATTATCTACTAGGAAACCGCAAATACGACTGCCTAGTAAAGTATCTAGATAGCGCAATTAGACTGCCAACCCAAGTTCATCCAACCAAGGAGTTTTCTAAAAAACATTTTAACAGCGAATACGGAAAAACTGAGGCGTGGCTAGTAATAAACACTAGACCTAACGCAAAAATTTATTTTGGATTTAATAAACCTATTACCAAAGAGGAATTTTCTAACCTTGAAGTACGTAGCGAAAACGAGCCGAACGTAATGGAAAGCGTACTTAACGGCGTAGACGCCAAAATCGGCGATACCTACCTAATTCACGGCGGGCTAATACACGCAATAGGTGCAGGCTGTAATATAATAGAAGTGCAAGAACCTACCGACTTTACCTTACAACCTGAAAATTGGTGTGGGACGTACCATATTAGCGAACAGGAAAAGTACATAGGGCTAGACAAATCCACTGCACTAGACTGCTTCGACTACTCCTTATACGGCAAAAATGCACTTGAAAAAGCAAGCGTTGAACCAAACACGGTAGTAGACAAGGACGGCTACAAAAAAGAAACTTTAATCACCTACTTAGATACGCCGTGCTTTGCCGAAAATAGACATACCCTAACGGGTGGCAAATTTACAATGGACTACGCCCCTAGCGTGTGGATAGTTTTGGACGGCACTGCCGTAATTTGCGGGGAGAACTACGAAAAAACCGTGAAAAAGGGCGACTATTTCTTCTTACCGTTCGTTTGCGAAAACAAATTTACCGTAACGGGTAACGCAACCTTAATAGAGTGTTTGCCAAGTAAACAAGACTAACTTAGTTAATAGCAATAATTCGGCTATAAAATCAAATAATTTATACGTAAAAACGCCCCGTAAGGAGCGTTTTTACTAAGGTTATTATTAACTAAATCCTAATGGATTACAGTCAGCCGAAAATTCCTACTTTGGTAATTAAATATATCAGTATTCCTATATCGAAAATAAGTGCAATAATCGTTATAATGCCTATCCCTCTAAGAGCGCCTATAACGCCTCCTACTTTTCTCTCTTCTTCTCTTCGATTTTATATTTGCTAACATATTCCACCAAATTTATTCTATATGGTATTTTATGCCAAACTTTCACGTCGTGCAACGACAACTTGTATCATTATTGGGACTTTTCGCTATAAAACTACGGTTTCACTAAACAAATAATAAATTTTAATACTATTTTCTCTTTATTCACAACTTTTACAAAAAGAATAGCAAAAACCCTATTAAACGTTTCAAAAGTAAATTTATAAAAATAAAAGGCAGGTAAACTACCTGCCTTTTGAAGTTTAGTTTTGGTTTATTTTCCAAAGTATCTATTGTATAGTCCAGTAAATCCTGCACCGTGTCTTGCTTCGTCCTTAGCCATCTCGTGTACGGTGTCGTGTACTGCGTCGTAACCTAGTTCTTTTGCAAGTTTAGCGGTAGCAAGTTTGCCTTCGCAAGCGCCAGCCTCGGCATCCATACGCATTTTTAGGTTAGTTGCGGTGCTGTTGGTTAGTACGTCGCCGATAAGTTCAGCAAATTTAGCAGCGTGCTCAGCCTCTTCAAAAGCATATCTCTTGAAAGCCTCTGCAACCTCAGGATAACCTTCTCTATCTGCTTGACGGCTCATAGCAAGGTACATACCTACTTCACTGCACTCACCGTTAAAGTTAGCAATCAAATCGTCCATAATACGCTTGTCAACGTCTTTTGCAACGCCAACTTCGTGCTCGCAAGCATATCCTTTGCCTGCTACCATTTCCTTAAAAGTAGTAGCTTTACAAACAGGACACTCCTTTGGTGCGCTGTCGCCCTCATAAACGTAACCACATACTGTACATACAAATTTTGCCATAGTAAATTACCTCCACGTGTTTTACACTATTTTATTTTTTATTTTTACAATCTTCACATACTCCGTAAAAAGTTAAGCCGTAGTCAAAATAACCGTTTTTGTTCATTTCATTGTTCACGGCGTTTTTAAGTTCTTCGGACGGAAAACTATCCATCACTCTGCCACATTTTACGCACACTACGTGGTTATGTTTTTCCACCCTTGCGTCGTATCTTGCGCTTTCGAACATACCGCTAACTTCGATTATTTCGCCTTTGCTTTTAAGCAAAGCCAAATTCCTATACACAGTACCCTTACTTATAGATGGATTACTAAGTCTACACTGCTCGTATATCCATTCAGCCGTTGGATGACTAGTGGTATTTGACAGTACTTCGTACACTAGTTCACGTTGTTGTGAATAATTGTTTTTCATAGGTTTATTATATAACCAAATTAACGTTTTGTCAACAAAAGTAGTAATTATTACTAATTTTATTTATAAAAAGTTATATAAATTTTAATTTTCTATTATTATCGTCATTTTGATTTTATTTATAATCTTACTTATTAGATAAGTAAAAATAAAACGCCCGTTTGGGCGTTTTAATAATTATTGTCGTTCTTGTTTTGTTTTTTTGTATTTTGGATAATCTACCAAGCAAACTATCAAACATACAACTAAGAAACTTAATAAAGCAGCTGCAATCGCTACGAATATTACGCTTGTTCCGTTATCCGTAACTAGTAAATTTGCCGTTGGCAACTCTACTTTCGCATTTTCTTCATACAAGCCAGCTACTGCATTTTGGCAAATAGTCGTACTTTCCTCTAACGTAGTCTTAATTTCTTCTAGTTCTTGCTTAAAATTCGTATCGTCAGGAATAGTTACTTGAACGGGCGCATTCCATTTATTGCCGTCATGCGTATATCCTAATGCACTGTACGTTGCTTTTAATTCGTTATCAATAGTTGCGTTGCGTTCCGTTAGCGTTGCTATCCTTTCTGTGTACGGCACAAGCGTTTCGCTTAGCTGAGTGGAACTTAGGCTACCTAACCTTTTAATTAAATCGTCAATTTCATTTTTCAAACTTTCTATTACTGCCGTATTTTCTTCTTTTTCCTTTTCAAGTATCTTGTTTTTCGCTAAAACCTCTGCAACTTTGCTTTGGCTAGTTAGATATTTATTTACGCTTAAATCGTTAGATAAATAGGTCAGCTTATTAGATACTTTACCAACAAGTTCTGCTCTAAGCTCGCTTAACGTCTTTTCGTTGAAGGCAAAATCGTCGTATTTACCGCTATTTATAATTCTATCGTAATTACTTAACAGACTATTGTATTGGTTTCTTAAAGCGCTCAACTTTTCTTCGTAAGTAGATGCAACGTCATAGGTGTGCAATTTAGAAAAATAATCGATTTTATTTAGATAGTCCTTTACGTCTTTCATAGTCTCGTTTATAAGAGCGACTATAAATTCTTTTGCCTGTTTTTCATCTGTAAAATATCCCGACTTAACGGTAATAGTGTACTTTCCCGTTAGCACGTTCTTTTTCACGTTATTCTCTACTACTTCCTTTTGCTCCGCTACGATATCTATATTACTAGCCAACTTCTCGGCATCTATACTGCTAAATTTTTTATCGCTGTTTTTTGCCGCAAGCAAATTATCAGCGTAAATTATCGTTTCGTAATTAAACGCATCTCCGTTTGGATACATCATATTTTCGGAGTTTGGATATTCTAGCCTAAAAGACAAAGAATAATCGTCCTTTCCTTTGTTAAACACAAAAGCAGTTAGGCAAGTAGCCACTATCGTAACAATCAAAGTTACCGCAACCACCCACCATACTCGTTTTTTAATCATTTTGGCAATATCACCAAATGTAATCCCTCTCTCTTCCATATTTCTCCTAATAATACAATTTGTATTTCTTATTATATTATTCTTACTGAATACTAAAATAAATATGTGTATTCGTAATTCACAAACAAAAAATAGGTTTAATTTTGTTTTTATAAACTTTTTTGCAGTTTTTTGGATAATTTTGCATTACTATTTCCTTTCATAGTAAAAAGCCCGAATATTCGGGCTTTTGTCTAGTCGTCATACTCGTCGTCATCTTCAAGATTATAACGTTTACTTTCATCATTCGAAGCGTCTTCTAGTATCGAAAGTGCGTCTTCACCAAAACTAACGATTATTTTACCTGACTCGGCTCTTACCGCATAACCGTATATACTGTCTTCCTCTTGATGAGTATAATATCCCGATACTGAAAATTCTTCCCCGACGAAAGTTTTTACTTTGTAATCGACGTATTTCAATACCACGCTTTTTATATCATGAGTAGATACGTAACCTCGTCCACAAATTCGTCTCTCTATGTTTTCGATGGTATTTTCTAGTTCTTCGTCGTTTATATAATACCTACCGCTACTATATTCATCTAAATATATTTGCATATATCCGCTTTTAATTTCTCTTTGCAACGCTCCCCCTTTTATCGTAAGCAACGATTCAAACTGCAAATCAATATAGTCAATATCGTCGTTACTAAGCACGATTAAGTCGTCGTTTAAGAATCTTATCATTACTTCACCAACGTTTTCTTGTAAAGTATCGTCAAGTTCTATCTCAAGATTATTCCTTTTACTTTCTCCATATTTATCGTTTGGCAAAAAGTTGATAGTGCATTCTTTTTCCGTAATATCTGCCTTAATCTCCCCGCAAAACGTATATTTATCATCATAAATAGTAATCAACTCGATATTGATTACGTTTGACTCTTTTAATAAACGTACTGCTGCGTCAAAATCATATCTATTACCGCTTGCTACCGCTTTTATAGTATTATACTTTAATTGTAACTTACCGCTTTTAACGACGGGCAAAATATCGCCATCAAATACGATTAGTCTATCGTATAATTCTAGCGAAAAGTCAGTAACTTCTTCTGCGTATATTCTAATTAACCTACCGTTATCAAGCATTATATCTACCTTTTCTATTTCCTCATACGGCATTTTTGTGTAGTTCGATTTGTCAAAATAATAAAAATTTTCCTTCGTTTTCATATTCTTCCTCCTTTGGTATCGTTTCACATTACGTAAGCACAAGCAAATTCTAAAACGATACGACCATTTACTATTAGTATTTTTAACATTTTACTTCTTTTGCTTGCCTAGTTAAATTGTAATAAACTTTGCTTTCGTTTTCACGGAAAAAAATCTGCGACGTTACCAAATTACCGATTTTTTTTGTAGAAAATAAAATATTATGCTTTTTTATGATACAATTTTATTAGTAAACAGTAAAAGGAGTAGGATATGAACAAATTAAAAGACGTTGCGCCATGCTCTCTATGTTGCTATACCTGTCCGTCATACAAAAACGGCGTAATAAAACAATCTATTGATAACCTAGTAAAATACTACGATGGTTACCCTGAATTTCTACATCAAAATTTACCTAGAAAATACAAAAAATACGCTAAAAAAACCGAGAAATTCGTAGAATACATACAAAACGAACACACTAGTTGTGGTGGTTGTAGAGGCGAAAAAAATTGCAATTGCAGTATAGCAAATTGTTTTATTTTAGATTGTACAAAACAACACGGTATTGACTTTTGTGGTGAATGCGAAAACTTCCCGTGCGACAAGGCAAAAACCTTTTTTAAGGGAATAGTTTTAGACGACTACCTAAAAGGTAACGAACGAATAAAAAAGGTTGGCAAGGAAAAATTCGCCGAAGAAATCACTCTAAAATCGCATTACGCATCATACAAAAGCAATGGGAAATAGCCACAAATTATAAAATAGCAATATTTTTTCAAAAATATTATGATTTCTAGGAGACGCCATGAACAATAATAATTTTTTCGATGATACCGAGTTTTTTAACAGTTATCGAAAACTTCGAAAAAGAGAATTAAACTATAACAATTTACTAGAACAACCCGCAATTTCTGCGTTACTACCCGATTTGACGGGAAAAACGGTGCTGGATTTAGGCTGTGGTTATGGACAAAATTGCTATGATTTTGTTAAAAGAGGCGCTAAAAGCGTGATAGGTGTAGACATTGCAGAAAAAATGCTACAAGTTGCTAGAACCGAGTACGCCGATGACAAAATTAAGTACCTGAATATGAGCATAGAAGACGTAACTAACCTTAACCAAACTTTCGACCTAATATATTCGTCCCTTGCTTTTCATTACGTTAAAGATTTTAACGCCCTTGCAAAAAACACGTACGCTATGCTTAACGATAACGGAACGTTGCTCTTTTCACAAGAACATCCCATAAATACTGCCACTCACGGTGGAAAACACCGTTATAATAAAAATATACGAGGAAAATATAAATCTTTTACATTTTCTAACTACAACGAAATAGGCAAAAGAGAATTTACTTGGTATATCGGCGGTCTAGAAAAATATCATCGTAATTTTAGCGCCATCGTCAATCCGCTACTAAACGCAGGATTTAGACTTGAAAAGGTTGTAGAACCGTTGCCTACTAAAGAAGCAACTCAAAAATGGCCCGTTTTATTAGAAAAAGAACTAATTAAACCGACATTTTTAATTATAAAAGCACGTAAAGTAACTAAATAACGTAAATAGACCACTTGTCGAAAGCCAACGTTTAGACGTAAAATTAGAATGGAGCAAAACCTAATATGAATATAAAAACATATTTCCTACTAAAAAAACTACGCAATATCGACGAATATTTCAAGTACGTACAAAATGCCGACTACAAAAAAATGATAGCCGACTCACCACCTACGGCGCAAGATAAATATTATCTAACAAAGGGCAATTTGAATAATACTAGCCTCGCAAACGTTACGACGTATTTGCCACTATTTGACCAATTAAATGAAAAATATAATCTTAAAAGCATAGCAATAGGTAACACCGACTACGAAAAAGCAACAAACCTACTTTCGTGGATTAGTAGTCACACCTATTATAGTGGCGCTGCTAGCCGTTTGTTACCCGACTGCGCCATGCAAATATTAGAATATAGTTTTGATAAAGGCTTTCAGCACGCAATAAATTGTAGGGATAAGGCAATTTGTTTTACCGATTGTTTGGTTGCAGTAGGCATCAAAGCCTACCCTATTTGTATGACGTCCACTAATTTTCAGGCTTGTCATTTCGTTTGCCACGTATACTTACGAGAACTAGACAAATGGTGCGTATTCGACCCCTCTTTTAATTGCAGTTTTCATTTTGAAAACCAGCCTATCGATATTTTTTCGCTAAGGAATTTACTTTTGAAAAACCAAAATTTCGACGTGAAAAACTATTCTTTTAACGGCACTTCAAACTGCTTTAACGAGTATTTAGACGGTTTTTTACGCCTATGTATATCCAACCTATCCACCTACCACGACAATTCGGAAAACAATCGGTTTGAAAAAAATATCAAAAAACTAAAAGAATTTGATTGTACTTTACCGTTAGAATAGAAATATACTCGCATTGCCCCGCTCTTTTGCGGGGTTTTTTAAGTTAAAATTAGCAAAAACCACAAAAATTTGCAAAATTCTATTGACAACTTCCCGTTCGTATAGTATCGTATATATACGAAAAGTATTTAAGGAGGACGATATGCCAACAAGAAAAGAAGATACCCCAACCAGAGTTGCAAAAAGAAATTACGAAGAACGCAATAAAGAAAAAAGGAAACAAACTAGCGGAAACTTTCAAACTATGATTCCACGTGAATTATTAGAGGAAATAAACGAGTTTTTAGCCGAATACGGCTTTACAAAAGTGGAACTAATAGAGGCAGGCTACCAAGAACTTATGGCAAGGGTAGACCCCGATTTTGCTATGATGCTAGACGGCTACGACGACTTTTTCGGTGGCTGTCAGTACTAATCCACAACATATATAACTAAAAAAGTATCGTATTAAAATGATATAGAAATATATCATTTTTCTACAATACTCTTTACTTTAAGCGACTATTTTTGCATAACGGTCACTTCCTATAACTTCCATCATAAATGCATACGGATTCATTTCTCCACTTGCTACCATAGAAAAAAGTCTTGGCGTACAACCGGATACTAAAACCACGCCGTTGTCATTTTTTGTAACGGGCTGTTGATTGTTACGGCTAGCCACGTTCCAAAATACGATATCAGGAAGTTTGTATCCTTCATTTTCAAATTTTTTCTTAGCATTTTCAAAGTTAGATAATGATGCGTTTTCTACTGCCATATCAAATTCCATATCGGAAATAAGATATAATTTAGTAGACAATTCATTTTGTGGCACTTTGTTTTTGACTGCCGTTTTCAAGATTAAATCAAAAACTGCTTCAATATTCGTATTTGCAATTTTGTTAAAAGATACTAAATAGCGAAGTTTATCCACAAACGTATCCCCTTTAATTTCAATTAGCTGAGGCTTTGCAGAAAATTCAATAATTTGGTTTTTGAAGTATCCTTTATTGTGTTCTGCAAAATAAATACCAATAGAAAGCGCAACGGATGCCGGAATCGGTTCTCCGCAGTCGTACATTGAGCCCGACGTATCTATTACGGCTATTGCATTTTCCTCTAAACCAAAGTCGGAAAGAGAAGCCCACGTAGCATTAATACTGTCTTTTTCTTCCTTTGATAAGGAGTTATTAGCATCATGTTGCATGTAAGATTCAACAAGTTCGTATGGAGCAAGCGTTGATGCATTAAGCTTTGCCTCTCCTTTTGCCACCTTATCTATATAAGCCTTATATCTTTCGCCATCATTACGGATAAATTCTTTTCTGTATTTGAACATAGCCTTTGCGGGTTGTTTTTCATAATCAAAAGAATAATCTTTGTTGCGTAGATTATTTTCGATAATTTTTACGTAGGCACGAAGGCTAGCAACGGACTTTCTATACGTAGCGTCATTCATAGCAAATGCTTTTGCTATTTTCTTTGCCAACATAACAGTTTCCTTATTAGAAGCATTTACGGAAGGCAACCACTTTGCAAGCAACGATACTTCTTTCCCTTCTTTCATAGCTTGCATATCTGCATCGTACTGCTCTTTAAGAACTTCTAGCATTTCCTTTTCGCAACGTGTTCCAATTAAAACAAGCATATCGTCATATCGACCGTATTCTGCTATATACGAAAGATTCTTCTTTACCGTTTCCTCTTCGTTATTTGCAAGCAATTTAAGAATAACACGAAAAACTCTACGCTCACCAAGCCCACCCATAATATCACGAGCAAAAAACAAGATTTTTGTTGCAATATCTTTGTTTTCATAGTACGCTCTTATAAAGCGGGACTCAATTTTGCTATCTCTTTCTCTTATAATTGCACCTATTGTCGCAAACAAATCAAGACAATCAGACTGACTAGTAGCATTTGTTATTGCACCATTTTCGGTATACGTTTTGTTTGCTTCGTCTTTAAGATATTGTAACATATTCTCTCTCCTTTAATAATATTTTAATTTAACAAGGCACTGTTGATATATGTGCCAAACACGTCCAATATAAATATTTCGTGCTAAGCCTTTTTTCTAATTATATTTTTTGCTGTTAGTGCCTTTTCAAGATGCATTATGCTAGCGTGTAGAGAATTTCTACACTACCGACTCCCATATAAAAATTGGAGTCCTTTTATAATCTAAATTTTTTCTAAAATTATTTTGCTGTACGCATCTTTTGTAATTTCATTTTAACAACGTTTTCATACGTTTGCACGGAAAAAAAGTTGCGAACTCATCATTTTTGTTTTCAAATTAAATATTTGTAAAAAGAAGACAAAGGATATTACTAAGAAATAAATAAACGAATTTCAATACGTAAAAAGAACGCAAGATGTGCCCTAATTTTTGATTTTGCTAAACGAATTATAGCCAAGTTGAATCTTAATATAAACTAAATAGACAAGCGTTTTTCGATTCTACGAATCATATCATCTATTTGACAAATGTCGTCAGGGTCGGTTAACGTTTTATAGTAATCTTTCAAATCTAAAAGACGAAGATAATCGAGAATTTGATTATCCTTTAACAAGACTTCACCGCCCTCAACTTTTGCCACTACTTTCGTATCAATAATTTCATATTCCATTTGAACGTGCTTCATATTTAACCTCCCATATCATAGATAAAAGATACAAATAACGTTATTTTCGTATACTCTTAAAAATTAACAGACAGATTTCTCTCCGTAAATCCAATAGAATTTATAGCAGGATAATTGCAATAAGTTAAAAGATTAGTAGTTCTAATTTTTCCATGCTAAACTTAATTAAAAACTGTGCTGAACCTGTTAGCGATTCAACACAGTTTCACTTGGCGGAAGCGGTGGGATTCGAACCCACGGTACCTTGCGGTACAACTGATTTCGAGTCAGTCCCGTTATGACCACTTCGATACGCTTCCATTTGTTTAATTATAATATAAACTTTGCCGTTTAGCAAATTAAATCGTAGGTGTTTTTTATTTTTGGCTCAAAAATCTTTTAATTACCTATTTTAACAACGTTATTTATGCTTTTATTTTGCTTTTGTTAGTAGCAATCTTTGTTCACAATTCAACTTTCTTAGTAGAATTTTTATTAGGCGTAAATATCATATAAAATCCACTATCAAATATTGTTAGACTACTCTTCGAAATCACTTGCCGTTTTACCCGTTATATTAAATGTTTAGTTACGGATACGTTACCTAACGTAGCAAACACAACTACTAGCACTTGCTCATCATCACAATAATGGTTAAACAATTCGTGCTTTCTAACGTTAAAAGTAAAACAATTCGGCAGAAAATCTATTTATTATAAAAATATACTAAACCTTAAACCACCCGTAAGACAAAAATAACGGGGAAACTCCCCGCTATTTTACTATTCGCTTACTTTATTAAAATCGGTATTATACACCAAATTATAGTAAATTATCCAATCCTGATTATTTGCTAGTGCGTCGAATTTTTTACCACTGAACGAATTAACTTTGAACGGATAAACGTATGCGCAACTTGCCTTGTTATCGTTGTATAGTAGTAGTGCGTCTAACAAAATATTATTTGCTCTCGTTTGATATTGCGGTTTATTTTTCGGCTTAGCGTATCTACTTAGCGCTTTTGCCGTAATTACGCAACTCTGGCTAGGGAAATTATCCCCGTACAACCTGCTCTGCCCGTATTTGTGGCTATCCCAATGCCTTATCGGCGAATCAAACATAAATACGCTAGGTTGCTTTCCGCTAAACGACAACAATATTTTGAACAATTTTTTTGCTTCGATTAAGTACTTGTCCTCGCCGGTTAGGTCGTATGCGTCCAGCATAATATCGGTAGCAGAAGCCACTACGCTGTCAGAAAATCTTGCGTACTCGGTAGGGAAATGTATTCCGTGCTTTAATACGTTTTCGATTTGTTGCAAATACTTTTCTTTCAGTTGTTTTGCCACATCTTTTTCGCCTAATTTATCGGCAAATTGTATTATTTTAAGAATAGGCAACTCCACGTAGGCGTTTACTCCACCTTTTTCGTAGAATTTTAATAGTATTTTAACTGCCTTGTCAAAATACTTTTTCTCGCCAAAATACTCGTATGCAAGTAGGTACAACAGCGAATACCAGCCGTATACCGACTTGTTGTCGATAGGAGAAATCTTGTAAAACGCCGTATCGCAAACTAGCCCGTTATCCCTTACTATTGCTCTATCAATAAAATCCAAGCCTAGTTTTATACTGTCTTCTAATTTTGCCTTAAATTCCTCGCTAATAGGCTGATTAGACAGTAACCTTTGCAAAATAGCAATAGGCATACACACCCTATCTTTACCTAGGTTTTTATCGCATTTTGCCGATGCTTCGTAATACTTTCTACCTTCGCTAAAATCGTACAAATAGTACGCTCCACGTCTTACGTCGCCTTTGTCGTGGTTTTGCTGTTTATCTACGATAAAGTTAAGCCTTTCGTCAATAAGTTCTAGCTCGTTTTTGATAATATTTATATCAAAATGCGTGGTATGATTGTTGTACTTTATCGTAAATCTTTTTACGCCTACGCTATCGAACGAGCCGTGCAACAAATATCTATCGTCGCAAATTTTTGCCACTTCACACGGCTTGCCACCTGCCATTACGTTTATGGAATTTATATTCTTTCCTTGCAATTCCACCTTAATTTCTTCTTTTACACGGTAGGTAAACCTATCGATATTTATTTGCATATAGCTTTCTTCTTTTAGCGCCTTTTCAAAGAATCGTTTTTCGTTTCTAAACGAGAAAAGTTTTAACCTTAAATGCAACTTGTCCATAGGGTTTATGGTAAACGGCCTAAATAGTAGTACGAAATCGCCCCTATCGTTTATTTGCATTTTCCTAATTATAGCGTAGTCGGCAACTTGTCCACCCACTACTTGTACGGCGAAATTGTTTTCTTCCCCGTTCATTCTAAGAGCGTATATATAGCTTGAACTTTCGCCACACCAAATATGTGCGTGGCATTTTTTAGTCAGCTGATGTTCCTTTACAAACGGAGTATAACTATCGTTAAATGGTGCAAATATGCCTATATCCCCCGTATTAAATGTAAGTGGATTAAGTTGCTTATTCGTAAATACGTAATCTAGGTAAGCGTCGTTTTCCGACATAGTTAGGTTGCATACTACCTCTAACTCGTTGTAATAATAGGTTACGGTTATTTTATTCGGCTCGTACTTAGTGCTAGTTACGTTATATTCGCCGTACATACTACCAAATAACCCACTACCACTTTTCACCCAATTAAGTTGGTGTTGGTCCGAGTTTAGCGTTAGTTTTTTAATACCGCCCTTTACCTTGTCATACTCTATTCTAAACTTATTGTTTTGCAGTACTTTCATCTTGTGCCTCCAAATTTATTTTGAAGTGCCTTCAACATATCGTCAACACTCTTTTCCTTAGGCGCTCTATTTTTTACGTCCGTCCTGCCTTTCTTGGTTACGTTGGTTTTAGCAAGCCTTTCCTTCATAAAGTCGTTTTTACAGCCTATCATAGTTAGGCTTATACGCTTTCTTTCAACGTCCACGCCAAGCACTTTTACTTCTACGATATCCCCTACTTTTAGTACGTCGGACGGGTGTTTTACGTAGCCTACGTCGGTAATTTGCGAAATATGTACAAGTCCGTCTTGGTGCACTGCTATATCTACGAATACGCCGAAATCTATAACGTTCCTGACCGTACCTTTCAGCACCATACCTTCCTTTAAGTTGGATATATCCATCAAGTCTTTTCTTAATTCAAGTTGTGGCAATTCGTCCCTTATATCTCTACCCGGTTTTAGCAGTTCTTCCACAACGTCCATCAAAGTAGGCGTACCGATATCGCACATTTTAGCAATATTTTCCCTGCCTTCTTTGTCTATTCTTTCCTTCAAATCTTGTAATTTTTCGTCTTTTACGTCCTTTGCCGTGTATCCAAAATGCTCCATTAGCGTTCTTACCGCCTTGTAACTTTCAGGGTGAACGCCCGTATTATCCAAAACGTTTTTGCTGTTTGGTATACGCAAAAATCCTGCGCATTGCGTATACGCTTTCGGTCCAAGTTTTGGCACTTCTAATAGTTGCTTTCTGCTCGTAAACGGCGTAGTTTCACGGTACGTAACGATATTTTTTGCAATAGCGTTATTCAGTCCTGCCACGCTCTTTAATAGGCTTACGGACGCTGTATTAAGGTCTACCCCCACGCTATTTACGCAGTCTTCCACAACGCCACCAAGCACTTCGTCCAAACGTTTTTCGGGCATATCGTGCTGGTATTGCCCTACGCCTATGGACTTAACGTCTATTTTTATCAGTTCTGCAAGTGGGTCTTGCAATCTTCTAGCGATTGATACTGCGCTACGTAGCGATACGTCAAAATCCGGGAATTCTTCTGCGCCAAGTTTTGATGCGCTGTACACGCTTGCGCCCGACTCGTTTACCACCATATAGCCAACGGGAGTATCAAGTTCTTTTATTAAATCACTAACGAATATCTCACTTTCCTTGCTTGCCGTTCCGTTACCTATCGATATAACTTCTACGTTAAATTTCTTGATAAGTTTTTTAATAATAGCCTTGCTTTCCTCTATCTTATTTTGTGGTGGCGTAGGATAAATAACCGTCGTAGCAAGTACGTTGCCGTTTTTGTCGATAACGGCAATTTTACAACCCGTTCTATACGCTGGGTCTAGCCCTAAAATCACCTTATTTTTAAGTGGCGCTTGCATAAGCAACGGCTTTAAGTTTACTTCAAACATCTTTATTGCTTGCTCGTTTGCTACGTCGGTTAGTTCATTTCTCACTTCCCTTTCAATAGACGGGAAAATAAGCCTTACGTAACTATCCTCGATAGCCTCAATCATATATTTGCTATCGGTTTTTAACTCGTGGCTTTTTATATAGTCTAACGCAAGTTCTTTATCTAAAACTACGCTAACTTTAAGGCATTTTTCTTTTTCGCCTCTATTTATCGCTAGTATCCTGTGGCTAGGTATTTTGTTTATTGCCTCGCTGTATTCGCCGTACATATCGTATACGTCGCTGTTCTTTTCTTTTGCAAACGCCGTTTCGATATTACCTTTATCAAACACCATTTGCCTTAGCGCCTTGCGGTAATTAGCATTATCCGATATCCACTCGGCAATTATATCTTTTGCCCCGTTAATAGCCTCTTCTACCGTATTTACGCCCTTTTCTTCATTTACGTAACCCTTGGCAATCTCTTCGATATTTTCGCCGTTTTGCCCGTAAATTATCTTTGCAAGTGGTTCTAAACCTCTTTCAACTGCCACGCTAGCCCTAGTCTTTTTCTTTTGCTTGAACGGACGGTAAATATCTTCTACTTCGGTTAAAGTTTTTGCCTCAACTAACGCCATTGCTATCTCGTCAGTCATTTTACCTTGCTCGGTAATATTATCAGCTACCTCTTGTTTTCTCGTTTCAAGGTTGCGAAGATATATTAGTCTATCGTAAAATTCACGTAGCATTTGGTCGTTAGCCTCACCCGTTTTTTCCTTTCTGTACCTTGCAATAAACGGAATAGTATTGCCCTCGTCAATCAGCGCAATAATATTTTTCGTATATTCCGGTTTTACGTCAAATTCTCTTGATAATGTTAATTCTATATTCATTTTTCACCTATTTCATATATTCAAAGAACAAGTCTTGTTCTATAAACGTATCTCGTATTTTTGCTATGTTAAAGTTGCCGTAGCCTATCATCAGTTTCACAAGCGCAGCCTCGATGCTAATGCCCTTTAATATCTTCACGTTGTTTTCTTTAAGCGCCGTGGTACTTGCATAATTTTTTTGCTTGCTATCCATAGGAGCAAGATACAAGTCTATGCCGTTTTGCTTGCAGTATTTTGCAAAGTTAATAAGCGACGTCGTTTCGCCCTCCACGCAACACGTACCGCTATGGTACAATTCGTGCAAAATAAATTTTGCCTTGTATTTGCTGTGGAAAAACTCGTAATTCATACTGACGTACGGCTTAATCAACATAAATTCGTTACAAAAATTTTGTGTAAACCCAGCCGATACGAATTTTTTGTTATTAACTTCGTCAATCGTTGGATTGTACTCGGAAGGCACGTAACAAAACTTACCGTTTACCATCTTGCCAAACGGTTCGCCCGATGCCGACAGCACCTCGCCCGTAATTTGAGTTGCTTGTGTGGTTCTAGTAGCAAGAATAACGTTGTCGTCGCCAAACTTATCACGATAGGTTACGTATACGCCCTTAACCTTGGCGTCCATAATAAAGTTTACTGCGCTCATAAAGTTTGAAAAACCGTTTCCACTTTCGTCCGACAATGGTTTATTGCTAGAAACTAGCACGATAGGAATATCCGTTCCTGCAAACATATACCCAAGCATACAAGCCGTGTAAGCAAGGGTGTCCGTTCCGTGCGTAATTATTATTCCGTCACGCTTTTTTTGCATAGCGGACTTAACTGCGCCTACAATATTTTTCCACTTCTCGCAAGTCATATTTTCGCTCAAAGTATAAATAGGCGACAACGTATCGATTTCTACGTCTTCGCCCTCGTAATTTTCATAAAAATGTTCAAGCAGTATGTACTTTTGCTCGTCGCTAACGTTTATCTCGCTACTTTTAACTTGACTGCCGATTGTACCACCTGTAAAAATAACGCAAATATTTTTCATATTAACCTCTTATCAAAATATTATAACAAAGTATATTATATTTTACAAGTATGAATTGGGCGATATTTAGTAATTTGTGGTATATTTTTTTGAAAAAAAGACAAACTAATATTAACAAGAAAAGGAGAAGAATATGAGTCAACAAAAACAAAATTGTAGCAAACAAAATCGCTCTAATTCAAACGCAACTTCGCAAAGCAAGAGTGCGTGCATGAATAAAAGCAGTCAAAAATCTAACAAAGCGTCAAACAAAGACTAGTTAGTAAAAGCCACGAAGGTGGCTTTTTATTTTTGCAAAATTTAAGTTAGCCGTATATAGATAACGTTTGCTAAGCGTACGTTTTTATTACTAAACACATAATATTTTACAAGTACACTAAAACTATTTTAACGCTACCCATTTCAACGAAATAGGAAAATATTTTAACTACACGAAAAGATTAACGAATTTTTTAGAGCAATACTTTCAAACAAACGACTACGAATAAAAAATGTAACAATAGCAGAACAAATCGCTACCGCCTAAAAAATATGCGACTTAAATTCTCTACTTTTTTAACGGGTTATTTTACACACAACAAATTTTCCGTAGCACAGTTATATCAACAATATAATTAGCGTAACGGTAATAGCAAAAACAAATTTTACTGCGTTCACCTTTTGTATATGCGATTTATCACGCCTTAGAATCTTGACTAAATATTGTTTTTTACCAAATTTTACAGTTCTAACTATTAGCGCGTTCTTACCATAATCACGAACGTATCTAGTATTTATACCACTTTCCATTACGCAATTTAACAAAATTCTTTCCATCGCCGTTCCGTATGCTAGCACGAAAATAGTAAGAGCAGAAAAAACGGTTTCAGCAATTAAAAGTTCCCCTGAAAAATTACCAACTTGTCTCATAATTTGCAGTAATAAACCGAATATAATAGTTAAAGTAGCGAAAAACATACATAAAGTATCTTTTATTAAAATTGTAGATACGTCACGAGAAGTAGTTAGTATTAAAGTGCTCATAAGTAATAACGTAGCATATAAGCCTAATAGGTCGGCTAAATGTAGGTTATTATAGCCAAAACTAGTAAATATCCTGCTAATTTCTAAGCATAACGTTACCATAGGCACAACTAGTAAAAACGCTGACGCAATTAACGTAAGACGCTCACTCTTTTTATATTTTAATATTACGGCAAAGTATAATAACGAAATAACGAATAAAATACTTACGCATATAACTTGAACTAAATTATCCATAATCCCTCCACAATTAGTTTTAGTAATTACAAAGGATATATTCATAATTAGCTAGATATAATCACTCACGTAGAATATTCAGTAATATGTCTATTAGAAGGTAAATATTGAATATTAGACGATATTTAACATGCTTCCTTTTCCCCTGAAAAATTTGTAGTAATATATCGATAAACCATATAAATATAACTTTATTAAATACAAAGTAGAAAAATGCTAAACTTATAAGACGTTGATTTTAGCACAATTAAATTCCATACTACGTAAATATGCTTAAAATAATATATAAAAAGGGTAACAACGTTACCCTATTAATGCAAATTGACTTCAACGTCTGGGCGGAACACGCCGACTTTGCATCAAAGTAATTATAAATAGTATGTGCCTTTTTGTCAATTTAATAGGCGAATACATAGATTAGTAAATAAAAGGACCGTAATAAACGGTCCAGTGTAGAGCCTCACAACATATTTTTTCAGCGTCATAGTTACTCTACTCGGTTAATCAACTTTGTTATTAACTTCAGCTACATAAGCATGCCGACGCAAGTACATAATATTACTTTTAGGAGGGAAGTCAAGAGATTATGTAAAAATAAAAAAATTTTACACTTACCACAACTATGTCTAACCGTTTATCAATATAAAACGTATTCAAAATTCTTTACTAGCGTTAAATATAAGCCTACAAGATACTCGTAAAACAACGACAGAATTAGTATTTAACGGCAATTAACTTGCAATATAGCATAACTAATAATATTAACATGGTAGAAAACATTAGACACG
>UMIP01054297.1_pt1 | contig 167356 bp, 146 predicted proteins | sample 1965751 | NCBI WGS metagenome assembly UMIP01 (sample SAMEA4836117, study PRJEB28245) | human gut metagenome | biome: gut microbiome; material: fecal sample | place: Denmark | collected 2008
CTTGCCGATTCGCACAGCGCGAGAAATGATGAACTATTTCGACCTGTACAGATTGAAAGTTTTCTAACTGTACGGTTGAAACGGGCTGAAAGCCCAAAAGCTCTTAGCACTTTGTACTGAGGAAGAAAGCATAGGGTACTGTACAATTCCATGAAAACGTAAATTCGTTTCCACGGAATTGTACTTTTGTTATTTTATCGTATCTCCATAATCAGTTACCTCTTCTTCCTGTAAATATAAGCATATTACATTAAGATAATCTACAATTTCCTTGTGTGTTAAATTTAACTTTTTAATACAAGAGCAGAATTCCATAATAACACCTTCTGGATTATAGTCCCCTCGGCTATTAAAGATGAAAATTTTCTCTCTCTTATAGACAAAAATTTGTCTTGGAAAATGTGGTCCCATGCCTTTGAAAGCATATATTCCATCCACAAAATTATAATTATTAGGAGAGATGAGGTTTACAACATTTTTACTTGCATTTGTATATTTATCTTCATAGCTATTTTCTATTTGTTCCGCTATACTATCAGGTAAACACACGCTTTTAAGTGAATCTAAGCATTGTCCCTTAGATATGTAAGGAACAATGCTACAGATAAAAAATACTAGGATTTTTTTTGTTATCATGATTTCTATTTTTTGATTGTTCTATAATAATATTTTCCACTTAATACATCTTCATTAGAGGAAGGTCTTGTTTGTATAATTTTTGGCATTGGCACTTCTTTCCACCCCAAATTGCCTTTTGGTGGTGATGTATAAAAACGAGATGTTTGTATATAAGTCTTTGATTGCATTTTTTTATAGAACGCTTACAGCATATTATATATAATACCTCTCAAGGCAAAAGGTTTTATGAAAAACTTTACCAAAAGAGAGTATGTTATAATTCCCCAAACTATGGATAATGGAAGAACCACGAAAAAACACCAATCAGGAATCTTATAATTATAACCATTCCCTTCGAATTTTTTATTTATCAACCATATCTTTTTGTTAGGGAAAAATCTCAAATAAGAGTATATTAATATCATTAGTAGATAAATGGATAACAAATATCCATCATTTCTATGGTATGAATCCCTTAATAGTTCGCACAAAAATAATGCGAATGGGAAAAAGAGAAACGCAAAGACCATTGCCATATACAATGGGCTAAGAAACTTTGCGGACTCTCTTTTTTTGTTATAAGCCCAATATACTCTATAAAATATATAATCTATCATATTACTAGATATGGTGTTTTCTATTCTTATCGTCTCCTGTTTAAATGCTCCAAGTAGGGTGTATTTTATAGGAATTTTCCTTTCAACAACAGTAATCATCTTGACTATATCAGCTTTCGTTAGAAACGAATATTTGCTGCTTGCTTTTATAATTAAGGCTCATATTGTCCATTTTGTTTTCTGCCTTTTTCTTCCACCTGTACGCCAAAACGAAAGCAATGGCAACGGCAAGTATTACGATAAACAATGTCTGTTGCATAATCATTATTTTCTGTATGTCTATTATAAAAATCTGTGTAAAAACATAATTAAGAATATCACAAAAAGAATAAAGCCACATCCCCATGCCCGATTTGACATTTCATTATCAAAATTAGATAATTCTGTTGCTTTTTTCGATTTACTACCTTCATAAAGTGTTCGGTAAGAAATCTTGCGATGCCTTACAAAGCGTAGCCATAGATAGCGTAAGCCTGTACCGATACGAAGAATAATAATATTCTCCAAATAATATCTGAAAAGTTCTTCCATACTCAATAGAGAGCTCTGATTTTTCTTATTTCCTATTGATTCTTTCCACCAATTCATCTGGTGTAAGTATCTCCATATTGGAGAAGCCAAACCACTTCTTGCCCAAGTCCTTTATGGATGCTCCTATGTGATATACACAGTTCGCTGCTCTCCTTTTTTCTATTTTATATGTCATATTTATATTCATTTTCAAAATCACAAATTGTGACCTTAAACGTATTGTTGTTATATTGCGTACAAAGGTAGTGCTTTTAGCCTTTAAGTCACTATTGCACAACCCCTTTCTTTGAAAAGAACGTAAAATCAATAGTATTATTGCGGTGAATGTACTTCGATTAACACATAAAGCTCTAAAGCAGCCAAAGGAGAGCAAGAGCAAGGAAGCCGTGGAGACCAACAAGGACATCGAGCAGTTGTTGCTTTCCATCCGAAAGGCTTTCGATGTGCTTGTGGAAAAGAGAACGGATTTACCTATTCCTACCATTCGGGACAACACTCGTTCGCCAGCCTCATTACGCTGGAGGCAGGTGTGCCGATAAGCTTGAAGAATATACGGCAGTTTTGGGAAATAGAGCCAGCTTGGATTCCATAGCTGGAACTTATAACGGTGTGTTACCACCTAATGTTGAAACAACACTCACATTAAATGCTGATGGTACCTACTTGTTGATACAGACATTCAAAGAAAAGCAGAACGAGCAGGAAAGGTTAAAAGGGTACTTTCCAAGTGCTTGACGGCAACATCTTGATGCTTATGCATCCCTGAGTAAAGACAATATTTTACAAGGAGAAGGATGCTATTTTGTAAATATCATTTATTTTACCTCTTTAACGGATTTTACGTTTCCTCTTGGATTGGTCTTAAACTCAAGGGCATGGCTTTTTGCGTCTGGTATAGAATAATTAGATATAATATATGTCGCATCGGGTTGTAGATGAAACTTCTCATTTTCAATAATACTGTTTCCATAAGTAATAACATAAGCGTCATTAATTCTATTTAGATTTATTGATGATAGACCTACATATCCATCTTTTAATGAAATCTGATATGTAAATAACAAAGAATCATTTTCTAATGTTAAACTTCTTAAGGGCTGATTATCAGAGGATGAAATTAATGCACTTTCAACTCTAATAGAAATTTTATTATTTCCACAAGAGATACATAGAAAAATCATTAACAAAAAAAATAATTTATATTTTCCCATATTATTTCTTTTAATATTATGAGTCTACTTTAAGAGATTTTTTAAGGTGAGAGAGGCTTGCTGGTAATCTTTAGGTCATTTGAAGCCCTCTTTAGTTTATTTTACACTCTCTGGAAATCAAACTTCTTTAGTTCCAATTTTCTTTAGCAAGGAACCGATACGTGAATCTTTAATTGTAAGACAGTATTCTATAAAAGAAGAAACACTGGGCGCTTGCCATTTAAGGCAAGCTTTTACTAATCCGAATTTTGGATCTAATATTCCTTTGTCCACGTTCTCACCAAAATGCCAAAAATGCAGTATTATTAACTCTTGTTCTTCTATATTAGGAGTCATATTGTCCTCGCCCAAAACATTTAAAAAACCTTCTCCAATAGAAAAGCCAATGTTTCCAAAAGATTTTATGATAGGAGATACATCTCTCATATTCAATCTAACAATTCTGAAATATGCAGCAGCAGCTTCCATCGTTACCATATCATGCTCCATATTTTTTTTTACTATTTGTTCTAACAAAGGTAAGGCTTTAACCAAATGCTGTTTACCTATTATTTTAATTGCCTCGACTTGTACTTCCCATGATATATTTCTTTTATATCTTTCTTCGAAAATATCAACTACTGTATTCCCAAATTCATGGAAATAATTGCGTTGAAGTTTTTTTAAGGCCTTTAACAAATCTGCCGCTTTTTTACTTGCAAGCAATTTTTTTAATTGTACTATCGTTTCTGTTTTATCCATTATTTGAAATTTTAGAAACTTGCCAATGTTATTTATGGCATTGGCAAGTTTTTGGTTAATGAATTAGTCAATGATTGCTCTTTTGACCATTTTGTTTTTTAGATAGGACTTGGGCATTTCTTGTAGAATTACTACCTCCCTTACTTCGTGGTATTATATGGTCAACTTCTGCTTGGTCAGTACATTACCGAGTGCATCATACGTGAAGGTGGTGATGCCGCTTGCAGTATGGTTTACTTCCGTGCGGCGGTCACCCATGTCGTAAGTGGATGTGGTAACATTGCCCTCCGTGTCTGTGACCCTTACAAGTCGCTGGATGCCGTCGTACTCGAAGGTGGTGGTAATCTCACCGTCTGGGCCGCTGTGCTGGATGGTGAGCATTGTACAGAATGATTTAGTATCATCACTTATGAGAACACTTTATTTTAGAATAATTTTATTTTGCTATGCTTTTTAAAAAATCTATACATAATTGTAGATATAACAATAAGCAATACTAATATAAAATACGATAATACCCATGTGAAAATAGAAAAAATAGTGTCATTGACCCTTATCTCTATTCCATTATTGTAATATAGAAGGTCATATGGTACGGTTTGGGTTGCAAAAAAATTAATCAAATAAGATTCTGATGAGTTTAGGTTTATAAAATATACTATAAATGTGCATAAGCAAATTAACGGTATCTTACAAATCCAATCTCTTTGAATTCCCAATAAATATACAGTTATCAATGCTAAAATAGATATTGGAGACAATATTATCCAAGCATAAAGTAATACGATTGGAAACCAATTTATTATGTCATGAACACTGCATGATATAATTCCTAATATTGATGTCATAAGAGCACATATTAAATATGCTCTTATGACCATTTTAAAACTCAATTCTCTCATTTAATATTTGTTAAACCATCATTATTATAGCTTGACACAGTTTATTTTGCACTCTGTTCTATGAAGTTTTATCTATGCAGAAATATCTGTAGCCGTGTTTACACATATACGGATATGTTGCTCATTAAAGGGTTTCTATAAATTTCTTAATACTTTCAAACTTATGTCTTGTATCTTGTAACATATCTTCTGAATTTATAAAACTCGAATAATAGTCACAAATCTGTCCATAATTTTCGTTATGCGCTAATTTTGCAGAGATTAGACCTATTATACATTGAGTATCAAATCCTGAACAGTTCGGATTTTGTTTATTCAGAGGTGGAGTATTGTACATCTTATCTATTGCATAAACATTATTGTTCGTCTCTAAATATTCCAAGCCAAATGATACTAAATTTATCATTTCTTTTTCAGTATTTTCTAAATCTCTTTTATTAAAAATAATAAATCGGTCTTGTCTATCATATTGTAATTGCCATTTTGAATCCTCAGTATATGTTCCATCATAAATTTTTCTCAACAGCAAGAGATTTATAAATGCTGTGTAATTTAAATGAAAACCATTGGCTTCGCAAATAGAATGAATCATTTTATTTTTTATTTGCACATATGGAAATAGATGAATTTCATCGCCCCATGAGTTATAATCAAAAGAAAATTGACTCTCATTATTTTCGTTATTCTTCTTTAGACAAAATTTCGTCTTATTTACTTTGAACCCATGGTTCAAGACACATGGGCTCAAAGTTGTTAATAATTCGTTTTTTATTTCAGATATTTTCATAATTCTTCCACATTAACATGAGAAACTTTTGTTTTTGTTGAGCTCGCAAAATTGCCCCTTTTATGGTTTGGACAGCTTTATCTACTGTTATATTGTTTTCTTCCATTATACTCTGTTTTGATATTATTTACAAAGGTAGTGCTTTTAGCCTTTAAGCCACTATTGCACAACCCCTTTCTTTGAAAAGAACGTAAAATCAATAGTATTATTGCGGTGATTGTACTTTTAGTAATCGCTTAACTCGTTGCACCGTACTCACGCCCTTTCCACTTAACTTCGCCACATCCCGAATGGAATACCCATTGCGGAGCAAACTCCTTTGCCTCCAACAGCAAGAATGGATTTTGCTCAATCAGTCCGTCCCTTACTGCCTTTGCCAATGACGAGACGAAATAGTTGACGAACATACGGCAAGTGGTGGTGCTGAGTCGTTTCTTTCCATCATTGTAGGTGCAAGTCTTCAAAAAAGTAATGAAGTGTAACTTTGCCATATAACATTGGTTAAGCAACTGAAGTTTCTATCGTAAGCTTTTCTCACCGTCACCCGAACGCAATCCGATCGGATTCCGTCCGCCGCCTGATCGGATTCCGTCCGCCGCCCAATCAGATTGCGTTCGGCGTCCAATCAGATTGCGTTCGGCGTCCGATTAGGTTGCGTTCGGTGTCCGATGTTGGGTAAAGACCAAGCAACTATTTTGGTTTGATTTTGATACCATTTTTGTTTCGTATGAGTAATAAAAACGATAGTTCTTTTGTTTTTATTACTTATGCGAAACATGTAGGATACGCTTATATAAGTATGTGTAATGCTTGTCTTGTTGGGTGTTGCGGAAGCCGGAGACCTCCTCTACGGATGGCTTACAGCAGAACTTCTTCCAGGTCGTCGGGCACAACGATGCGGCCCTTGAAGTGTTGTGCCGCTTCGCGTGTGTATGTCTCACGGCGTGTGGCGAGTGTTTTCTCCTCGGTGTGATAGAGCAGCAGGTTCTTCACGCCGAGTTCGGTGGCGAGCTTGCCGGCGTCGAGCGCTGTGCTGTGCGACTTCTCGTAGGGCTTGAACTCCTCGCGGTCGGCGTAGAGGCAGAAAGCCTCGCAGAGCAGCCAGTCGGCGTGTTCTACCATGAGACGGTTCTGCTGGTTGTACGGCTCGTCGCCGAGACAAGCGACAGTAGTTCCGGGCAGTTCGGCACGGAAACCATACTGCTTCTCTTTTGTGGAGTGGATGTCGAAGCACTGCATACCGATGTCGCCCACCTCGAACTTGTCGCCGTCGTGCAGTTCGTGGAAGACCACACGCTCAGCCACCTTCGCCAGCTGTTTCTTGGCGAGAATCATGTCGATGATGGTGCGTATCACGAGCTGCACCTTGTCGTTGCCATACACATGGAGCCGACCCTCGTAGCCCTTGCACTGCGCCACCATGCGTATCAGCCATATCACGCCGAGGATGTGGTCGGTGTGGGCGTGGGTTACGAAGAGATGATGGATGTCGGCGATGGCGATGCCAGCCTTCTTCAGCTGTGCGAGCACGCCGTTGCCGCCTCCGCCGTCAACGAGCAGTAGGGTGGTGTCGGTCTGTAGCGCGAAGCATGTGTTGTAGCACTGCGTGACGGTTGCGTTGCCAGTGCCGAGCATAGTTATCTTGTTCATATTGCTATGTTTTTTTGTTATCAGTTGTCTTTATTCGCACGGAAACGAATCAGTTGCCGGTGTTCACGGGGAAGTCGCCTGCGCAATATTTGTCCACCGGTATGTCGTAGTAGGCTCCGCTGTGCTTGGCGAAGTCGATGAGTCGGCTGAACGTCTCGTCCTGTCGCAGCACCTCGGGGTTGCCCACCATCAGCATGTGCAGACGGGCGCGCGTCATGGCTACGTTCAGCTTGCGGTCGATGCGCATGGCGTCCTCCTCGAACGTGTTGTTCGTGAGGAAGTCGAGCTGGTAGCGCTGTCGCACGGTGAAGCCGTAGATGATATAGTCGCGCTGCGAACCCTGGTAGCGTTCTACGGTGTCGATGGTGATGTTGTGGAGCTTGTTGCGCTGCGCTTCAGCCTGCTGAGTGTCGGCGTCGCCGTACATCGTGCGGTAGGCAGCGTCGATGGCGCTGCGTATCGTGGCAATCTGGTTGCGGTAGGGCACGATGATGCCCACGGTCTGCGCCTCGTCGAAGCGGTCGGCTGTGCTGCGGAATATCTGCATCACCGTGGCGGCTATCATCTCCGCTTCAGCCTGGTTGGTCTTCATCGCCGTGGTGTTGTCTACATGGGGCGAGGCGATGAACGCTATGCGGTGGGCGTTCAACATCCGAACGATGCCGTTTTGAATTTTGAGTTTTGAGTTTTGAGTTTTGAGTTTTGTGAGTTCATCCGTACCCGTCGGCAGCGTCTGGTGGGGTAGCGGCACGACGGAGAGTTTGCCGCCGTAGAACTCGATGTTCGGAAACTCGGCTATCTCCTGATGCATGCGTCCCTGATGCGTGAGCATATAGACGAAGCGCGGGTCGTAGCCCTCTGCCGTCTTGAACCACTTGAGCAGACGCTCGAAGAGCGACAGACGGCAGTCGGTGAGATTAATGGCGTGCAGCTCGGGCTCGTCCACACGCGACTCCTCCGCCGTCTGCTGCACCACAGCCGGCAACTGCTTATGGTCGCCGATGAGCACGAAGCGGCTTATGGAGTTTTGAATTTTGAGTTGTGAGTTTTGAGTTGTGGAGGTATGGGCAGCGAGCAGTCCTATGAGATGCGGCTCCAGTATCTGCGACGACTCGTCGATGATGGCGAGGTCGAAGTGTTTTATCTTCAGCAGGTGGATGTTGGCGTTGAGCGCCGATGTCGTGGCGCAGAACACACGCGTGTTGGCGATAAGTTCGCTGACGGCACGCGCATTGCGGCAGTCCTTAGCGCGGTTGCAGAGCAGGTGGTCGCTGAACGCCTTGTCGCAGTTGAGTTCAGAGCCGATGCGCAGGAAGTCGATGCCGCTCTCGACGAGTTTGCTGCAAATCTCGTCGACGGCGCGGTTGGTGTACGAAAGCAGAACCACGTTGGCTGCGGGGTTGGTGAGTTCTTCTTTCAGAATGTTGAGCAGTCCGAACGATGTCTTGCCAGTACCCGGCGGTCCGATGACGAGGAAGATGTCGCGCGCTTGCTTGGCACGGGCTACGAGCGTGTTGAACGAGCCGTAGTCGCCGCAGAGCTTCTGGCTCTCGTCGATTGTCGGCTCGCGCTGGCAGAGCAGCAGGTCGCGGCGTTCTTTGCTTGCGGAGAGAAAACTATGTATGCCGCTGTACAGCGACTTCACCGACGACTCGAACATGTCGTGCTCAATAGCCCAGCGCACGTCCTCGGAGAGGTCGAACACGCGGCGGTCGGTCTGCGAGTTGCGCAGCACCACCTCCACGCCTTCCTCCGTGATGTCGCTGATAGAAGCGCGGTTCACCATCTGTGCGCAGGCGTTAGGCACACAGCCCAAGCTGTAGGGATAGACGATGACGATGTCGCCCGTGCGGAAGTTGGACGTATCTACAGAGCGCGCCTCGCTGAACTTCAGCTGCAGGCTCTCCACGGCGTCGCCGTTCTCGCCGAACGAGGCGATGGTGAGCCCCTCGTATATGTTGCCCGCCGCGCGCTTGTCCTCGAGCGTGTCGAGCCATACGGCGGCAAAACCGCTGTCGTCTTTAGTCTTGTTGCCAATCTTGGAGAGCAGATGCTCCTTGCCGACGAAGCGCATGAAGCGCAGATAGTAGGCAAGCTCCAGCGGTGTGGCCATGCGTATCGGGTTGAGCGTACGCTCCAGTTCGGGGCGCACCCATTCGTCCCACAATCGGCCGCTAAGCATGTTGCGGTTGAGCGTATCGGGTGTTAACGATCTGAGTATGCCGAAGCCGTTGTTGGCGCAGTCGATGTGGAGCCACGCCAGCAGGTTGCGCATGCGTATGGCACGCAGGGTGAGCTCGGGCATGCTGGCTATCGACACCAAGCCCTCCGAATACTTCGAGTAGAGAAGCATGAAGTGGCGCAGCTGGTCGGCACGTTTGCCAAACTCGTAGTTGAACAAGGCGCGGTAGAGCGAGAGCTGTACGAGATGCTTCTCCTGCGGTTCGGGTCGGTTGGGGTTGAAGCCATCGGCGGTGAATGGCACGAAAGCGCCTTTGCCCGACTTCTGCTCGATGATGGTCACGTTGCCGTTCTTCTCGTGCAGCAAGTCGAGACGTCCCTGAATGCCCAGCACCTCGCTGAAGAACGTAGGCTCGAGCACCACGTCATGATTGTCGTACTCGTCTACCTCCTGTGGCAGCACCTCGCCAATCAGCCGCTCGATGTTGCGCTGCTGCTGTTGCGCCTCCTTGTAGAATTGCTCCACGACGGGCTTCTTCTTCAAGTCGTCGCACGAGGTGAGTCCGATGGCGTTGTTGTGGAAGAAGCTGATGATGCTCTCGTTGAACGTCGAGTGGCGCTCGTGTATGGTCTCGTCGAGAAATTGACCAGCCAGGTTACCCAAGTGGATGTGTATGGTGTTGGGCTGCGGCTTCACGGCGTTCACCAAGCTGACGTAAGGCGACTCGGCGTAGGTCTCGAAGCATGAGGCTATGGCGGTGATGTCTATAAGGTAGTCGGGCTCGTAGATGATAAGTTCGGGCATGTAGACGCTGTCCTCAATGCGAATGCGCACGAGGTTCAGCTGCACATCCTTGTGCAGAATCTGTTTCAGGTACGACCAGTCGCCCTTGCCGTTGAGCCACAGATAGGCGTTCTGTCTGCCGTAGCATATCTTTATCTCGGTGGCGTTCTGCTCCTCCGTAGCGTAGATATACACGTCGTCCCAACTGTCGACGATGCAGCGCAGCACATTGGCGTCGAGTTTGCCCCAGCGGCGCTTGCGGTCGGTCGTGGCGAAGTAGGCAGAAAGCGACTCGGGCGCCGTTCTGCCGCTCAGCAGCTCCACCAGCAATGCCGTAGCCTTAACGTCGTACGGAAAGGCTGCGGCGAGTTCGTCGCCGGATGTGGTATGTATGGCGTTCAGCATGCGTCGCGTGTCGTGAATCAGTTGGGCTTTGCTGGTGGGCACGTCCAACTGTTTCATAAGATAGTCGACCTTTGCGAACAGACCTATGAAGTTGATACTTGTTTGTGAGAGTGCTTGGTTCACTACGCGCCTGAATACATCGCGCAGCATGGCGTACTTCGCATGAATGTCGAAGTAGCCCGCAGCCACTTCTTCAATCTCCTTGAAGAACAGCATGGCATGTTCTGTAGTGAAACTCTTTTCTATCGTGTTGTTTGAGTGCATAGTTAGCAACAAAGTTAGCATAAACTGAGCACAAACCGAAATTAGTTAGCCTAAAATGTGGATATATAATAAAAAAATGTGTGCTGTTGGCATAAAAAACCGACTGGAGCAAAGCCCCGTTGTCGTGTAATGTACAACAACGGGACTTTGCTCCAGTCGGTTTATATATTATATATAATGTATGCTTTTAGTCGGCAGCCACGAACTCGTCGAGGAAGCGCACGTCGTTCTCTGAGAACATACGCAGGTCGGCTACACGATACTTCAGGTTGGTGATGCGCTCGATGCCGAGACCGAAAGCGTAGCCGGTGTACACCTTGCTGTCGATGCCGCAAGCCTCAAGCACGTTCGGGTCGACCATGCCGCAACCTAAAATCTCTACCCAGCCGGTATGCTTGCAGAAGCCGCAACCCTTACCGCCGCAGATGTGGCATGAGATGTCCATCTCGGCGCTTGGCTCTGTGAACGGGAAGTAGCTCGGGCGCAGACGAATCTTGGTGTCGGGACCGAACAACTCGCGTGCGAAGGTGAGAAGTACCTGCTTCAGGTCGGTGAACGATACGTTCTTGTCTACGTAGAGACCCTCAAGCTGGTGGAAGAAGCAGTGAGCGCGTGCCGAGATGGCCTCGTTACGATATACACGACCCGGGCAGATGACGCGGATAGGAGGCTGCTGACGCTCCATGATGCGGCTCTGGTCGTTGGATGTGTGCGAACGCAGAAGGATGTTCTTTGTGACGTCCTTCGCATTCTGCTCGATGAAGAATGTGTCCTGCATGTCGCGTGCCGGATGGTCGGCAGCGAAGTTCAGCTTTGTAAACACGTGCAAGTCGTCGTCAATCTCAGGACCCTCAGCCAATGTGAAGCCCATGCGCTGGAATATGTCGATGATCTGATTCTTTACGATTGTAAGCGGATGGCGTGTGCCGAGGCTTATCGGGTAAGCCGAGCGTGTCAGGTCGATGTCGTCAGCCGATTCCTCAGCCTCTGCGTTCTGCTCTTTCAGATCGTTGATCTTCTGCAAAGCAGCCTGCTTCAACTCGTTGATCTTCATACCTACAACCTTCTTCTGATCCGCAGGTACGTTGCGGAAGTCAGCCATGAGAGCTGTAATCTCGCCCTTTTTGCTCAGGTATTTAAGTCGCAGCTGTTCAATCTCTTCAGCATTCGATGCTGTAAGATTGTTCACTTCCTTAAGAAGCTCTTCTATCTTTTCTAACATATTATAATTATATAGCTTATTTACTAACTTATAAAAAAACATTGCAAAGGTAATATTTTTTAGGCTAATAAAGAAGTTTATCGAAATAAAGTTGTACTTTTGCCAAAAATTTGAGGGCTTCATGGAGCCTGACAAATGTATTAATTGTAGTATGAGAAAAGCTGTTATATTTGTAGTGCTCGCTATTTTTGTGGGCATTGTTTGTTTTTCGTCTTCATCTTGCACCGGAAAAAGCACATCTGATGCAGATACTGATACCATTATGACGGCAGACACAGGCGCTGTGACTGACTCTATAGAGGAAATCATCGCAGAGACGCCGATGCCGAAGGCTGCTGACGAATTGTTCGACGACTTCTTCTTCAACTTCGCGGCAAACCGCAAGTTGCAGATTAAGCGCATCGAGTTCCCGCTTCCCGTTGTTACGGGTGAGAAGACCACTTATCTCGCAAAGAAAAACTGGAAGATAGACCATTTCTTCATGCGACAGGACTTCTATACCTTGATTTTTGACAGTCCACGCCAAATGGATGTGGTGAAAGACACGTCTATCTCACACGTTGTTGTGGAGCGCATCAATCTGCAAAGATATAGCGTGAAGCAGTATGTCTTCGAGCGCAAGCAGGGCTTGTGGATGATGACTTCCATTCGCAACGAGAGTCTCGCCAAGAGCAAGAATGCTTCGTTCCTGCATTTCTATCAGAAGTTTGTCAACGACACTACGTTTCAGGTGGCAAGCGTGAACGACCCACTGGAGTTCACCGGTCCTAATCCTGACGACGACTTCGAGACGATGAGCGGAATACTTGCACCTGAGCAGTGGCTTTCGTTCGCACCGGAACTGCCACATAAGGTGATTTATAACATTCTGTACGGACAGAAATACACGGAGAGCAGCCAGAAGATTTTTGTTATCCGAGGCATAGCCAATGGCATCGAGACCGAGCTTACTTTCCGCCGCATCGGCAGAAAGTGGAAGCTTATGAAACTTATAATGTAACGTGCGAAAACTTGAAAAGTGATGAAAGATATAAAGAACTATAATCTCCTCAATCATAACACATTCGGCATATCGGGCAATTGCCGCCGCTTTGTAGAGTTCGACAACGTAGACGAACTGCAGACTTGCGTGCGTTCGATAACAGCCGAAGACAAGCCGTTGCTGATTATCGGCGGCGGAAGCAATCTTCTGCTCACACGCGACTTCCCCGGACTTGTGCTTCATTCTGCAATAATGGGGCGCGAGGTAGTGAAGGAAAGCGAAGGTAAGGTGTGGTTGCGCTGCGGTTCGGGCGAGACATGGGACGACATCGTGGCTTATGCCGTAGAAAAAGGATGGCATGGAGCAGAGAATCTCTCGCTTATACCGGGCGAAGTGGGCGCAAGTGCGGTGCAGAACATCGGTGCATACGGCGCTGAAGCCAAGGACCTGATTACGAAAGTTGAGGCTGTGGAGATTGCTACCGGCAATGTGGTGGAGTTCTCTAACGAAGACTGCCGCTATGCCTATCGTCAGAGCCGCTTCAAGAACGAGTGGAAAGACCATTATGTGATTACTTACGTCACTTATTGCTTCTCGCTCGACTTCTGTCCGGATCTTGACTATGGCAATATCAGCCATTCGCTTGAGGAGCAGGGCATCAGTAAGCCGACAGCTCAGCAGTTGCGTCAAACCATTATCAATATACGCGAAGCTAAGCTCCCAGATCCGAAGGTGACTGGCAATGCAGGCAGCTTCTTTATGAACCCTGTTGTAGGGCGCGATGTTTACGAACGCCTCGCTGCGCAACACGAAGGAATGCCTCATTACGTAGTGGATGCCGACCATATCAAGATTCCGGCTGGATGGATGATAGAACAGTGCGGATGGAAGGGCGCATCGCTCGGAAGGGCTGGCGTACACGACCGTCAGGCGCTTGTGCTTGTCAATCGAGGAGGCGCAACCGGCGAGGAGGTTGTCACACTCTATAAGCGCATCATTGAAGATGTACGCGCTAAGTTCGGTATAGAGATACATCCGGAAGTGAATGTAATATAGAACTCCTTTGTCTCTTCGCAAAAGCGAATGGTAGGGAGTATAGGTAGAAAGATACGGAACAGCAAAAAGATTAGTTCAGAATAATGTGCAGCAACAATAATATTACTGTAACCTTGCTCGGTACAGGTACTTCGGGTGGCGTTCCGTCGCTTGGTTGCCAGTGCGAAGTGTGTCGCAGTAAAGATCCGCGCGACCATCGTCTGCGCTGTGTGGCGCTTGTAGAGTCGGCGGCAGGCACACGCGTGCTCATCGACTGCGGACCCGATATACGCCAACAGCTGATGCCGTTGCCGTTCAAGCCGTTCGACGCCATACTGATGACACATATCCACTACGACCACGTAGGAGGTATCGACGACTTGCGCCCGTTCTCGGTGTTCGGACCGATTAATCTGTACGGCGACGAGAAGACGTGCGACCATGTGCGTCAGATTATGCCGTATTGCTTCGGCGAGCATCTGTATCCTGGCGTTCCGCGTCTTGAACTGCACACCATCCGTCCGCACGAACCATTGCGCATTGGCGATTTGGAGATAATACCTATAGAAGTGATGCACGGCAAGATGCCTATTCTCGGCTTTCGTATAGGCAAGTTTGCGTATATTACGGACATGAAGACCATCGGCGACGCAGAGTTGCCGTATCTTGATGGGGTAGAGACGATTGTTGTGAACGCTTTGCGCTTTGAGAAAGAACACCATTCGCACCAGCTTGTGGCAGATGCGGCGGAGTTTGCGCATAAGATTGGCGCAAAGCAGACGTATATAACGCATGTTTGCCATCATATCGGACTGTATGATGAGGCGGAAAAGCGTATGCCGGAAGGACTCAGTCTGGCATACGACGGACTAAAACTAACGATGGAGCGTTAGATGCCGAATTAGAGTTGTTAAGTATTGAGTCTTAACAACGTAAAAACTTGAAAAGTATTAAGAAATAATGAAGCGTAGATGTTTATCTATGCTTCTTTTTTTTGCCTCCAAACAAGAAAGCACCCTCTTGATATTTGCGGTAAAGCTTCCAACCGAGCATCATGCCGTCGAACATACCCGAACCAAGGCTCACCATACGTAAGAGCTTCTGAGCCTTGCCTTGAGGCGCAGGCTCCTCCTTGTGAAACAGTTCGTTCCACTTGCCGGCTATACACTCCTCTTCGTGTTCTATTTGTTTGCGCAATTTATCCTTGTATGCAGCTATGTCCTCAAGCGACTGGATGTTTTGCGGCTGTTCGACAGCTTCGATAGGTTCGATTTTTGACATAAGTGTTTATGTGTGAATTTAGGCTGACTACTATTCGTTCATCAGCAGACCAGCGAGAAACTTTACGAGTGGGCGTTCTATCCATCTCTTTCTGAACATAACGCAGAGGATGAGCATGATGAAGTAGCCACCGGCTACGCATGCAAAAGCCAAAGCCATGCCCATCAGTGGTGCGAGAGCGTAAGCTGCTGCGAACGAGAGGTAGATGAGTCCGATGAAAAGAAGCAGCAAAAGCACAGCCACCATTGTCAGGGCTGTGAGCAGACGCACTATCTTTTCAATTACATCGAGCTTCACAAACTTTGTCTGAAGCCCGATGTAATTTCTGACAGCTTCGATAAGCTCAGCAATGGTCTCTATGTTTTTATCTGTTGAGAACATCTTGCTTTTCGTTTTGCTTTCGTTGCTTGTTATTAATCTTCGTTTTCAGTTGCGTCCTTGATGTCGTCAACAAGGTCTTCAACCTCCTTGCGGCTAACGCGGATGTTGTGCTTCTTGCAGAAGTCGTCAACAGCGTCACCGATGCGTGTACGTGTCTCGCTACCCTTCTCCGGAGCGAGAAGAACTCCTAATGCAGTTCCGGCGAGTGCACCGCCGAGGAATGCTCCAATGTAACCTAATGCTTTCATGTCTTTTATTTTTAAGTTAATAAATTATGATAGTGCAAATATAGCAAAACTTTTCGTATTTCGTAGTTTGTTGACGAGTTTTTTTATTAAAAATTTAGCTTATGTCCTATTTAACAAACTTTATGCACGCAATAGTCCTTTGTTTATGATATATTTTGTAATTTCGCATCAAAATGTATAAAACCAACAAACGATAAATCAATTAAACAATTAAAAGAATATGAAGAAGAATATGTTTTTGTGCGCAGGTCTCTGTGCTGTATTGGCATTTACAAGCTGTAAGTCAAGCGAGAGTGCATACAAGAAGGCTTATGAGAAGGCTCAGGCAAAGCAGGAGCAGCCTGCTGTTCAGCCTGTTCAGGAGGAAACTCCGGTTGTTGCTCCGCTGGTGGAGCGCCCTGCAACGGAAACTACAGTTATGGACAACTCTGACAACGTATCGGTTCGTTCAGAGAACTTCACACTCGTTGACGGTTCGGGCTTGAGCAACTTCAGCGTTGTAGTAGGTTCGTTCGGCGTGAAGGCTAACGCAGAGGGCTTGCAGAGCCAGCTGAGAGCCGCAGGCAAGAACGCTCAGATTGTATACAACTCGGAGCGTAACCTCTATCGTGTTGTAGCTGCTACATTCGCTACAAAGGCTGAGGCAGCACAGTCTCGTGACCAGCTCATGGGTCAGTATCCTGGTGCATGGCTTCTTTACAAAAAATAAATTCTAAAACATTATTATTATAGTGGCGCGAATACTTTCGATTGATTACGGAAAGAAGCGCACGGGTTTAGCTGTCACCGATCCGCTGCAGATTATAGCCGGCGGATTGGCGACAGTAGCTACGTGCGACCTTATGACTTACTTGCAGAGCTACGTTGCACGCGAGAGCGTGGAACGCATCGTTGTGGGCGAACCGAAACAGCTTAACGGTGAACCGAGCGAGAACCTGCCTCGTGTGAAGCAGTTTGTAGCCAAGCTGCGCAAGACGCTTCCAGACATCCCCGTTGAGTTCTACGACGAACGCTTTACGTCAGTTTTGGCTCACAAGACAATGATTGATAGTGGAATCAGCAAGAAGGCACGTCAGAACAAGGCGCTTGTCGACGAAATCAGTGCTACTATTATTCTACAAGATTACCTTCGGATGAAGGGAAAATAACAGAATTATGATTTTACCTATTTATACTTACGGCAACGCTGTATTGCGTAAGGAGGCACAGGACATCACTCCCGACTATCCTGAGCTGCAGACCTTGATAGCCAACATGTTTGAAACTATGGATGCGAGCGACGGCATCGGTCTCGCTGCTCCGCAGATTGGCTTGGACATCCGCGTTGTCGTCATTGACATTGACGTGCTCAGCGAAGACTATCCTGAGTACAAGGGTTTCAGACACGCATATATCAACCCGCACATTCTTGAGTACGACGAGAATTCGGAGAAGAAGTCGATGGAGGAGGGCTGCCTCTCGCTGCCCGGCATCCACGAGAATGTGAAGCGTCCTACACGTATCCACGTGCGCTATCAGGACGAGAACTTCGTAGAACACGACGAATGGGTGGAAGGCTACTTGGCTCGCGTGATGCAGCACGAGTTCGACCACCTCGAAGGCACAGTGTTCGTCGACCGTATATCGCCGATGCGCAAGCAGATGATACGCGGCAAACTCAAAGATCTTCTGCAGGGTCGTTTCCGCTGTGCTTACCGCACGAAGATACCCAGAAAATAAACACACATCTTTATTTATATGAAGCAAATCATAGTCCTTATATTACTTGCCATTCTGCCGCTCCACGAAGTACGGGCGCAATACAATACCAACCGTCTGATTATCTCGGGGCAGAGCGCATTGTACTATGAGGACTATGTGCTTTCTATACAGTATTTCAACCAAGCTCTTGCTGCAAAGCCTTATCTCTACGAGCCTTGGTTTTATCGCGGACTTGCCAAGTTCTATCTCGACGATTACACTGGCTCTGAGGCAGATGTGACGCGTGCGATAGAACTCAATCCGTATATCTACAACATGTTTGAGCTGCGTGGCCTTTGCCGCATTAGACAGAAGCGCTACGCTCAGGCTATCGACGACTACACACGCTCAATAAATCTTAATCCGCAGAACCAGACTGCGTGGTACAACCGTGCGCTCTGCCGTGTTGAGGACAAGGACTACGCCCAGGCGCAGCTCGACCTCGACACCGTCGTTACACGCTGGCAGTCGTATGCCAGTGCCTACTCGCTGAAGGCGCAGGTATACCTTTTGCAGACCGACACGCTTTCTGCCGACAAGTGGCTCGACAAATGCCTAAAGGTGGCGCCATACGACGTCGACGCATGGAACATGCGCGGCATGATTGCACTCTCGCGTGCCGAGTGGAAGAACGCCGACACATTTCTCAGTAAGGTGATTCACCTTAAGCCGAAGAACGCCGCCAACTACGTGAACCGTGCGTTGGCACGCTACAACATCAACAATCTGCGCGGCGCAATGGCTGACTATGACACGGCGCTCGACTTCGACCCCAACAACTTCCTTGCTCACTACAACCGCGGACTGCTCCGCATGAATCTTGGCGATGACAACCGCGCCATAGAGGACTTCGACTACGTGATACGCATGGAGCCCGAGAACGTGCTTGCCATCTTCAACCGTGCAATATTGCTCGACAAGACAGGCAACCTGCGTGCTGCTATCCGCGACTACTCAACGGTTATCAAGCAGTTCCCCAACTTCTGGACCGGTCTTGCGCGCCGTGCCAACTGCTACCGTCGTCTCGGCATGAAAGCGAAGGCAGAGCTTGACGAGTTCCGCATTCTGAAGGCCCAGATGGACAAGCATATAGGCAGACAGCCACGCTGGACCGCTACGAAGACAAAGCAGATGCGCCGCCGCAGCGAGATTGATATGGAGAAGTATAATCAGATTGTAGTGTCTGACGACAACTCCGCCGAGCACGAGTACAAGAGTGAGTATCGCGGACGTGTTCAGGACCGTGCTACGGGCAACGAACCGCTGCCGATGTTCTGTCTCTCGCTGGTGCGCTACACAAACGAAGTGCGCTCTTACCAGCCATTTGCGCCAGTTGTCGACGCATTCAACCGTCACAACGCGCCGCTTCATGTATACGTGAACAACCAACAGCACCGCCTCGACGAGTCGCTCTCGCGCCGCTATCTTGCTGTTGTCGACTCGCTCACAACTCGCATCAATGCCGAACACAACGAGAAGCGCCTTTTGCCGCTGCTCGTTCAGCGTGCTGTAGCCGAAAGCGTGACGCAGAACTACGATGCTGCGCTCAACGACCTGAATACGATTCTCGGTTCGGACGACAATTGCGTGCTGGCTCTCTGGCATAAAGCCTACTGCCAGTCGATGGCTAACGAGTTCAGTATAGCAGCCTCTATGCAGAACGGCGCAACGGACAACGACAAGCAAGGTCGCGATATGACCTTCGCGCTCAATCGCTCGAAGGTTGTCGACTGCCTCAATCAGGCTATCATGCTCGACCGCGAGAACCAGTTCCTTTACTACAACCGCGGCTGCGCGCTGCTTGCCAACAAGAACTACACGCAGGCAATCGACGACTTCACACGCGCCATAAACATTGACAACGGACTCGCAGAGGCTTATTACAACCGCGGATTGGCACGTATAAAGAATGGTTCGCAGCAAGAAGGCATTGCCGACTTGAGCAAGGCTGGCGAGCTCGGACTTTATAATGCCTATAGCGTTATAAAGCGCCTCGCCTCTAAAAACTAATCTTGTGATTGATATTCAATAAGATGAAAATCGAATATAAATAACCAGTACAATCATAATGACAAAAAATCTAAACTTAAGAAAAGTCTTTTTCTTGGCACTGCTGATGTTCTGTGCCAATCTGTTTGCTGCCGGCAACGGCTACACGCCGCAGAAGCGTGAGTTTCGCGGAGCGTGGATTCAGTGTGTGAACGGACAGTTCATCGGAATGTCCACCCAGAAGATGCAGCAGACGCTTGCCTATCAGCTCGACGAGTTGCAGAAGGACGGTGTGAACGCCATTTTCTTCCAGGTGCGTGCCGAGTGCGACGCTCTCTATAAGAGCGATATTGAGCCGTGGAGCCGTTTCCTTACCGGTGTGCAGGGCAAGGCGCCGCAGCCTTATTGGGACCCGCTGCAGTGGATGATTGAGCAGTGTCACAAGCGTGGCATGGAGCTTCACGCATGGCTGAACCCGTATCGTGCAAAAACCAAGTTCACGAGCACCCTCGACCCCAAGCATGTAGCTATGAAGCATCCGGGTCGTGTGTTCCCTTACGACGGCCTCTTCATCCTCAATCCAGGCTTACGCGAGAACCGCGAGTATATTATTAAGGTGGTTGACGACATTGTGGAGCGCTACGACATCGACGGCATTCACATGGACGACTATTTCTACCCGTATCCAGTAGCCGGTCTGCAGATACCCGACGACCGCGAGTATGCAGCCAACAGCAACGGCATCACCAACCGCGACGACTGGCGCCGCGACAACGTGAACGTGTTCATCAAGGAATGCGGCGAGGCTATCCACCGACTGAAGCCGTGGGTGAAGTTCGGCGTGTCGCCTTTCGGCATCTATCGCAACAAGCGTCCGGGTGTAGAGGTGGGCAGCCTCACGAAGGGCACACAGAACTACGACGACCTCTATGCTGACGTGCTGCTGTGGGTGAACAACGGTTGGGTAGACTACTGCGTGCCGCAGCTTTACTGGCAGATTGGTCATTCGGCAGCCGACTACAAGACGCTGATAGAGTGGTGGAATCGCTACGCATCAGCCCGTCCGCTGTATATCGGCGAGGATGTGGAGCGTACAGCAAAATTTGCCGACCTCGACAATCCGAATAGCAATCAGATGCCGGCAAAGTTCGCACTCCATTCGCAGCTGCCTAACGTAAACGGCACCGTGCTTTGGTACGCCAAGGCTGCTGTAGACAATGTTGGCAACTACGGCACAATGCTGCGCAACAAGTATTGGCGCTATCCGGCTCTTCAGCCATGCATGCCGTTTATCGACTCGAAGGCGCCGAAGAAACCGAAGAAGGTTAAGCCAGTGTGGACCCGCGACGGATACATACTGTTTTGGACAAAGCCTAATGCCAAGCATTGGGACGACGAGGTGCACAAGTTTGTTGTATATCGCTTCGAGAAGGGCGAGAAGATCAATCTTGACGACCCGACGAAGATTGTCACTATTACCGATAATGAATACTACAAGCTGCCTTACGTTGACGGCAAGAAGCGCTACACATACGTCGTTACGTCACTCGACCGCATGAGCAACGAGAGCAAGGCTGTGAAGAAGAAGCTGAAGCTGTAGCAGCAAACGCTATAAAACAACAAAGGCTGGGAAGCAATAGCATCCCAGCCTTTGTTGTATCTGTAAATTGTAAAAGCGCTTATCTTATTCTGTCTGCTGCGCGCACGAGTTTCTCGTCGTGAATCACTCCGGCGCGTGCCATGAACACCAGTATGGCAGCTACGGCAGGCAGACAAGCTGCGAAAGCGATGTTGAAAGAGAAGTCGACGGACGACGTGTTGCGCGCCGTAACTCCCAGTACGATGTACCAAGCGATGAGCAAGAAGAGGTTGCATACGCAGAACTTGCTCTGCAGCTTTCGGTTGTTGAAGAGGAAGATTGTTCCCAAGCTGAGCGCTGCGCTCATCACGAGGATGCCGAACAGTCCGCAAACGGAGTAGTTGGCACCTGCGCTTGTGACGATGCAGAGGTTGTAGAGCTTGATGCTTCCGCCCATTCCCATCGGTGCTATCTCTGCTATAGGCAAGCAAAGACAAACCACCGTGGCGATGAAGGCTAACAGCAGGAACAACGATTGTTTACGTTGTATCATTATGCCTGCTCCTGATTGTTGTCCTGTGACGGGTCGCGGAAGTAAACGTTACCCTCAATGAACTCCTGAGTTGCCAAAAGTGTTGGCTTCGGCAGTTTCTCGTAGTAGCGAGAGATTTCTATCTGCTCACGGTTTTCGAACACTTCCTCGAGCGAATCGTTGTACGAAGCGAATTCAGCCAACTTCTTGTTGAGATCCTGCTTGATTTCTACAGCAATCTGGTTTGCACGCTTAGAAATGATAGCTACGCTCTCGTAGATGTTTCCAGTCTGGTCACAGAGGTCCATGATGTTACGTGTCACTGTGTTTACTGGCGCTTTTGACTTTTTATAATCCATATATTTATTAATATTTAGTTTTAGACTATTCTATTATTCTGCTATTATACTCTTCTTCATCTTGTGAACAAGCGCATGTTCCAATGCATAATAAAACAAAAAATATTTTTTTAAGCACATGCTAAAAACTTGTTAATTAGAAATTATATCCATAAGAAAGCGAAAAAGAATTATTATAAATTCTATTTGAGCTATTCTTGTATATATTAGCTAATCCCATGTAGTATCCTAATGTAAATACTCCCTTTTTGTATTCGTAGGATAATCGAAAAGGTATACCAAAATCGATTTTATTATATAAAAAAGAAACATTGGTTACAGCTTTTCCAGATGATTCTGAATCATATATCCATTTTGTGTCATCTTTTATGAATATTCTATTTCCATTATGGCTAGTAGCCTTGAATAGCCAGCCTACTTGGATTCCTATTTGTGCTGAAAAATTGGAGTGGAACAAGTCTACTTTTATCAAAATTGGAAGATGCATATAATGCAAATTAGTATAAAAGTCATAGACTTCCCATTTCATATTTTCAGACGAATTTGAGTAATCCGAGTATTTTGATCCATTTAGAGAATAGTGTAGTCCCACAATTCCATAGAATACATTAGACATTTTTTTTTGTATTTCAAAACCTAATGAATAACCAATCTTGAAATGTGAATTCAAACTATTATTACCGATGCCAATGAAATCTCCTTTAATTGAAGACATATTTATTCCGATAACAGGACGCAATGTTACATCTTTTATATTTTGTGCATTTAATATGTTACTATTTATGCAACAAAGAAGAACTAACAGTTTCCTTATGTTTAACATACTACACCTTTCTATGTGTCATTATACATCAATCCTTGATGTAGTTCTTGCACTTGCTGATGAACTTCTCGGCTGTAGCCTTGTCCTTTGAGTCGGGATACTCGTTGATGAATCCGTAGCACTCGTCCTCAGCGTCCTGATAGCGCTCGAGCTTCTTCTCCTCAACGCTCTGTTGTGCCAGTTCAAACTTGCTCTTCATCACGAGCAGCGAGAATTTCTCGCGCAAGTTGGTGTAAGGATAGTCTTTTAGGGCGTTCTGAGCGGTGATGATGCAAGCCTCGTAGTTGTTGCCGCCGTATGTGCAGTTGCCAAAATACTGACCGAGGTCGTAGTAGAGCTGAGCCGAGTAGAGTTCTTTCTGCACCAGCTTGTCCTGCAGCTCGAAGAGCTTCTGCTGAGCCGTAGCGCGGTCCTCGCCATCGGGGTAGAGGTCCATGTACTCCTGGAATGCAGCGATGGCGTTCACGGTCTGCGATTGGTCGAGACGCGGCTCCGGTGTGCAGTTGTAGAGGCTCATTCCGATGTAGAACTCAGCCTTCTGTGCGTATACACCTTTCGGATAACTCTGGAAATATTTCTTGAATGTGGCAGCGGCTCCCTCGTAGTCTTTACTGTTGTATTCTGCCATACCCAACATATAAAGGCTCTCCTGAGCGTTCTCGGTGCCTTTCTGCATTGTTACCAATCCTTGCAACAACGTAGAGGCGCGCACATACTTACCGTTAGTATAACTCTCTTTCGCATACTCGTATTTGTATGTGTTGTCAGAAGTCTTGTAGACTCTGTTGAATTCGTTTGCGCAACTCGAGAAGATAACCGTTGCAAGAATTGCAGCATATAGTGATTTCTTCATAATTCGATACTTTTTGAACTGCAAAAATACATATTATTTATTTAATTACAAAGTAAAGTTTCTCTTTTTATATAATCTTCACGCTATAACTTGCTGATTTTGCATGTTATTACTACCGATTGTCATTTTTTTAGAATAAAAAACCTAAAATGTTTGAGCGTTTTCTTTCTTTTGCATATATTTGTAGTTCCGCTTTTAGCGTGTGTATTCAGTTTAACTACAACATATCAACGACATATATGGACTTCAAGATATCCTCAAAGTTTCAGCCAACGGGTGACCAGCCCGAGGCAATACGCCAGCTCACCGATGGCGTGATGAATGGCGAACGCGCCCAAGTGTTGCTTGGCGTAACGGGTTCGGGCAAGACGTTCACGATGGCTAATGTCATAGCCAACGTAGGCCGACCTACGCTCATATTGAGCCACAACAAGACGCTTGCGGCGCAGCTTTACGAGGAGATGAAGAACTTCTTCCCCGACAACGCCGTGGAGTATTACGTCTCCTACTACGACTACTATCAGCCGGAGGCATATCTGCCGTCGTCGGATACGTACATAGAGAAAGACCTTGCCATCAACGAGGACATCGACAAGCTGCGTCTCTCGGCTGTAAGCGCGCTGCTCTCGGGCAGAAAAGACGTCGTTGTTGTCTCGTCTGTTTCGTGCATCTACGGTATGGGCGGACCGACGGCTATGGCCAACAGCGTCATCTCGGTGAAGAAGGGCGACATCGTAGAGCGCAACGCCTTTCTGCGCAAGCTCGTCGACGCGCTCTATCTGCGCAACGACATCGACCTCACGCGTGGCACATTCCGCGTGAAGGGCGACACGGTAGACGTGTTCATGGCTTACAGCGACAACGTGTTGCGCATAACATGGTGGGACGACGAGATTGACAGCATTGAGGAGGTTGACAGCGTTACGTTCAAGCGCATTGCCGAGTTTGCCGACTATAAGATTTATCCCGCCAATCTGTTCGTAACGTCGAAGGAGCAGACCGAGTCGGCAATACGCCTTATTCAGGACGATTTGCTGAAGCAGGTCGACTTCTTTGAGTCGGTGGGCGACCATATTCGGGCGCAGCGCATCAAGGAGCGCGTTGAGTACGACATGGAGATGATAAAGGAACTTGGACATTGCTCCGGCATCGAGAACTACTCGCGCTATTTCGACGGGCGCGAACCCGGTCAGCGTCCTTACTGTCTGCTCGACTTCTTCCCAAAAGACTTCCTTATGTTCATCGACGAGAGCCATGTGTCGGTGCCGCAGATAAGCGCCATGTACGGCGGCGACCGCGCCCGCAAGCAGAATCTTGTGGAGTACGGTTTCCGTCTGCCTGCAGCCTTCGACAACCGCCCGTTGAAGTTCGACGAGTTCATGGACATGGTGAATCAGGTGGTCTATGTTTCGGCAACGCCTGCCGACTTCGAGCTTGAAGAGGCTGGAGGCGTTGTTGTTGAGCAGATTATACGTCCTACCGGACTGCTCGACCCCGTCATCGAAGTACGACCGAGCGAGAACCAGATAGATGACTTGTTTGAGGAGATTGTGCAATGTCGCGAGCACGACTCGCGTGTGCTTGTCACCACGCTCACGAAGCGCATGGCAGAGGAGCTTACCGAGTATCTTCTTGCCCACGACGTACGTGCCAACTACATACACAGCGACGTTGCAACGCTCGACCGCGTGAAGATTATGAACGACCTGCGTGCCGGCATGTACGACGTGCTTGTAGGCGTAAACCTGCTGCGCGAGGGCTTGGACCTGCCCGAAGTGTCGCTTGTGGCTATCCTCGACGCCGACAAGGAGGGCTTCCTGCGCAGCCATCGCTCGCTGACGCAGACCGCCGGCAGAGCGGCGCGCAACGTGAACGGAAAGGTGATAATGTACGCCGACAAGATAACCGAGAGCATGCAGCGCACTATCGACGAGACGGCACGCCGCCGCCAGTTGCAGCTGAAGTACAACGCCGACCACGGCATCGTTCCGCAGCAGATACGCAAGGATATAAAGGGTGCGCTTTCGGGCTTTATGGACAGCACGAAGTCGGCGGAGAACGCTGCGCCAAAGTCAATGTCTCAGCCTCGCACCACCTCAACGCCTTATCGCCCGTATATCGAGCCGGAGCCAGCGGCTTTCGCTGCCGACCCCGTTGTGAAGCGCATGACGCGCAAGCAGCTTGAGAAGAGCATCGCCGACACCACCGAACTGATGAAGGAGGCGGCGAAGAACCTCGACTTCCTGCAGGCTGCGCAGTATCGCGACGAGATTGTAAGGTTGCAGGAGGAGTTGGAAGGAAAAGAGTAGACACGTGGCATGGGCAAGAAAGCCCATACCTCTTACTTTGCTCCCTTATTTGTTAAATAATGGTTAATCTGACGGCTGATAGGCTTTAATTTAGTAATTTTGCATTTTATATAATATCGAATTATCTAAAACTCAATAGAATGGACAACGAATTTTTGACAGACGACAAGCAGAACCTCGACTTGGAAGAGTCGGCTGTAAAGCGCCCCGAGAGACACCATAGCAGAGGAGAACGTTCGGACAGATTCTTCATGGTGAGAAACATCCTCAACATCATCTTCATGATTGGAGCCGTTGTGGGTGTGCTTGTGCTCTATTTCCACGACAAGTCAATGGGCACGATTATCATTCTCGTATCAATGGTGTTCAAGATGGCAGAGTGTTGTTTCAGATTAATACGCCTATAGTAACGACAATGATAAAATCAGTAAGAAACGTATTGGGGCTTGTTGCGCTTCTGCTTGCCGTTCCGATGTGTGCTTCGGCGCAGATAGACACGGACGACAACGGACGCTTCAACCAGATGAACTCCGACGGAACGATGCACACTCGCAACCGCAACATGGCCGACTCGCTCGGTACCGACAAGGAGGTGCCGCGCGGCATAAAGGTGTGGACCGTCGACTCTAAGTTCGGCGACCGTCAGAAGGCGGAGATAGACACCGTGTCGCACATGTTCATGAACACCATCTACACCACAGGCTTGCGTGGTGAGTACAACACGACGGGCAACCTCGGTGCGCCGCGCATCAACCGCATCTTCATCGACCGACCCGAGACCGACCAGTTCATCTTCACGCAGCCCTACGACTATGTGGTGTCGCCCGTAGACCGCTTCCACTTCACCAACACCTTGTCGCCGATAACCAACCTTTCGTACAACACGTGCGGCGACAGAACGAACGGCGAAGACCGTCTCACAGCGAAGTTCGGCGTCAATGCTGGCAAGCGCCTCGGCATTGGCTTCAACGTCGACTATCTATACGGACGCGGCTACTATTCGGAGCAGAGCACGTCGCACTTCAAGTTCCTGCTCTACGGCTCGTATCTCGGCGAACGCTATCAGGCTCATCTGCTTTTCTCCACTCTCGACCAGAAGGTTACGGAGAACGGCGGCATCACCAACGACGAGTATATAAAGCATCCCGACAGCTTCGATGACAACTTCGCGACGAACGAGATTCCTACCGTGTTGGAGCGCAACTGGAACCGCAACTCAAACCAGCATATCTTCTTCACGCATCGCTACAGCTTCGGCTTCCGCAAGAAGGTGAAGATGACAGACGACGAGATAGCAGCCCGCAAGTTCGCCATGGAGTCGCAGAAGGAGAACGAGGCGCTGCGCGAAAAGCAGAAGGCGCAGCGTAAGGCTGAGCGCGAGGGCTTGGACTTCGATGAGGACGAATACGAGAAGCAGTCGTTTGGCGGACGTCCCGACGACGCAAAGATTGCAGGCAAAGAGCCGGTGGCTACAGAAACAGTCGACAATTCGGGACGTATCCGCGTCGACGGCAGGGAAGCGGCTGACAGTCTGAACAACAGCGCAGCGCAGGCACAGCTCGACACGATGTGGATGAAGACCGAGTATGTGCCCGTAACGAGCATCATACACACCGCAAAGTTCGACACCTATCGCCGCATCTATCAGGCGTATGAATCTCCGCAGAACTTCTACGCCAACACCTACGACAACGTAGGCATATACAGCGGCGACTCCATCTACGACAAGACAAGCCACTACCGCTTGCAGAACACGTTCGCGCTCTCGCTGCTCGAAGGCTTCAACAAGTGGGCGAAGGCTGGCGTAAAGGTGTTCGCCACGTCCGACCTGCGCCACTTCACGCTGCCCAACACCGAGCGCACGTTCACAACATACAACGAGCACAACCTCAGCATCGGCGGTCAGCTCTCCAAGACGCAAGGCCGCACCTTGCACTATAATGTGCTGGGCGAGGTGTGGACGATAGGCAAGGACGCCGGACAGGTGAAGATTGACGCCAACGTAGACCTCAACTTCAAGTTCCTCGGCGACACCGTGCGCCTCGCAGCTTCTGGATTCTTCCATAGCCTTAACCCAACGTTCTATCAGCGCCACTATCACTCGCGCCACTTCTGGTGGGACAACGACAATATGGCTAAGATGGTACACTCGCGCGTGGAGGGCACATTCGCCTACGACAAGACACGCACAAAGCTGCGCGTGGCGTTCGACGAACTGAAGAACTACACCTACTTCGCGATGGGCTACAACATCACCGACGACTATCTGCGCACGCAGAACACGCTCAGCGTGAAGCAGGCGGGTGGGGCGATAAGCCTCTTCACCGTAGGTCTGCAGCAGGACGTGAAACTCGGACCGCTCAACTGGGAGAGTGCCGTGACGTATCAGAAGTCGTCTAATCAGGACGTGCTGCCTGTGCCCGACTTCAACATCTACACCAACCTCTACCTGCGCTTCATGATAGCACGCGTGCTGAAGTGCGACCTCGGTGCCGACGCACGATACTTCACCAGCTACTACGCACCCGACTATAGTCCGGCTCTCGGACAGTATGCCGTGCAGGCAGGCCCGAGCAAGACGAAGGTGGGCAACTATCCGCTTGTGAACGTCTACGCCAATTTCCGTTTGAAGCATGCTCGCTTCTTTGTGATGATGAGTCATGTGAACGCTGGCAGCGGCAACCGCTCCTACTTCTTTGCACCTCATTATCCGCTCAACCAGCGTGTGTTGCGCTTCGGCGTCAGCTGGACATTCTTTAACTAAGCATATGTCATCGTTCTCCGTACGCAATCCGATTGGGTTGCGTACGCCGTCCGATTGGATTGCGTTCGGTGTCCGATCGGACGGCGTACGGAGAACGATGACTTTTGGCTACATCTTTAAGGCGTACATTAGAATAACAATGATAGTCATAAGAAACAAAAGCAGCAAGTTTGTTCTCGTTGATTTAAAACCATCCTGCTTCCATGTGATTATTGTGTCATAGATTTTATTAGCGAATGCGATTACTATAATAATAATCCCAAACAAGTTGTGGATAAAGAATTCTTTCATAAAGCACGTTTTTTAGCCTACAAAAGTAATACTATCCAATGAAACAACAAACTTATTTGCAACATAAAACATTGTTGCATGGTTTCATTAGAATCGGAACAATACAAAAAAGTGCCAAGACCCTCAGATTATTGCTAACCCAACATGTCTTGGCACATTGTCAAATCATTACATAATGCTTATTTCGTCAACGAAGAGGAACGCCGGCTTTCCCTTTCCGCTATGCCATTCGGGTATGCTGCGCTCCGATGCAGCCTTCACCTTTACGTAGCGAGCTTTTGTAGGCTGGAAGTCGAGCTTGTGAGTGTAAACCTTGTCGGCTGCGTTCTCGCCCAATGCCGGCAACTGCTTAGCAGCCACCTGCTTGAACGTTTTGCCGTCCTGCGAAACGCTCACCTCGATGTCGCGTGCGTCAAAGATCCATGAGCCTTTATCCACGCAGGTGTTGAACTCTACGTGCGAGATTACAGAAGGTTTCTGCATGTCTATGACAGCCTCAAGGTCGTTCTCGCAGAAGCCGAGCCAGCGTCCGGTGCCGAAGCCCGTGTCGCCAAGCAGTCCGTCGGTCAGCGCAGCCGTACCGTTGTAGGTGTAGCTCTTGTGAGTGGGCTGAAGCAGTGTGACGGGGCAAGCCGTTGCCTTGTTGAAGTTTATCTCCTGACGGCTCACGCTGCTTCGCTTGCCGTCGCGGAAGGCAGCCGCGCAGATGTTGGCAGACTTCTGCAAAGTGATGGCTCCGGTGTAGAGCGGGCTGTTGGCTGTAGGTTCTGTGCCGTCGAGCGTGTAGCGTATCTCTGCGTCGCCGGTTGTGGTGAGGTGCACCACAATCTCGTGCCACTTCGTGTCGGCGTCAACGTGTATATCCACGTTGAAGAGATGCTTTGCGTAGTTGTAGCCCAAGTGGTCGTAGAGATGGGTGAAGTCGACGAGGCGGCTTGTGAAGTCGGCGTAGTTCTTCAGCTCGGGCTGGCTCCACTGCACCTCGCTCAGCGCCGCCATACGCGGCAGAGCCATATACTGCATCTGCTTGAATGTAGGCATGTACTCGGTCCAGATATTAGCCTGCACACCGATGATGTGGCGTGCCTCGTCGGCTGTAAGCTCCTTCGGCATCGGTTCGTAAGAGTAGACGCGCTCCAGCGGCAGGTAGCCGCCGATGGCCTCCGGCTCGTTAGCCTTGTCGAGCGACTGGTAGTAGTCGAAGTAGAGGTAGCTGTTCGGTGTCATCACCACGTCGTGATGTTGCTTGGCAGCCGCGATGCCGCCAGCCTCTCCGCGCCACGACATAACGGTAGCGCCCTCAGCGAGTCCGCCCTCAAGAATCTCGTCCCAACCGATTGTGTTGCGGCCGAGCGACTTGAGGTAGTTGGATGCGTGAGTGATGACGTAGCTCTGCAGACGCTCCTCGGCTGTGTGGCCGTCCTTCGCCTCAAGATGCAGCTCCTTGATGCGCTCCTGACACTTCGGACACTTCTGCCACTGGGTCTTCGGACACTCGTCGCCGCCTACATGTATGTACTTCGACGGGAAGAGAGCCACAACCTCTTTCAGCACGTCGTCGACGAATTTCATTGTCTTGTCGTTGCCGGCGCAGAGCACGTTGTCAGACACGCCCCACATCTCCCAAACCTTGTACGGACCGCCGGTGCAACCCAGTTCGGGATAAGCCGCAAGGGCAGCCTGCATGTGTCCCGGCAGGTCGATTTCGGGCACAATCGTGATGTAGCGGTCGGCAGCATACTTCACTATGTCGCGAATCTCCTTCTGTGTGTAGAAGCCTCCGTAAGGCTTGCCGTCATACTTGCCCGTATTGTGGCCGATGACGGTCTGTGTGCGCTTCGAACCAATCTTGGTGAGCAGCGGATACTTCTTTATCTCGATGCGCCAGCCCTGGTCATCGGTGAGGTGCCAGTGGAAGCGGTTGATGTTGTGCAGGGCGAGTATGTCGATGAACTGGCGTATCTCGTCGGTGCTTACGAAGTGGCGCGACACGTCGAGGTGGGTTCCGCGATAAGAGAAGCGCGGAGCGTCGACGATGTGAGCGCACGGGATGGTCACCTGCGACGCCTTGCCGCTTACAACGGGCAGCGACTTGCGCAGGGTCTGTATGCCGTAGAACACTCCCGCTGCCGTTGCGCCGGCGATGCGTACGTTCTTGGCGTCGATGTCGAGCTTGTAGCCCTCGGCGTTGTCTACCGACTTGTCGATGTCGAGAACAATAGATGTAGCGTTCTTGCTGCTCTTTCCTACAATTGGGCGTACGCCGGTTGTCTGCTCGATGTATGAGGCGAGCAAAGTGGCGTTGCGCTTCATATCGTTGCTTTTGCTTGCAACCACAATCGACGTCTTGCCGTTGAGGATGAATGGCGCGTCGTTAGTTACGTCTACCTGCAGCGGTTGGGGCACGATGTTGAAGTCCGCAGTCTGTCCCGATGCGGAGCCGGGCAGGAGGAATGCCGTTGAGACAACCGCTCCCGTCAATAGTTTCAGATTCATTGTATTGTTTCTCTTGTTTTATTTTAGTAGAATTTGTAACGTTAGGATTTGTTTCTTTTCCCCTTTCGTTCTCGTCGTAGGGACAGAGTCATTGGAAGTGTAGACCGTAGATTTCGTTAGGTTTCTTCCAAAATATATACCAGTATTGCAAAGTTAGTGGAATTTGGGGACAATACAAAAAAAAACGACAGCAATAATGCCGAAACATCATTGCTGTCGTTCTATAATATCTATATCTTAGGAGGATAGGGTAGGCGTGCTATCCGTCTCCTCCTATGATTAAGTTCGATTAGATCTGCTCGCTCCAATTCTCCTGGCTCTTGCGAACGTAGGTCTGGTAGCGGAGCTTAGCCATCTTCTCTGCCTGGCTGAAGAGTTCGTCAGCCTCCTTCGGGAATGCCTTCTGAACAGAGAGGTAGCGAACCTCACCAAGGAGGAAGTCGCGGAAGTCCTCCCACTTCGGAGCCTTAGAGTCGAGTGTGAACGGGTTCTTGCCCTCGTCAGCCAACAGCGGGTTGAAGCGCCAGAGGTGCCAGTAACCGCAATCAACAGCGAGCTTCTCCTCGTTCTGTGAGCGACCCATACCGCCCTTACGCTTCAGACCGTGGTTGATACACGGAGCGTATGCGATGATGAGTGACGGGCCTGGATAAGCCTCTGCCTCGCGGATAGCCTTCAATGTCTGAGCGTTGTCAGCACCCATAGCGATCTGAGCTACGTAGATGTAGCCGTATGTTGTCTGCATGAGGCCGAGGTCCTTCTTGCGGATACGCTTGCCCTGAGCTGCGAACTGAGCGATAGCGCCGAGCGGAGTAGACTTAGACGACTGACCACCGGTGTTAGAGTAAACCTCAGTATCGAGTACGAGGATGTTAACGTCCTCGCCAGAAGCCAATACGTGGTCGAGACCGCCGTAACCGATATCGTAAGAAGCACCGTCGCCACCGATAATCCACTGGCTGCGCTTTACGAGGTAGTGGTCGAGAGTCTTGAGCTCTGCGCAAACCGGGCAACCCTTCTCTGCACCAGCAGCGATGAGCGGCTTAAGCTCTGCAGCAGCAGCCTTAGAACCCTCAGAGTCGTTCATGTTAGCCATCCACTTGTCAGCAGCAGCTACGAACTCTGCAGGAACGTGCTCGTCAGCCTTAGCCTCCTCGAGGAGGTGGCAGATGCGCTCCTTCATTTTCTTGTTACCGAGTACCATACCAAGACCGAACTCGCAGAAGTCCTCGAACAATGAGTTGTCGAATGCCGGACCCTGACCCTTAGCGTTGGTTGTGTAAGGTGTAGACGGGATAGAAGCTGAGTAGATAGAAGAACAGCCAGTAGCGTTGGCAATCATCTGACGGTCGCCGAAGAGCTGAGAGATGAGCTTAACGTACGGAGTCTCACCGCAACCAGAGCAAGCGCCTGAGAACTCGAACAGAGGCTGAGCGAACTGAGAGTTCTTCGGGCTCTGCTTGATGTCTACGAGATCCTGCTTAGAAGCTACGTTGTGAACGAGGTACTCCCAGTTCTGTACTTCCTTCTGCATATCCTCTGCGTCAACGTTGAACGGAACCATCTTGAGAGCCTTCTCAAGCTCGCCAGTCTCCTTGTTCTTCTTGCCCGGGCAAACGTCGGCACAGTTGCCGCAGCCAAGACAGTCGAGTACAGAAGTCTCAATGCGGAAGTGCATACCCTTGAGAGCTGCCGGAGCCTTGATCTCCTGTGTCTCAAGACCCTCGATGCCTGCAAGCTCCTCGTCGGTAAGAACGAACGGACGGATAGCTGCGTGAGGACATACGAACGAACACTTGTTACACTGGATACAGTTCTCTACGTTCCATACCGGAACGAATGCCTCAACACCACGCTTCTCGAAAGCAGCGGTGCCGTTCTGCCATGTACCGTCAACAGTGTCGTGCTTAACGAAGTCAGAAACCTTCAAGAGGTCGCCTGCCTGGCCGTTGATAGGACGAACGAGCTCCTTAACGAATGCCGGAGCGTTGTCTGCCTTAACCTCCTCGTCAGCGAGGTTAGCCCATGCCGGGTCTACAGTGAGCTGCTTGTACTCACCGCCGCGGTCGACAGCTGCGAAGTTCTTATCTACAACGTCCTGACCCTTCTTAGAGTAAGACTTAACGATGAATGCCTTCATCTGCTCTACTGCGAGATCCAAAGGAATAACCTCTGTGATGCGGAAGAATGCAGACTGGAGGATGGTGTTGGTACGGTTGCCGAGACCAATCTCCTGAGCAATCTTTGTAGCGTTAATATAGTAAACTGTGATGTTGTTCTGAGCGAAGATGCGCTTTACCTTGTTCGGGATGAAGTTAACGAGTTCCTCGCCGTCGAAGATTGTGTTCAAGAGGAAGTAACCGTTCTTGCGCAGACCGCGTGTCACGTCGTACATGTTCAGGTAAGCCTGTACGTGGCAAGCCACGAAGTTAGGAGTATTTACCTGGTATGCGCTGTGGATTGGGCTGTCGCCGAAACGTAAGTGTGAGCAAGTGAAACCGCCTGACTTCTTAGAGTCGTAAGAGAAGTAAGCCTGGCAGTACTTGTTGGTGTTGTTACCGATGATCTGTACAGAGTTCTTGTTTGCACCTACAGTACCATCAGCACCGAGTCCGTAGAACTTAGCCTCGAACAAGTCGTCGCCGCCCATCGGAATCTCCTCTTCCTCAGGAAGTGAAGTGAATGTAACGTCGTCAACGATGCCCACTGTGAAGTGGTTCTTAGGCTGCGGGAGCTCAAGGTTCTTGAATACAGCAACGATCTTAGCCGGTGTTGTGTCTGAAGAACCGAGACCGTAACGGCCACCAACGATAAGCGGCTTGCGCTCGTCGTCGTAGAGAGCCGACTTAACGTCGAGGTACAGCGGTTCGCCCTCTGCGCCTGGCTCCTTTGTACGGTCGAGCACGGCGATGCGCTTAACAGTTGCAGGAAGAGCCTTCTTCAGGTAGTCTACTGCGAACGGACGATAGAGGTGAACAGCAACCATACCTACCTTCTTGCCCTGCTTGTTCAGGTAGTCGATAGCCTCGCGTGCAGGCTCTGTAGCAGAACCCATGAGGATGATTACGTTCTCTGCGTCCTCAGCTCCGTAGTAGTTGAAGAGGTGATACTCGCGACCTGTGATCTTTGTCATCTCCTGGCAGTACTTCTCTACTACCTCAGGGATGCGGTTGTAGTACTCGTTGCAAGCCTCACGGTGTGTGAAGAATGTCTCCGGGTTCTCTGCTGTACCGCGTGTAACTGGGCGCTCAGGTGTGAGTGCACGGTCGCGGAAGCGCTTGATGTAGTCAGGATTTACCAACGGACGGATGTCTTCCATATCCATCTCTTCAATCTTGTGGTACTCGTGTGATGTACGGAAACCGTCGAAGAAGTTGATGAACGGTACTGATGTCTCAAGTGTAGCAAGGTGAGGAACTGCAGAGAGGTCCATAACTTCCTGCACTGAACCAGAGCAGAACATAGCAAAGCCTGTCTGACGGCAAGCCATAACGTCCTGGTGGTCGCCGAAGATACAGAGAGAGTGTGAAGCCAGTGTACGTGCAGAAACGTTGAACACGCACGGCAGCAACTCGCCTGCAACCTTATACATGTTAGGAATCATCAGCAACAGACCCTGCGAAGCAGTGTATGTTGAAGTGAGGGCACCAGCCTGGAGTGAGCCGTGGAGAGCGCCTGCTGCACCAGCCTCTGACTCCATTTCCTGGATAGAAACTCGCTGACCGAAGAGGTTCTTACGACCCTTGGCAGCCCATTCATCTACATGCTCTGCCATCGGAGATGACGGAGTGATAGGATAGATAGCAGCTACTTCTGTGAACATGTAGCTCACATGAGCGGCAGCTGTGTTACCATCACAAGTGATAAATTTTTTTTCTTTAGCCATTTTACTAATTCTTTAATTAGTGAATACTTATAGTGGTTTTTAAACTTTTTCTTTCTAAGCCTTATTGGGCCTTTCTTTATTAAGCCTTTCTAAGCCTTTCTAAGCCTTCCTAAGCCTTCCTATATCGCATTTCCCTTTTACTCTTTTACTCTTTTACTCTTTTACTTTTAATAGAGTAGTCCGAACACCCAGAGTGGAATTTTGTCTGTCTGACCGACGTTGAGGTCGTAGGTGGCGTAGAGTTGTTCTGAGGAATTGCGTGAGCGTCGCATGTGGTTGGCACTCGTAACGTGGAAGTGCTGCTTGTTGTCAATGATGTATGCGGCGTCGCGGTTGCCCTGGTTTACGCTGTGCTCTTTCCAAAGCATATTCACGAAGAACGTTTCCATCACTTCCTGACGGTCTGCCACGATGGGGTAGATGCAGTACATGAGATTAGGGTTGTACATCATCACCTTCGAAGGCTTCTTCGGAAACTCGTCGCCAGGATGATACATTATGTTTATCAGGCGTGCGTCAGAGAGATACTTGATGTAGTTCATCACCGTGGCGCGACTTGTCTCAATCTCTCCAGCCAAGTTACTGATGTTCGGCGCTTTCAGTCCGTCTACAGCAAGCAGGTAGAGAAGCTTCTTTATTTTTGTGAGATATTTGAGTTCGATTTGTTTTATCAGAAGAATGTCCACTTCAGTCATCATGTTCATCGTCTTGAGTAGATTTTCCTCAAAGTTGCGGTGCTCAAGGAAGAAAGGATAGAAACCATGATGAAGATAGTTGTCGAAGTTGTCGGCAATGTCCACCTTTCTTGCTATCTCGTTAGCTATCTCTACATGATTGGCGAGTATGTCGTCGAGTGTGTGGACGGGTATGTTGTTGCCGGTCTTTAGGTTCAGGTATTCGCGGAATGAGAATCCGCGCAGATTATAGCTCTTTACGATGCCACAAAGTTCGGGGTTTTCCTCCTTCAGTCGCATCACGCTTGAGCCGGTAAAGACGATTTTCAGGTTAGGACATTGGTCGTAGCACTTGCGAAGCTCGCTGCTCCAGTTCTGCTGTTTGAACACCTGGTCGATGAGCAGCACCTCGCCGCCGTGATTATAGAAGTCCATAGCAAAATCGGCGATGCCGCGTCCCTGAAAGTAGAAGTTGTTCATGTTCACGTAGAGGCAACGGCGGTCGTTTGTGTCGAAGTTCTCCTTGGCATACTGCAAGAGGAATGTAGTCTTTCCGATGCCTCGTGTGCCCTTAATGCCAATGAGACGATCGCTCCAGTCAATCTCGTCCATAAGATTGCGTCTGACTGGTGCGTCCGTATGCTCTACGAGGTATTTATGAGTTTTAAAGAAAGCTTCCATTACTCTGTCCGTTGTTTCAGTTGCTTCAGTTGCTTTGAATGTTTTGTTATTTATTATATAGTCTTCTATAACTATGCAAAGGTAATATTAATTTCTTTATTTGCAAACTCTGTATTGCAAAAACTGCATTTTTTTTTATTTTTTGCATTTGCATCGTTTGCTGTGTGCTATAATGCGGATATGTAGCCGCTCGAATGTGAAATAAAAGTGGTATTTTTGCACTTGCTTACGAAGTAATGGAAAATCTTACGAAGTAATTAAAGATAATAACAGATGAAGTTACATATATTCAATCCAGAGCACGACATAGCTCTTGCTGCCAATCAGGAACGTTTTACAGCTCCTCATGCGGGTCGACGTCTGCGCACCGACTTAGGATTCATACCTGCTTTCTGGGCTTCTGAAGGCGACATGGTGCTTGTAGACGATGTTGAGGCTGCGATAGAAGCGCGTCGCCATCTGAGTAAGTTTGGCAAAGATGTGGTTTTCGTGACTTATGCCGACTTGAAAGCCTTTGCTTTTGAAGATGTGGAGAGCTTTCAGGTAGATCCATGGGGCTGGGACCGCACGATAAAAGAGCAGTTGCTGCGTGCGAACAGCAATCTTCAACCATTCATGCCAAGCGACGACACGCTTGCCGCTATTCGTGAGATGAGCAGCCGCCGCTTCGCTGCAGAACATCTTCTGCCTCTGCTGCGTGAAGCAGGCGAGGAAAAGACCATAGGCGAAGCCCGTTACTGCACAACGATGGAGGAGGTGAAACTGACAATGGCGCAGAACGGCAAGAGCGTACTCAAGTCGCCTTGGAGCAGTAGCGGTAGGGGAGTGCGCTATGTAGAGACCGCCGCACCCGACGCGCATCTCGAAGGATGGGCTGCGAATGTCGTAAAACGTCAAGGCGGCATCATGGCAGAGCCACTATATAATAAGGTGTACGACTTCGGACTGGAGTTCTTCAGCAACGCCGACGGCACGATTGACTTTAAGGGAATCTCGCTTTTCGCCACACGCGGCGGTGCTTACGTAGGCAACATACTTGCTACAGAAGCAGATAAGCGCGAGATGCTTTCGCGATATGCCGACCTCGCACTTGTGGATAGCGTCAGCGAGCGTATCTGCAATATTCTTTCAGCTCATTTCAAGGGCGTGTATGAGGGCGCTTTCGGCGTAGACATGATGGCTGTAGCACGCGAAGACGGCGACGGTTTCATGCTTCATCCGTGCGTAGAACTCAATCTGCGCCGCACTATGGGACACCTTGCTTTGGCTCTTACGCCAACCATTGCCGAGCCACAGCGCATAATGAGCATCAGTTATGCCGACAAGTATCGCATGAGAATACACGATACAGCCAAGAATTTGCTGAACACATCAATGGTAACTCCTTAGCTATTACACATATTTAAGATTTTATGTGTAGTAAATATTGGTGGTTTTTCTAAGAAAATCAGTAACTTTGCATACGAAAAACATATAAATATACATACGATGAAACAGACAAAGATTGTTGCTTCTATTAGCGATCGCCGTTGTGATGTCGAGTTCCTCCGCAAATTGTTTTTTGCCGGAATGAACGTCGTGCGAATGAATACAGCGCATGCGACGCCTGACGGGATACGTAATATTATAAAGAATGTAAGAACAGTTTCGCCCCACCTTGCCCTTATGATCGACACAAAGGGTCCGGAGGTGAGAACCACTGGCTGCGCCGAGCCTATAGAGTACAAGACAGGCGATGTCGTTAAGATATTCGGTCGTCCGGGTATGGATTCTTCGCACGACATCGTAAACGTTTCTTACATCGACTTCGCCAAGGACGTTAAGGTTGGCGACCATGTGCTCTTCGACGACGGCGAACTCGACATGCTTGTTATAGAGAACGACGGACCGATGCTTGTGGCTCAGGTGCAGAACGACGGTGTGCTTGGTGCGCACAAGAGCGTTAACGTGCCGGGCGAGCACATCGCTCTGCCTGCCATCACGCCGAAAGACCATGACAACATACTCCTCGCCATTGAGGAAGACATCGACTTCATCGCTCACTCGTTCGTGCGTTCTGCCGATGACGTTTTGGCGATACAGAAGATACTCGACGAGCACAACAGCGACATAAAGATCATCTCTAAGATTGAGAACCAGGAAGGTGTGGACAATATCGACGAGATTATCGACGCTTCTTACGGCATTATGATTGCGCGTGGCGACCTTGGCATCGAGGTGCCTATCGAGCAGATACCTGGCATCCAGCGCCAGATTATCCGCAAGTGCGTGATGAAGAAGAAGCCGGTTATCGTAGCTACCCAGATGCTCCACACGATGATCAAGAATCCGCGTCCTACACGTGCCGAGGTTACCGACATTGCCAACGCCATCTATTCGTATACCGATGCGCTCATGCTTAGTGGCGAGACTGCAAGCGGCAAGTATCCGCTTGAGGCTGTACAGACAATGGCTGCCATCGCAGAGCAGGCAGAGAAAGACCGCTCGGCGTTGGGCGACTACGACGTGCCGATGAACGACAATTGCTCGCAGCGCGAGTTCCTTGCGCATGCAGCTATTGAGGCTACGAAGAAGCTCGGCGTAGCTGGCATCATCACCGACAGTCTTACGGGCGAAACCGTGCGCCACCTGGCTGCATTCCGCGGTCCGAACCCGATTCTTGCCATCTGCTACAAGGATAAGACACAGCGCTGGCTGAACCTCAGCTTCGGCGTTATCCCCGTTCATCAGAAGGAACACGCACCGGCTGCATACATGTTCACCGCAGCCTTGCGTATGCTCAGACAGAAGGGCTATATCGGTTCTGACGATAAGATAGCATACCTTAGCGGTAGCTTCGGATTGGGTAACCCGACGGGCACAACATTCCTCGAAATAAATAAGGTAAGTCAGGTGTTCGACAAGTCGTACGAGTTCCACTTGCCTAACAAAGAATAACAATAACAATAGTTATTTATAGCTGTTTGGTAAAACTAATAGTGTTATCAAACGTGATAAAGTCATCGTTCGCGTTCGTGGTCTGATTGGACGGCGAACGCGAACCAATCGGACGGCGAACGCAAACCGATTGGACGGCGAACGCAAACCAATTGGACGGCGAACGCGAACCAATTGGACGGCGAACGCGAACGGTGACTTTTCTTTTACATTTAGCTGGTCGGCTAATGCTTTTTAGTTTCCTTTTCTTTTATTCCTCAATGGTCGAGATACTGTTCTCGAATCTGTGTACGCAGCAGCTTGCTACCTCCACCGGCGCATAGAAGAAATACTTCTTGTAGTTGCGGAACGTCTTTCTCATAGCCTTCGAGTTGTTCGACACGAAGATGCCGGAATTATGGAACTGCCATTCGTCTTGCTTTATCACGATAGGTGCGTCGAGGGCTTCGATAGCCATGTCGTAGGCTTGCGGTGTGACGCTGGTTATGAACGGAATCTCGTCGAGCTCGAATCCGAGCGTCTGTATCAGAATGCTTGCCTCCAACTGTGCAATCTTTGCAAGTTGCAGTCGGCTGAGCCATTTCTCGAGCTTGATAAAATCGATCTTGTCGCCGTCCTTACGCAGATAATCGCCGATGCGCACGATGTTTGCGAAATGCAAACCGTTGGTAAGGATGGTCTGTGTGGTCTGTACGATGATGTCCAGGAAGTTTAGGGTCTCTATCGACGAGTCTTCGCTGAACGGTTCCGTCTTGCGTATCTTCTTCAGTCGGCTGTTCAGCAGAAGATTCTGCATTCTCGAGAAGCCAGCGTCGGGCAGATTCTGCAGTCCGCCCACGACAGGTATGTCGGCGCGGTCGGCAAAATACTCGCCCAAGCCGTGCGTCTCAGCCAGCTTAGCCAGTACGTTCCATTTGTATTTGGACATGGGCTCTATTTCTTCGCTCATTCCAAACACCGTATTTTGCAGAATACGGAAAAAGTTACGCTTTATTATATCCATATCAGAATGGTGAGATGTTGAGATGGTGGGGTGTTGAGATGTTGAGATGTTGAGATGGTGAGATGGTGTGGGGTGTTGAGGAATGTTAAGAGTATCTGCGTGGCAGACGGAAGATGATAGCCACTACTACGCACAGCGTCAGAGCCATGGGGTAGAACAGATAGGGCATTATTCTGACGGGGTTCAGCTGTGTCAGTCCGGCAGCCATAAGCATCTGTGCGCCGTAAGGAATGAAGCCCTGTGCGCAGCACGAGCACGTGTCGAGCAGACTTGCCACCTTGCGCTTGTCCAGTTCGAAGCGTTCGCTGATGCGTTGTGCGATGTTTCCGGTGGAGATGATAGCCACGGTGTTGTTGGCTGTGCAAAGGTCTACGATAGCCACCATGAGCCCGATTACTGCCTCCGCTCCGCGTTTGCCTTTGATGCCCGCCGTTGTCTTGGCGATGATGAAGTCGATGCCGCCCTTCTTCTGCACTATCTCGAACACGCCGCCCGCAAGCATTGTGATGATGATGAGTTCGCCCATAGAGAGGATGCCGTCGCCAATAGAGTGAAACCACTCGAATACGTCGTAACTTCCGTCGAGCACGCCGATGACTCCGGTGATAGCCAGTCCGATGGTGAGCACCAGCATCACGTTCATGCCGGCGATGGCTGTAGAGAGAACGGCTATGTAGGGCAGAATCTTCAGATAGTTGATGCCGTGCACATTCACGAGCGGCTGCATTTCCTGACCTAAGAATACGTATAAGGCGAGTGTGATGATGGCAGCCGGCAGCGTGATGAAGAAGTTGACGCGAAACTTGTCGTTCATCTTGCAGCCCTGCGTGCTTGTTGCGGCGATGGTGGTGTCGGAGATGAACGAGAGGTTGTCGCCGAAGAACGCTCCGCCTACAACTACAGCCGTCAGCAGCGCCACGTCGAGCTGCATTGTCTGCGCCAGTCCGGAGGCGATGGGTACAAGAGCCACGATTGTTCCGACGCTCGTGCCAATCGACAGACTGATGAAGCATGTGGCAATGAACAGTCCGGGTAGCACCATGTTGCTTGGCAGCAGCGAGAGCATGGTGTTCACTGTGGCGTCGACGGCTCCGATAGCCTTTGCCGAGTTGGCAAAGGCGCCAGCCAGTACGAATATCCACAACATCGTCATAATGTTCGGCGAACTGGCTCCGCGGCTGAATACCGCAACGTTCTTCTGCAGGTTCTTGCCGCCTGCTATAGCTACGGCGTATATGCCCGAAATCATGAACGCTACGCTTATCGGCACTTTATAGAAGTCGCCGGCTATTATTGATGTTACAAGATACAGTGTGATAAAAACCAAAAGAGGGCTTATCGCAAGAACTCCTTTTAAATTGTTCATATTTATTTTTATTGTACTTAGTCTATCCTTTTAATGTACTTAGTCTTTTCTTTTTGTCTTGGAACTGTGTCTTTGCCGTTTAGAGCTGTGTACGGCGGTAGAAGTCGACGTTCTCTTTCGTCAGAAGCTCTATAGGCATGTAGTTCACCGGCTGCACCTTCTTCTTCAGCACGATAGCCTTGAACAAAGTGTCGACGCAGCTGTATCCCTGCTGGTATCCGTGCTGCGCGATTATGAACGACATGCTACCCTGGCGCAGACACTCGGCGTTCTTTGCCACCATGTCGTAGCCCATAATCTGTATGTCGCGCATGTTGTTGCGCAGCAGGAACTCGCCCACGATGTGCGCCTTCGAGTTGAGTGTAATGCAATGGTGTATGCTTGGATGCTGCTCAAAGAATTCGGTAAGCATAGCATCGTATTCGCTGCGTGTACCCTTGAACGGCAGACACAGCTCCGTAATCTTTATCTGTGGGAAATGGTCGTGCATATAATGGCGGAAACCTACTTCGCGGTTCACCTGCTGCTTGCTCGTCACCTTGCCGTCCTTCATCTGTTTCAGGAGCATTATCTCCTTCTCGTTGCTTGCGATGAGCATGAGCATCTTGGCTGCGAAATAGCCGCTGCAGAACGAGTCCTGACCGAAGAACGAGAGCGGCTTGAGGTCGGGCATGTATGAGTCGAGCATTACAAACGGAATCTGTCGCTCGTGGAGAATATCAGTGAATTGTCTTGTTATGTCTATTTCCTGCGGCACTATGATGATGCCGTTCGGGTTCGACTCGAGACATTGCGTGTAGCAGTCGACAAACGACTGGTTGTTGAAACGCTCATAGTACATGATCTTTACGTTAATGTTGAAGTCGCGTCTTACCTCGATGGCTTTCTTCACGCCTTGTTCTATCTCCTCCCAGTAGGCTTCCGACTCGTGCTGCGGTATGAGCGCATAGAACACGTATGTCTTGTTGTAAGCCAGGGCGCTTGCATAAACATTGGGCTGATATTCCATCTCCTTAAGAGCCTTCTCCACTTTCTCACGTGCCGGTGCCGACACATTTGGGCGGTTGTGTAGTACGCGGTCTACTGTTCCGACCGACACGCCTGCTCTTTCTGCGATATCCTTAATTCTGATTTTCTCCATTCTTAATGGTTGTGCGTTTCTTTAGAATTTGTTATTATATGTATATGTATATGATTGGCACAATAGTTTGATATTGCTCCAATCCGCATATTATGTGCAAATTTAAAAAAAATATTGAATTATTCACTCGATAAATGTAACTTTATTGCTTCGCTTGAAGATTTTCCGATTTACATGCGCTTGTCTGATAAAAATTTTGTTATTTTGCATCGAAATTCGAAACGTGTCGAATGTATTTTAGGTTTTAAACACTATAAAGATGAAACTGTTCAGAAGTATAGTTGAACTTCAGAATGAGTTGTTTGAAGTTCGGAAGTCAGGAAAGAAAGTAGGTCTTGTGCCCACAATGGGCGCTCTTCATGAGGGCCATGCGTCGCTCGTAAAACGCAGTGTTGCGGAGAATGGGGCGACTGTAGTTTCTGTTTTTCTCAATCCGACCCAGTTCAACGACAAGAAAGACCTCGAGCGCTATCCGCGCACGCTTGATGCAGACTGCGCTTTGTTGGAGGCTTGTGGAGCCGATTATGTTTTCGCTCCGTCAGTAGAGGAGATGTATCCCGTAGAGGATAAGCGCCAGTTCGATTTTCCGCCCGTCACAACGGTGATGGAGGGTGCGCATCGTCCGGGCCATTTCAACGGCGTGTGCCAGGTAGTGTCGCGCTTGTTCTATATTGTACGTCCAGACCGCGCCTATTTCGGCGAGAAAGACTGGCAGCAGATTGCTGTAGTAAAGGCAATGGTGCGCTTCCTCAATCTCAATGTGCAGATTGTAGAGTGTACCACGATACGCGAAGAAGACGGCTTGGCTAAGAGTTCGCGCAACACGCTTCTCTCAGCCGACGAGCGTGCTATCGCTCCGCGCATCTACGAGGCGCTGAAGGCGAGCCGCGAGTATGCCAAGACACACACACTGGCAGAGACCCACGAGTATGTAGTCTCTACAATCAACGCCGTAGACGGACTTGAGGTGGAGTATTTCTCAATTGTAGACGGCGACACATTGCTCGATGTTGCTAATTGGGACGACAGCGCGTATGTAGTAGGCTGCATCACGGTTTATTGCGGCAAGACCCCGATACGCCTCATCGACCACATTACCTATAAGAAATAAGATTCTCAGAAATATGATGATAGAAGTATTAAAGTCGAAGATTCATTGTGCGCAGGTAACACAGGCGAATCTTAACTATATCGGCAGCATCACCATCGACGAAGACCTCATGGATGCTGCCAATATGATTGAAGGCGAGAAGGTGCAGATTGTGAACAACAACAACGGTGAGCGCTTCGAGACCTATATTATCAAGGGCGAACGCGGCTCGGGCTGCATCTGCCTGAATGGTGCGGCAGCACGCAAGGTGGTTGTGGGCGACACCGTGATAATCATTTCCTACGCCCTCATGGACTTTGAGGAGGCTAAGACTTTCCGCCCCTCAGTCATATTCCCGGAGAATAATAAAGTGTAGAGTTTATGAGTTTTGAATTTTGAGTTTTGAGCTTTGAATTATCGGTTTCGCCGATTATGAATTATTCAGTTTTGAATTCTGAATTCACAACTCACAAGTCCCAACTCATAAATTCAAAATGCGCAAAGCGCACAATTCTTGCTCTGGCAAGCGGCAAAGCCGAGCGCAAAACTCAAAACTCAAAACTTAAAATTTCATTCATGCCAGATAATCCTACTACAAAACGCTCTTCGAAAGCCGCGCCAAAGGCTTTCGACAAGAACTACGGCCATCTGCAGCCGCAAGCCATTGACATAGAGAAGGTGGTGCTTGGTGCGCTTATGATCGATAAGGATGCGTTCTCTATCGTGTCCGAGACATTGCGCCCCGAGACATTCTACGAACCGCGCCACCAGAAGATATACAACGCCATACAGACGCTCTCGATGAACGAGAACCCGGTCGACATCATGACCGTAGTAGACGAGTTGAAACGTGAGGGCACTATCGACGACGTGGGCGGTGCGCCTTACATTGTCGACCTCAGCTCGCACGTGGCTTCTTCGGCTCACATCGAGTATCACGCCAAGATTCTCGCACAAAAGTTCCTCGCCCGACAGCTCATCTCTTATGCCAGCGTCATTGAGACAAAGGCGTTCGACGAGACGCAGGACGTAGACGAACTGATGCAGGAGGCGGAAGGCTCGCTCTTCGAGCTCTCGCAGCGCAACATGAAGAAGGACTACACGCAGGTAGACCCCGTCATCACCCGCGCCATCGACATCCTTCAGAAAGCGTCTGCCAACGCCGGCGGCTTGACGGGTGTGCCTACGGGCTTCGAGAAGCTCGACGAGAAGACGAGTGGTTGGCAGAGTTCCGACCTTGTCATCATCGCCGGACGTCCTGCCATGGGCAAGACTTCGTTCGCACTCTCACTCGCTAAGAACATAGCTGTCGACTATCATACGCCTATCGCTTTCTTCTCTCTTGAGATGAACAACGTGCAGCTCGTCAATCGTCTTATCTCTAACGTCTGCGAGATTCCGGGCAACAAGATGCTTAATGGTCAGCTCTCCGACGACGAGTGGGAACGCCTTGACAAGAATGTGCGCAACCTGCAGGGCTCGCCGCTCTACATCGACGATACGCCGGGCCTCTCTATCTTCGAGCTGCGCACCAAGGCACGCCGTCTTGTGCGCGAGAAGGGCGTAAAGATTATCATGATCGACTACCTCCAGCTTATGAACGCTAACGGTATGCGCTTCGGTAGCCGTCAGGAGGAGGTGTCGAAGATTTCGCAGTCGCTGAAGGGTCTCGCCAAAGAGCTTGACATTCCTATCCTCGCTCTCTCGCAGCTTAACCGTACGGTTGAGAACCGTGAGGGTTTGGAGGGTAAGCGTCCGCAGCTGTCCGACCTTCGTGAGTCGGGAGCCATCGAGCAGGATGCTGATATGGTGCTCTTCGTACACCGCCCAGAGTATTATCATATTCTCACCGACGAGAAGGGTAATGACCTTCGCGGTATGGCGCAGATTATCATCGCCAAGCACCGTAAGGGTGCTACGGGCGACGTGCTCCTCACGTTCCGTGGCGAGTTTACACGCTTCCAGGATCCGCAGAAGCAGGCTGCGCCTATCGTCGACGTGCCGTATGGCTCAGAGATTATTGGCAGCAAGATGAACGGCGGCGATGTTCCGTTGCCACCCGATATGATGGATGGTTCTCCCTTCGGAGATTCTTCTGAACCGGCACCGTTCTGATAAAAGTAAAAAAGGGCTTTTAAAAGTAAAAGAGTAAAAAAGTAAAAGAGTAAAAGGGCTTTTAAGAGTAAAAAAGTAAAAGAGTAAAAAAGCAGAAAGCCAGTATAGCTTCTCACTTTTTTACTCTTTTACTTTTTTACTTTTTTACTTTTGAATGTATTGCAGAATCTGTTCGGCGTGAATCTTCGTCTTTATTTCTTTCGGTGTGAAGATTTTCTGAATGATGCCATTCTCGTCAACGAGGTATGTTGTGCGGAGAATACCGATGGTTTTTCTGCCGCACGCTACTTTTTCGCCCCAACAGCCGAGTTGCTGCAAGAGTGTTGTTTCGGTGTCGGCGATTAGTGGAAACTGCAGTCCCTGAGCGTCAGCGAATTTCTTCTGCAGGGTCTGCTTGTCCTTGCTGACGCCTATTATCTCGTAGCCGGCAGCAGCCAACTCCTCTTTATGCGCCTGGAGGGAACATGCCTCGGCTGTGCATCCGCTGGTGTTTGCCTTAGGATAGCTGTAAAGCACAATCTTGCGACCTCTGTAGTCGCTTGCCTTGATTTCGCGTCCGTCTTGGTCGATGCCAAGAATCTCGGGTATTTTGTCTCCTATGTTCATAATTTTGTTATGTTTGTTTTATGTTGCAAAGATATATGTTCAATCTGAGATAAACAAGCTATGAGTTGAATAATGTTCATACTCTTATTCCACATTAATTCATAATTGCTCTCTTACAAAATATGGGAAAGTCGATTTGTCTGATTGTGGGGCAAATTCAAAGCCTTCGTAGCTGAAAGCTGAAAGTTCATCGGGAGTGGTGGGGCGGTTGTTCAGAACAAAGCGTACCATAGCTCCGCGGCACGACTTCGCCCATACAGCCTGCATCTTCAGTCTGCCGTCTTTCTGTCGCACATAGAAGAGAGGCTGTACGACCGTCACTTCCTTACATACCCTCTTCCAGTCGAATAGATGCTCATATTCCTCTGTGGAGAGATGCAGGAGGATGCCGTCATCTGCCCGCACGCAGTCTATTAGCACATCTGTCAGCCGGTCTTTCCAGAACTGATTAATGGGCTTGTCGTTTGTAGCTTCGAGTGTGACGCAATGCTCCATACGATAAGGCACAATGCTGTCCATTGGGCGAAGCAGACCATATAGGAAGCACGTTATCCAGAGATGTTTTTGGGCGTATTCCAATGCCTTGTCGCTCAAGGTGCCGGCACGCAGATGTTTGTATGCCTGACCGTTGTAGGCAAGCAGGGCTGGCATCTTCTCGGCTGCCATAAAGTTCTGATAGCGTCTCCAGTTCTCAGTCGCTATCTTCTGGCTGCAATCCAGCTGCCGAGCCAAATCCTCAACGTCCATCCTTGCCATTTCTGCAGCCAGAGTGTCGGCTACGTTCTGGAAGAGTGGGGTGGAGAGCGGCTTTCTGTCCGTCTTGTCGAACATTATCTTGGCGTTTGCTAATAATATCTGCATGTTGTATTCTTATGCTCTTCGTTTAAAATCAGTCGGTTTTTCTTTTCCTGCCGATCAGTCGATATCAATCAGTTGGAAGTGCTTGTTGAAGGTCAGGTCAATTCCGTTCGTCAGTTCCACCTCGTATTCCTTCTTGTTCCACTCAATCTTTCTCACAGTTTCTCCTTTATAATTCTCCTTCAAGTAGTTCTTGATGGGTTGCGGAATCAGCTGGCTGGGCACGATGCCTTGCTTGCAGTCAATCTCAGTAAGGTTGCCCTTCTTGTCGAACTCCAGCTTCGTGCCATTCCGTAGAACAACGTCATAGCTTCTGTTGACAACGCCAGACTCAATCGTAGCAAGCATCACCTTCTGACCTTTGAAGTGTTTGCTAAGCAAGGTCTGAGCCTTGGCAGGAAGTTCATTAACATTGATAGGCTTGTCGTTGCCCGCATTTGCTACTATATTGAATGACATCATGCAACAAATGGCAATCATCAAAATTCTCATAATTCTTTTCATAAGCTACAAATTAAAAAATTACAAATACCATACATTCAATTAGACGCAAATCGTTCGCGATAGTTTATTACAAACATTCTTTTTCTTTCTGTTCTTCCTTTTTGTTCACAATCTGCGTGATGCGTCTGATGCTTCTGTTACGTTGGTTGATGATGAGCGGCACACGTTCTACCACCACCATAGAAGTGTCGAGCCCCAATGCCTTAGGCTCGTCGATGCCTATCTTGCTGATAAGAGCGTAGAAACTCATCAACAAGTTCTGCTGACGGTTGGCGGAACTCTCTGGATAATATACACGATGAATGATGATGAATCGGAAATCGCCAGGTATTCCGTTCTTACGAAGCGAAGGATAGGTGCTTTTTAAATCTACCTTCTTGCTTGCCACAAGGTCTTCCACCACTTGTCGCAGATATAGACTCACACGAGGCTCAATGCGGAAACCTATGTGCATCGTCACACTATAGAGAGTGTCTGGCACCAGAGTTTTGCAGCTGTACTCAAGCGTGTCTGGAGTATCTACAAACTCCATATTTATAAACCAGTAATGATCGGCACGCTTGGGCTGCTTGTTGATGATTGAATAGAGCAGTTTGTCGTCTACGGCGCCTTCCTTGTCGGCATGGTTTACATAGACAAGATTGGATGCGTACTTGGGGATGCTCTCGTCGGCTTTGATGTCGGAGATAATCTGATAATAGTCATCCAGCGGTTTGGTGCGGACATAATGGCGTCGTATCTTCATGGCTCTAACCCATACATACATCATCAGGAACAGGATTCCGCCAATGAGCATCGTACACCATCCTCCAGCGAGAAACTTTGACAGGTTGGCTGCCAGAAAGATGGCTTCGATGGTGCAGTATGCGCCCATAAACAGCAGCGTGAAGACTCGCGACACGCCCTTGCTGTGCAGGTAGAAACCGAGCAGCAGTGTGGTCATCAGCATGGTGATGGTGATGGCGAGTCCGTAGGCTGCCTCCATGTGTGAGGAGTCGCGAAAGAGCAGGATGATGAGAACCACGCCGATGTACATGGCAAGGTTGATCATCGGGATATAGAGCTGTCCCTTTACATGAGTAGGATGCTTTATACGCATACGCGGCCAGAAGTGCAGGTTCATGGCTTCGCTCAATATAGAGAAAGTGCCGCTGATAAGTGCCTGACTTGCCACGATTGCCGCACCCGTGGCCATGATGATGGCGAAGATCAGCATGCTCTGCGGCATTATGGAAAAGAACGGATTCACGGACAAGGCTGTTGGCACATGGTTCAGCACCCAAGCGCCCTGTCCCAGATAGTTGAGAATGAGCATGGTCTTTACAAATGCCCAACTGATGGTGATGTTCTTTCTGCCACAATGTCCCAAGTCGGAGTAGAGAGCCTCTGCACCGGTAGTACAGAGAAACACTGCGCCAAGGATTAAGAACCATTCAGGCGATTGTGTTAGCAGAACAACTGCGTAATAGGGATTGAAAGCCTTCAGAATCATGGGGTAAGACGTGATGCTGACGGCTCCCACCACGCCCAGCAGCAGAAACCATAGCAGCATGAATACTCCAAACGACTTGCCTATGCTCTCTGTGCCAAACCGCTGTACGAAGAAGATGATGGTGATGATGGCAAGTGTAATTGGGATGACCGGCAGATCAGGACTGATGCTTTCGAGTCCTTCGATGGCTGTGGTAACCGTGATAGCAGGGGTGATGATTCCGTCAGCCAACAAGGTGCTTGCGCCAATGATAGCCAATATGTATATCCACTTGCTCTTGAGTCGGCGCAACAGGGCGTAGAGGGCGAGTATGCCTCCTTCGCCATTGTTGTCGGCACGCAGCGCCACACATACATATTTGATGGTGGTCTGTAGGGTGAGTGTCCAGATGATGCAGGATAATGCGCCCAGTATGGTGCTCTCGTCGATGGTCTCGCCTGTGTGCAGGATGGCTTTCATCACATATAGGGGTGATGTTCCGATGTCGCCAAACACTATGCCTAATGTGACGAGCAATCCCAAGAAGCTTATTCGATGATGGTTGCAGACTACCGATTTTTCTGTATCTTCTCTCATGTTTTTCTCTTTTTATTAAACGATGTTATCCTTTAGATTATGAAATTTGCGTGCAAAGGTATAAACATGAGAGGTAAGATATGATTTGTTTAACAAGAATTATCTTATTTAACATCTGTTCTTCGCTCTGTCTGCCATTATATCTTCCATGTTCTCCTTGGCCCAGTTGATGATGTTTTCCACGAGCGGCAGGAAGGAGAGGGCGCGTGGTGTTAGGCTGTATTCCACACGTGGGGGAATTTCCGGGAAGACTTCACGGCTTACGAATCCGTCCTCTTCAAGGGAGCGGAGCGTCTGTGTTAGAGACTTCTGCGATATGTCGGGAATCTGGCGTTGCAGTTCCTTAAACCGCACAGGCTCCTTGTGCTGCAGGTTGTACAGCACAAGGAGCGACCATTTGTCACCTACACGCGCAAGTACATTGCGGATAGGGCAATCGATGAATAAAGCTTCTCTTATGTCTTTGTTGTTCTGTTCTTTTTTCTCGTTCATTATTTGTTCAATGGGAAGATGTTTGCATCGTCCATGAAACTGGTGATAGGCTTTGCCTCGTACTGAATGCACATCATTACCAAATCTTTGTCAGAATTGTTGCGCAATGCACGTACTCCTGCAGGTGCCACACGGATGATAGACCCTTCGCTTACGGCTGTTTTCTCGCCGTCCACTTCATATTCGCCCTTGCCGGAGATTATCACATAAAGCTCTTCGTGGGTCTTGTGCGAATGGAGGAAAGGGGCGTCTTCGCCAGCAGCAATGCGTTGCAACGAAGCTTCCGCACCTATCATACCGAGTTCCTGACCAAGGAAAATCTTGCCTTCCACGTTTTGCCAACCATTTAGGTTCTTGATTGCATAATTCTTCATGATTTACTGTTGTCTTTTGATTTTTTGCGAAATTGCGTTGCAAAGTTAATGACATACAGCGAATTATACAAGTAGGCACTTTTTCTTGCCTCTGTTACCTAAAGGTTAGTAATAGACATATCAGATGCTTACAAATTTTACTTTAACATATTTTAGTTGTTTATCTTCTGCCATTACAAACCCTAAACAGGTCGTATTCGGTTCGTGTTATACTTCCCGTTCGCGTCCGCCGTACGATTGGATTGCGTCCGCCGTCCAATCGGATTGCGTTCGCCGTCCAATCGGATAGCGTTCGCCGTCCGATCGGATTGCGTACGGGTGACGATGACTTTTGCAAAAGAGTTACTATAGTCCGCACAGCATTCTGTACGGGCAAAGCTCACACTTCTTTCTGTCGTCAGTGGGCGTGAAGGCGGCGTTGGGGGAATACATGTCGGCTACGGTTTCCTTCAGTTTTGTGAGGAACTCCTCCTCGTAGACCGTCACGTCGCTTATCGGGTGTTTGTCGATGCAGAGCGTCGGGTCGTAGTCGTTGGTTGCGGCTTGCTTTATGAAGAGTAGCGCGGGGCTGACGGCGTCGTTAGCGACGTTCCACTCCTTAGAACGGCTCACGATGAGCGAGTAGAGTATCGCCTGCAGGAAGTAGTTGGAGTGTTTGCTGCGGATGTTGTTGGGGTCGAAGATTTCGTCGATGTTCTTGATTGGGCTGGAGGGTTGGTTGCCCGTCTTGTAGTCGACGACGCGTATGCGTGGCTTGCCGGTCTGCTTGTCGGTGACGGCGTCGAGTCGGTCGATGATGCCGCCGATGGTGAGGTTGTACTGCTTGGTTGGTGCACTTGAGACAAGTGCACCCCCTAAGGGGATGGTGAACGACAGCTGTGTGTACACCTTCGCTTCTTCCTCCATAGCCAGAATGCTGAACGGGCAGAGCTGCTGGTCTATCTTCAGCAGCTTGGTGATATACTCTATTATCACCTCGCGGTTGATAATCTGCAGTCCGTTGTTGGTCTTGCATTCTTCTTCCTCAAAGGCGCGGTCTACGACACTTGCCAGTAGTTTGCGGTTGCTGAGATAGGCCTGTATGTGAGCCTTCTCAATAACCGGACTATGGTCGGTGATGTCTTTATATATAAGGTAAGCTGCGCGGTGGAAGATGTTGCCGAACATGCGGTTGTCGATAGTCTCGGGGTCGCTGTCAGGCTCCTTTATGTGGGCTATGTACTGGTAGTAGAACGCCAGTTTGCAGCGTATGTACGTGTTGATAGCCGATGGAGAGAGGCGGCTCATCTCCTTGAGCTTGCTGAGGGCAGTCTCGTCCTTCTCTATGGCTTTCGGCATCAGAGGCGTCGGCTGGTTCTTCGCCGTCAGACTGTAATGGTCTATCTTCTGTCCGCTCTCCACGAGCAGCTGCAGCATGAAGCGGCTCATCTCGCCGGTGTGTCCGTTGTCGGTAGAGTTGTTGTAGGCGATGGTGATGTCGCCGGCGCGCTGCAGCAGGCGGTGGAAGTAGTAGGAGTAGATAGCCACCTTGTTGTCGATGGTGGTGAGTCCGTGCGCCTTGCGTATGGAGTAGGGTATGAACGACGAGTCGTTTACGCCCTTCGGCATGTTGCCTTCGTTGCACGATAGCAGCAGCACGTTGTCGAAGTCGATGTTGCGCGTCTCGAGCACACCCATTATCTGCACGCCCACAACGGGCTCGCCGTGGAACGGTATCGACGCTGCACCTACGAGCTGCGATACCAGTCGGCGCAGCGTGGTGTTGTCGACGAGGAGGTCACCGCTGTCTGCTAATGCCGCGAGGCGGTTGAGTATGGTGAACATGCGGAATACCGACTCCTGCGTGAGCGCATCGCCCTCTTGCTTCGTGGCTATGCCCACCTGCTTCACGAGTGTGGCAATGTGTTGTAGAAGTGCCGCACTTGTAGGAGGGTATGGCATTCCTGCCATACCCATGCACCCTGAATTATCTCCTATTGTTTGCTGTTCTTCTTTTTGGTGTATTCCTTCTTGGTGCACCTCTTCTTGGTGCACTTGAGACAAGTGCACCCCCTTTAAGTGCACCCCCTTTAAGTGCACCTCCTGGAGGTGGCGTGCGTAGGGATGCGCCATGAGCTTCTTAAGGTAGTGGGGGTTGAAGGCGGTGCCCTTCTTGCGCAAGCCGAGCGTGTAGAGGTCGAATAGCAGCATCACGAGCGACGCTACGGGCGTCATGGCGAGCGGAAAACCGCTCGTGATGTTCACCTTGTCGGCTTCGGGCGGCAGACTGTGCATTATGGGCAGCAGTATGCTCTCGTCGCACATCACGACGGCTGTCTTACGGCCAGCCTTGTAGCGGTCGTTCTCCAGGAGCCAGTTGCTCGCGAAGCGCGCCTGCGCATTCTCCGTGGGCGAGGATATGAAGCGTATGCGTTTCGGTCGGCGCATGTTGGCGTAGATGTCGCGATCGGTGTTGTCGAGCTCGTTGGGGAAGTCGGTTAGGTAAGCGGCGAACGACGCCGTGTTGTTCGGAACCGAAGCAGACTGCTGCGCTCTGGCTGTCGGCATGTAGTATTCGTCGAAGTCCCAGTAGAACTTCGCCTTGCCCTCCTTCATCAGTCGGCTGAACAGCACACGCTCCACCTTCTGTATGAGGTTGAAGCCTACGAACAGATACTTGTCGTACTTTAGGTGGAGCGTCTCCTCGCTTGCCACCTTTCTATATATGGCGCCTTCGTAGCCTATGCCCTGCTCGGTGAGGCGGCGGTTATAGTCGTGGTAGATATCGCCGAAGTGCGACCACAGACTGAGGAAGCGCTTCTTCAGTTCCGACTCGATGTCGTCGCTGAAGTTGGCGAAGAAGCGCTTCAGCATCTCCTTCTGCTCGTCGTCGAGATAAGATATGTCGTCGAGCTCGTGAATGTCCTTAAGATTGCAGAATATGCTGTCGGCGTCTGCCATGTTCTTGTCGATGTCGTCGAAGTCGGCAAGCAGCAGCTGTCCCCAGCCGTAGAAATGGTCGAGCGTCTCGTCGATGCCCGTACACTTCGTGAACGACTTGTGTATGTCGCATATCAGCTTTATAGGGTCGGCTGGCTTGAGGTCGGTATGCTGGCGGAAGAGGTCGCTGATAGTGATGTAGGCAGGGCTCCATACGGGCTGACCCGCAATACGTGCAAGATGCTCGTTGAGGAACAGAGCGGCGCGCTTGTTCGGGAACACCACGGCGATGCGCGAGAGGTCGGTGCCGTACTTGCCGATTATATCTTCTGCGACATATTCTAAGAATGTCTTGTTCATGTTGTTTTCCTTTTTTGTTAAACTTCAACGATATTGTCCGAATAGACGTACCAGAGGTAGCCCTTCACGTCGGTATAGCCCATGTCGTGTGTGAGCGATATGTAGCGCCGCACCTGGTCGGTGTGCTCGGGCTGCGGCTTGCCGAACTTGAAGTCGACGATCTGCACCTCGTCGCCGCGCTTCATCACGCGGTCGGGGCGGTGCTCCGTCAGCTTGTCGGTGTGGGGGTCGTAGCTTAGGATGGAACACTCGTTGAAGAGCGTCCAGCCGCCCCCGAACCACTCCTTCACCTTTGGGTTGGAGAAGCGTTTGTGCAGCATGTTCTTCAGTTTGTTCGGCGTGATGACGCTCTCGTCGAACAGACCTTCCATCTCCATGTCGTGCAGACAGCTGTCTACGTCGTCGGCTGTCTCGATGTTCGAGAACAGATAGTGGAGCAGCAGACCCGTCTTGATGTACGACTGCTGCTCTGCCTGCTCGTCGTCAGCCTCGTCGTTGATGAAGTCGCGACTCTTGTTGCTCTGCTTGAACTCTACGTTAGAGGCGTAGGTCTTCATCGGTAGCAGGATGTTCTCTACGTGCGGCGTGAAGATGTTCGGCTCCTCAGCCTTTTTCTTCTCCTTGGTGGTGTCTATCTCGCCGTAGGTAAGGGTGATGTGGTCGGGTGTTGAGGTGTTGAGATTGGTTGGTGCACTTGAGGCAAGTGCACCCCCTGAGAGGTGGTGAGATGGTGAGGTGGTGGGCAGCTGCATGTCGCTTATCGCTTGCTCTATCACGTAGGAACGCAGCGATGCGTTGCCGCGGCGTGCGAAAACAATGAGGCTGCGCTCGGCGCGGGTGAACGCCACGTAGAGCAGGTTGAGGTTGTCTACGCAGTTCTGCAGATGCTCCACGATGTAGTCGCGCTCGTATATAGTGCCCATCATCTGCTTTGCGCTGAAGTCTACCGGCACAAGCGGCAGTTCGTTGAACGGAGCCTCCGTAGGCTCGCACCATATAGTGTTGGTCTTCTCCATTCGCCAGTCGCAGAACGGAATGATGACGTGCTTGAACTCCAGACCCTTACTCTTGTGTATGGTGATAAGGCGAATGCCGTCGATAGAGCGTGCCTGGATGGTGTTTGATGCGAAGTTCTCGTTCCACTCCTCAACGAAGTCGTCGAGTGTGGCTGTGTTTGAGGTGAGGAAACTGGTGAGGCAGTCGAAGAAAGCGTATACGTAGGCGTCTTCGCCCACGATGCGCTCAAGACTGAATATCTTGTAAAGACGTTCGGCAAGTTCGTAGATAGGCATCTGGAGCAGTTCGTCGTTGTGGTCGCGGTAGCTGGCAGGCAACGCTTCCTCTACGCCCTCCTCGGTAGAAACCATGCGGTTGGCAGCTTCGAGGTCTACGCCCTTCACCTTCGTGAGGTAAGCCTTTGCGATGTACGCCCTTGTCAGCTTGTCGTCCTGGTGCGTCAGCGAGTGCATCGCCGCTACGAGGATGTTCAGCGCCGTAGAGTTGTCGAGACGGAAAGCCTCGTCAGACACAATCTTCAGTTCGGGACGCACGCAAGCGAAGTGCTCCGCAATCTGCTGTATGGTGTTGTTGGAGCGCACGATGATGGCTATGTCCGAAGGGTCGGCGCCGAGTTCTATCAGATGGTCTACTGTCTCGACCGTCTTGTTGAGCGTGATGTCGGTGTAGTCGTCCTGCGGAAGCAGCTCGATGTGTACGTATCCGGAGTCCTCGCGCTTGTCGGGCACCTGCTGGCACACGTCGGCATACGCACTCTTCAGCTGTTCGGCAAGCTGCATGTCGTCCTCGCCGCAGCACTCCTTAAGGTCGTCGAACTCTATCTCAGCGGCACGCTCGAAGAAAGCGTTGTTGAAGTTGATGACACGGCGCGACGAACGGTAGTTGTGCGTCAGCGTGCGTATGTCGAGCATGTCGCTCACCTGCGGAAACTCGCCCTTGATGTTGTTCAGCATACGCCAGTCGCCCGAACGCCAGCGGTAGATGCTCTGCTTCACGTCGCCCACAATCAGGTTGCCGTGCTCTTCGCTGTGGCTCATGCACTCCTCGAGCAGCACCTTGAAGTTCTGCCATTGCACGGTGCTCGTGTCCTGGAACTCGTCGATCATCACGTTCTCCAGATGCGAGCCAATCTTCTCGAAGATGAACGGCGAGTCGGTGTCCTTGATGAGCGAGTGGAGTAGGGTGTGGGTGTCGCTGAGCAGGAAGCGGTTTGCCTCGACGTTCATCTCGCGCACCTTTCGCTCAATGCTGTTGAGCAGGCGCAGCTGGTTGAGATGCTTCAGCGTGAGCACCGCCGATGCGTACATCTTCCAGTTGCTCTTGCGCGTAGATTCAGCCTTTTCGAGAAGCGGCACGATGGTCTCCTCGGCGAAGTGGCGCAGCGATTGCGGCGCACTCTTCTTTGTCCAGCAGTCGGCAGAGCCTTCGTCGAGCGCCTTCTGCACTCTGCCCGTGATAATGCTCTCGTCGTATTGTCCGTTCTGCAGTTTGATGAAGTAGCCGGCAGGTCCCGACTTGCCGTAGCTGAGGTCGGCGATGTCAACACCTTCCGTTTCGAGAGCCTCGAAGAACTCCGCCGCAACGCTTTTCAGTTGCTCCTCGGCTTCGTCGCGTATGGTTCTGATGCGCTTGGTGTACTGCTCGAAGAAGCCCTTCTCGTGCAGCAATGTGTTAAGCTCCTTGCTCTTTGTCTTGTAGAACTCGCGGAAGATGTTCTCGCCGAACGACTTTATGTAGCCGATGACGTTCCAGTTCTTGTCGTCTTCGATGTTCTCCTTTATATAACCGAGAATCCACTTCAGTAGCTCGTCCTTTTCGCCCAGTTCGTCGATCATCTCGTCTACGGCGATGCTCTCAATCTGTCGGTCGTTAAGCTCGATGCGCAGGTTGGCCGTGAGGTCGAGTTCGCGTGCAAGATTGCGCAGCACGCTCTGAAAGAACGAGTCGATGGTCTCGATGCGGAAGTAGCTGTAGTTGTGTACAATATTAAAAAGAGCGATCTTGGCGCGATCGGACATAAACTGTTCGGTCACACCAAGTTCGCTCTTTATCTTTTCTATATAATCCTTCGACTTCGGGAGCTGCTTCCATATACCATAAAGCTGACTGAGGATACGTGTCTTCATCTCCTCAGTAGCTTTGTTCGTAAACGTAACAGCGAGTGTCGAACGGAAACTCATCGGGTTCTTGATGAGCAGTTTTATGTATTCTACGGATAGCGTGAACGTCTTTCCGCTACCCGCACTTGCTTTGTATACGGTAAGTGCTTTCTCTTCTGTCGGTGTCATAATGAATTGTTAGTCAATACGTGTGATAGTCATGGCGATGTCCTCAGTAGGACGGTCGGCGCGGTCGGTGTCGACGTTCTGTATAGCGTCTACAACGTCCAGTCCTTCCTCTACCTCTCCGAACACGGTGTACTCGCCATCGAGGAACGGAGTGCCGCCAACTGTTGTGTAAGCCTCCATCTGCTCTGCGCTGAAGCCAATGGGATTCTGCTTGCAGATCTCCTTCGCCTCCTTCATAAGGCGCTCCTGCATCTCCTGCAGTCCGGCGCGGTCGCGGTTCTTGCGCATCTCCATAATCTCCTTCTTGTAGTAGGTCACAAGGTCGTTAAAGGTGATGGTTTCCTGGTTCTGCTTCATCTGCTTCTCCATCTGCTTGAGCTGTCCCTGGTTGTACTTCTCGCCGAGCACGATGTAGAACTGGCTGCCGCTTGACTCCTTGTTGGGGTTCACCTCGTCGCCTAAGCGTGCTGCAGCAAGAGCGCCGCGCTTGTGGAAGTGTGTAGGTGTGAACTCAGCCTCAATAGTGTAGTCGGGTCCGCCTGCACCAAGCTGCTTTCCCTTCGGCGCATTCTTGCTGTCGGGGTCGCCGCCCTGCACCATGAAGTCCTTGATGACGCGATGGAACAGCGTTCCGTTGTAGAAACCCTCTTCAACGAGCTTCAGCATATTGTCACGATGTTTCGGGGTGTCGTCGTAGAGGCGCACGATGATGTCGCCCTTAGGTGTCTCGATCTTAATCTTTGCCATTGTTATAATATATATGTATTTGATTAATTGTTTATACTTGTGAGTTCTGTTGTCAGTATTTGTGAGATTTGCCGTCTCTATGTATTGGAGATTAATATGCAAAATTAATTATTATTTCTGTGAATGGCAAACAAACTGGGCATAATAAAAAGATGTGTTATTAGTAAGTAAATAGCAGGATATTTCATTACAAATAAAAAAGTTTATATTTTTTCGGAAAAATAGTTCTATGTAAAAATAAAAGTATACCTTTGTAAACAATTTGATTAAATAAAACTAATTTGTTATGGTTAAAATCACTTTTCCTGATGGTTCTGTTCGTGAGTATGAACAGGGCGTGACGGGGTTACAAATCGCCGAGAGCATTTCGCCGGCTCTCGCTCGCAACGTTGTATCTTGCGGTGTCAATGGCGAAACCGTTGAACTCAACCGTCCTATCAACGAGGATGCTACTATCGCTCTTTACAAGTTTGAGGACGAGGAAGGCAAACACACTTTCTGGCACACTTCTGCTCACCTCTTGGCTGAGGCGCTGAAGGAACTCTATCCTGGCATTCAGTTCGGCTTTGGTCCGGCTGTGGAGAACGGCTTCTTCTACGACGTTATGCCGAAGCAGGGCGATGTTATCAGTGAGAACGACTTCCCCAAGATTGAGGCTAAGATGAAGGAACTCGCTAAGAAGAACGAAGCTGTCGTTCGTCGCGAAGTGTCAAAGGCTGAGGCTCTCGCAGAGTTCAAGGCTGATGGTCAGGAGTACAAGTGCGAGCATATCGAGGAAGACCTCGAGGATGGCACAATTTCTACATACACACAGGGCAACTTCACCGACCTTTGCCGTGGTCCGCACTTGATGAACACTGGTGCTATCAAGGCTGTGAAGATTACAAGCGTAGCTGGTGCATTCTGGCGTGGCGATGCAAAGCGCGACCAGATGACTCGTATCTACGGTATCTCGTTCCCGAAGAAGTCGATGCTCGACGAGTATCTCCTCATGCTTGAGGAGGCTAAGAAGCGCGACCATCGCAAGATTGGTAAGGAGATGGAACTCTTCATGTTCTCTGACCGTGTAGGTAAGGGCTTGCCTATCTGGCTTGCGAAGGGTACACAGTTGCGTCTGCGCTTGCAGGAGATGCTCCGCAAGATGCTTAAGCCGTACAACTACGAGGAGGTTATCACTCCGGGAATCGGCGGCAAGAGCCTTTACGTAACATCGGGTCACTACGCTCACTACGGCAAGGACGCTTTCCAGCCTATCCACACACCGGAGGAGGACGAGGAGTATATGCTCAAGCCGATGAACTGTCCGCATCACTGCGAGGTGTTCGCACGCAAGCCGCGTTCGTACAAGGATCTGCCGTTGCGCATCGCAGAGTTCGGTACCGTATTCCGCTACGAGAAGAGTGGCGAGCTTCACGGCTTGACACGTGTTCGTACCTTCACTCAGGACGATGCTCACATCTTCGTGCGCCCAGAGCAGGTAAAGCAGGAGTTCGAGAACATCATCGACATCATCCTTAAGGTGTTCCGCATCTTCGGTTTCGAGAACTACGAGGCACAGATTTCACTTCACGACCCGAAGGATACAGAGAAGTACATCGGTAGCGAGGAGATTTGGGCAGAGAGCGAGAACGCTATCCGCGAGGCTTGCCGCGAGAAGGGTCTTGAGACTCGCGAGGAAGTAGGCGAGGCTGCGTTCTACGGTCCGAAGCTCGACTTCATGGTGAAGGATGCTATCGGCAGACGTTGGCAGCTTGGTACAATCCAGGTTGACTACAACTTGCCGCAGCGCTTCAAGCTCGAGTATACTGCAGAGGACAACTCTAAGCAGACACCGGTTATGATTCACCGCGCTCCGTTCGGTTCGCTCGAACGCTTCACAGCTGTACTCATCGAGCACACCGCAGGTCACTTCCCGTTGTGGCTCATCCCTGATCAGGTGGCTATCCTCCCGATTTCGGAGAAGTACAACGACTACGCTCGCGAGGTGAAGACATTCTTCGACAAGGCTGGCGTACGCGCACTCATCGACGACCGCAACGAGAAGATCGGCCGCAAGATTCGCGACAACGAGCTCAAGCGTGTTCCGTACATGGTTGTAGTTGGCGAGAAGGAGGCTGCAGAGGGTCTCGTTTCTATGCGTAAGCAGGGTGGTGGCGAGCAGGCTACCATGACTAAGGAAGAGTTTGCAAAGCGCATCTGCGACGAGGTTGCAGAGCAGCTGAAGCTTGCTGAGGATTAAAATCATATATTCTATAATTATCAATGCCCATTAATCAGACTTCGATGTCTGACTAATGGGCATTTCTTGTTTGGGTGAGATGTTGAGGTGTTGAGATGTTGAGATGGTGATTGCGTTAAGGTGTTGATATGTTGAGACGAGATGAATAAAAATGGGCGGCAAGTCTTTGCTATTTCGCATATAATAACTAATTTTGTACTTATGAGTGAACCATTAGCTGAAAGAATGCGCCCGCGCTCGTTCGACGATTATGTCGGACAACAGCATTTAGTGGGCAAGGATGCCGTCCTGCGCAAGATGATTGAGAGCGGACGCGTGTCCTCCTTTATATTGTGGGGACCGCCCGGAGTGGGCAAAACCACTCTCGCACAGATTATTTCGCATCGTCTTGAGACACCGTTCTACACGCTTAGTGCCGTGACGAGTGGTGTTAAGGATGTGCGCGACGTGATAGAGCGTGCCAAGAGCGGACGCTTCTTCAATTCGGCTTCGCCCATTCTCTTCATCGACGAGATTCACCGTTTCAGCAAGTCGCAGCAGGATTCGCTGCTCGGCGCTGTGGAACGGGGCATCGTCACGCTCATAGGTGCCACCACAGAGAACCCGTCGTTCGAGGTGATACGCCCGTTGCTCTCGCGCTGTCAGCTGTATGTTCTGAAACCTTTGGAGAAGGAAGACCTGCTGCAACTGCTCAACCGGGCTGTTACAACCGACGTTGAACTTTCGAAACTCAATATCCAGCTGAAGCAGACCGACGCCTTGCTGCGCTATAGCGGTGGCGACGCCCGCAAGTTGCTCAACATCCTGCAACTCGTCGTTGAGTCGTGTCCCGGCGATCAGATTGTGATAGACGACGAGATGGTTGTGGCGTGCCTGCAGCAGAACCCGCTTGCATATGATAAGGAAGGCGAGATGCACTACGACATTATATCGGCGTTCATAAAGAGTATACGCGGAAGCGACCCTGACGGCGCACTCTACTGGATGGCGCGCATGATAGAGGGTGGGGAAGACCCACAGTTCATAGCCCGTCGCCTCGTCATTAGTGCGGCGGAGGATATCGGACTCGCCAACCCCAATGCGCTTCTGCTTGCCAACGCTGCCTTCGATGCGGTGATGAAGATTGGTTGGCCCGAAGGACGCATACCTTTAGCTGAGGCTGTGGTGTATCTTGCTACAAGTCCGAAGAGCAACTCGGCGTATCTCGGCATCAATCACGCCTTGGAGATTGTGCGTCAGACTGGCAACCAGCCCGTTCCGCTCCATCTGCGCAATGCTCCGACGAAGTTGATGAAGGACCTCGGCTACAGCGATGGCTACAAGTACTCGCACGACTATCCCAACCACTTCGCGCCGCAGCAGTATATGCCCGACGCGCTTAAGGACACACGCATCTGGCAGCCGCAACACACGCCCATTGAGGAGCGCCAATACCAGCACATGCTCCAGTGTTGGGGCGATAAGTATAAGAACTAAGGATGAAATCGAAGGAAAGATATAATCCAACTAATAATTTTACAGGAATATGAAGATTGTAGTATTAGACGGTCAGGGCGTCAACCCTGGCGATATCTCTTGGAATAGAATTGAAGAACTCGGCGAACTTACCGTTTATCCACGCACAGCGCCCGAAGAAGTGTTGCAGCATGTTGGCGACGCAGAGATTGCGCTTACTAACAAGACGGTGTTCGACGCCAATATCATAGCACAGCTTAAGAACATGAAGTATATAGGCGTGCTTGCTACTGGCTACAACGTGGTAGACACAAAGGTGGCACGCGAGCGTGGCATCGTTGTGACGAACATTCCGGCGTACAGCACGGACAGCGTAGCACAGATGGTGTTCGCCCACCTACTCAATGTCTCTAACCATGTAGACCACTATGCTGAGGAGACACGCAACGGCGTATGGAGCCGTTGTCCAGACTTCTGCTACTGGAACACACCGCTCTTCGAGCTTGCAGGCAAGACTCTCGGCATTGTCGGACTCGGACATATCGGTATGAAGGTGGCGCAGATAGCGCAGGCGTTCGGTATGAATGTGCTTGCCTACACAAGCAAGAGTCCCGATCAGCTGCCCGAATGGATTCGCAAGACTACGCTCGACGGACTCCTTGGCGCTTCTGATGTCGTGTCGCTGCATTGTCCGCTTACAGACACAACGCGCGAGCTGATGAACAGCGCTTCTATCGAGAAGATGCGCGACGGCGCGATACTTATCAACACCGGTCGCGGACCGCTCGTGAACGAGGCTGATGTTGCCGACGCACTTGCTTCGGGCAAGCTCGGCGCCTACTGTGCCGACGTGCTCTCAAGCGAACCGCCATCGGCGTCTAAACCGCTTATCGGTGTGCCTAACGCATTCATCACGCCGCACGTGGCTTGGGCTACGCTCGAGGCTCGTCTGCGCTTGATGGACATCGCCGTATGCAACATCAAGTCGTTCCTCGCAGGATCACCCACTAACGTTGTAAACTAAGAATGATGCCTACAGAAGATATCTACCAGCCCTTGCTCAATGTCATCGAGTTTCTCGGTACCTTCGCATTCGCCATCTCCGGCATCCGCCATGCCGCAGCCAAGCGCTTCGACTGGTTCGGCGGCTTCGTCTGTGGCGTTGCCGTAGCTATCGGCGGCGGTACGCTGCGCGACATAATGCTCGGCGTAACGCCGTTCTGGATGACATCATCCATATACCTCATCTGTACGTTCATGGCGCAGATGTTCGTCATCGTCTTCGCGCGATCGCTGAAGCGACTCGACAACACGTGGTTCTTCTTCGACACGCTCGGCCTTGCTCTATTCACCGTGGCAGGCTTGCAGAAGACGCTCGACTGCGGCCATGCCTTCTGGGTGGCAATCATCATGGGCACAATCACCGGTTCTGCCGGTGGCGTGATACGTGACGTGCTGCTGAACAACGTGCCCGTAATCTTCCAAAAGGAGATATACGCTATGGCGAGCATCATCGGCGGACTTGCTTACTGGGCGCTCGTAGAGCTTGGTTGCGACATGACAATCTCCGTCATCATTGCCTTCCTTCTCATCGTAGTCATACGCATCCTCGCCGTGAAGTATCACATCTCGCTGCCCGTGCTGCGGGGAGAGGAATAAGCACTACATATTATTATATAAAGATAAAGCCCGACAACATGGAGCAGACACTCCGTGTTGTCGGGCTTTTTATTGTTTGGGTAGCGGAGTCCTTAAGGCTCCGCTACAGACTTGCCACATTATTTGCTAAATAAGATTTGCCGAGTTGTCGCCAATTTTACTTGATAAGGTCAACCGAACGCTTCAGGAACGAGTCGAGTGCCGCACCCTTCAGCATGCCGTTCTGCAGCAATGCGAGGTCGATGAGCTGATGAACCACCTTGTTGCCGGCAGCGTATGCGGCGATGATGCCGTTCTTCTTTGTGCTCTGCTCCTCAATAGACTGCTCCGTGTTCTTAAGGTCGTCCTTCTCCTCCTGCGAGATTTCCTCAGGCTTCTTGCCGTTCTGGCTCTGGTGCAAAGCAGCGAGGCGTGCTTCGAGCCCTTTCAGTTCGCTCTCTACCGGCTGCAGCTCTGCTGCGCATGCTGTCTTGCCGTCCTCGAGCACCTGCTTGATGAGCGGGTGATCGCTGTTGAGCACGAGGTTGAACGCATCAGGCATCTGTGCGTAGAACGCCATGCCAGCCTGGAACTTGCTTGCCTCCTTCATACGGCGCATGTACTCGCTCTGTGTGATGAGCACCGGCAGAGTCTGCTCGCCGAGAGCCTGCACGTCTACGTAGAACTCTGTCTTCTCCATCTTCGGCAGCTGTGAGCGGAACGCCTGCTCAAGGTTGGTACGTTCGTCCTTAGCGAGTTCACTCTCCTTCTTGTCCTCCTTCTGAATGAGGCGATCTATGATGTCGGCGTCCACACGCGAGAAGCGAGTCTTCTCAAGTTTCTGCTCGAGCATCGAAACCATCGGGTTGTCGAGCTGTCCGTCGAGCAGCAATACGCTGTAGCCCTTAGCCTTGGCAGCCTCGATGTAGCTGTACTCGCCCTCCTTGTCGTTGGCGTAGAGATAGACGAGGTTGCCTTCCTTGTCGGTCTGGTTGTCCTTGATGAGCGTCTTGTACTCGTCGTATGTGAAGTATTTGCCGTCTACATCCTTCAGCAGCGCGAAGTCCTTAGCGCGGTCGTAGAAGTCTTCCTGCGAGAGCATACCGTAGTTGATGAAAATCTTCAGGTCGTCCCACTTCTCCTCATAGTCCTTGCGGTTCTCCTTGAAGATAGCTGCGAGACGGTCTGCCACCTTCTTTGTGATGTACTTCGAGATCTTCTTCACGTTGGCGTCACTCTGCAGATAAGAACGGCTCACGTTCAGCGGAATATCCGGCGAGTCGATAACACCGTGGAGCAGGGTGAGGAACTCGGGCACGATGCCTTCCACCTGGTCGGTTACGAACACCTGGTTGCAGTAGAGCTGAATCTTGTTGCGCTGCAGCTCGATGTTCGACTTGATGCGCGGGAAGTAGAGAATGCCGGTGAGGTTGAACGGATAGTCGACGTTGAGGTGAATCCAGAACAGCGGCTCGTCCTGCATCGGGTAGAGTGTGCGGTAGAACGACTTGTAGTCTTCGTCCTTCAGCGTGCTCGGCGTCTTTGTCCAGAGTGGCTCAACGTTGTTGATGATGTTATCCTCGTTGGTCTCCTGCTGCTTGCCGTCCTTCCACTCGGTCTTCTTGCCGAATGCCACGGGTACAGCCATGAACTTGCAGTACTTGTTCAGCAGCTCCTCAATCTTCTGCTTTTCGAGGAATTCCTTGCAGTCGTCGTCGATGTGCAGCACGATGTCCGAACCGCGGTCTGCCTTTTCCGCATCCTCAATCTCGAACTCTGGGCTTCCGTCGCAGCTCCACTTCACAGCCTTTGCGCCCTCTTTGTAGCTGCGTGTGATGATGTCCACCTTCTTGCTCACCATGAACGACGAGTAGAAACCGAGGCCGAAATGTCCGATGATAGCATTGGCGTTGTCCTTGTACTTGTCGAGGAAGTCGGTAACGCCAGAGAATGCGATCTGGTTGATATATTTGTTAATCTCCTCCTCGGTCATGCCGATGCCTCGGTCGCTGATGGTCAGCGTGCCTTTCTCGGTGTCGAGGCTTACGCGCACGGTGAGGTCGCCCAGTTCGCCCTTGAAGTCGCCGCGTTCGGCAAGCGTCTTCAGCTTCTGTGTAGCGTCGACGGCGTTAGACACCATCTCGCGGAGGAAAATCTCATGGTCTGAATAAAGAAACTTCTTGATGACAGGGAAAATGTTCTCTGTCGTTACTCCAATATTGCCTTTCTGTGCCATAGTATGAATTTGTATTTTTACTTTTAAGTTTTGTTTTTCTGATTTATAATCATAAACTCTTATTACAAATAGTGTGCCATTGCGACAGAAAGGCTCAAATTATGGGCAAACCAGGGCTATACAGACAGTTTTTAGTGTGAAGTGTGCCAAAAGTTGTCATTGCTTTCAGAATTTTACATATCTGAGTACGCTACGGATATTTGCATTTTTAAATGTTTTTAGCTTTTTGTCTTTTTACTTTTACATGCAAATATTGTTTTGAAAACTTCCGCGAAAAAACTCATTATAGAAAAGTCAGAAGCGTAAAATGAGCGTTTTTGTGGTTCGGCGCAGCGAAAAATCTGCAAAAACCGAGACTTTTCAACCTAAAACGATAGGTTTTGCAAACTTTTCGTGAGACTTTACAATATAAAACGTGAGACTTTACCATGTAAAAGCTATGCTTTTACCGGGTAAAGTCTCACGATAAGTTGGGTTTTGCTTGGATGAAAATTGCACACTTTTGCTTTTGTGGCTACAATGCGGTGTAAGCCAAATACTTACAGCTGCACGCTCAAAACTCGCGAAAAATGCACTTCGGATTTTGTTTTTGATTTTGCGGGCACTCCTGAGCGGTTAAAACGTGCAAATATCGTCTTGGCAAAAAGTATGCCAATAAAAATGAAATGGCTACGGCAAGAATGCCGTAGCCTCCTACTGATTATCCGTCGATTTCAGAAAGTTCGAGCCAGCGCATCTCTTTCTCCTCCAGCTCGTCCTTCACGAGCGGCAGGCGCTTGCTCTTTTCTGTCAGTTCGTCGATGGAGAGCGTGCCGCCGCATAGCGCCTCTTCGATGGTCTTCTGCTCCTCTTCGAGCGCAGCAATCTCCTTCTCAAGGCGTTCGAACTCGCACTTCTCCTTGTATGTCTTCTTGCGGCGTTGCTCGCCTACGAATTCGCGCTTCTCCTTCTTCTCGTTATCGGCAGCGTTGTTCTTCGCGTCGGCTTGTTCCTTCGGTTTCAGCGATTCCCACTCGCGGAACTGTGTGTAGTTGCCGGGGAAGTCCTTTATCTCGCCTTCGCCGCGGAACACGAGCAGGTGGTCTACAATCTTGTCCATGAAGAAGCGGTCGTGCGACACGATTATCACGCAGCCGGGGAAGTCCTGTAGATACTCTTCGAGCACCTCGAGCGTCTGTATGTCGAGGTCGTTGGTAGGCTCGTCGAGCACGAGGAAGTTGGGGTTGCGCATCAGCACCGTGCACAGATAGAGCTTGCGACGCTCGCCGCCGGAGAGCTTGTAGACGTAGTCGTACTGCTGCTCGGGCGTGAAGAGGAAGTGCTGCAGGAGTTGCGTTGCGGTGATGTGCTTGCCGCCGCCGTAGTCGATGTAGTCGGCGATGTCGGCTATCACGTCAATGACGCGCTGGTCGTCGCGGAACTTCATGCCGTCTTGCGAGAAGTAGCCGAAGCGCACGGTGTCGCCCACGTCGAAGCGTCCGCTGTCGGGCACCACTTCGCCGAGCAACATCTTTATGAATGTAGACTTGCCCGTGCCGTTGTTGCCCACGATGCCCATCTTCTCGAAGCGCTGGAAGTTGTAGTAGAAGTCCTTCAGTATCACCTTCTCGTCGAACGCTTTCGAGACGTACTGGCACTCGAATATCTTCGAACCGATGTACACGTTCTTCGACTTCAGGCGCATCTGTCGCTCCTCGATGCGCTGCTTCGCCTTGCTCTCGAGGTCGTAGAACGCCTCCTCGCGGTAGCGTGCCTTGTGTCCGCGTGCCTGCGGCTGGCGGCGCATCCACTCGAGTTCGCGGCGGTAGAGGTTGTTGGCGCGCTCTATCTCGGCGCGTGTGGCGTCTATGCGCTCCTGACGCTTCTCCATGTAGTACTGGAAGTTGCCGCGGTATGAATAGACGGTATGGTTGTCGAGTTCGAGAATGATGTTGCAGACACGGTCGAGGAAGTAGCGGTCGTGCGTCACCATGAGCAGCGTCTTGTTGCCGCGCTGCAGATAGCCCTCAAGCCATTCTATCATCTCGAGGTCGAGGTGGTTGGTAGGCTCGTCGAGGATGAGCAGGTCGGGCTCGGTGATGAGCACGTTGGCGAGCGCGATGCGCTTCTGCTGTCCGCCGCTGAGCTGCCCCATAGGCTGCGTGAGGTCGGTGATGTGCAGCTGCGTGAGTATCTGCTTTGCCTTCAATATGCGGTCGGGGTCGCCCTGATGGTTGAAGCAAGCGTCGAGCACCGACTCTTCGGGGTCGAACTTTGGCTGCTGTTCGAGAAAGCCAACCTTGATGTCGCGGCGGAAGATGATGCTGCCCGAGTCGACACTCTCCTTGCCCGAAAGCAGCGAGAGCAGGGTAGACTTGCCCGTGCCGTTCTTGGCTATCAGACCTACGTGCTGGCCTTCGGCTATAGAGAACGAGATGTTCTCGAACAGAACGTGCGCACCGAACGCTTTCGATATGTTTTGAACGTCAAGTAATGGAGTCATTTATTCTGCGTCTTTAATTTCGTTCAGTATGTTTCCAATGTAGTCGAGCACCTCGTCACGGCCGGTTTTCTTCTCCGAACTGGTGATGAAGTAGGGCGGCAGCTCCTCCCACTGCTCCTTAAGCGAGTTCATCCACTTCGCTGCGTTCTGCTTGGCACGCACAGGTCCGAGCTTGTCGGCCTTTGTGAAGATGATGGAGAAGGGCACCGAGCTCTCGCCGAGCCAGTTGATGAAGTCGGTGTCTATCTTCATCGGGTCGTGGCGGATGTCGATGAGCACGAAGGTGTTCACCAGTTGTTGGCGCTGCAGAATGTACGATGTAATCATCTGGTCGAGCTTCTTCTGCACCGTCTTCGAACGCTTTGCGAAACCGTAGCCAGGAAGGTCTACCAGATACCAGTCGTTGTTGATGATGAAGTGATTGATGAGCAGAGTCTTGCCCGGTGTGGCAGATGTCTTTGCAAGGCCCTTGTGGTTGCAGAGCATATTGATAAGACTCGACTTGCCTACGTTAGAGCGTCCGATGAACGCGAACTCGGGCTTTGTGTCTTTAGGACACTGGCTCACCGTGGCTGCCGATATCGTGAATTCTGATTTCTTTATATCCATATTCTATGTTGTTTCGTTTTTTAGTGAATGAATTGTTATTCGTATTGCATTGTCTGCGTCGTGTGTATTATTCGTAACGCATTGAACGTGCGGGGTGGATGTGCGAGATGAGGTAGCTCGGAGCTATGAGCACCACGATGGCTATTAGCATTGTGGCTACGTTGAGCGCCACGACGAACAGCCAGTTTATCTCCACCGGAACGGTGTCGACGTAGTAGGTTGCGGGGTCGAGCTTAGCAAAGCCGGTGAAGTGTTGCAGTATGACGAGACCCAAGCCCAACAAGTTGCCCCAAAGTAGACCCTTGCCGATGATGAAGGCGGCGAACCAAAGGAACGTGTGGCGCACCGTCTTGTTGCGTGCACCGAGCGCCTTGAGTATGCCGATCATCGTTGTGCGCTCAAGTATGATGATGAGCAGACCGGATATCATTGTGACAACGGCTACGGCGGTCATGATGGCGAGGATTATCCACACGTTGAGGTCGAGAAGGTCGAGCCATGAGAATATCTGTGGCGACAACTCGCGTATCGTTTTCGACGAGTAGGTGGCGCCGTTGCAGTCCATTGTGCGGTTCACTTTCTTCACGATGATGTGCTCCGTGTCGTCGAGCTTGCTGAAGTCGGCTACGGTAAGTTCGGCTCCCGACACCTGACCGGGACTGAAGTTGTTCAGCTTAACGGCTGTATACAAGTCGCAGAAGCAGATAGCGTTGTCGTATTGCGAGAGGTTGGTCTGGTAGACGCCCGTGATGGTGAAGCGGCGTGCTCTCACTCCGTTCTCATCAATGAAGTAGGCGAAGATGCGGTCGCCACACTTTGTCTGCAGCTTGTCTGCCATCAACTTCGATATGAGAATCTTGTTGCCGCTCTTCTCACCAGAGAACTGCGGTATGTAGCCTTCAACCATGTTGCTGTGGATGAACGTGGTGTCGAAGGCTTCGTCAACACCCTTGAATGCAACCCCAAGGAAGTCGTTGTCGGTCTTCAGTATGCCTTGCTTCATGGCGAAACGCTGCACATGGCTCACGCCGTCAATGTGTTTCAGCACATTTACCATCGAGTTGTTGATAACGATAGGTTGGTCGGTGGCTGATGTCTGCAACGCATAGAAGTTGGCTATCTGTATATGACTGCCGAAGCCTACAACCTTGTCGCGTATGGTATGCTTGAAGCCAAGCACTACGCACACGCTGATAATCATCACAGCCAGTCCGATTGCTACGCCCATCGTGGCTATGCGTATAGCGGGCTTCGACACCTTTTGGCGGTCGCTTATCTGGTTGGAGTATATGCGGCGAGCTACGAAAAGCGGAAAGTTCATAGTCTTCTGTTTGGTAGTTAAAAAATAAGGAGCTAAGAAGTTGAGCCGTTGTTATGGCTTGTTGCATCTGCCGTAAAAACAATGGGCTTAACTTCTTAACTCCTCAATCTTTATGTTCTATTGTCTTAATATCTAAATATATTTATTCCTGAATGTTCTTGATGCTCCGATTAATCTGAATGTATTAATCGTTACTGTCCACTCTGCCTGGATATGCCTCAAGAGCCTTGCGCAGAACGATGAGCGCACGCTCAAGGTCTTCCTTCTTCAGCACGTAGGCGATGCGCACCTGATTGATGCCTGCACCCGGTGTGGTGTAGAAGCCTGCGGCAGGAGCCATCATGACGGTCTCGCCCTCGTACTGGAACTCCTCAAGACACCAGCGGCAGAATTTCTCGCTGTCGTCTACAGGCAACTTGGCTACGGTGTAGAAGGCGCCCATAGGTATCGGCGAGTAAACGCCCGGTATGCGGTTGAGACCATCGATGAGACACTTGCGGCGCTCTACGTATTCCTCGTAAACGTCGCGGTAGTAGTCCTCGGGCGCATCAAGCGATGCCTCGGCTACTATCTGACCAAGCAGAGGAGGAGAGAGGCGCGCCTGGCACAGCTTCATTACGGCTGCACGCACCTGCGGGTTCTTCGTAATCAATGCTCCGATGCGGATGCCGCACTCGCTGTAGCGCTTGGAAACGGAATCGATAAGTATCACGTTGTCCTCGATTCCTTCAAGATGGCAGGCTGAGATGTAAGGCGAACCGGTGTAGATGTACTCACGATAAACCTCGTCCGAGAACAGATAAAGGTCGTACTTCTTCACCAAGTCGCGAATCTGGTTCATCTCGCGGCGTGTGTAGAGATAGCCTGTAGGGTTGTTCGGGTTGCAAATCAGGATGGCACGTGTGCGCTCGTTGATGAGTTCCTCGAACTTCTCCACCTTAGGCAGCGAGAAGCCTTCCTCTATGGTTGTAGCGATTGTGCGAATCTTTGCGCCAGCCGAAATAGCAAAGGCCATATAGTTGGCGTAAGCTGGCTCAGGGATGATGATTTCGTCGCCCGGGTTAAGGCACGACATGAACGCGAAAAGCACCGCTTCAGAACCACCGGCTGTAATGATGATGTCGTCTGCCGACACATTAATATTAAAGCGCTTGTAATAACCGGTCAGTCGCTCGCGGTATGAGAGATAGCCCTGCGACGGCGAATATTCGAGCACACTACGGTCGATGTGCTTCAATGCGTCGAGTCCTACTTGTGGAGTGGGCAGGTCGGGCTGTCCGATATTGAGGTGGTAGACTTTCACACCACGCTTTTTGGCGTCAACTGCCAAAGGCGCTAATTTGCGAATCGGCGATTCGGGCATTTCAAGTCCTCGTGTTGAAATTTCTGGCATTTGCGTATTTGTTTATTGTTATATTATTTCTTTGAGTATTATGCAAAGTTACGACAATTAGAAATAAGTGCAAAATTTTTATACCTAAAATTCTAATATTAGCCAAGTAAATGGTACACTCCTCCTGCGTATAGCTTGATAACACCTTTCAATTCGAGGCTGAACAAGAGTGCTGAGATGCTGCCAATAGGCAGTCCGGTCTGCACGGCGATGATGTTCAGTTGCAGGTCGTTGTTCTTTTGCAGCAGTTCTACTATGCGCGTTTCTTCGGCTGTCAGTTCGGGAAACAGTTGGCGTTCGATGCCTTTAGCCCGAGCTGCCTTCACTTTGTTATCCTGCTCCCATCCCATTGCGTTTACAAAGTCTTCGGCGCAGGTTATCAAGGCTGCCTTGTTGTCGCGTATGAGTTTGTTGCAACCTTCGCTGTATGGCGAATTCACGTTGCCTGGAAAGGTGAAAACGTCGCGGGCGTAGCTTTGTGCGATGTCGGCTGTTATCAGACTGCCGCCGCGTGCCGCACTCTCCACTACGATAGTAGCGTCGGAAATGCCTGCTACGATGCGGTTGCGTCTCACGAAGTTCATCTTGTCGGGGTTTGTGTTCGTAAGAAATTCCGTCAGAAGTCCGCCGTGCGAGAGCATCTCTTTTGCTGTGTCACGATGGGCGGAAGGATAAAGCATGTCCAAGCCGTGAGCCAATACGCCTACGGTGTCGAACCCGTTCTTCAGAGCGTTACGGTGTGCGCAGATATCCACTCCATACGCCAAACCGCTCACGATGAGCACATCTGGGCAAAGCTCTTTAAGCGACCGGCAGAAGTTGTTGATGATATCTTGTCCGTAGGCTGTGCAATGGCGTGTGCCAACAACCGACACGATGCGACGCTGGTTGAGGTCGGCATTGCCACGATAGAAAAGTACGATTGGGGCATCGTCGCAGTTGTGCATTCGTTCTGGATAATCGTTGCATGCCATCGTCAATGGACGGATGGCATGCGCGTTATCAAATTCTAATTCAGCTTCTGCACGATGCAGGGCTTCGGAAACATCGCTCAGCGCATTAATAAGGCGTGGAGAAGCGTCGCTGATAACATCCTTGATGTTATTGCGGTTCTCCATAATAGCTGTTGCCGAACCGAGCTTGCGGTATAGCTGCAGGCAGGTGGCTGTATTGAAATAGCTAATGCGTGTTAATGCTATAGCGTAAAGTGTTTCCTGTGAAAAAGACATGTGTTTTCTGTATATCCTTATATTGTTATGCGTGCAATAATATGTTTTATGATATTATTGCACGCACTATTCAATATGCATGTATTACTGCCATGCGTGCATCTCGCCGAGGAAGAAGAGCAATAAGTAGCCAAGTACCAAACCGATGATACCCATTGTCAGACCAATCTTCATCATCTCGTTCTGCTTTACCAAACCAGTTGAGTGGGCGATAGCATTTGGAGGTGTAGAGATAGGCAGAGTCATCGCTACAGATGCTGCCACCGCGATACCGATAAGTACGGTCGGTGTGCCGCCGATGCTCTCAAGCGAGTTGCCCATACCCTTACATACAACGGCAAGGATTGGTACGAGGAGTGCTGCCGTTGCGGTGTTTGAGATAAAGTTTGAGAGAAGGTAGCAGATAATACCTGAAGCAAGCAGGATAACTACCGACGACCATGAGCTGAACGGAATGCTCTTGATTACGTTCTCTGCGAGACCCGACTCGTTGAGTGCAAGTCCGAGTGCGAAACCACCGGCTACCATCCAGATAACGCTCCAGTTGATTTCCTCCAAGTCGCGTGCCTTGATTACGCCAGTGAATGCGAACACAACGATTGGCACCATTGCTACCGTGTTTGCACCAACACCGGTCCAGCGGTCGCAGATCCACAGCAATACAGTAACGATGAAAGTTCCGGCAACTACCATTGTGCGCCAGTTGTGCTGCACTTCGCCTTCAATCTCAAGCTCGATGGTCTTTTTCTTGAACGGGAAGAATTTCTTGAGCAAGAACCAACCAATAAGGAGCAAAACGATTGTAAGCGGAAGCATGTACATCATCCATTCGCCGAAACCGATACCGAGGTTCAAGCCAGTAGGTGAGTTTAGGTATTTCAGCGCGATTGCGTTAGGAGGTGTGCCGATAGGTGTTCCCATACCGCCGATGTTGGCAGCAACGGGGATAGACAGTGTGAGGGCTACGCGGCCTTTGCCTTCAGGCGGAAGAGCCTTGAACACCGGTGCAAGGAATGTGAGCATCATCGCAGCTGTAGCGGTGTTGCTGACGAACATAGAGAATACGCCGGTGATGAGAATAAAGCCGAGGAGCACATTCTCGCTCTTATTGCCGAAAGGCTTAAGAAGAGTGCGTGCCAGAAGCACGTCAAGTCCAGACTTTGTTGCTGCGATAGCGAGGATGAAACCGCCGAGGAAGAGAATGATGATTGGGTCGGCGAATGTAGCCATAAGAGCGCTATGGTCGAGCAGTTCTTCCTTTTCAATGCCTGAACGGAAGAAGTGGAACGCATTGTCGGATGTTGTGAACAGCAACAAGCCGATAAGCGATACGGATGTTGCCCAAGGCGAAATGGCTTCTGTTACCCACAGGATTGTTGCCAGTGCGAACACGGCGATAATGCGTTGCTGGATAACGGTGAGTCCTTCAATTCCGAAACTGCTTGTAGGTAGGTTCCAGAGCACAATTGTGACAAGAACCGCTAAAGCAAAGAGTAGGGCGTTTTTCTTGCTAAAGTCTCCTTTGAGGAGGTTTCTTTTTTCTGTTGCCATAAAGTTTTAATAGGTTAGAATTATTTGTTTTTATAGTTATTAGTTATTCCGCAAAGTTAAGCAAAATAAATTCTCCGTCAAAACTTTTCTGAATAATTTATTTTAAAAGCTGTTAAGCCTCGGTTTATAGCATTCTTGTAATAGTCTATACAAACAAAAAGCCGCTCCATACAATGGTGGAACGGCTCTTTGTCTTTATTTGCTATTGAATTAAACGTCATTCAATCTTATGGTATTGAATTATGTTTCTTCAAATTAGTCGTTATTGAATTTCTCGCGCGCCTTTCTTAGTATCTCTGACACGCTTGCAGCTTTCTTAGTAGATCGCTGCCACTGTTGCTTGCGCTCCTCGTAGTCGCGTCGTTGGCGTTCAAGAAAGTTGTCTGCCATAAATCTGCTTATTTGAATTTGCTGTATATGACAGTGATGTTGATGGCACCATTCTGATTCTCGCTTCCGCCAACCAGTTTTGTGCTTGAGATAGACATATCGTGTGTGAGGTTTGTCATTTCGCCTGACGTGTTGTAAGTCGGAGTGACCGGAATGATAACCACCTTATCCCAATCCTTGTTCTGCTTGTTCTCGTTCATGTAGCGTACCAGACTTCCGATGTTGTTGAACGTGTACTGGTTCGTCGTGCTGCTGTATGTAGCAAGGAACGATGTCTTGTAGTTGGCTACCTGCTTGTTCTCGAAGAACGAGTACATCTCAGCCTTCGGGATCATCAGCAGAGTGGTGGGAATATTGAGCGCATAATCGCTGTTTACAGTTGAATTGATGCGCGACAGACTGACCTTTGCAGTATTGATTGTGTCGTTCTCGTGACCTCTCATAATCTGTTCAACCGGAATTGTCATCTCAGTGAAGATTCCTGCAGGCGACTTTATGTAAGTGCAAGAATTATCTTCGGCGAGTCGCTTGATGGCGGCCTTGTCGTTGATGATATTCGTTGTCTGCAACACTTCTTCTGTACCAGGGAACGCAGCTGTAGAGACGAGGATGGTGTCTTTCTTTGTGCCATCCTTGGTCGTCGTGGTCGTCTTATGCTTGAAGTATACGTTCAACTGGCTGAGATATACATGTGCCATAGCTCCCAGTCCGCTTCGGGTCTTGAAGTAGAAGCCCGGTGTAACCTTATTAATAAAAGTATAGGCGTTCTTGAAGTCCTCCTTCTTGTCGTAGAAGTGGCGCATGATATCTGTACCGAACGAAGCGTCGAGCGGTATGCGTATCGACTTGATGTAGTCGGAACTGTTGCGAGTAGCAGCGTCAACATTAAGGTCTACGAGAGTGTACACCTTGTTTACACCGTTGCTCTTGTTCACGAAACCTTCTTTCTCGGGATCGAAGTTAGAGTAGTACGTCTTTTCCGGTATAGGCTTCGACAGCTCGTAAGCCGTGAGCTTCATTGGTGCCAACGAGTCGCCGTAATACTCCTTGTAGTAGAGTCGGATGTCGCAAGAGTCTGCAACGATTTTGCCGTTTACGAGGCTCTTGATGCTGTCCTTTTCAGGAAACTCGAATCCTTCGGGCAGATAGAACTGCGTCATGAAGTCGCTGCTAAGGTAAGCGCCCGTCTCCGGATCGCGCACCTTGCCGATGTAGCCGGTGTATGTTCTTGCCAAAACCGAGTCGGCGACGATTGAGCGTGTTTTTATCTCGAAGGTATCTGTGACTATATTCAGGCCGTCGCTGCCGTCAATGAGCGTACCACTGCCGATGTCGCCAGTGGTATCGTCGCATGACGTGAATATAAAAGTGGCAAGTGCTAAACCCGCCAAAAACTTTAGCTTCATATTCAAAATGTATTGATTTTGATTGTCAGCCCTACAGTTTCTCGTAGAATTCCTTGTAGGCCTCTGTGTAGTTTTCTCCAGGATATTTAAGGATAGGCAAGCCCTTGCTCTCAGCGTATGCCAGCAACTCCGGATTAGCGTTCTCCTCAGCCTCGATTACAGCGTCGCTATTGTCGATAGCCAGTTTGCAGAACTCCATGAAGTCGAAGTCGTCCTTGTATGCGCTGAGACTGTCAACGGTGATGTCCTTAAACTCAAGACAGTTCTTGAAGTTGTTGCCGATGTCCTTTGATAAGCCGTCCTTGAAAATTGACGTTACGATTTTTGTGTCGTTGAATGTCGGTTCGTCGTTGTATGCAGCCTTGATGAAGAGCGGCACGATGTACGACATCCAGCCTTGGCAGTGGATTACTTCAGACGACCATCTGAGCTTCTTCACTGTTTCCAATACGCCACGTGCGAAGAAAATAGCTCTTTCGCCGTTGTCGTCGTATTCTTCGCCATTTTCGTCCACAGCCATCTTGCGCTTCATGAAGTAGTCGTCGTTGTCGATGAAGTACACCTGAAGGCGTGTCTGCGGAATGGATGCTACCTTGATTATCAGTGGATGATCGGTATCGTCGATGACGAGATTCATTCCTGAAAGGCGTATTACCTCATGAAGTTGTCCTCTGCGCTCGTTGATATTGCCCCATTTGGGCATGAACGTGCGAATTTCGAAACCTTCTTCCTGCATTTTTGTCGGAAGGTCTCTACCCATGATTGAGAGTGCTGTTTCGGGAACATACGGAGCAATCTCCTGATTGATAAAAAGTACTTTCTTTGCCATGCTTTGATATTTAATATGTGCGAAAGTCGCGTTGTTTCGGGCCTCGTTGGCTCAAGCATACGTGCATGCACAAATGCAAAGTTACAAAAAAAATCTCAGAAAACGCTTGTTTTGTTCGTTTTACCCCGTTTGTGGGTTTGTTTTTTTAATGTAATTCTTTCTTATTAAGAAATTATTGCACAATAAGTTGTGTTTTTAGAAGAAAGATAGTGCGTATTAAGAATATGTCGGGTGGGGTACGGGTTTGGGAATAGTGTGCTGTATGATGATAAGTGGTATAAAAACAATAAATCCCGAGAACGTTCTCGTTCTCAGGATTTATATGTGTCTTAGTGACGGATTTTCTTTGATTAAGCCTCTGCCGGAGCTTCCTCTGTAGCTTCTGCGTTAGCAGCAGCCTCTGCCTCTGCCTTTGCAGCAGCCTCAGCAGCCTTCTTCTCAGCTACCTTCTTAGCGATAGCCTCGTTGAGCTTCTTCTCTGCCTCGAGCTCCTTAGCAGCAGCCTCTGCCTTAGCCTTAGCCTCGTTCTCGCGTACGGTGTCCAAGCCCTTCTGCTTGTCTGCCTTCCATGCGTCGAACTTCTTCTGTGCTGTAGCCTCGTCGAATGCGCCCTTCTTAACGCCACCGCGGAGGTGCTTCATAAGATAAACGCCCTCGCCCTTGAGGATGTTGTGAGCTGTTGCTGTCGGCTGTGCGCCTGTCTCTACCCAGTAGAGTGCACGGTCGAAATCCAAATCTACAGTAGCAGGATTGGTGTTAGGGTTGTAAGTACCAATCTTCTCAGTAAATCTACCATCACGTGGTGCTCTTGCGTCAGCGATTACGATACGATAAAAAGCGTAGCTCTTACGACCGCCGCGCTGAAGTCTGATCTTTGTTGCCATTGTTTAAAATTTAATTTTAATTTGTGGTTTGAATTATGCTACTATCTCGTAATAGCGGCTGCAAAGGTACTAAGTTTATTTCGAACGCCGAAATATTTTTCTATTTATTTTCTTTTAATAGAGCGAGTTTGGCTTGTTTTTATGTAAAAGCCGTCTTGTTTTTACAAGAAAAAAGGATACATAGCCCATCATACAAAACAAGGCTATATATCCTTTCTTCTTTACTTTGTTTCTATCTCTTCCTTCATGTCGATGAACTGTCGCTTGCTGTCGTAGAATTCGTACTGCAGGAAAGCGAGTTTCTGTGACGGAACGATGTGTACTCCCAGTCCGTATTTCATCTGCCACTTTCTCTTCAGCGAGACGAGTCCCTTGTTGATGTAGGCAGCCACGTATGGGTGTACGTGCAGATAGAATGTCTTTATTCCAATCTTGTTGACAAGCCTGTCAATCTTACTTTCAAGCTGGTCGGTGAAGATGATGCTCGACTTTATCTTTCCCTTGCCGAAGCAGGTGGGGCATACCTCTTCCACATTCACATCCATAGCCGGACGTACGCGTTGGCGTGTAATCTGCATGAGTCCGAACTTGCTCAGAGGTAGAATGTTGTGGCGGGCGCGGTCTTTCTGCATGTTCTTGCACATGCGTTCGTAGAGCAGCTGTCGGTCTTCGGCGAGGTTCATGTCGATGAAGTCGACAACGATGATGCCTCCCATGTCGCGCAGTCGCAACTGTCTTGCCAGCTCGTCTGCGGCTCCGAGGTTCACGTCCAGTGCGTTAGCCTCTTGTCCGTTGTCCGAGTGTGAACGGTTGCCGCTGTTCACGTCTACCACGTGCAGGGCCTCCGTGTGCTCGATGATAAGATAAGCGCCGTGCTTGTAGTTGACGGTTTTGCCGAAGCTGGATTTAATCTGCTTAGTTACGTTGAAATTGTCGAAGATGGGAACTGTTCCTGTATACAACTTAACGATGTTTGCTTTCTCTGGGGCGATGAGTGAAACATAGTTTTTAACTTCGTGGAAAACATTCTCGTCGTTGACGTATATGTTTTCATAGGTGGGATTGAACAAATCCCTTAATAATGCTACAGCTCTACCTGTCTCTTCGAAAATCAACTGTGGACGTTTCTGGGTTTTCTGCACCTTTATGAGTGCGTCTTCCCATCTCTTTGTCAGAACCTTTAATTCTGCATCCAGCTCTGCTACGCGTTTGCCCTCAGCTACAGTTCTCACAATGACGCCGCAATTCTTCGGCTTGATGCTGTTGATGAGTTGTTTCAGTCGCGCGCGCTCTTCTCCGCTTTTGATTTTTGTCGATACCGAAACTTTATCGCCGAAAGGCATGAGTACGAGGTAGCGTCCTGCGAAGCTTAGTTCGCCCGTAAGGCGCGGACCTTTTGTAGATATCGGTTCTTTCACAATCTGAACCAACACCTCCTGTCCCACGGTGAGTGTGCTCTGTACGCTTCCGTCCTTTCTGAGGTCGGGCAGCTTTGTAGCCTTGGCAAAAGGATAAAGTTTCTTTCTGTCGCTTTGTACCTGTTTGAGGTACTTTTCGTAAGAATTGAATTGGTTGCCTAAATCAAGATAGTGGAGAAAGGCATCACGTTCGTAGCCCACGTCAACGAAACTTGCGTTTAGTCCAGGCATGAGCTTTTTTACTTTTGCAACATAGATGTTTCCAACAGAGAATGATACAGACCTTGGCTCAGTCTGATATTCCACGAGTCGCTTGTCTTCGAGCAGCGCGATGGAAATTTCATTCTGTTGTACATCGATTACAACTTCGCTGGTCATTTCTCTTTTGTTTTTCTGAATTTAGGTACTTTCTTTAATTTTGATATAAAAGCATGGGGGCGCATCAAAATTATTGCTGATGCAATGGGTTTTTGACGCGCCCCCATATCGGAACTGACCCTTATGGGCAGGCTTTCTTACTTGCTCTTATGTCTGTTCTTGCGTAATCTCTTTTTACGCTTGTGAGTAGCCATCTTGTGTCCCTTTTTTTTCTTTCCGTTTGGCATAGCTTTAAATTTTTTGTTGTTTAATATTAATATTAATGATGTTTTCTTTCCTTGTTCAAATGAATGCGGGTTGGGGTTTACTTCTCCATAGTGGCGTTCTTCATCTCCTCAATGAAGCACTTAGCCGGCTTGAAGCTTGGCTGATCGTGTGCGCCGATTTTCATTGTTGTCTTCTTGAGTATGTTTCTCGCTGTCTTAGCGGCGCGATGCTTAACGATGAAACTTCCAAATCCACGCAGGTACACATTCTCTTTCTTTGTCAACAAACTGTTTTTGATATTCTCCATGAAGCTTTCTACGACTACTGATACGTCTTTCTTCTGTAATCCGGTGCTTTCTGCAATCTTGTTGATGATATCTGCTTTAGTCATTTGAATGTATTATATTATTATTTCTTTTGTTATTACCTTTTACTAAGGACGTGCAAAGATACGAGTTTTTCGTGTTATACGAAAATTTCTTGATAACTTTTTTGAGTTGTTGCGCAACATTTGCCCTCCGAACTCATTAATTTTCACGTTGTTAAGCATCGGTTAGGGCAGGAAAGGGCTTTCGCGTGCCGTAAGTTCTACTTCATTTCCGGCACAATGGCGAAGAATTCGGCGTCTTCTGCGGTGCGGTTTTCAGCGCAATGTGTGTGTCCGCACGGACAGTAGTGAACCTCTCCGGCGCGCACGGTCTCTTCTTTTCCGTCGCATACGAAGGTTATCTCACCTTTTATTATATACATCACCTCGCAGTTGCCTTCGTGTGTGTGCATACCTATAGAGCTTCCGGGTGTCAGTATGTTGCGCATTATCTTTACCTTGCCGTCGTCGGCTGCGCGCATGATGAGCTTGCCGTTGCCGCCCTTGAAGTTCTCCACTACTTTTTCTTCTGTTTTCTCAAAATCGATAACCATATTATGCCTCCTTGTTTTAAATACGAATCTTTTAGGCGTGATGTTTCGCCTGTTTTTTCTTTAATAGCACGTTCAGCGAGCATATTATCGTAGCCACAACGAGCAGCGCCAGCGCCACCTGTTCTGCCGACTTCACCGCCGTCGTAAGCTGCCATCCTGCGGCGATGCCGAGGAAGAGTCCGCCGTCGCTCGAGAGGAAGTAGGTGCTCTCGGCTGTCGAACGCTGGCAGTGGTCGCAGCTGTTGAGCAGCTTGTAGAGCTGTTCTGACGAGCTGAGCGCTATGCCGAATCCGAAGAGCATCGGCTTCAAGGTAGCGTCGAACACGTCGTCGTGTGCGAACATTGCGAGAATAGCTATTATCGCCAGTGCGTTTCCTACGGCTGAGGCGAAGCGTGCGTTCTTTACGGCTGGTATGTGCAGGGCGAGTGCCGCCACTACGAAGCCCGCCATCACCGACGAGCAGAACTCCACCGTCATGCGTGTTGTCATCATTATGCCGAGCGCCGCTGTGATGAGCGCTATTACGAGTGCTATCGTTGCGCCGCGCGGCAGGAAGAAACGGTCTATCGAAACCAGATGCACACCCTCCTCAGGGGCGCGGAACGGGAACTTCACGCACATCACGAGCACGGCTGAAGCGAGCGATATGGCTGCTCCGACTATGTAGAACAGCGACCCGTGCATCTCGTCGCGCAACAGCAGCGCCAATATCGGGCCTACTATCACCGTCAGTCTTGATATCCATATTGCCGTATAGTTGGCGTCGGTGCGGTGGCACGATTCTGTCTTGTCTATGAGTAGCGTGCACGAGAGTACGCGCTTGGCTGTGCCGAACACGGCGCCGCTCGCGAAGCATACTGCCAGGAGCGTGTATTCTTCTATCTCGCGCACAATCGGCTGCTCCCTGAACTCGAACGCTGAGAGTCCGAGGATGGTTGCGCCGAGGCATATCGCCGAAATGAAGAATACCTTGTTGCGGCGGTAGTTTTGTATTAGCCAACTGCCGAAAAAGCCTGATATACAAACGCCTATGATGAATACGACAATTGTAAGACATGCCAGGTAGCTGCTTGCGTGGTCCTCTGTAGTGAGGCGGAACGGCAGCAGCGGTATGGTCATGTAGCACGATATGCACAACAGCAGTTCGGCTATTGTGAGGAGTGTGAACTCGCGGTTCCACAATCGGTTGTAAGTGGGTGTGTATTGAGTGTCCATGTCTTAGTATGACTCGTTCTCGTTAGGGAAGTCCGACGACTTTACGTCTGCAACGTATCTGCCTACGGCGTCGGTTATGATAGAGTGGAGGTCGGCGTACTGGCGCAGGAACTTCGGCTTGAAGCCCTTGTTCATGCCGAGCATGTCGGCATATACGAGCACCTGTCCGTCGCATTTGTTGCCAGCTCCGATGCCGATGGTGGGGCAGTTTACGGCTGCCGTAACCTTCTCGGCGAGGTCTGCCGGTATCTTCTCGAGCACGATGCTGCAGCATCCTGCCTCTTCGAGCGCCTTTGCGTCGGCTATGAGCTTCTCTGCTTCAGCCTCTTCCTTGGCGCGCAAGCCGTATCCGCCGAACTGGTGAACGCTCTGCGGAGTGAGTCCGAGGTGTCCGCATACGGGTATGCCCGCAGCCACAATCTTCTTGATCATCGGAGCTATCTCTGCTCCGCCTTCGAGCTTCACGCCGTCGACGCCAGCCTCCTTCATGATGCGTACGGCGTTGCGTATGCCGTCCTCTTCTGATATTTGGTAGCTGCCGAAGGGCATGTCGCACACCACGAAGGCGTGCTCTGTAGCGCGAGCCACGGCGCGCGCGTGGAAAATCATCTCGTCAACGGTGATGGGGAGTGTCGTGGCGTTGCCGTGCATCACGTTCGATGCAGAGTCGCCAACGAGTATTGTGTCGATGCCAGCTTGGTCGAGAATCGATGCTGTGGTGTAGTCGTAGGCTGTGAGCCATGAGATCTTCTCACCACATTTCTTCATTTCAAAAAACAGGGGTGCAGTTACTTTTTTCTTACTTGAACTTAAATATTCTGCCATTTCTAAATGTTGTTGTATTTCAAATATCGGGCAAAATTACAACAATTTACGTAAATGGCAAAGCGAACACCGCTTTATCTGCACTTTTTGTACCATTCGACGAGGTTTGCGCGCGGCACTCCTTGCCCTACCATGGCGTCGAGGTCTTCGCGCGCCTCCTTCTTGCGGCCCGTGAGCAGGCGCACGTTGGCACGGTTCAGACGGTAGTCGGTGTTTTTAGGGTCGAGCTCTATGGCGCGTGTAAAGTCGTACTCCGCCGGCGTGTACATCTTGCGCTCTATCTCTATTCCGCCTCGCGCGGCGTATGCCACGGCGTTGTTCGGGTGCTGTGCCACCAGTGTGTTTATCTGGTTGAACGCCTCGGTGGGTCGGTTGTCCTTCTGGTTGAGCAGCGCCAGACCCAGCATCGCCTCGAAGTGACCAGGCACTATGCGCAGCAGGTTCTCGTAGTCGAGACGTGCAAACTTGTATCTGCCCTGTCGCTCGTTGACGTATGCGCGGTAGAACAGCGCGGCGATGTTCTTCTCGTCGCAGCGCAGCACGAAGTCGTACTCCTCCTGGGCGTAGCGCCATTGCTCCAGCTCGATGTTCCAAGCCGCCTTCTTCATGCGCAGCTCGAGCGAGTCGGGGTGGAACGCCAGCACCTGCACCGCTGCCGAGAGGCTGTCGCGCAGGTCTGAACGGGTTTGTGCTGTGGCGCCGTTGGCGGTTGCGATGCCGAGTATAAGTGCTAAAATCAGTTTTCTCATATATATATAATAATGTGTGTGCTTCGGGTCTCCTGTTGCAGCCCTTTCGGAGCGTCTGCGCCAAGGCTTCGGGGAACTCGCTGCGAAATTATACAGAATAATTCATGCGTGCAAGTTTTTTATACATTGTTGTTTTGTTGTGTAAAATAATTAAGTTTATTTGTCGTTTCTTCGGTTTCTCTCGTCGTGCTCCGTCCGCCGCCCGATCGGTTTCCGTCCGCCGTCCGATCGGATTCCGTTCGCCGTCCGATCGGATTGCGTTCGCTGCACGACGACTTTTCTTAAGGCTTCAGGGGGAAACCACTAACCACTTATAGGGTAAATCCTACGCTCTAATATGAAAATTCCCTTGCTTTTATGTTTTCTTTGGCGTAACTTTGCAACATCAAAAAACAACAGTTAATAACTTAATAGCTTACGATTATGAAAAGATTAGTATTGACACTCGCCGTAGCTCTCGTAACGGCACTCTCTGCAAGCGCACAGCGACTCGCCAATATTCAGGTAGAGGCTCGTTTCATAACCGACAAGATGGTTCTCGAACTCGGACTCACGAATGTGCAGCGCAACAACATCATGCGTCTCAACCTCGACTATCTCGACGCTATCAACAGCTATCGCGACTTAAACGGCAGGGCATGGAAGCACCGCAACAAGGAGTTGCGCCGCATGATGAGCGACAGCCAGTGGAGACGCTACCGCGAGGCTTACTACTTCTACCAGCCTATAAGCTGGCGCGGCAACGCCTACGTACACAACATCTACACCAGGTATCCTGAAAGAGTGGTTGTCGTACACGAGTCGTGCAAGCCCTGCAAGCACCACAAGCATCACAAGCACGACAAACATTACAAGCACCATAAGCACGACAAGCACGACAAACATTACAAGCACTATAAGCACGACAAGCACCATAAGCACGACAAGTATCGTAAATACGATGATGACGACCGGTATAAGAAGCACCCGTTCGGAAGTCGTCGTTAGTGAAAAATGGTTAAAAAACATACGCAATAACTCTTGATTTATTCATAACACTTAACTTTGTATTCTTAAGTACGCAGAGCGACGAAAGTCCTCTGCGTTTTTAACGTATTTATGAACCAAGTAATAATGATGTATTATGACTTTTTTCAAGAGCCAGTATCTATTGACTGCAACACTTGTAGCTCCGCTCTTCTCTTTCGCCACTGAAGCAAGTGCCCAGACAGCAAAGCGTTTTGTGGTGAAGGGCGTGGTAGTCGACGCTACGACGAAAGAAGGCGAGCAGTACGCCACCATGAAAATCACATCGCAAACCGATTCTACATCCACCGCCGCACTTGCTGTATCGGAGGCTGATGGCTCTTTCAACATGACTCTGAAGAAGGCGGGCAGCTATCGCCTCTACGTGAACGCAATGGGCAAGCAGCCCATCGTGCGCAACTTCGTCGTGTCTGACAGCAAGCCCGTAGCCGCGCTCGACACATTATATATAAAGGAGGCTTCGCACGTGCTGGGTGCCGTGGAGATCGTGGCGCAGAAACCGCTCGTGAAAGCCGACATCGACAAGATTACGTACGACATAGAGGAAGACCCCGACTCGAAGACCAACAACATACTGGAGATGCTGCGCAAGGTGCCGATGGTGACGGTAGACGGCGACGGCAATATAAAGGTGAACGGCAGCTCGGGCTTCAAGGTGTACGTCAACGGACGACCTAATAGTATGATGTCGAACAACCCGAAGGAGGTGCTGAAGAGTATGCCGGCATCGTCGATAAAGAAGGTAGAGGTGATTACAAACCCCGGACCGAAGTATGACGCGGAGGGCGTGGGCGGCATCCTAAACATCGTGACTGTAGGCAAGGGCATTGAGGGCTACACCGTGACTACTAACGGCGGAGTGTCGAATGCCGATGTTGATGCGGGCATGTATGCTACGGTGAAGCAGGGTAAGCTCACCGTCAGCGGAACCTACTCGTACAACTACTACGACGGACGCAACTCGCATGGCGACTACAGCAGTCTGTTCACGGGCGACCCGTCTACGCCCTCTGCGTCCAACCGATACGCTACAAGCGACAGCCGTTCGTATAACCACTCGCACTCGGGCAACTTCGAAGCGAGCTACGATGTGGACACGTTGCGACTCGTGACAGCCTCGTTCGGCATCTGGACTAATCGGTCACATTCGCACAGCCTGGCAAGAAGAAACGCTACGTCGCCGCTGTCGGGCGCAACGCTCTATTCGTATAGCGACGGCGGACGCGGTGTCTCGGATAATACGTATCTCTACGGCAATGTCGACTATCAGCGCCTCTTCAAGCGGAAGGGGCGTATGCTTACGTTCTCCTACAAGATAAGCGGAGGCACCAATGGCGGCGACAACTATTCGTCTTACGATGTGGCAGAAGCTACCGACGAGTGGCTGCCGTTCGTGAAGCGCTTGTCTGACGAGCATACCGAAAGCAACGGACGAAGCATGGAGCACACGTTGCAGGTAGACTATACTACGCCTATCGGCAAGGCACACAACGTGGAGGTAGGCGCAAAATACATATTGCGCGACAATCGTTCGGACGACGACCGCTATGTGCGTCAGAACGGAACCGACGGCGAATACACGTTCGACGAACAGTATTCGTCGCACTATCGTCACGAGAACGACATCCTCGCCGCTTACTTGGGCTATGGCTTGAAGACTGGCAATCTGTCGGGACGACTTGGCGCACGCTACGAGCACACGTTCCAGAAGATAAAGTATGAGTTAGGCGAGGGCGAGAACTTCTCTACGGGGTTCGACGATGTGGTGCCGTCGGCAAGTCTCGGCTACCGCATAAACGACGAGAACAATCTGCGATTCGGCTACAATATGCGTATATACCGACCGGGCATCTGGTCGCTCAATCCGTATCTCAACCAGACTAACCCCGAAGCGCTACAGCAGGGTAACCCTAATCTGGTGAGCGAGAAGAACCACAACGTGCAATTGACCTACAGCTACTTTGCGGCTAAGTTCTCCGTTAGTTGCACCATGCGCTACAGCTTTACGAACAACAATATTTCAAGCGTTACGTCGCTCGTGGAGGACAACACTATCGAGAGCGTGAAGAACCCGACGGGCAAGCTCGTCAGCTATACTACGTACCGCAACATCGGACGTACACAGACTGCGTCGCTGTCGAGCTATGTCAATTGGAACATCTTCAAGAACACACGCCTGACTATGAATCTTTGGGGCGACTATTCCGACTACAACGACCGTCAGCAGCTGCACAACTATGGCTATTATGGTTCGGCGTATGTGGGCGTGCAACAGACGCTGCCTAAGAGTTGGAGAGTGAATGTGGGTTTCTATGGCTGTACAAGTAATCCTGGTCTTCAATCGAAGACAGAGGGCATGTACAACTATAACTTGAATGTGCAGAAGTCGTTCCTCAAGGATAGGCTCAACTTCAACTTGTATGCAAGTAATTTCCTTGATGCAAAGCGCCATTATAAATCGACGGTAACAGGCGCGAACTTCATAACGCATAGCGACTCGGCGTATAATCCGTGGCGCGTCGGCATAAACGTGAGCTGGCGCATCGGCGAATTGTCGTCGGGCGTCAAGAAGGTGGCGCGATCTATCTCTAACGACGACGTTAAGAGCGCAGAAGGTGGTGGAAAGTAAGCACTATTCCACCAACTCGCGTCTCTTTGCCTCCTTGAGACGTTGTTCCACTTCGTCGGGCGACACCGTGCCGGTTATCAGACTCTTCACCCACACGCTGAGGGCGAAGCAGACAATGGTGATAACCGCACTCACCACCCATTTGAGCAGCTCGTTCTGTAGCGGCACGTTGTTTATCGACACTATGCCTGCCACCACGGGTATGCCAAACAGAATGAGGTCGGCGCCGGAGTGTATCTTGAAATTCTCTTTCGCATGGCGATACTCGTCGTTTTTGTCGAGTATCGTCATGCGATTTTCTTTCCAGTAGGTCTCAAATTCCTTGTCAGTCATGCTATTGTACTTTTGTCATGTGATAGCCAAGGCTGCGCAATTCTACGGCAATGCCCATCAGATACATCTGGTGTAGCGCCGCTACAAACGTGCGGAACGCCTCCTTAGAGCCAGCCTCAAGGCGCATGCGGCAGAGCTTGTTGTAGGTGCGTGCAGCGCATTCGCCCACCACGTTGTTCACCACTTCGTGCTCTTTTGCGTCGAGGCAAAGCACCTTCTCGCAGATATAATCGTCCATGTGGTCGAAGTCGATGCGGTCGCGTAGGTAGGCGTAGAGGTCGGTCACCTTAGAGTAGGTAGTCCATTCTACATCCCAATACTTTGCGAGCGCCATGCCCACGTACATTATCCAGCCGAACGCCACACGCGGATATTCGCCGTTGAACTCGCGTATGGCGTCGGGCATGTAGCTCTGAGCTATCGGCTGCCACAACTCTTCGAGGTCGGGAGCTTCGGGCAGACGCTCGTCAATCATGTCTACAGAGAGCAGAAACTGATGGAGGTCGTCGCGGAAAAGCAGCTCCTTGTCTTCGTTGTTTGTCATGCTCATGTCGGTTTAAATCTTGTCGAGAGCCTGCTTGATGTCGTCGAGAATGTCTTCTGCGTCCTCAATGCCTACAGAGAGACGGATAAGGTCGGGAGCGATACCAGCCTCGCGCAACTGCTCGTCGGAGAGCTGACGGTGGGTGTGGCTTGCAGGGTGGAGCACGCAGGTGCGGGCGTCAGCCACGTGGGTCACGATGTTAATCATGTCGAGCGAGTCCATGAAGCGGATTGCTGTCTCGCGGTCGCCCTTCAGTCCGAACGCTATTACGCCACAAGAGCCGTTTGGAAGATACTTTTGTGCGAGTTCGTAATACTCGTCTCCCGGCAGACCGCAGTAGTGTACCCATGCCACGCGCTCGTCAGCCTTTAGGAACTCGGCAACGCGCTGTGCGTTCTCGCAATGCTGCTTCATGCGCAGGTGGAGCGACTGCAAGCCGAGGTTGAGGATGAACGAGTTCATCGGAGCAGGGATAGAACCGAGGTCGCGCATGAGCTGAGCCACGAGCTTTGTGATGTAGCCCATCTTGCCGAACGCCTTGACGTAGGTGAGTCCGTGGTAGCTCTCATCGGGTGTGCAGAGACCGGGGAACTTCTCGGCATGAGCCATCCAGTCGAAGTTGCCGCTGTCTACAACCACGCCACCAACCTGGCTCGCTGTGCCGTCCATGTACTTGGTAGTGCTGTGTGTGACGATGTCTGCGCCCCACTCAAACGGGCGGCAGTTGATAGGTGTAGCGAATGTGTTGTCGACAATGAGAGGCACACCGTTCTTGTGGGCGATGCGTGCAAACTTTTCGATGTCGAGCACAGCGCAACCAGGGTTGCTGATAGTCTCGCCGAACACTACCTTTGTGTTCGGGCGGAATGCCTTCTGTATCTCCTCCTCAGAAGCGTTCGGATTAACGTAAGTACACTCGATGCCGAGCTTCTTCAGCGTAACGCCGAAGAGATTGTATGTTCCGCCGTAAATCTCGTTGGAAGTTACGATATGGTCGCCAGCCTCGCAGATGTTGAATACAGCGTAGAAATTGGCTGCCTGACCAGAACTGGTGAGCACAGCGCCAACACCGCCCTCGAGCTGCGCAATCTTCTTTGCAACAGCGTCGTTGGTCGGGTTCTGCAGGCGTGTGTAGAAATAGCCTTCCTTCTTCAAGTCGAAGAGCATAGCCATCTCCTCTGAGTTGTCATACTTGAATGTCGTACTCTGTATGATAGGTACCTCGATAGGTTCGCCGTTCTTTGGTTCATAACCGCCCTGCACACAAAGTGAAGCGGTGCGAAGTTTCTTTTCCATGTTCTTGTTTGTTGATTATAATTAATGTATGATTTATATCTTTATATCCTTATATCTTTATGATTTGTATTTCTTTTTACTCTTTTACTCATTTACCTTTTTACTTTTATCAGACTTTCATAAGGTTGCTCATCACCATGTCGCTCACAAAAAGTCCTTTGCGTGTGAGTCGCAGGTGGTTGTCGGCGAGTTCAAGAAGTCCGCCGTCAATATCGTTCTTAGCTGAGCGCAGAGCATAGTTGCGATACTCTGGTTTCAGACGCATCAGATCTACACCTTCGCATGTACGCATGGCAGTTGTGATGATGTCGTCGTAATGAGTGTCGTCGTCAATACGTTCGCTTTCGGACGGCAGATTGCCGCTTCCTATTGCGCTGACGTATTCTTTAATATCGGCTACGTTCCAGCTGCGTGTCAGTAGGTTATACGAATGAGCGGCGGCTCCGAAGCCTAAGTAGGGCGTGTCGTTCCAGTAGCTGCTATTATGTATGGCGCGATAGCCCGGAAGGCAGAAGTTGCTTATCTCGTAATGCTCGTAACCGTTAGCCGAAAGCGTGTCCATAAGCATGGTATACATAGCCAGGCAAGTGTCGTCGTCGGTCTGTTGCACCTTGTCGTTCTGAAGCATAAGGTAGAGTGGGGTGCCTTCCTCGTACATAAGGCTGTAGGCAGAGATATGGTTGGGGCGAAGCTTCAAGGCTGCGTCCAAATCGTTCTGCCAGTCGTTCAATGTCTCGTTGGGGAAACCGAACATAAGGTCGATGCTGATGTTGTCTATGCCGGTACGGCGTATTGTTTCGACGGCTTTGGCGGCTTGTGCAGCATTGTGGCGACGGCGTATAAAGCGCAGACGTTCGTCGCTGAATGTCTGCACGCCAAGACTGATGCGGTTCACGCCGAGGTTGCGCACAGCGGAAATAAGTTCTGTGGTGACATCATCGGGATTCATCTCTATCGTTATCTCACGGGTTTTGCAAGGGAAAACCGCTTTTATCGTGTTGATGATTCGTGAGAGATCGTCGATGGAGAGTGTGGAGGGCGTGCCGCCGCCAATGTAAACAGTATCAATTGTACATTCATGGTCGGGATAGAGCGTTTTAAGCTCACCGCTACGCATGTGCATCTCCTTCAAAAGTGCGTCCACGTAGCGTGTGCGCCAGTCTTTTGCTGTCGTACTATAAAAGCCGCAATAGATACAGCGGCTTTCGCAAAATGGTATATGAATGTATAATCCTGCTTTCATTCGCTATATAATAAGGTGTATGCTGTCTGACACCTCGTTTAGTGCGTGCAAAATTACTAATAAGTTTAAAATTTTGATTAGTTTTTGTGCATTTCTTTTGGAAATACCGCATAAATGTTTAATTTAGTAAGCGGATAGACACCCGCCCCAAAGTCAATCCGCCTGAATTTATTATTAACCATTTAAAACCTGAAGAATATGAGGGTCTATCAAACAAATGAGATTAAGAACATTGCCCTTTTAGGCAGTGCGGGTAGCGGCAAGACCACCCTTGCCGAGTCTATGATTTATGGTAGTGGTATTATCAAGCGCCGTGGTACGGTGGAAGCAAAGAACACGGTGAGCGACTACTTCCCGGTAGAACATGAGTATGGTTACTCGGTGTTCCCCACAGTGTTCCATGTAGAGTGGAACAACAAAAAACTTAACATTATTGATTGTCCGGGTTCTGATGACTTCATCGGTGGCGCAATCACAGCCCTCAACGTAACCGATCAGGCTGTTATCCTTATTAACGGTCAGTATGGTCCTGAGGTTGGTACACAGAACAACTTCCGTTATACCGAAAAACTTCACAAGCCGGTTATCTTCCTTATCAACCAGTTGGATTCTGATAAGTGCGATTTCGATAATGTCATAGCTAACATGAACGCTATCTACGGCTCTAAGTGTGTTCAGATTCAGTATCCGGTTAGCACAGGCCCTGGCTTCAATGCTATCATCGACGTGCTTCTGATGAAGATGTACACATGGGGACCAGAAGGTGGTATGCCTACTATCGTTGATATCCCTGCAGAGGAGATGGATAAGGCAATGGAGCTTCATAAGTCTCTCGTAGAGGCTGCGGCTGAGAACGACGAAACTCTTATGGAGAAGTTCTTCGAAGAGGAGACTCTCTCTGAGGACGAGTTGCGCGAAGGCATCCGCAAGGGACTCGTTACACGTTCTATCTTCCCAGTGTTCTGCGTTTGTGCAGGCAAGGATATGGGCGTTCGCCGTTTGATGGAGTTCTTGGGCAATGTTGTGCCTTTCGTAAGCGAAATGCCAAAGCTTCACAATACACGTGGTGAGGAGATTGTCGCTGATTTAAACGGACCGGAATCTGTTTATTTCTTCAAGACAGGTTTGGAGCCGCATATCGGTGAGGTAAGCTACTTCAAGGTTATGAGCGGCAAGATCAAGTCGGGTGATGACTTGACAAACGCTGATCGTGGCTCAAAGGAGCGTATCGGTCAGATATTCGCTTGCGCTGGTGCTAACAGAATACCAGTGGACGAACTCGTTGCCGGCGATATCGGTTGCACAGTTAAGTTGAAAGATGTAAAGACAGGAAACACCCTCAATGGTAAAGATTGCGAATGGCGCTTTGACTTTATCAAATACCCTAACCCTAAGTTCTCACGTGCAATCAAGGCTGTCAACACAGCAGAAACAGAAAAACTTATGTCGGCTTTGCTGCGCATGCATCAGGAAGATCCGACATGGCTCGTTGAGCAGAGCAAGGAGCTGCGCCAGACCATCGTACGCGGTCAGGGCGAGTTCCACCTCCGCACATTGAAGTGGCGTCTCGAGAATAATGAGAAGCTCGCTATCAAGTTTGAGCCGACACGCATACCTTATCGCGAGACTATCACAAAGATGGCGCGCGCTGAGTATCGTCACAAAAAGCAGTCGGGCGGTGCTGGCCAGTTCGGTGAGGTTCATCTCATCATTGAGCCGTACGCAGAAGGTATGCCCGATCCTACTTCATATAAGATTAACGGACAGGAGTTTAAGATCAATATCAAGGGTCGCGAAGAGATTAACTTGGAATGGGGCGGCAAACTCGTATTCATCAACTCTGTTGTCGGTGGTGCTATTGATGCACGCTTCATGCCTGCTATCCTTAAGGGTATCATGGACCGCATGGAGCACGGACCGTTGACCGGTAGCTATGCACGTGATGTGCGTGTTATCGTTTATGACGGCAAGATGCACCCGGTTGACTCTAACGAACTTTCGTTCATGCTGGCTGCACGCAATGCGTTCTCTGCAGCGTTCAAGGAGGCAGGACCGAAGATTCTGGAGCCTATCTACGACCTCGAGGTTTACGTACCGAGCGACTACATGGGTGATGTGATGTCTGATCTCCAGGGACGCCGCGCTCTCATCATGGGTATGGATAGCGAGGCTGGTTATCAGAAACTTCAGGCTAAGATACCATTGAAGGAACTCAGCAACTACTCTATCTCATTGAGCAGCTTGACAGGCGGCCGCGCTTCGTTCACAACCAAGTTCGCAAGCTACGAGCTTGTACCGAACGATCTGCAGCAGAAACTTATCGAAGAACACGCAGCAGAGGCTGAGGAAGAAGAATAATCGATTATTGTTTTTTATATCAAAGACCGTTCTTGTGCGCTTCTCGCACAAGAACGGTCTTTTGCGTTGTATTAATACATTTTAAAAAAGTATCGATTATTTGCCTTTTTCTCTATTTTACTGTAACTTTGCATGTATGAAAAGATTTTTTTACATACATATATATATAATATTGGCAGGACTGTTTTTCTATACTCCTGCATTCTCTCAAAACAACCTTGTACAATGCGAAGATACTTGCACTCATGTGCATGGCATTGACTTGAGCCATTATCAAGGTGAAGTGTTTTGGGAGGCGGTAGGCAACAACTCAAAAATGGCATATGTGTACCTGAAGGCAACTGAGGGTGGCGACCGTATTGACCATATGTATGAGCAGAATATAGAACTGGCTCATAAGTATGGCTTAAAGGTTGGCTCATATCATTTCTTCAGACCGAAAACAGAACTCTCAAAGCAGCTGAAGAACTTCAAGACACAGTGTCGCCCAAGTCAGCAGGACTTGATTCCGATGATTGATATTGAGGTAAAGCAGGGCATGAGTACGGAAGCTTTTCGCGATTCGGTGGCTAAGTTTCTTGATATGATTGAAGAAACCTATCATCAGAAGCCTCTTATATATACCGGTACCAACTTCTATAACAAAAATCTTGTCGGACTGTTGGATGGTTATAAACTGATGATTGCCCAATATTCTGCCAACGAGCCGATATTGGCTGACGATAAAGACTATATATTGTGGCAGTATACCGGAAAGGGATACATTGATGGCGTAAGAGGATATGTAGACAAGAGCAGGTTTATGGGCAGACACGGTCTTCGTGAACTTAAATATCAAAGGCGTAGATAATCTCAAAGGTATTGTGGCTCTCGAATACGTTGACTGTCTAATGCTTGATATTGTACAATCAATAAGATAAAACATTAAAGGATAATTCATTTAAATTAAGAAAATGGCAATAATCAAATGCCCTGAATGTAATCAGGAAATTAGCGACAAAGCTCCGGTATGTCCCTCGTGTGGTGTGCCAATCGCAGGACATGTAGTAACTTGTCCGCAATGTGGATACACGTATTTTAATAATAATACAGAATGTCCGCATTGCCACCATAAATCTGCTGCGGAAAGCGTGGTTGGTGGTGTACAACCGGCGGAAAGTGAAAACGAACAAAAGACATCGCGTTCGAATAACAACAGAACCGTCATTGCGGTTGTTGTATTAATTGTTCTTGTTTTGGGAGGAGTGTTGTATGCTTTCTACAGAAATGCTCAAGGCGACAAGGAAGAAGCTGCTTACGAGTATGCTCTCTCAAGCAACGACCCGCAGGTGCTGCAAAACTATCTTGACACCTATACAGATGCACCTGAAGCACACCGCGACTCTATCTCAGCGCATCTTGAGTACTTCGCACAACTCGACAGAGATTGGACTAACGTTGTAGTGAGCGGTTCGAAAAGCGACTTTGAAAGATACATTGAGCAGCATCCGAATTCTCCGTTCTGTCAGATTGCACAGCACAAGATAGACTCTATTGACTGGTCGAAGGCTGATGCTACGAATACTATTGAGGCTGTTCAGCTTTATTTGGAGCAGCATCCTGATGGTGAGCACTTCGATGAGGCTAATGATAAATTGAAGACTCTTAATGCAAACACCGTAAGTCCTGAGGATAAAATCTTGATCGGTGCGGTGTTTGACGGGGTATTCAAGAGTATGAACAATCGTGATGAGGAAGGATTGATGAATTCGTTCAATCCGCTTATCGGCAAATTCCTCGGTAAGACAAATGCCACACGCAGCGATGTCGCTACTTTCTTGCATAAAATATACAAGAACGATGTGGCTTCAATGACATGGATGTCGCTTGAAGACTATAAAATAACAAAGAAGGAAGTGGGCGACCAGCAGTATGAATATACCGTTGCTTTCTCTGCATTGCAGAAGGTGGAGCATACAGATAACAGCTCAATCGAGACAAGATTCCGCTTCAATGCTAAGGTAAATCCTGATGGCAGAATAACAGAGTTGAACATGACAAAGATATTAGAGTAAAATAAATGAAAAAAATAGTTGGGTAACGACTATTGTTTCATTTTTTATAGCTAACTTTGTAATATTAAGTAGAAACTTAAATTATTAATAACGTTAACATACATTTATATTATGGGAGACAACAAAGAACTCATAAAGCAGTGTGAGGAGAGAGCACAGCAGTGGCTTACTCCGGCTTTTGACGAGGAAACACGTAAAGAGGTGCAGGCGATGCTTGATGCAGAGGATAAGTCTGCGCTTATCGATGCATTCTATCAGAATCTCGAGTTTGGTACTGGTGGTTTGCGTGGCATTATGGGCGCTGGTACAAACCGCATGAACAAGTACATCGTTGGTATGGCTACACAGGGCTTTGCTAACTATATATTGAAGGCTTTCCCAGGCGAAGAGAATCTTTCAGTTGTTGTAGGTCACGACTGCCGCAACAATTCGCGCCTCTTTGCTGAGACTGTTGCTGCAATCTTCTCTGCAAACGGCATCAAGGCTTATTTGTTTGAGGGACTCCGTCCTACACCGGAGATTTCTTTTGCTATCCGTGAACTCGGTGCAAAGGCTGGTGTGAACGTTACAGCTTCTCACAACCCGAAAGAATACAACGGCTATAAGGCATACTGGAGCGACGGCGCTCAGGTATTGGCTCCGCACGATAAGGGTATCATCGACGAGGTTAACAAGGTGACTATTGACGACGTAAAGTTCGAAGCTAACTGGGATAAGATTCAGATTATCGGTGGCGAGATGGACTACGACTATATGACAGCTGTTCATTCTGCTATGATTGACCAGGATGTTATCAACCGCCAGAAGGATCTCAATATCGTTTATTCTGCAATGCACGGCACAGGTCGCGTTATCGTTCCTCTCTGCTTGCGCTCTTGGGGTTTCCAGAACATCAATGTTGTTCCTGAGCAGATGGTTGTTGACGGCAACTTCCCGACAGTTGTTTCTCCGAACCCAGAGAACGCTGAGGCTATGACATTGGGTATGAAGCTTGGTACAAAGCTCAATGCCGACTTGGTTGTAGCTACAGACCCTGACGCTGACCGTCTTGCTATTGTTTGCCGTGATGATAAGGGTGAGTGGATGATTATCAACGGTAACCAGACTTGCATGATGTTCTGCTACTACATCATCGAGAACAAGAAGAAGCTTGGCAAGCTGAAGCCGACAGACTTCCTTGTTAAGACTATCGTAACAACAGAGGTTATCGCTGAAATCGCTAAGAAGAACAATGTAGAGCTTCGCGACTGCTACACTGGCTTCAAATGGATTGCACGTGAGATTGCTATCTCTGAGGGCAAGCAGGACTACATCGGTGGTGGCGAGGAGAGCTTCGGCTTCCTGCCTTACGACAAGGTTCGCGATAAGGACGCTCCAGCTTCAATCTGCCTTATCTGCGAGATCGCTGCTTGGGCTAAGGACCAGGGCAAGACTCTCTACGACCTCTTGATGCAGATTTATCAGGAGTATGGCTTCAGCAAGGAGTTCACAGTGAACGTAGTTCGCCCGGGCAAGACTGGCGCTGACGAAATCAAGCAGATGATGGCTGACTTCCGTGCTAATCCTCCTCAGGAGTTGGGTGGTAGCAAGGTGGTTCTCTGGAAGGACTATCAGGCTCTCACAACTACAAAGGCCGACGGCACTGTAGAGAAGCTCGATATGCCTACAACAAGCAACGTGCTCCAGTGGTTCTGCGACGACAATACTAAGGTTAGTGTTCGCCCATCGGGTACAGAACCTAAGATCAAGTTCTACATCGAGGTTAAGGATCCGTCATTCAAGTGTGCTGGTTGCTACGAGCGTTGCAGCAAGGCTGCCGACGAGAAGATAGAGGCTATCAAGAAGTCTCTTCATCTTGACTAATAGCAATGTTGCTTCTTCGGAAGCAGTTGCTTTGAATATACAATAATGATAAGTCCACTTAAAGATATGGCCTAACCGGACATTCCTTAAGTGGACTTTCTTTTTATCTTTTTCAACTCAAATCTTCATATTATATAATGATGAGAAAGACTCTGGTTTCTATTCTTTGTCTGGTGGCATGTGCGTTTCATAGCATGACGTATGCTACCGACTTTGCCTCAAAGGTGAATACGCTCATAGGTACCGATTACACCGGCAATACATATCCTGGAGCGCAGGTACCTTTTGGCATGGTGCAGCTCAGTCCTGACAACGGCTTGCCTGGATGGGATCGCATTGCAGGCTATTTTTATCCCGACAGCACTATTGCAGGCTTCAGCCACACCCACTTGTTGGGAACGGGTGCCGGCGATTTGTATGACATCTCGTTCCTGCCGGTGACGTTGCCGTATAATGAGGCGGAAGAGCCGTTGGGCATACACTCGCGTTTCACTCACAAAGACGAAACTGCACACGCAGGCTATTATCAGGTGCGCCTTACCGACTATGACATAAATGTAGAGCTTACAGCAACTCCGCGTTGCGGCGTACAGCGCTACACTTTCCCTAATGACGGCAAGGAGCGTATGGTTATACTCGATTTGAACAAGGCTATGAACTGGGATGCTACGGTTGACAGCAAGATAAACGTTGTCGATTCGTTCACAATCGAAGGCTATCGCTATTCGGACGGTTGGGCACGCAATCAGCGCGTTTGGTTCAGAACACGTTTTTCGCAGCCAATCAAGTCTTTAGAGATTGAAAACAAGAAACTTCAGAACAATCCGAATGGGGTAGGCTGCATCGCTCGCTTCAAGTTTGCTACAGAGGGTTTCGACAAGTTGGTTGTTACAACAGCCTTGTCGCCTACGAGTCTTGAAGGCGCGCAGAAGAATCTTCAGGCTGAAGCTACGACCGACGACTTTGACGCCGTAAGGCGACAGGCTGAAACGCTTTGGAACAAGGAGTTGGGCAAAATAGAGATAGAAGGAGCGTCAAAGTCGCAGGAGACAGTATTCTACACTTCGCTCTATCATGCTATGTCTGCACCTACGTTGCTCTGCGACGTAGACGGCACTTATCTCGGTGCCGACCGCAAGTTGCACAAGGCCGATGGTTGGAACAACTACGAGACATGCTCGTTGTGGGACACCTACCGCGCTGCACATCCGCTTTACGACATCCTCATGCCAGCAAGAGCCGGCGAGATGGTCAATTCGCTCATTGCGTTCAGCAAGGAGAACGGACGCCTGCCGATATGGAACATGTGGTCGTCGGAGACCGATATGATGATTGGTTACCATGCTGCGTCTGTCATTGCAGAGGCTATACTTAAGGGCGTGCCTAATATCAATAAGGAGGAGGCGCTTGCAGAGTGCGTCAAGACAGCCAACCTTGACGACTATAGAGGCATCGGACTCTACAAGAAGCTGGGCTATGTGCCTTACGATGTGAAGGAACCTACACTCGGCGACGACTGGTCGCTTTCGCGTACGCTTGAGTATGCCTACGACGACGCTTGCATCGCTGCGCTTGCCAAGTCGATGAACAAGACCGACGTCTATAAAGAGTTCAGCAAGCGCGCCCAGAACTATCGCAATGTGTATTGCAAGGGTTCTACGTTCATGCAACCGCGCCATTCCGACGGCAGTTTCCAGCCGGCTTACTCGCCTGACGAATATACAGCGCACATCTGCGAGAGCAACGGCTGGCACTACATGTGGTCGGTGCAGCACGATATAAAAGGACTCGAAAAGCTCGTAGGCAAGAAGCGCTTTGCCGAGAAACTCGACAGTTTCTTCACCTATACGCCTGCTGCAAATGCCGAGCTGCCGCTGTTCAGCACAGGTATGATTGGTCAGTATGCGCATGGTAACGAGCCGAGCCATCACGCTGCCTACATCTTCAACAAGATTGGTCAGCCGCACAAGACCCAGAAGTATGTGCGCCAGATACTTAACGAACTTTACAACGACACGCCAGCCGGTCTGTGCGGAAACGAAGACTGCGGACAAACTTCCGCCTGGTATGTGTTCAGCGCATTGGGCTTCTATCCGTTGAATCCCGTCAGCTGCAAATATGAGGTCGGTTCGCCGCTTTTCCGCAACGCAACGATACACTTGGAGAACGGCAATACGTTCAAGATTGTGACAGAAGGCTATTCGCCCGAGAAGTATCTTGTAAAGGAAGTGCTGCTCAACGGCAAGCCGCTTCGCGGAACCGATATTTCGCATAATGACATCATGCAAGGCGGAACATTGACATTTGTGATGCAATAAACCCTATAAATAGTGTAAAAAATCTGAATGAATCAGTTTTTTTACACTATTTTTATTGTCGTATTAAAAGATTTTGTATCTTTGCAGAAACAAATTATCACTTTTAAAACGAAAGTTTATGACAAAATATCTACTCGTTATATTACTTGCTATTTTCATGATGGGTGCTCCCAGTTTTGCAAAGGCAGATTGTATGCCCGAGATAGAACTCATTGACAACGTGCAAAAGCCCGTTATCTCAATCGAGGACAATGTCGTGCGCATTACAGAGGCTTGTGGCATGACCATGAGTGTCTACAATCTTGCCGGTGGCGCTCCTATTATGTCTGTAAAGATTGATAGTCAGGACAAACGATTTGATTTGAACTTGCCAAAAGGGATTTACATTATTAAGGTTGGCAAGATAGCACGTAAAATTGTTATTAAGTAACAAGTTTTGTCAACATCGAATTTGAATATCAGCAAGTTCTCTTTGTTCTTCTTTCTTATGGTCTTTGTTTTTTGCTCATGCCATAAGAAAGAAGATTTTGTGTGCGTATCCTTAAACGATTTCGATTCGTTGCGTACAGCCGGATACGACGTCTCAGCAGACAATGTGTTTTCTAATATACGCGCGTTGATGGGGTCGGACACGACCAACAGCATAGCCGATATTCATGCCCGCCGACATTATAGGGAGGATATGGATATGTTGTGGATTACGCGCGACGGCGTATCCTCAAACGCCGATACGCTGCTCACGTTCATACAGCGTGTCGATTCTTTCGGCTTTTCGCGCGAGAAGTTCTACTACTCGATGCTGAAGGAAGACCTGCAGCGCGTGCGTGTTCTCGATTTCGACTCTCTTGAATCGTCAAGAAATACAGCCGATAAAGTGTTCGCCCGTTTGGAGTATTACCTTACAAAGGCTTTCCTGCGCTATACCGAAGGACAGCGTTTCGGTTTCATGAATCCTTTCCAAGCTTTTAACCGCCTCGACAAGCGCAACGAAGACACCATTCATGTGTCCTACCGATCGCTGTACGGTTGGAATACCAGTCTGCCTGGCAGCAACTATCTTGCCACGGCTTGCAGCGTGATAAAGGGCGATGGCGAGAAGTTTACCGACTTTCTTGCCAAATCGAAACCTCACAACCCGTTGTACAACAAATACGTAGCCGAACTAAACAAGACTAACGACAAGGCTTATCGCCGACTGCTGCTCTGCAATATGGAGCGTTGCCGTTGGGAGAACGACGGCGATTATCCGCAGTTGCACAAGAAGTATGTGGTTGTTAATGTGCCGGCTTTGCATCTCTATGCCCACGACGGCGACGAACGCCTCGTGATGAAGGTGGCGGTAGGAACGTTTAAGACGAAGACGCCGCTGCTCCACAGCAAGATAAAGCGAATGGATTTCAACCCACAATGGATAATCCCGAAGAGCATCATCAAGATGAGCATTGTGCATCATGTAGGCGACCATGCCTATTTCGACCGTCACAACTACTTCGTGCGTGAGCGCAGCACCGGCAAGATTGTAGAACCCGAGAACGTGACGCGTGAGATGCTCCTCAGCGCTAACTATTCCGTTGTGCAGTGGGGCGGACGCGGCAATGCGCTCGGCAGGTTGATATTCCGATTCGATAACGATTACAGCATATACATGCACGACACCTCTTCGCCAGGAGTCTTCGCCCGCACGAACCGCATGGTCTCGCATGGCTGCATACGTGTAGAGAAACCATATGACCTGGCTGTCTTTATGCTCAAGGACAAAGATGAGGCGTTGATGGAGAAGATTAAATACTCTATGGCAGCCGATTTCAGCGAACGGCCGAGAGAATACGAAACGACAGACGAACGTCCAAAACGTTCGGAGATGGTGCGCAGCCTGAAGGTAGATCCGCTGGTGCCGGTATACATCACTTACTACACACTTTATCCCGACGCCGTCGGCAACCTTGTAAGGCATGAGGATATATACGGTTTCGACGGAATAATATACGAGAATATACAGAAGTATCTTTAATAAAGGGGTTCAAGGCAAATGGAAAGTGCTGAGAAGAACAAACTGTTTTCAGATATCGTCGTCCGATATAGCGAGAAACTATATTGGACGATACGCCGTATTGTACTCAACCACGACGACGCCAACGATGTGATGCAGAATGTCTTCGTTAAGGCATGGAACAACCTTGAACAGTTTCAGGAGCGCTCGAATATATATACCTGGTTCTATCGTATAGCCATCAACGAGTCGCTCGATTTTCTTCGTCGTAAGCGCGATTTCGTTGCTTACGATACCGACCTTAGCGATGGGGTAGGCTCGCGTCTCATTGCCGACGAATACTTTGATGGCGACGCCACGCAAGCCCTTCTTCAGGAAGCCATCGCCACGTTGCCCGACGTGCAGCGCATAGTCTTCAACCTTCGCTATTTCGAAGAGATGAAGTATTCCGACATGAGCCATCTTCTGAACACGTCAGAAGGCGCATTGAAGGCCAGCTACCACATCGCCGTTAAGAAGATTCACGATTATATAGTGGGTAAATAGTCGCAGGTTTGTACCGTTCGCGTTCGCCGTCCAATCGGTTTGCGTTCGCCGTCCAATCGGTTTGCGTTCGGAGTCCAATCGGTTTGCGTTCGCCATCCAATTGGTTTGCGTTCGCCATCCAATTGGTTTGCGTTCGGAGCACGATGATAAAGTGTAACAAAATCATTGTAGGTTACAGAAAAACCGATGATACAATCAAGTCGTGGCGTCTTGAATCTTTCACGAATGTACGAATAAAATAAAGCATTACGAACAAAAAGACACAAAAAAAAGAGGACATTACGTAATGTAATATCCTCTTTTGTGACTCCGGCAGGATTCAAACCTGCAACCTTCTGATCCGTAGTCAGATGCTCTATTCAGTTGAGCTACGGAGCCTTCTTTTATTAAGCATTAAGTGTTGTTCCTTAATTGCGAGTGCAAAGGTACGCATTTATTTTGAAACTCCAAAATATTTGCGTACCTTTTTTGCTATTTTCTTTAATTTTTTTTCTTCCCGAGCGATTTTATCCAGCTTAAGGGCTTTTTGAGGATAGTTGTGAGTGTTGTTGGCTGTTTTACTGCCGGTACATTCGGTGTGGATTTTGCATTTGCGCTTTGTGCATTATCCTTTCTATCCTGCTTGCGGTTCTGGTTTGAACGGCGTGAAGCGTTGTCTTTGCGCTGACGGCGCTGCTGATTGTTGCGTTTTGGCTGTTCGCCGTCACGAGCAGGGCGCTCATTATTGCGAGCAGGGCGCTCGTTGCGTTTCTTTGCGTTGTCGCCTTTGTTCTCGTTGCTGTCCTTAGCGTCCTTTTCTGTTTGCTGAACGTTGTTAGCTTCAGCGTTGGCAGGCTTGCGGTTAGGTTTGCGTCTGCGCTTCTTCTGCGGAGCTGTCTGCGTGTTGTCGGGATTTGTAGTAGCGGCTACGTTCTCCTGAGCGTTATCAGTCTGCTGAGCTTCTGTTGCAGGCTTCTCGCCGTTGTTTTGATCGTTGGCGCCGTTCTTCTTTCTGTTGTTGTCGCGGCGCTTGTTGTCGCCTTGTGAGCGGTTTGACTTAGAACCGTTTCTTGGGCGCTTCTCGTCGCGTCCCTTTCCGCCTCTGCCTCTTGATCGGGGCGCGTTGTAGTCGGGAGTCTCACCGAGACCTTCCGGCAGTTCGTTCTTGTCTACGACACGTCCGAGAAACTTTTCAATCTGTTTGAAGCTGCTGATTTCGTCTTCGCTTACGAATGTGATGGCAACGCCGTCGCGCTGTGCACGTGCTGTACGACCGATGCGGTGGACATAGTCCTCCGGGTCGTGCGGTACATCGAAGTTGATAACCATTGCGATGTCGTCGATGTCAATGCCGCGAGCCACGATATCAGTAGCCACGAGCACGTCGATTTGTCCGGTCTTGAACTTGTAAAGAATCTCATCGCGCTCAGCCTGCTCGAGGTCAGAGTGCATCTCGCCTGAGTTGATTTTCATCTGCTGCAGAGTGCGGTTAATAGCCTTCACCTTCTGCTTCTTGCCAGAGAAGATGATTACGCGATTGAGATCGCCTTTACGGAAGAGGTCCTTTACAATGCCTATCTTCTGTGTCTCGTAGCATACGTATGCGCTTTGCTTGATTTTCTCTGCAGGTTTGCTCACAGCAATCTTCACTTCCACGGGGTTCTTCAGCAGACTCTTTGCCAGTTCTTCGATCTTTTCGGGCATAGTAGCCGAGAACATGATGGTTTGACAAGTAGCAGGCAGTTTGCTTGCAATCATCTTGATGTCCTCAGAGAATCCCATGTCGAGCATGCGGTCTGCCTCGTCGAGAACGAAGAAACTCACCTTGCTCAGGTCGGCAGAGCCGAGAGAGATGTGGCTGATAAGGCGTCCCGGTGTGGCGATAACCACATCGGCACCCATCTGGAAGCTTTTCAGCTCTTGATCGTAGCGGTTGCCGTCGTTGCCGCCGTATACAGCTACGCTGCTCACGCCGTTGAGATAGTAGCCGAAGCCCTGCATAGCTTGATCAATCTGCTGTGCGAGTTCGCGTGTTGGACTCATGATTACGCAGTTGATGGCATCGTGCGGATAGCCACCATCGTCGAGTTTAGAGAGTATAGGGAGCAGATAAGCTGCTGTCTTTCCTGTTCCGGTCTGTGCTACGCCAAGAAGGTCGCGGCCTTCGAGTATTGGCGGTATACATTTCTCTTGAATAGGTGTGCACTGGTCAAAGCGCATGTCATATAATGCGTCGAGCACATTGTCGTTGAGTTGTGTTTCGTCGAAATACATATTGTGTTATTATTTATATTATTATTAATTGGGTGCTTTTCTATAGCAGAAGTATGCTACGATAGCAAAGATGATGTTCGGTATCCACGCCGCCAGTATCGGTGGCGTATTGGCGTTGATGGCGAAGGTAGACGATACGGTCTGCAGCATGATGTATCCGAAACTCAGGGCGAGACCCATACCGAGATACATACCCATGCCACCTTTACGTTTGCGCGAAGACAGCGAGAGACCGATTGTCGTGAGGATGAACGAAGCGAATGACGAGGCTATTCGCTTGTGGTATTCCACTTCGTACTGCACTACGTTGCCGTTGCCGCGGTTGCGCTGCTTGCCGATATACTCCTTCAATTCGGGGTTGGTGAATGTCTCCTGCTGACCTTTCGAATAGACGAGGTCTGTCGGCTCCATCTGTATTATGGTGTCTTGTTTGGTTCCGCTTGTGATATGCTCGCGCAGTCCGCGCAGTTCGCGAATCTTCCAGTTAGACAGAGTCCAGTGATACTTCGAGTCGGAGATAGTATCATACTGCGCATCCATTGCCGTTAGGTGGCTAACAAGTTTCTTGTTCTCGAACTTATCGAGTGAGAATCCGTAGCCACGTTTCTGGTTGTTGTCATAATGCTGTATGTACGCAATCGTACCTTTGTCCACCTGCAGCATAACATTTTCTGCCGATGTGTTCTTCTTCTTGTTCTTGTACATCGTCTCGAAGTTCTGTCTAACAACCGTGCCGTGCGGAATGATGTATGCACTAAGGAAGAAGGACAAAGTAGAGATGAGTACGCACGAAATCATGTAAGGGCGCATGAGGCGTCGGAATGATACGCCCGCGGCGAGCATGGATATGATTTCGGAGTTAGATGCCAACTTTGATGTGAAGAAAATCACCGCGATGAATACGAATAGCGGACTGAACAAGTTGGCGAAGTAAGGCACGAAGTTGGCGTAATAGTCAAAGACGATAGCCTTAAGCGGTGCGTGGTATTGTGCGAACTTTACGAGGTTCTCGTTCACGTCGAACACGATACTGATAGAGATGATCAGTATGATGGAGTAGATATATGTGCCGATGAACTTGCGGATGATATACCAGTCGAGAATACTGATATAATGGAATGGGTTTATCACGTTCAAGACACTAAGGAAGCGCAGCTTGTGGCATAACCATGCCCAAGCCGTGCGTATCCCTTTTGTCTTTCTGTGCAAGGTCTGCTGCAAATGCAGCAGCTTGTGTAAACGCCTGATGTTCTTTATTTTCATTTAAATTCTTCTTCCGAGATTGTCTATAACGCTTGCTTTCCATTGTACGAAGTCGCCTTGCTCTATGTGTTTGCGTGCGTCGGTGACCAGTCGCAGGTAGAATGCCAAGTTATGAATGCTCGCAATCTGCATAGCCAGCAGCTCCTGCGCCTTGAAGAGGTGGTGTAGATAAGCCTTAGTGTGAATGCGGTCGATATCGCATCCGTCAGGGTCGATAGGAGAGAAGTCCTGCTCCCATTTCTTGTTGCGTATATTTATTGTGCCTTCGTAAGTGAAGAGCATTGCATTGCGACCGTTGCGTGTAGGCATCACGCAGTCGAACATGTCTACGCCGCGCTCAATAGCCTCAAGTATGTTCTGCGGAGTGCCGACGCCCATAAGGTAGCGAGGCTTGTCCTTTGGCAGAATCTCGTTCACCACCTCAATCATCTCGTACATCACCTCTGTAGGTTCGCCCACAGCCAGTCCACCGATAGCGTTGCCGTCAGCTCCCTTGTCGGCTACGTGCTTTGCTGCTTCGCGGCGCAAGTCCTTGTACTTGCAGCCCTGCACGATAGGGAAGAGACTCTGGTTGTAACCATAGAGCGGCTCTGTTTCGTTGAAACGCTTGACGCAACGGTCGAGCCAGCGCTGAGTGAGTCCGAGACTCTTTTTTGCGTACTCGTAGTTGCTCTCGCCCGGAGGGCACTCGTCGAATGCCATCATGATGTCGGCACCGATGATACGCTCCGTATCCATCACGTTCTCCGGTGTGAAGATGTGCTTCGATCCGTCGATGTGCGAACGGAACTCGCAGCCTTCTTCGCGCAACTTGCGTATGCCGGTGAGCGAGAAAACCTGGAAGCCGCCAGAGTCGGTGAGTATCGGGTGGTCCCATGTGTTGAACTTATGCAGTCCGCCTGCCTTTTGTAGAGTGTCAAGACCCGGGCGAAGGTACAGATGGTAGGTGTTGCCCAGAATTATCTGTGCCTTTACTTGTTCGCGGAGTTCGTTGAAGTGTACTCCCTTTACGGAGCCTACCGTGCCGACAGGCATGAATATCGGGGTCTTTATCTGTCCGTGGTCGGTGGTGATTAAACCTGTGCGAGCGTCGCTGCATGGGTCGGTATGTTGCAGTTCAAAAGTCATTCTTTCTTTTCTTCTTCAATTTTAAAATCAATAGGGTTGTCTACAATTTCGTCGGTGAGAGCAAACTTCCACACATCTTGTACGTTCTCGACGTAGTGGAACTCCACACCCTTGCGGTACATCTCAGGAATCTCCTCGATGTCCTTGCGGTTCTCCTGACACATTACGATGTCGGTGATGCCGGCACGCTTTGCTGCAAGAATCTTCTCCTTGATGCCACCTACCGGCAATACCTTACCGCGGAGTGTAATCTCGCCGGTCATAGCTGTGTTCTTGCGCACCTTACGCTGAGTGAGTGCCGAGGCAATTGATGTTGCGATAGTTATGCCTGCTGACGGACCGTCCTTCGGTGTAGCACCTTCTGGTACATGGATGTGAATGTTCCAGTTGTCGAAGATGCGATAGTCTACGCCGAGTGTGTCGATATGTGCTTTTACATATTCGAGAGCGATGACAGCCGACTCCTTCATCACGTCGCCAAGATTGCCGGTAAGTGTCAACTTGCCCGTTTTGCCTTTGCTGAGCGATGTCTCGATGAACAGAATCTCGCCACCCACGCTTGTCCAAGCCAAGCCCGTAACGACACCTGCATAGCTGTTGCCCTGATAGATGTCGCGGTAGAACGGAGCCTTGCCGAGCAATCCTTCAATTTCGTTAGGCGTAATCTTCTCGTTCACCTCGCTGTCGAGCGCCTTTTTGTAAGCAATCTTGCGCAGAGCCTTGTTCACCTGCTTCTCCAACTGGCGCACGCCGCTTTCACGAGTGTATTGCTCTATGATTCTCTCGATAGCTGCCTTTGTGAATGTAGGCTTCTCCTCGTTCTTGTCGAGTCCGCAGTTTTCTATCTCGCGCGGTATAAGATGGCGTTTCGCAATCTCTATCTTCTCCTCTGTGATGTAGCCGCTCACTTCGATAAGCTCCATACGGTCGAGCAACGGACGCGGTATGGTGTTGAGGTCGTTGGCGGTTGCAATGAAGAGCACCTTTGAAAGGTCGTAGTCGACGTCGAGATAGTTGTCGTGGAAAGCGCTGTTCTGCTCTGGGTCGAGCACTTCGAGCAGCGCAGACGACGGGTCGCCGTTGATGGTGTTCTGTGTCACCTTGTCAATCTCGTCGAGTATAAACACGGGGTTTGAAGAGCCTGCCTTCTGAATGTTCTTGATGATTCTGCCGGGCATTGCTCCGACGTATGTGCGTCTGTGTCCGCGAATCTCGCTCTCGTCGTGCAGACCGCCAAGCGACATGCGCACATACTTGCGCTTCATGGCTGCGGCGATGCTCTTTCCGAGCGAAGTCTTGCCTACTCCCGGAGGGCCGTAGAGACAGATGATAGGCGACTTGAGGTCGCCGCGCAACTTCAGCACAGCCATGTATTCGAGGATGCGCTCCTTTACCTTCTCCATGCCGTAGTGGTCGTGGTTGAGAATGCGCTGTGCTCGTTTCAGGTCGAGATTGTCCTTGGTATATTCGCCCCAAGGCAAAGCAATCATTGTCTGCAGATAGTTGAACTGTATGCTATACTCCGGACTTTGTGGGTTGAACATATCGAGCTTGTCGAGTTCCTTACGGAAAATCTTTGCAACATCCTCCGACCAGTTCTTCTTAGCCGCTTTCTGCTCAAGTTCCTTGCGTTCTGGCGAACCTTCGCCTCTGCCAAGTTCCTCCTTGATGTTCTTAATCTGCTGCTGCAGGAAGTATTCGCGCTGCTGTTCGTCGAGATCCTCGCGAGTCTTTGTGCGGATATTTTGCTTCAGTTCGAGCAACTGAATCTCCTTGTGTAGCACCTTCAGCGTCTTGATTACACGATCCTTGATAGAACTTGTAGAGATAAGTTCTGCCTTGTCGTCTATGGAGAAGGGCAGATTCGTACATACGAAGTCGACTGCTATAACATCATTCGATATGTTGTTCAGAGCGAACTGTGACTCGTCTGGCAGGTCTTCGTTCTGTCTGATATACTCTATGGTTGTTGAGCGTAAGTCCTCCATTGCGGTGTTGAACTCCTTGTCGTCGGCAGCGGGCAGCTCCTCCATCGCCGGCGCCACTTCGCCCATGAGGAACGGCTTGTTGGTCGTGAGCTTGTTCAGACGGCAACGACCCAAGCCCTGAATTATGGCTGTAATGTTATTGCCAGGTCCGGGTAGTTCAAGTATCTTTACGAGGCGTGCATAAACTCCGTATTCGAAGAGATCGTTGGTGCTTGGATGCTCAACCTCCTGGTCGTGTTGGCAGAACACAGCAAAACTTATGTCCTGCTTCTTGCGTAAATGGTCGAGCAGATTGAGGCTTTGTTTTCTTCCGATGATGACAGGAGTAATCACTCCCGGGAACATTGCCATGTTACGTGTGGCAAGGATGGGCAATTCGCCTTCTATATTTACGTTGAACAAATTTGAAATATCGCCGTCGTAATCGGCAATCATCTGTATTGAAGTACTCGTTCTCTTATTCATATCTCGTTATCTGTGTATCGGGGCGTGTGTATTTCCGTGCAAAGTTACTTAAAATTCTGCTAATGAGTGAATTTTTGCTGTTATTTTATGTAGAAATCAGTGGTCAGATTAACGTACCATTCCGATCTTGATCCATCTGCCTCTTGCAGGCATACTTCCTCCATTTCTCTCTCACATCTGCAGTAGGCGTGACGGAACGCAACAAGATGGCGTTTAGGCTGTTTGCGTGGGGTGGTGCGCACGGCGCATTGGCGTGACATCGCAAGTCCTGCCTTATAAGCTTCCGCAATGAACGCTTGCAGACACTCCGTAGGTATTATAGCGCTGAACTCGCCGTAGCTATCGAGTAGCGCTTTCACGGCGGCGAATAACTCGCAGTATTTCAGCGCACAAGCATGTCTTGCTGTGGTACGCTGTGCGTTGGGGTTGATGAGGCTGTCGATGAAGAAAGGAGGATTTGACACTATTGCGTCGTACTTGTGGCGAGTAGGGTAGAGCTGGATAGCCGTTTCCGCAATGCTGATGCGGTCGGCGTATGCAGTGGCGGCTACGTTCTCGCGCGCCTGAGCGGCGGCTTCAGCGTCTATCTCAACGGCGTCTATAGTGGCGTCAGCGAAACGCTGAGCCATCATGAGCGCAATGAGTCCGGTGCCAGTGCCAATGTCGAGAATGCGTGAGCCGCCATTAGCCCATGCTCCGAGTAGCACGCCATCGGTGCCCACCTTCATGGCGCAGCGGTCTTGGTGGATTACAAACTTCTTAAAAGCAAACATTCGTGATAGTAAGGATGTGTTGGTGGAGGCGTAGCGCCTCCGCTGTATTACAAGTCGAGCTTATTCTGCACAGCTTTGCTCCACTGCTGCAGTTTCTGTCGACTCTTGCTTATTTCCTCGCGTATGTTATTTATCTCGTTAAACAGTTCGGTAGCGGCGTTTTGTAGCGCATTCGGTTTGCGCTGGTTTCTGTCGGCGAACGGGTTCACTACAATCTTTATTCCCTTCGGCTTAAGCTCGACGTCTATGTCCGCACCAGTCATTACGGGGTCGCCGTCGTAGTGGATAGCGCCGGGGTTGTCGCGATGAACGTGCAGCTTCTTGCAGCGGAATGTCTTTATCTTCGAGTTGTTCTTGTTGAGCGTCTTGTTGAACATCTCGATGCTTATCTGCGGAGCGTCGATGAGTCCGAACGGCTCCATGATGATAACATCCATCAGTCCGTCGCTCATGGAAGCTTGCGGGGCGATATATGCGTTGTTGCCGTACTGGGACGCGTTGGCGCACGATATGAGGAATGCCTTGTGCTGGCTCGTCTCGTCGTCTGCCATCACGGTATATGTCTCGGGCTCGTATTTGAGTCCTTCTCGCAGCACATTCTCTATATATGTGAGCGGTCCGCGTTTGCCAGCCTCGGCGAACTTCAGGCTGATGAAGGCGTCGAATCCCATTCCGCAAGTGCAGAAGAACGGGTAGCCGTTGATGATGCCGTAGTCGAGATCGCGCACCTCGAAAGCGTTTATTATTTCAATCGACTTCTTTACGTTGATAGGCAACTGCAGGTGGCGTGCCAGTCCATTGCCCGAACCGCATGGTATGACGCCGAGAGCGGTGTTGGAGTGCACGATGGCGCGTGCCACTTCGTTTACGGTGCCGTCGCCTCCGACAGCCACAACCATGTCTACGCCGTCGTCCTTAGCCTTGGCGGCTATCTCCGAGGCGTGTCCAGCGTATTCGGTTATTGCGATTTCATATTCAAACTTCTCTTTGTCAAGAAGCTGGTCGATCAGTCCGGGGATGGCAGCCTTGTCCGACGTGCCTGAAATGAGGTTGATTATGAAAATGGCTTTTTTCTTCATATTTATTAATGCTATAAATAAGGCACAAAGATAATAAAATAATGTTATACGTAGGAATTTCGTTTGGTGAAAAATATCAAAAAGTCATATTTCTTGCGAAAAATGTGCGTGTTTAACATATTTTTCGTACCTTTGCACCTTGGAAATAACAAATTTGAAATATACCTATTTAAATTATAATGGGACAGTTACAAGAAAAGTATAAAAGCTATCGCCTTCCACAGAAGTACATGGCAGAAGGTGTTTATCCCTATTTTCGTGAGATTACGAGCAAGCAGGGCACAGAAGTAGAAATGGGCGGACACAAGGTCCTTATGTTCGGCTCGAACGCTTATACCGGACTTACCGGTGATCAGCGCATCATCGATGCTGGTAAGGCAGCTCTCGACAAATACGGTTCTGGTTGCGCAGGTAGCCGCTTCCTCAACGGTACGCTCGATATTCACGTACAGCTTGAAAAAGAACTTTCTGAGTACATCGGCAAGGACGACGCTCTTTGTTTCTCTACAGGTTTCTTCGTTAATAGCGGTGTTATCCCCGCAGTTGTAGGTCGTGGCGACTATATCATCTGCGACGATCGCGACCATGCCAGCATCGTTGACGGACGTCGTCTCTCGTTTGCTACACAGCTTCACTACAAGCACAACGATATGGAAGATCTTGAGCGCGTGCTGAAGAACCTTCCAGAGGAGGCTATCAAGCTCATCATCGTTGACGGCGTGTTCTCAATGGAGGGTGACCTTGCTAACCTGCCTGCTATTGTAGAGCTGAAGCATAAGTACAACTGCTCTATTATGGTAGACGAGGCTCACGGTCTCGGTGTGTTTGGCAAGCAGGGTCGTGGTGTTTGCGACCACTTCGGACTTACCGATGAAGTCGACCTTATCATGGGTACATTCTCTAAGTCGATGGCTTCTATCGGTGGCTTCATCGCTGGCGATAAGGACACAATCAACTGGTTGCGCCACACTTGTCGCACATACATCTTCAGCGCATCTAACACTCCGGCTGCTACAGCAGCTGCTCTTGAGGCGCTGCACATCATCCAGAATGAGCCGCAGCGCATCGATGACCTTTGGAAGGTTACACGCTACGCGCTCCGCCGCTTCAAGGAAGAGGGCTTTGAGATCGGTGAGACACAGAGTCCGATTATTCCGCTCTATGTTCACGATGTAGAGAAGACATTCGTTGCTACAGCAAAGGCTTTTGAGTATGGCGTGTTCATCAACCCTGTTATTCCGCCGGCTTGCGCCCCGCAGGATACTCTCGTGCGTTTCGCGCTCATGGCTACCCATACAGAGGAGCAAGTAGAGCGTGGTGTTCAGATTCTAAAGCGTGTGTTCAAGGAACTTGACATCATTAAGGACTAATGTATTATTTCTATATGCAGCAAAAGGCAGGCTTTCCGTGTGGATTGCCTGCCTTTTGCGTTATGCGGTTTGGAGTCTGCAAGTAAAGGTGGAGTAGGAAAGTGTGGCATGCTATTTGCTATTATTGTGCATTATTGTTTCGATTATTGCGGTGTTTGGTGAAAAAACACGTGTTAAATTTTGGTTGTGTCAAAAAATAATTGTACCTTTGCACTCGCAATTTGAAAACGGGGTGTAGCGCAGTCCGGTAGCGCGCCTGGTTTGGGACCAGGTGGTCGCAGGTTCGAATCCTGTCGCCCCGACTTCTTTCCGATTGCAACAACGGGTTTCTCAGCTGAGAAACTTGAACATAAACAACACCAACGGGGTGTAGCGCAGTCCGGTAGCGCGCCTGGTTTGGGACCAGGTGGTCGCAGGTTCGAATCCTGTCGCCCCGACTGAAAAGAGAAACGTTTTTATGCAAGCGTTTCTCTTTTTTTTGTTTCTGTAGTGTGCAATTTAACATTGCTACGCAACTCTTGCTACTTTTATTATTCATAATTTTGCTCACTTTCTCAAATTTTATTACTTTTGCACAAAGTTTCAAGTAGTAAACAAAATAAAATCAATATAATGGAGATTTCATACAAATGGCTTAAGGAGTATGTCGATTTCGATCTCACACCGCAGGAGACAGCCGACGCGCTGACATCATGCGGTCTCGAAGTAGACGCTCTTGAAGAAGTGCAGACTATCCGTGGCGGATTGAAAGGTCTGTACGTGGGCAAGGTGCTCACATGCGAACTGCATCCTAATTCAGACCACCTTCATATCACAACCGTCGATCTCGGCAAGGGCGAGCCGCAGCAGATTGTCTGCGGCGCACCGAACGTAGCTGCTGGTCAGAAGGTTATCGTTGCCGACCTGGGCTGCGTGCTCTACGACGGCGACAGCGAGTTTACGATCAAGAAGTCGAAGCTCCGCGGCGTAGAGTCTTTTGGTATGATTTGTGCCGAAGACGAGATAGGTGTGGGCACCGCTCATGATGGCATCATCGTGCTGCCGGAGGACGCTCCCGTCGGTCAGCCTGCTGCCGAGTATTATCACTTGGAGAGCGACTGGGTTATCGAGATAGACATCACAGCCAACCGCTCTGACGCACTCTCTCACTGGGGCGTAGCGCGCGACCTCTATGCTTGGCTCAAGCGCAATGGTCACGAGACATCGTTGCACCGTCCCGACTGCTCTGAGTTCAACGTTGACAACAACGACATGCCTATCGATGTAGAGATAGAGAACACCGAGGCTTGCCGCCGCTATGCTTGCGTAAGCATCACAGGCTGCGAGGTGAAGGAGAGCCCCGAGTGGTTGCAGGACAAACTGAAGATTGTAGGTCTGCGTCCTATCAACAACATCGTCGACATCACCAACTATGTGATGATGGCATACGGTCAGCCGATGCATTGCTTCGACGCCGACATGGTGGAAGGTAAGAAGATTGTTGTGCGCACTCAGCCCGAAGGTACAAAGTTCGTCACTCTTGACGGCGAGGAGCACACACTTGGCGAGCACGACCTCAGCATCTGCAACGCCAACGAACCGATGTGCATCGCTGGCATCTTCGGCGGTAAGGGTTCGGGCACATACGACACAACTACAAACGTTGTCCTGGAGAGCGCTTACTTCCACCCGACATGGATACGCAAGAGCGCACGCCGTCATGGTCTGAGCACCGACGCAAGCTACCGCTTCGAGCGCGGCATCGACCCGAACGGTACAATCTACGCCTTGAAGCAGGCTGCCATCCTTTGCAAGCAGTTGGCTGGCGGAAAGGTGAGCATGGAGATAAAGGACGTATATCCTACTCCGATTGCCGACGCACGTGTGCAGCTCGACTTCGAGTATGTAGACCGTCTGATTGGCAAGAAGATCGGCAATGATATGATAAAGAGCATCGTGGAGAGCCTTGATATGAAGATCGTTGAGGAGACAGCCGAGGGATTGCTGCTCGACGTGCCGGCTTATCGCGTAGACGTACAGCGTCCGTGCGACGTTGTGGAGGATATCCTGCGCATCTACGGATATAATAATGTAGAGATTCCAACACAGCTCAAGTCGTCGCTTACAATCCTCGGCGACGAGGACAAGGCATACCACTGGCAGAACGTAGTGGGAGAACAGCTCGTAGGCTGCGGCTTCCGCGAGATTCTCAACAACTCGCTCACAAAGACGGCATACTATACCGAACTGAACCGCTACACAGAGGAGACAACCGTAAAGGTGATGAACCCGCTGAGCTCTGACCTCGGTGTTATGCGCCAGACTCTGCTCTTCGGCGGTTTGGAGAGTGTAGGTCGCAACGTGAATCACAAGATGCCTAACCTGCGCTTCTTCGAGTTCGGCAACTGCTACCACTACTCGCCGGAGAAGAAGAACGACGAGGACCCGATAAAGGCTTATACCGAGGAGATGCATCTCGGCATGTGGCTCACTGGCAAGCGCGTTGAAGGCTCATGGGCACACGCTGACGAGCAGTCGTCGTTCTATGAATTGAAGGCTTATGTGATGAACATCTTCACACGCTTGGGTGTCAACCCGGGCATCGTCGTTACAGAGTCGTCAGACAACAACGTGTTCGGCAAGGCGCTCGCTCTGAAGGCACGCTCGGGTAAGGTGCTCTGCGAGATGGGCATCGTTTCGCACAAGTTGCTCAAGAAGATGGACATCGAGCAGGAGGTGTTCTATGCCGACATCAACTGGGACAACATGATGCGCGCCATCAAGAAGAACGAGGTGCTCTATCACGACATCTGCAAATTCCCGTCGGTAAGCCGCGACCTCGCATTGCTTCTCGACAAGAATGTACAATTCGAGCAGATTGAGCAGATTGCACGTCAGACAGAGAAGAAGCTCCTCAAGAGCGTAGAACTCTTCGACGTGTACGAAGGCAAGAACCTGCCGGAAGGCAAGAAGAGCTATGCCGTTAACTTCATTCTGCAGGACGAGACAAAGACTCTCAACGACAAGCAGATTGAGGCTATCATGTCTAAGCTCATCAACAACCTGAAGACTAAGTTGGGAGCAGAACTCAGATAATAAACAATAAAAATACAATATAAAACAAAATGGGAAGAGCATTTGAATACCGCAAAGCTACAAAGCTGAAGCGTTGGGGCCACATGGCTAAGACATTCACCCGTCTGGGCAAGCAGATCGCTATTGCTGTTAAGGCAGGCGGTCCGGAACCTGAGAACAACCCGTCACTCCGTTCTATCATCGCTACATGTAAGCGCGAGAACATGCCGAAGGATAACATCGAGCGTGCTATCAAGAACGCTATGGGTAAGGACCAGAGCGAGTACAAGGAAGTAACATACGAGGGATATGGCCCTCATGGCATCGCTGTCTTCGTTGACACACTTACCGACAACACTACACGTACTGTAGGCGACGTTCGCTCGGTGTTCAACAAGTTCAACGGTACACTCGGTACAACTGGTTCGCTTTCTTACCTCTTCGACCACAAGTGCGTGTTCACTTTTAAGAAGAAGGACGGCGTGGACATGGAAGAGCTTATTCTTGAGCTTATCGACTTCAACGTTGAGGACGAGTTCGACGAGGACGACGAGGAAGGCACAATCACTATCTACGGTGACGACGTAAAGGCTTATGCACAGATTCAGAAGTTCCTCGAGGAGCAGGGCTTCGAAGATATCGGTGGCGAGTTCACATACGTACCTAACGACCTTAAGGACCTTGACGCTGAGCAGCGTGCTACCATCGACAAGATGGTTGAGCGCCTTGAGGAGTTTGACGATGTACAGAACGTTTACACAAACATGAAGCCGGAAGAGGCTGAGTAAGAGTAAAAATAAAAAATATTGAAAAGAGTGGTTGGCTACAGCCACTCTTTTTTTAGTTGACAACAGATGTTCCGCAAGTGTTGTTCCTGCGGAACGCTTTAGAAGATAACAATATTAGGCATGAATCATTTGGAGTATGTAACCTGCGGCACATGCAGCCGACTTATCACTATCGACGTTGATGCAGCCGGCATCATCCGCAACCTTTCTTTCCTTGGCGGCTGCAACGGCAACCTTAAGGGTATCTGCGCCCTCGCTGTCGGCAAGCCGGCTGCAGAGATAAAGCAGACGCTCAAGGGCATCACCTGCGGCAGTAAGGACACAAGTTGTCCTGACCAGCTTGCTGCAGCCTTGGAGCAGATGGGCTATTAACTTCGGTGCCTTCGTGACACGGCGCACCTCATTATATAACAAACAAGGAATATATGGAGACAAGAAATTGGAAAACCATTGAAGGTTTCGACTTTAAGGAGATTCTCTTCGAAGAATATAACGGCATAGCGAAGATAACGATCAATCGTCCGCGCTATCGCAACGCATTCACTCCGCGCACCACATGGGAGATGTCGCAGGCATTCGCATGGTGTCGTGAGGCGCAGCGCATCAGCGTCGTAATCCTTACCGGCGCAGGCGATAAGGCGTTCTGCTCGGGTGGCGACATGCACGTGAAGGGACGCGGCGGTTATGTTGGTGAGGATGGCGTGCCTCGTCTTAATGTACTCGACGTGCAGAAGCAGATCCGCTCGCTGCCTAAACCGGTTATCGCTATGGTCAACGGCTACGCTATCGGTGGCGGTCATGTGCTTCACTTGATGTGCGACCTAACCATTGCAAGCGATAACGCAATCTTCGGACAGACCGGACCTAAGGTGGGTTCGTTCGACGCTGGCTTTGGCGCAAGCTATCTGGCTCGCATCGTAGGTCAGAAGAAGGCTCGCGAGATTTGGTTCCTCTGCCGTCAGTATTCGGCTGTTGAGGCTGAGCGAATGGGGATGGTCAACAAGGTAGTGCCTTTCGATGAACTTGAGGACACCTGCGTAGAGTGGGCTGAGACAATGATGGAGCGTTCGCCTCTCGCTCTGCGTATGATAAAGGCAGGTCTCAATGCCGAACTCGACGGCCAGGCTGGTATTCAGGAACTTGCCGGTGACGCAACAATGCTCTATTATATGCTTGATGAAGCGCAGGAGGGTGGCAAGGCGTTCCTTGAGAAGCGCAAGCCCGACTTCAGCAAGTATCCGAAACTGCCGTAGAGTTTGTCCAGTTGAGAATTGAGAGTTTGTCCAGTTGAGAGTTGAGAATTGAGAATTGGGAGTTATGATTACCAATGATTTTTTTTGAAATTGTTGGAATTTTACATATCATAACTCTCAACTCTCAACTTTCAACTCTCGATTCTCAACTTATTTGTTGTACTCTTCCGGCGTGTACACTTTGTCGAAATACTTCACTTTCGAGTCCTTGCCCGAGTGCAGAGTCAATGCAAAATTGAAGCCTTCCTGCTTGTAGGCGCGCAGACTTGTGCTTTCGTCAATTTGCTTCATGAAGTTGTCGACAATAAGTTTGCGGTTCATTTCGAATACTTTAGCGTCGTCCAACTCGTCCATTATCGAACAATAATAATGGTATGTCCTCGTGTTCATTTCGAAGACAACACTATCCGTACGCATGTAGTTGAGAACCGGAGTGGGGCAGTTTCTTTCCGTGTATTCACGGGCCTCGCGCTGGGCGCGTTTTTCAATACTTTCGTGGCAACTGCAGAGCAGCATGGCACTTGCTATGGCGCAATATAAAAACGTTTTCATTTTCTTAGTTGTTTTTCTTGTGCAAAGATACCTAATTGTCAGAAAAAATAAGTAATTTTGCATGTAAAAACTGATATATATCAATGAATAATATAAGGAATTTCTGTATTATTGCTCATATCGACCATGGCAAGTCGACACTTGCCGACCGATTGTTGGAGCGTACACAAACTATCAAGATAACTGAAGGCCAGATGTTGGATAACATGGATCTGGAGCGTGAGCGTGGTATAACCATCAAGAGTCACGCTATCCAGATGGAGTACAAGCATAATGGCGAAACGTATATATTGAATCTTATTGACACTCCGGGGCACGTCGACTTTTCTTACGAAGTGTCGCGAAGCATTGCTGCCTGCGAAGGTGCTTTGCTCGTTGTCGATGCTACACAGGGTGTGCAGGCACAGACCATCTCTAACCTCTATATGGCTATTGAGCACGACCTGGAGATTATCCCCGTACTCAACAAGATAGACATGCCGAGCGCAATGCCGGACGAGGTGGAGGACGAGATAATCGAGCTTATCGGATGTAAGCGCGAAGACATTCTGCGCGCATCGGGTAAGACTGGTGAGGGCGTTGACGAAGTGCTTGCTGCAATCGTAGAGCGAGTGCCGCATCCTAATGGTGACACGAAAGCTCCGCTTCAGGCGCTTATCTTCGACTCTGTGTTTAATTCGTTCCGTGGTATCATCGCTTACTTCAAGATAGAGAATGGCGAGATACGCAAGGGTGATAAAGTGAAGTTCTTCAACACCGGTATGGAATACGTTGCCGATGAGGTTGGTGTGCTGAAAATGGATATGGTGCCTCGCGATGTACTTGAGACAGGTGAGGTAGGATATATTATTTCGGGTATCAAGGATGCTACTGAGGTTAAGGTTGGTGATACAATCACTCACGTAACACGTCCATGCGACAAGGCAATTGCAGGTTTCCAGGAAGTGAAACCGATGGTGTTCGCTGGAGTTTATCCTATCGACCCGAATGATTACGAGAATCTACGTGCTTCGCTTGAGAAGTTGCAGCTTAATGACGCTTCGCTCACGTTCTCTCCCGAGTCGTCGGTAGCGCTTGGCTTCGGTTTCCGTTGCGGCTTCCTCGGACTCCTGCACATGGAGATTGTGCAGGAACGCCTTGATCGTGAGTTCAATATGGACGTAATCACAACTGTTCCCAACGTGTCGTACATGGTTTATGACAAGCATGGCAATGTAAAGGAAGTTCATAACCCGTCAGGATTGCCGGAACAGACAATGATTGACCATATTGAAGAGCCGTACATCCGCTCAACAATCATCACAACCACCAACTTTATCGGTCCGATTATGACGCTCTGTCTCGACAAGCGTGGTGAACTTATCAATCAGGAATACGTTAGTGGCAATCGTGTTGAGTTGCACTTCATGCTTCCGTTGGGCGAAATTGTCATCGATTTCTACGACAAGTTGAAGTCGATTAGCAAGGGATATGCTTCGTTCGACTATCATCTCGACGGTTTCCGTCCGTCGCGTCTTGCAAAGCTCGACATTCTGCTTAACGGTGAGCCGGTCGACGCACTCTCTGCATTGACACATCAGGACAATGCCGTTACAATCGGACGCAAGATGTGCGAGAAGTTGAAAGACCTTATCCCGCGCCAGCAGTTCGATATTGCAATTCAGGCAGCTATCGGCGCAAAGATTGTGGCTCGCGAGACCATCAAGTGTGTGCGCAAGGACGTTACAGCCAAGTGTTACGGTGGTGACGTCAGTCGTAAGCGTAAGTTGCTTGAGAAGCAGAAGAAGGGTAAGAAACGCATGAAGCAAATCGGTAACGTGGAAGTGCCGCAGAAGGCTTTCCTCGCCGTGCTTAAACTCGACTAAGAGACTTGTCTATTAGACTACATATAAACTCAACTTGTTTACTAAAAAGTAGAATAGAAAGGAAAGTATCTTATGAAAGAGAAGTTCAACGCCAATACCCGCGACGTAGCTCGCGAGTTAGCGCGAAGATACAGTACTATGACGCATGAAGAGCTTGATGCTCTCGAAAGCATTCTTGTTCCGATTAAGTACCCGAAAGGTGAACTGGTGCTTAAGGAGGGCGACGTGTGCCGTAACTTTTACTACATCGACCGTGGTTTGATGCGCCAGTTCTACTTCAAGCATGGCAAGGAAGTGACAGAACATCTTGCGCAGGATCATACTATCGTTATGTGTATAGAAAGTCTCTTTAAGGAGGAACCTACACATCTCCAAATAGAAACCCTCGAACCTACTGTCGTGTATGCTATTCCTAAGGTGGACCTTGAGAGAGTGGCTCTGCATAACGTCAACATACAGATTCTCTATCGCAAAATTCTTGAGGAGAGCCTTATTACTTCTCAGGTACATGCCGACCTTGTGCGCTTCGAGACTGCACAGGATCGTTACAAGAAGTTATGTAAGCTTATGCCGCAGGTGGTGCTTCGCGCTCCGCTTGTATACATAGCAAGCTATTTGCAGATGACACCAGAAACGTTGTCGCGTGTAAGAGCTTCAACGTTACTCGACTAATTGTCTTATCAAGTACACTCAAAGTTCTTGATGAAGTATATAAAAAAGGAATAGTGTAGCAATTGCTACGCTATTCCTAATAATTCTATTTCGAATATAAGTGTCGAACCGCCAGGTATTCCTGGCTGCGAGAACTTGCCGTATCCCATATTTGCAGGGATATACACTTCCCATTTGTCGCCTACACACATCTGTTGCATGGCTACAATCCAACCCTTTATCAAATCGCTCAGGCGGAACGCAATAGGAGCGCCGCCACGACTTGAGTCGAACTTCTTGCCGTTTATTGTGCGACCGGTGTAATGAGCCGTAACGATGGAGCGTGGAGTAGGATGCTTTCCGTCGTTGTTTCCTGAGCTCAACACCTTATAATATATACCTTCAGGAAGCGCAATCACACCTTCTTCCTCAGCTTTTGCAGCAAGCCAGTCGAGGTTTGCCTTAGCATATTCGCGTTTGTTCATTCTTTCTATTTAATATTGGTTGTTATATGAATTGATATTGATGATTAATGCGTCGTTTTCTATTAATTAGAGTATCGATTTTTGTTAATTAGAGTATCAATTAATATTGATTAATCTGGCGTTTTATTATTGTGTAGACGTAATCCGTGCGAGATAGTCGTAATGATCGCCTTCCTCTATAACATTACAGCTTAGTCCGCATTGCTCGCAACTTGCTTTTAGAAGTATCGAGTCTACGTATAGCCAATCGAACGAGTCGCCTTTTACGTTCTTGTAGACCATTTGATAGTCAACCTCACCATAATAGCTGCCTCCGAGATCAATATCCATTGATCCGTCCTCGTTTTCGTAAATATACTTCAAGTCGCTTGAATCGATAAGAATCTGTGCGCCTTCAGCCATCAGTTCCTTCAAGCGGTTGAGCAGCATCGGCAAGCGCGAGAGTTTGCCTGCAATGCCCGTGCCGTTCATAAGCAAAAGAATAGTGTCGAACTTGCCTTGCAGCTGAGGGTCGAAGAGGTTTATACATTCCACATCTTCTATTCCGCGAGCCTTCATTACTTCGCAGCTTAGCGGCGACACATCAATGGCTTTCACCTCAAATCCCTTTTTCTTCAACACAAGCGCATGGCATCCGGCTCCTGCACCAATATCCAACACCTTGCCACGTACAAGCTCTAATGCACGCTTTTCAAGCTGTGGCATCTCTTGTTCAGATCGGAACAGATGCGCAACCGGCATTTCGTCCTCTTCGAACATGGAAGAGAGCACACGCAGATGTGCAGCTCTTCCGTTCTTATAGTAGTCGCTGATAGCGCTGCCCATCGGGTCATGAGAAGCGTCTATAGTTGTTTTGTTCAATGTCATGAGTCGAAGGCGTTACGAATAGAATTCTGTAAATACCCTCACGCAGTATACATGGTCAGCCACGCTTCCCGTCTCTCTGCAACTATGCATAGCAAGGATAGCGTTGCCCATATCCACACCACGAAGCGGAATAGACGAAGCAAGGATATTGCCTAATGTGCTTCCGCCAGCCACATCACTATGATTTACGAAACGCTGACACGGAACGCCCGCTTTCTCGCAAAGACCTGCAAATACAGCAGCCGAAACAGCGTCAGAAGCATACTTTTGTGCAGCGTTGAACTTGATAACCGGTCCGCCGCCGAGCATAGGATGGTTAGTCGGGTCGTATTTCTCAGGATAGTTAGGATGCCAAGCGTGAGCGTTGTCTGCCGAAATCATGAACGCACGCTCTACAGCTTGATAGTAAGCCTCCTCAGTATTGCTTTGAGCAAGAGCGATGCGCTTCAGCATGAATGAGAGGAACGGACTGCCCGCGCCCTGCTTTGTCTGCGAACCAGTCTCCTCGTTGTCGAAGAGTGCGAGCACCTGCGTTGTGTCGGTCGTATCTGAAGCGATAAGAGCTTCAAGACCAGCATAGCACATAGAGAGGTCGTCGAGACGTCCTGAAGATATGAACTCGTTGTGTACGCCGAATGTACACGCCGGAGTTGCGTCTGCAAGGTAAAGGTCGAAGTCGAGAATGTCTTTAGCGCAGAACTCGCGTCCTGCTGCGTTGCCGTTCAGTTCCTCAATAATTACATTCATCAAGAGATTGCCGGCTTCGAGCTGGCTTGTAATCTGTCCGAGCAACGGCAGCACATCTTTCTGCTTGCTGAGAGCTACGCCGTCGTTCACCTGACGGTTGAAGTGGATAGCAAGATTGCTTATCTGCAAGAGCGGGCGCTTGATGTGCAGCAGCAGAGTCTGCGGCTGCATAACGTCTTCGCCTCTGACAATCACGCGACCGGCAAGAGTAAGCGGACGGTCGAACCATGTAGACATAATCGGACCACCATACACCTCGGTGTTCAGCTTCACGATGCCGCCCTCGGTAAGCATTTCTGCGTTGGGCTTGATGCGGAAAGTAGGCGAGTCGCAATGAGCGCAAATCATGTGGAAGCCGGCGTCGGCGATAGGCTTGTTGCCGATGCGGAAAGCAAATATAGAAGAGTCGTTCTTGGTTACAAAGAAGCGGTCGCCACTCTTCACCTCGTCCAAAGGCTGTGACGGGTCTACACGGCGGAAACCATTAGCAAGAAGAGTGTCTGTGATATTCTTGACAGCCAGGAAGTTCACCGGCGAAGCGTCAAGGAAAGAAAGAAGTCGTTTTATCATTGTCGTTCGTTTATAATACGTGAATAATGTTGAATACTGTAGGGCGTAATTTGGTAGCTATACAATATAGCGTTTCAAAGTTAAAGTTTTATTTCGGAGTGTGCAAGTAAATGGAGTTTTTTGTATACTTTTGTATTTAAATATTTGGCTTATGAAAACATTCAAATCCCGATATATCTTTGTTGCAGCATGGCTCGTTTGTTTGGTCATGCTTATAGCTTCGTGTTCTGCCTCCAATAATGGAAAGGTAGCAGCTTTGAACGAGAAAGCCTACGAAGCGCATTATAAGAGTTTGGATTCGACAAAGGTATATGCAGAGAAGGCTTTGTCGTTGGCGTCTTTTGAGTCAAAGGAATGGGCACACGCCATGAACGACATGGCTTTCTACTACATCGCAAAGATGCAATACGCAGAAGCCGAGCGAATACTCGACGAGGTCGTAGAAAATGCCGACGACGAAATAGAACTGATGATTAGTCGTGTGCAGCTGATGCGTCTTTGCCAGCGCAAGTCGCAGAACAAAAACTTCTATCACGAACGTCATTACGCCCTGCAGCACATGGAGCAGATAAAGAAAGAATACGCCAGTCTGTCGGCTGCCGACCGCAAGCGTTTTGTCTACGCCCGTTCGGAGTATTGGATTGTGCTCTCCACCTATTTGTATTATATCGGACAGCCACGCGGAGCGTCGGAGGCAGTGCTGAGCATCGAGGAAGATGCGTTGTTGATGAGCGATATGCCGCAGTTGCTCACGTTCTATTATAATGTTGGCTCTGGCGGAATATTGCTGGGCAGACAGCACGATAAGATACTGCGCACGGAGTTCAACTACCTCATACGTTGCTACATGCTTGCGCGTCAATGCGGTTATACCTATTGGGAGGCTAACTCGATGCAGGCATTGAGCGAGAAACTGCAGGACGAGAGTAAGCGTGAGTTTCTCTTGAAGAACTATCGCCCCGAGATTAACTTCCTCAATGTCGACTATATGCCCGACACGTTGCTTGCCGGCAACCTTGCGGAACGCGCTTTGGATTTGTTCCGTAAGTATGGCGATGTCTATCAGATTGCAGGCGCATGGCGCACATTGTCGGAGGCTTTCTTCAAGGTGGGCGACAACAAGTCGGCGCTTATCTGCCTTAATAATGCCATTGCCAACGACACCACCATAAACGCCGCTCCCGACCTCGTTGCCTCCATACGCGAGCAGATGTCTATTGTCTATTCCGCACTCGACAACAAGAAGCTGAGCGACTACAACCGCAATATCTATCTCGACATGCAGGAGTACACACGCCAGGACCGTATGCTTGAGGCGCGTGCCGAGCAGCTCGACTCGTCACTGCGCAAGCAGGACATCATGATCGCTATCGTTATTGTAGCCATCATCTTGCTCATTGTGGCAATGGCGTTCTTCATCTATAAGACCAAGAAGGAAGCTGCCAGCTTCCCGATAGACAGTCTGCTGCAGCCGCTCAACGATTGGCAGAAAACGCGTTCCGACTATTACGAACAGACCGAGGAACGCTACGAGGAAATGCGCGAGCAGATAGCCATCCTTCAGAACCAGTACGAGCATTATCTTGAGAAGAACATAGAGCAACGCGCAAAGGTGTCGTTGGCATCATCGGTAGCTCCGCTCATCAATCGTATGCTTCATGAAGTGAAGGTGCTTTCGTCTGACAAAGAGACCGACGAGCAGCGCAACCTCCGTTACGAGTACATCGGTCAGCTGGCGTCTTCTATCGAGCAGACCAACGAGCGGCTTACCGATTGGGTGAAGCTGAAGCAAGGTGAGATAGTGCTGCGCATAGAGAGCTTCGAACTGCAAGCCTTGTTCGACACGCTCCGCAGTAGCGACATCGAATACAAACTCCACGGCATCAGGCTCAACATTTCTCCAACCCACAGCGTCGTCAAAGCAGACAAGGTGCTGACGCTCTTCATGCTCAACACCATTGCCGAGAACGCACGCCGCTTCACGCCGAACGGCGGAAGCATTGACGTCTATGCCGACGAGACCGACGATTATGTAGAGGTGTCTGTGAAAGACAGCGGCAAGGGAATGGACGAGGCACAACTCGCTTCGCTCTTCAAGCCACGCTATATCACCGACTCCAACGACACGACGAAGGAGGGCGGACATGGCTTCGGACTCCTCAACTGCAAGGGTATCATAGAGAAGTACAAGAAGATGAGTTCGTTCTTCAGCGTCTGCTCTATAGAGGCCGAGAGCGAAGTGGGCAAGGGTAGTCGCGTCTTCTTCCGACTGCCAAAGGGTGTGAAGAAGGCTCTCATGCTTTGCGCCTTGTTCCTTGGCGTGCTCAGCTCGTGCACCAAGCCAGTGCCGACGGGAAAAGTGATAAACGAAAGCGAACGTACACGCAAAGCCGACTCGCTCGTAGACAGTATATATTATTATAATGTAGCGGGCAACTATCAGCGCACGCTTCAACTCTCTGACAGTTGCGTGCGAGTGCTCAACCGCTTGTTCGCCGACAGCCTGCTTATTGGCAACGGCGAGCGCGGCATGCTGCTTAAAGGTACGGATGCCGACGACGCCATCGAACTGAAGTGGTTCCGCGACAGCGTGGGCATGGACTACAGTATGCTTCTCGCCCTGCGCAACGAAGTTGCGGTGGCAGCACTTGCCGTACACGATATTGACTTGTACACGTACAACAATCAGGTGTTCACGAAACTATTCCGTGAAAGTAGTGCCGACCGTTCTATAGCCACCTATGTGCAGAAGATGCAGCGGGCAGAGAACAACCGCAACGTAGCTATCGTGCTGCTTGTACTGTTGTTGCTTGCCGTTTTTCCCGCCTACTACTTCCTCTACTATCGCCACAAGCGCTTCTACAACTCGTGCATAGAGCGCATCGGGCAGATAAACGACCTGTTGCAGTCGGACACGCTCTCGTCGCATGTGAAGATGAGGCAGATAAGAGCGTTGTGGAAGAACGATATAAAGATACCGAAACAGATAGCGGTGATGGGCAAGAACACCACGCTCATATCAGACATCGTGGAGCGTATCTGCGGCGTGCTTGCAGAGGATGTGAACAAAACGGCTTCGATGGAGCAGCAACTGGTAGTGCTTGAGGAGGACACCAAACGCATCACCGTCAACCGCGACCGCCTTTACGTCATCAACAATATTCTGGACAACCGACTTTCTACGCTGAAGCACGAGACGATGTTCTATCCCTCGCGTCTGAAGCAGATATTGCAGGCTCGTAGCGGCAACGCTCAGATGTCTGAAAAGGAACTGCTGGCAACGCTCGACGAGATAGCGTCCTACTATGAGACGATGTATACAACGCTGCTCAGCCAGACCGTTCAGGTGGCGCAGGCGATGTCTTCGTTCGAGCCGAGTGTAGCGATGCGTTACGTGCTCGTATTGCTGAAACGGGCTAACGGAGGCAAGTCGCCGAAGCGTTCAGAGATGGACGCCGCTAACGGATACATAAAGCTGGTCTTCAATCTCGACACGCAATATCCGACGGAGAGCAATCCGCAGTCTACGTACGACTACCTCGTGCTCTGCCAGATTATGCGCGACATGGGCGAGTATTACCGTGCACGCGGTTGCGGCGTGGAGACAAAGCGCACAAAAGAAGGAACATCAATAATAGTAATTTATATAAAGCAAGATATATGGAAAAGTTTAAAGTTATAATAGTGGAGGACGTGCTGCTCGAACTGAAGGGCACGGAAGGTCTTCTGCATAGCGAGGTGCCGGAGGCTGAGATTATAGCTACGGCTAACTCTGAGGATTCGTTCTGGGAGGTGTTCGCTTCAAGTAAGCCCGACCTCGTGTTGCTCGACCTCGGACTGGGCGGCAGCACAACCATCGGTGTCGAAATCTGCAAGAAACTGAAGGCGGAACACAAGGACGTGAAGGTGCTCATCTTCACCGGCGAGATACTCAACGAGCAGTTGTGGGTGGACGCTCTGCACGCTCATTGCGACGGCATCATCCTTAAGAGTGGCGAACTGCTCACACGCGACGACGTTTTGAGCGTGATGAACGGCAAGGAATATGTGTTCAACCAGCCCATCCTCAAGAAGATAGTGGACAAGTTCTGCGACACAATACAGCAGCAGATGGATCATCAGGAGGCTCTAATACGCTATGAGATTGACGAATACGACGAGCGTTTCCTGCGCCATTTGGCTTTAGGTTACACGAAAGACCAGATTTCGCAGTTGCGCACAATGCCGTTCGGCGTGAAGAGTCTGGAGAAAAGACAAAACGAACTGGTGCAGCGCTTGTTCCCTAACGGCAATGGCGGTATGGGAGTAAACGCAACACGTCTTGTTGTTAAGGCTTTCGAACTTAACATTCTTGATGTGAACAATCTTTATTCTGACGAAGCATAAAAGCCAAGCCCACCGATTGTTATTGCTTAGCTTAAGAAAAGTCATCGTACACCGAACGCCGCCCGATCGGATTGCGTCCGCCGCCTGCATGGGTTGCGTTCGCAGTCCGATCGGGCGGCGTTCGGTATCCGATAACTTTACATCTCCTTAATGGTATTTTCTATTAGGCTTCTCTCCGCCTCATCAACACCATATTTCTCGTAAAGCTGCTTGTCTATCTCCTCAACAGTAGCACTCCAGTTTATATCCGACTTGCTTGTGAAATCTTGCAGCGGCACAAACATGAACTTCTCCGGCGAGAGGTCCTGCGAAGTGATAGTCTGCAGGATGAGGTAGCGCACAAACTTTGTTTTCAGATATGTGAGCAGGTTTTCTGCCTCTTCGGCTGTGGCGTAAGCGCCAGCTACAAGATAGCTCTGCGTGCAGACACATTGCGGCTGCAGGAGGGCGAGAGCCGAGAGCACACGATACTGTCCGTTGCGGTCTGGTGTGCCGGCATGCTCGCAGGTAGCCTTCGAGAAGATCACCTTGTGTAGGTCAACCCATTGCTGGTTTTTCTTGATGTCCTCGCGCAGAACGTACGATGCGTCGCCCGACGACTTCAGCATTACGCATGTAGGGTCGGTCTCGGGCTGTGCTGTGCCGCGGTATGTAGACACGAAGCCGAACGGAGTCTGCGGACTTATCTGTGCGTTGAGCATGGTCTTCGACATGGCCTTCACCTTGTGGATGAGCGAAAGAGCACCATTATTGCGCACGAAGATATTGAACTCGTCGAGCTTGCGGGGCAGCGTGTTTGCGTTGCCGCCGAAGTGGTTCGTAAACTGGCAGTTGGTCTTGTGCTTAGCGTCCCACAGGAAGTAGCTCACACCGCCAGAGATGTCGACTGTAGGGAAGCAATCCTTAGAGTCGACATAGTCAAAGATGGCACGAATGTGTGTGTCGCCAAGCATCGACTGGCGGAACTGGTCGAGTCCGCGTCCGCCGGTGAACCATCTTGAAGGCGTTATCATCGTGATGAATTGCGGGCGTATCTGGCGGGCAATGTCCACAAACTGGTTGTAGAGTGGTATGCCGTAGTTGTCTTTCTTCTCGCCGATATTCATCTGATAGGGCGGATTGCCTATGATTGCATCGAATTTCATTTTCTGGTTTGTGCTTGTATTTGGATAGTTACGTGGGTCGCTGAGGGTGTTGGCAAGTTTCGTCTTGTACACAATCACCTGACTGTTGAGGTCGGGTATGGTGATGATGTTCGGTTTTACGTCGCTGTCGAAACCTACGAGTGTGCGGCGTGTGATGCATGCCGCCATGGCAGTCTTGCAGACAGCAAACACGTTATGCTCAACAACCTCTTTCCACATGGAGCACGACTCCTGATCGGACAGCATGTCGAACAGACCCTGCGACTGGCTGCTGCGCACCTTATATAAAGAGTAGGCAACGTAGAGCGAGTAGAGGCCTGTCTTCGCGCAGATGTCGAGGATTTGTGCGTTCGGATTCATCAGCGTGCGGTTTGTTACGCCCTCGTTGTATACGAAACGTGTCTGCGCGAGCGGCTTCTCAAACTTGTCGTCGAAGAAGCAGTAGCCGCCGAGCGTGTCGGAGAGATGACGGTTGACGACGTTCCACGGAGTGAGAATGGTCTCGCGGTCGGGGTAAGAGAAGTCGGAGAGGATGTTTGCAATCTCAGCCACACGCTCGTCCGGCGCAAGTGTGTCGGCATGGCGCAGGCGTGCAACGATAGCCTTGGCTGTGGCAACGAAGATGTCTTCGCGGTAGAGGTGCTTAAGGCGCTTGAAGAGCTGCATGGTGATGCCACGCGGCATGAAATGGCGCCACGATTCGGCGTCGATGTTACGCAGGAACGAGTCGATGGTCAGACCCTCGATGTTGTCCACCGTGCCGTAAATCATGATAGGGAAGCGGGTAGATATCTGGCTCAATATGGCTATTGCTCGCTGGCGTGGGGTGAGGCGTGCCATAGCTGCAGCTTCTCTCGACTGAGTGGCTGTCGCCTCGTTCTGCTTTTCTGCGTTTTCAGCAGCCTTGATCTTAGCCTTCTTCGCCGGCTTCTTTGCTGCCTGAATGTCGTTGCTTCTCTGTCGGCGCTCCTCGAGCACAGCGTTAGCCATAGCCTCTGCCACTTCTTCGAGAAGGCGTATGTCGTTCTTGCCGAGATTGTTCAAGTCGGTATACAGACAGTCGCCGTGGAAGCCGTTGCGGATGAGGCTTGTAGAGTATGAGGTGTTGATATAGCGGATGAAAGTTTCTGTATCAATCTGGTTGCGCTTGCCTCCGTCTACGATGATGGTGGGGCAGTAGTGAAGGAACTCGGTGAGCTTCTGCACGCGTGCTTCGTGATCGGTCGTAGCAATGTTGTTGCTGATATACTGGTCAATGGCTGTGAGTGTTCTAACAGGCGAGAAGTCGAAGGTGTAGCATTCGGCTTTCATGCCCTCACGATACGGACTCTGGCAGCGGAAAATGGTCTGGAAGTAGTGGGCGCAACCTGTTTCGGCTGAACCTGCGAGCATGAATACGGCTGTCCATTCGGGTATGGAAACACCCGTTGTGAGACGTCCGCAAGAGAGAGTGATGGTGCGTTCGTTGCTGCTGATAGCCGTCTTCACTTCCTCAAGCGGGGAAGTCTGCGAAGATACTCCGTCGCCTGCTACATTAATAACCTTATAGCAGCGGAACGGATTCTCGGCAGTCTGCTCTGTGAGTATCTGCGCAAGACAACGCGCTGCATTCACACCCGGCATATACCATAATGTGTGGCAGAGCGACTGGCTCAGCGCCTCGTTAGCGAACGGATACTGAGGAGCCGTAGCGAGAAGGCTGACGAACTTTCTTACGTCGGCTTCATGCACGAAGCACATCTGAGCCTCGTCAACACGGAAGAACTCAGCGAAGTTGAAGCCCTCGTTGTCTGTAAGGAAATAAGGAGCGAATGTGTTGCGCAGATTGTAAGTTAAGATGTTCATTCGCGCCATGTTAGCGTACGGGTTCAGAGCGCCGGCAGCAGAGCTGTTCCACTGCTCCTTTGCGCGCTGTTCCATGCAATAGTCCCAGTTGTATACGTCTGCGGTGTCGAAGTTCTGGCGTATACTATATGGTGTGCCCGAGAGATAGAGCGTGCGCATGCTGCGACGCTTCTGCAGTTCGGCTATAACATCGTTGCCGAGGCGTGTGGTGATGCCCTCATGTGCCTCGTCGACGATAAGGAAATCCCATTTTGCCGAGAATACGTCGTCGTTCTTCACGATGCCCTTCTGCTGGTTCACGCGCTTAGAAGAGCGCAAATCCTGCATAGATGCGAAATAGACGTAGTGGGTGTCTTTGTCTTTTGCCGCATCCTCAAGTTCGGCAAACGACGCGCCACGACGCTTTCGCTCGTCCTCAGACATGGCAGACGTTGTACGGCTGCCGTATGTCCATCCTTCAAGTTGCAGTTTCTCTATAGAGTCGAACCACTCCTGTCGCACAGCAGGGCGATGAGTGAGTACGAGTGTGCGTCTGTATCCAAGACGATGTGCCACTTCGATAGCGCAGAGCGTCTTACCGAAGCGCATCTTTGCATTCCAGAGCACCTTGCGTGAGCGTTTCAGAGCCGTCACCGTGAAGTCGATAGCTTCTTCTTGTTCTGCTCGGAATACTATGCTTTCTGTTGATATCATTCTTGTTGAGTATTTTAGTTTCGACTGTTCAGTCGTATATCTATTTGACTATGTCTTTGTAAGCAATTCTCTTGCCGTCGAGCGGTTCAGCGTTATGCCATTCCATGATGACGGCGTCGCGGTCGGAGTTGGGAACGTTGAAGTTCAGTCCGTCCATCTGCCATATGTTCCATGAAATGATTTCTGCAGCCTTCAAGACGGCGTCGCGGTGGGGCTGTCGGTGCCAACGCTCTGTGTAGTATTCGCAGAACGAAAGAAATACAGACTCGCGCGTCAGAAAGACGTTGTCGCCCTGACTGTCGAAGCCGTATACCGACTGAAGTGCTTGGTAGGCTTTGCGAATCCATTGGCGCTTATTTGCCTTTGTTGGCTCTGACGGAGTGTTCTCGTTGATGATACGGAACTTGCGGTCGAGCATGCCAATGCGTTCGCCGATAGGAATCAGTCTGCCCGTTGTTGTGTCGTAGCGCGAAACCAGATAAGGTCCTTCTCCGCAGGTTATCTCCATGCGTCTTGCTCGCACGTATGACATCCATGTGCGGTTCTTCGGAAAGACGACAGGCTGTTGAGATGTCACCCATGCGTGTTCGCCGTTCTCGTCGATATGTTCAGAATTGAACACATCTCTCTTGCCGAACCATTGCTCATCGACGAGGTTGTTTTGCGCATTGCATATCCACGCTGGTGTGAAGACCTCTGCACGGTTTTTCGAGCGTGAAGTCTGCATGGATGGATGTTTTTTTATGCGAGGCTGTATAAGGTCTTGATGGTGGCTGACCAGCTCCGGTGTTATCTGCGCATTAAACGAAAACGGGCTGTTATCGCCCGTTTTGTCTGCGTCAGTAACGCTGTAATCGTCAGTTGCCCAAGAGATGTATGAATTGCTCTCGGGCGAACTGAGCGATTGGTCTTTTAGGAGCAGTTCGAGGAGTTGAAGGTCGTTCCTCATTATGCGTTTTTAATCTTAATCTCGCAGTTGTCGAGCGACTCAATGATAGCGAGCGACTCTACACGCACACCATGTTCGCGCAGATACTGTCCGCCATCCTGGAATGCCTTCTCGATGATGAAGCCCATGCCCTCGAGGGTGGCTCCCGACTGCTTGCAGAGGTCGATGATGCCCTTGGCTGCGTTGCCGTATGCAAGGAAGTCGTCGATGAAAATAACGTGGTCGTCAGGAGTGAGGTAGTCGCGTGAGATAACCACGTCGTAGTCGCGCTGCTTTGTGAACGACGTAACCTTTGTAGCGAGCATGTTGTCGAGCGTGTTCGGCTTCTTCTTCTTTGCGAACACAACCGGAAGGTTCATCAGAAATCCCATCATGATAGCCGGCGCAATGCCCGATGCCTCAATAGTAAGAATCTTGTTCACTTTGGTGTTTGCAAAGCGGCGTATGAACTCCACGGCGATGTCCTTCATAAGGTTAGGATCCATCTGGTGGTTAATGAACTTGTCTACTTTGAGGATGCCACCAGGGTAGCATTTGCCGTCTTTCTGAATTCTGTCTATGAGTGCTTTCATTGTTATTGAGTTTTTGTTTATTTTTTTTATTGTTTTGGTGTCTGTCTGTTAGAGATATCTTTTAAGCATGCTATGCTTTTATCATTGTATGCCGTTACTCGTTATAGAACCAATCCATGAGCCTGCCTACCCAAGGAAACTGTATGCGGAACCAGCGGTATTCAGAGACTTGCTTGCCCCCGAAGTTGAGGATGAACTCGCGCATGGGGTTGCGCTTGAAAGGCAGTCCGGCATCAAGGAAGTACATGTGTGCATAGCCATGCTCGTGTGCATACTTCAATGCAGACCATACCGTGTATGTAGCAGGGTAGAGCATCATGAAACTCTTGCGGCGCGAAGCCAACTGCCACATGTAGGCGTTGCCGCCGAAGAAGAAGCAAACGCATGTGCCGATGATACGGTTTCGGTATTTTGTTGCGAATATCTTGCAATGCTTGCTTGTTGCCAGGTTTTCGAAGAGCTTGCCGCTACGCACGGTGCGTCGAGGCTTCAGTCTGAAGTAGTGGCGCATGAGCTTTACGGCTTGCTGCAGTTCTTTACCTTCAGACTCTATTGTTGCGGCTTTCACTCCGCGCTGTTCTGCAACGGCAATCTTGTCACGCAACTTCTGCGGCAGACGTTCGTAAGGATGTTTTGAGTGCAGCGAGTTGTGTATTTTCTGCCATTGTATTGGAAAGAAGCCGTTCTCGCGCAGTTTGCCATATCCGAACATCTTGCTGCTCAAGTCGCTTATCTCTATGAACAGGCACAGCTTGTGTGTCAGTTCGGCAGTTATTGCTTTCACGAAGAGAGAGAAGATAGCTTCCTTGTTCTCCACTTCTGGCGCATAAACGCCCTCGCCATATATGTGGCAATGTGAATAGGTAAACGGGGGTAGTAGCAAGTGGTGGTAAGACACTACAGCCAAGAGATGTGCCACAATATGTCCCTGCCCGTCAGTAGCTAATGCCATGTATGGTTTCTGTTTAGGTGTGGCTTCAAGTATCTTGAAAAACTCTACACTTTGAAAGAAATCATCGCATATTATGCCGGGCAAATCGGATGCTTTAGTTATCAGAGTAACACTAACCTCTTCTTTCATGTGGCAAAAATAGCAAATCTTTTTTAAAAATCGACTCGTTTTCTGTGCTTTTTCTGCGCATTTGCTTACTTTTGTAGCTATAACAGGAAAAGAACTTATGAAAATAGTAATGATAGGAGCTGGCAATGTGGCAACAAACATTGCCAAAACCCTTGCCAAGATAGGAGAAACGCCAGCGCAGATATGGAGCAGGACACTTGCTTCGGCTGAAGCGCTCGCTGAAACTGTAGATAGTTGTGCTACAAGCGATTGGAATAGTGTAATGAAGGATGCTGATGTGTATATAGTGTCTGTAAAAGACGACGCAATGCTTGATGTGATTGAACAACTTTGCAGCCGATGCAAGCATGGCGTCTTTATACATACGGCAGGCACAATGTCGATGAGTCTGTTCATGGGTAAAGCAGAACATTATGGCGTGCTTTATCCAATGCAGACTTTCTCAAAGCAGAAAGAAGTGAACTTCAGAACCATTCCTTGTTTTGTTGAGGCTTCCGACCAGCAGACGCTTGATATAATAATGGAGTTGGCACGACTTCTCTCCGATAATGTTCGCGAACTTAAGGAGGCTGACCGTAAATGGCTTCACATAGCTGCGGTTTTCTCCTGCAACTTTGCTAATGTGTGCAACACTATGGCTGCAAAGATACTCGAACGTCATGGACTCGATTTTAATGTGATGCTTCCGCTTCTCGATGAGACTGTGGCTAAACTCCATCGATTACATCCGAAAGAAGCGCAGACTGGACCAGCTTCGAGAGGAGACGTTGGTGTAGTTGGCAAGCATCTTGCTTTGCTTGAAGACGACAAGGAATTGAGCGAGGTGTATAGTGTCCTGTCCAATTACATATTGAAGAATAGAGCGTAAATGCTTGTGTTTAACTGTTTTGATTAGAAGAATGATTGACTACAATTTAAAAAAGATACGTGCCGTAATATTTGATGTGGACGGCGTGCTCTCGTGCGATACTGTCACAATGTCTCCTATAGGCGAACCTCTGCGAACTGCCAACCTGAAGGATGGTTATGCCATACAATATGCCTGCAAGGTAGGTCTGAACGTCTGTATCATTACGGGTGGAAATACTGAGGCGGTACGCAAACGCTATGAGGCGCTTGGGGTGAAGGAACTGTATATGGGTTGTAGCGTGAAGATAAAGACCTATAACGAGTTCAAGGCTAAGTACTCGCTGTCTGATGACGAAGTAATATATGTAGGCGATGATATACCAGATTACGAAGTGATGTCGCTCGTAGGCTGTCCTTGCTGCCCGGCAGACGCAAGCGCGGAAATAAAGTCGGTCAGCAAGTACATCTGTCAGCGTCGAGGCGGTTGTGGAGTAGGTCGCGATATCATTGAGCAAGTGCTCAAGGCTCAAGGAAAATGGATGGCAGAAGGCAGAGCCTTCGGATGGTGATATTTCGGATTGTAACTTTATTTGCGTCTGCTACACTCAGGGCATTCTCCCTTAATGATGAATGATAAGGAGTTGGCTTTGAAACCATCGGGTAAGGCGACGTTCTCTACCGGAATGTCTTTCAGGCAGAAGGTGCGTGCGCACTTTTCGCAATAGAAATGGGCGTGACTTGCCGTATGGTCGTGCGAGTCGTGATGAGAACACAGCTCATAGTTGAGCGCACCTTTGCCGTCCTCGAAAGCATGCACGATGTCGTGTTCGAGGAAAAGTGTAAGAACGCGGAAGATGCTCGACTTGTCCATAGGCAACAATATCGCCTCCATCGCTGAAAGACTCATGGGGCGATGCTCGTTTTGAAGCGTTTTCAGAATGAGAATGCGGTTAGCCGTAGGACGCACACCTTTTTGTTTCAGCAGTTCTTCTGCATTATTGCTGTCTATATTGTTCATATTTGGATATTGCGAGACAAAATGTTCTTGTTATTAGACGCAAAGTTACAATGAAAAGATGTAAATGTGGCAATTAATCATAATTTATTTGTAGGATAGAAATAATTGTTATACATTTGTTTGTAAAATAACAACTTTTAAACTGAAAACGATGGATTTGTCTTTGATCCCTCTAAATATAAAAGGCAGTGGACAGCGTCCATTTGTCATAGCTGGTCCATGCTCGGCAGAGACAGAAGAACAAGTGATGTCAACAGCCCGACAACTTGCTTCGCTTGGTTGTAACGTGTATCGGGCCGGCGTTTGGAAACCTCGCACCAAGCCAGGCGGTTTCGAAGGACACGGCGAGAAGGCTTTGCCGTGGCTGAAGCGTGTGAAGGAAGAGACAGGAATGCTTGTGGCTACAGAGGTTGCTACGCCCGAACATGTGGAGCTCGCTCTTGAATATGGTGTCGATGTCCTTTGGATAGGAGCTCGCACATCTGCCAACCCTTTCGCTATGCAGGCTATTGCCGATTCGCTTAGTGGCGTTGATATCCCCGTACTTGTGAAGAACCCCGTGAATCCAGACCTCGAATTGTGGATAGGAGCGATGGAACGTCTTAATCAGGCAGGCATCAAGCGCTTGGCTGCCATTCATCGTGGCTTCTCGAGTTACGATAACAAGATTTATCGAAATGCCCCAATGTGGCAGATACCTATAGAATTGCGCCGCCGCATACCAGAGTTGCCGATAATCTGCGATCCAAGTCATATTGGCGGTCGACGTAATCTGATAGCTCCACTTAGCCAACAGGCTATGGATCTTGGTTTTGATGGTTTGATTGTGGAGACTCATTGCTCTCCGGATGAAGCGTGGAGCGATGCTGCACAACAGATCACGCCCGACGAACTCTACCGGATATTGTCGCACCTTACAATACGCGACGGACATATAAATATAGAAGGCATACACGGCTTACGAGAGCAGATAGATGCCCTCGACAATAACCTTATAGAGATTCTTTCCAATCGCATGAACATCTGCCGAAAGATAGGCTGCTATAAGAAAGAGCATAACATGACGGTTCTGCAGGCTAACCGATATAAAGAGATAATAGATAAGCGTGGAGCACAAGGCGACTTGTGTGGTATGGATTCGGATTTCGTTAAGCATATATTCGAACTGATTCACGAAGAGTCGGTACGTCAACAAATGGAAATAATCAACAAGCAATAGTACGCAGAGATGAAGATAATATTGTCAAGTAATTCGCCACGCCGCAGAGAGCTACTCGCCGGTCTTGGCGTTGATTTTGAAGTGAAAGTAATAAAAGGTGTAGACGAGTCGTATCCCGACACGCTGCCGTCAAAGGATGTGGCAGAGTATATAGCACGTGAGAAGGCTGCTGCGTATGAAGTGGCAGACGACGAACTCGTGATTACTGCCGATACGGTGGTGATTGTTGGCGACGATATCCTCGGCAAGCCGCATGATGCAGCTGAGGCTCACGCCATGTTGCGTAAGATAAGCGGACGCACACACCATGTCGTTACTGGCGTTTGCATGAAGACCAACCAGGAGCAGTATAGCTTCTCGGTCATGACTGGAGTTACTTTCAAGGAACTGACAGATTCCGAGATTGATTATTATATTGAGCACTATAAGCCATTCGACAAAGCTGGTGCCTACGGCATTCAGGAATGGATAGGCTATATCGGCGTTACCGGACTAGAAGGTAGCTATTATAATGTTATGGGTTTCCCCGTTCTGCGCGTGTATGCAGAATTGACAAATCGGTTTAAGATTGTTCAATATTAGTGAAATGTTTCGACTATTTAATATATTTTAGTCTATATATTTCGCCTCTGTTTTATTATTTCAGTAATTTTGCGCTTAATTTATGGCGCAGCTATAAAGGTTGTGCCCGATTTAACGAGTAAATATTAAACATAAACTATTATGTCAGAATCAATAGATATCCGCCAGCTTAACGCTCGGATAGAACAGCAAAGCAGTTTTGTCACCAACTTGGTGACAGGTATGAACCAAGTGATTGTTGGACAGAAACACCTCATCGAGTCGTTGCTTATCTCGCTTCTTAGCGATGGTCACATCCTTTTGGAGGGTGTGCCTGGTTTGGCAAAGACTCTCGCCATAAAAACTCTCTCACAGCTTATCGATGCCGACTACAGTCGCATTCAGTTTACACCCGACTTGTTGCCTGCCGATGTTGTCGGTACGCTCATCTATTCGCAGAAGGACGAGAACTTCCATGTGAAGAAGGGTCCGGTATTTGCGAACTTCGTACTTGCGGACGAAATCAACCGTGCGCCGGCTAAGGTTCAGAGTGCATTGCTTGAGGCTATGCAGGAGCATCAGGTTACTATTGGCGAGCAGACATTCAAGCTTCATAATCCGTTCCTCGTAATGGCTACACAGAATCCTATTGAACAGGAGGGTACCTATCAGTTGCCTGAGGCTCAGGTAGACCGTTTCATGCTCAAGGTGGTTATCGGCTATCCTACACTTGAGGAGGAGAAACTCATTATCCGTGAGAATCTGCGTGGTGAGGAGAAGAAGGTGTTGCCAGTAACAACTGCAGCGGAGATTTTGAAGGCTCGCGAGGTGGTTGAAGAGGTATATATCGACGAGAAGATTGAGCAGTATATTGCTGACATAGTCTTCGCTTCACGTTACCCCGAGAAGTATGGTTTGGGCGAACTGAAGGATATGATTACCTTCGGCGGTTCGCCTCGTGCAAGTATCTCGCTTGCAAAGGCTGCACGTGCTTACGCTTTCATCAAGCGTCGCGGCTACGTAGTGCCAGAGGATGTGCGTGCCGTTGCACACGACGTGCTGCGCCATCGTATAGGTCTCTCATACGAGGCTGAGGCAAGCAACATCACAAGTGAGGAGATCGTATCTAAGATAATAAATAAGGTAGAGGTGCCTTAAACATAAGACAATGGAAACGTCAGAGATACTTAAAAAGGTTCGCAAGATAGAAATCAAGACGAAGGGTCTGAGCCAGAACATATTCGCAGGTCAGTACCATTCTGCCTTTAAGGGTAGGGGTATGGCGTTTGCCGAGGTTCGCGAGTATCAGTTTGGCGATGACGTTCGCGACATAGACTGGAATGTCACAGCACGTTTCCGCAAGCCTTACGTGAAAGTGTTTGAGGAGGAGCGCGAACTCACCGTTATGTTGTTGATTGATGTCTCGGGGTCGCTCGATTTCGGCACACGCAAGTGTATGAAGTCGGTGATGGCTACTGAGATTGCTGCTACCATTGCCTTCAGCGCTATGCAAAACAACGACAAGATTGGTGTTGTGTTCTTCTCGGACCGTATAGAGAAGTATATTCCACCGAAGAAAGGACGTAAGCATATCTTGTATATAATACGAGAGATGCTCGACTTTCATCCGCAAAGTACGAAAACGGACATTGGCGAAGCGGTGGCTTACTTCACACGTATGATGAAGCGCCGCACAACCGCATTCGTCATCAGCGACTTCTATGACAATAAGGACTTCCTGAAGCAGTTCCAGATAGCCAACAGCAAGCACGACCTTATGGCTGTGCAGGTTTACGACCGCTGGGCAAAGCAGTTGCCGGATGTAGGACTTATGAAGGTGCAGGATGCAGAAACGGGTAGCGAGATGTATATCGATACCTCAAGCAAGAAGGTGCGTGCTGCTCATGCTCGCTATTGGACGGAGCGTGAGGCGATACTTCGTGAGACATTCTCTCAGGCAAATGTCGACTGGATGTCTGTGGCTACAGATGAGGATTTCGTGAAAGCGATGATGACTTTGTTCTCATCAAGAAACAGTTAAACAATGAAAAGATTAATAACTCTCATATTGTTCGTATCGTCACTCACGATGGCTGCCGCACAGCAGGTGGGTGTTGAGGCTAAGATCGACTCTGTTGCGATAATGATTGGCGAACAGGCACATCTTCAACTGACTATCACAGCTCGCCAGGGCGCAAAGATTGTGTATCCGCACTACAAGCGTTCGCAATATATTGTGCCTGGTGTTGAGGTGCTTGACGATTCGAAGGGCGACACGGCTGTTGTCGATGGCTATTGGAGCGTGAAGAAGATACTTACGCTTACGAGTTTCGACGAACGACTGTATGCCATACCTGGCATCACGGTGAAGGTAGACGGCAAGAGCTACAAGTCGAACCCCGTAGCGCTTAAGGTTATCACTTGCGATGTAGACACTCTCAACATGGACAAGTTCTTCCCGCCGAAGTCGGTACAGGACAATCCGTTCCTTTGGTCAGAGTGGACGCCGCTTATTTGGATGACGCTTATCGTGCTGTTACTTATTGCGTTAGGCTCATGGGTTATAGTACGTCTGAAGCAGAACAAACCGATTGTTGCCCGCATACGTATCGTGAAGAAACTGCCGCCACACAAGAAGGCATTGGACGAGATGAACCGCTTGAAGGGCGATTCGCATACAGCCGATTATGACCAGAAGGCTTACTATACGCAGCTTACAGACACCCTGCGCCAGTATATACGCGAGCGTTTCGGTTTCAACGCTATGGAGATGACCTCTTCGGAGATTCTCGAAAACCTGCGTAGTGCTGGCGACGAGAAAATGCTTGCAGAGCTAAGCGAGTTGTTCATGACTGCCGACCTTGTGAAGTTTGCGAAATATTCGGCACTTCTCAACGAGAAAGACATGAACCTTCTTAACGCCATTAACTTCATAGACCAGACCAAGCGTGAGGATGCTCCTACAGAAGAACGTATAGAACCGACACTTAGTGAGGAAGAGGTGCGTACACGCAAGACGCGTGTTGCGCTTAATACGCTTTTGGGCGCTATCGCCGTGGCTGTAGTCGCACTGGCAGGCTATGTGGTTTATCGTGTATGGCTGCTCCTTATGTAAGGGCAGGCTGTTACAGAACGAAAGTAATATACAACAATGGAATTTGTAAATAAAGAATACTTCATACTGCTCACGTTGCTGATACCCTATATAATATGGTATTGGCGCAATCGCAAGCATAGCGAACCTACCATGCGTGTCAGCACCGTGGCTGCCTACTACAAGGCGCCCAAGAGCTGGCGACAGCGCATAGTGCACGCCCCTATGGTTCTGCGTTGCCTTGCCTTTGTGATGATTGTGTGCGTCATGGCACGTCCTCAGACTCGCAACTCTTGGGACAACAAGTCGGTAGAAGGCATCGACATCATGCTTGCTATGGACGTCTCGACGTCTATGCTTGCTGAAGACCTGAAGCCAAATCGTCTTGAGGCAGCCAAGAACGTAGCAGCAGAGTTTGTGGCTGGTCGTCCGAACGATAACATCGGTCTTACGATCTTTGCCGGCGAGTCGTTCACACAATGTCCCATGACTACCGACCATGCATCGCTTCTGAATCTGCTCGGATCAGTTCGTACAGACATAGCTGCACGCGGCATCATCTCAGACGGTACAGCCATTGGTATGGGACTTGCAAACGCCGTTTCGCGACTGAAGGAATCGAAGGCAAAGAGCAAGGTCGTAATCCTTCTTACAGACGGTAGCAACAACATGGGCGACATCTCGCCGATGACGAGTGCAGAGATAGCGCACAGTCTTGGCGTGCGTGTATATACTATTGCGGTAGGAACCAACAAAGTGGCACCTTATCCCGTGCCAGTAGCCGGAGGCGTTCAGTATGTGAATATGCCGGTAGAGATAGACACGAAGACTCTGAGTGAGATTGCGCAGATAACGAATGCCAACTCTTATCGTGCAACAAACAACCGAGAGCTGTCGCAGATATACAAGGACATCGACAAACTCGAGAAGACAAAGATGGACGTTAAGCGTTTCTCTAAGCACTACGAGGCTTATCAGCCCTTTGCCATTGTGGCTTTGCTGCTGCTCGTAGCAGAGATTCTGCTACGCTTTACGGTTCTTCGCCGAATACCTTAAGGTTTGCGGCGTACGGAATCCGCTACAGATACGGGTTGCAACAACCGTATAGTGTTGTCTTTAGTGGCATAGCCTTAGGCTGTTGCCAAAATAAAAACTCAAAATTCAAAGTTTAAAACAATGTTCAGATTTGAGAGCCCCCAATATTTATGGCTGCTATGGCTTGTGGTAGTGCTGGTAGCAGTCAGATACTATAGCCTATGGCGCAGGCAAAAGAAGATAACGCGCATTGGCGACAAAGACCTTGTGCGTCAGCTTATGCCCGATGCCTCGACCATGCGTCGCCGCGTGAAGTTTTGGCTTACGATGGCAGCCGTGGCCGTGCTTGTGGTTGTCATAGCTCGTCCGCAGATGGGCTCAAAGATAAGCAACGAGAAGCGCAACGGCATAGAAACCATCATCTGTCTCGACATCAGTAACTCGATGCTGGCTCAGGACGTAGCGCCATCGCGCTTGGACAAGAGTAAGATGCTTGTAGAGAACCTCGTTGACAACTTCTCTAACGACAAGATTGGTCTTGTAGTGTTTGCTGGCGACGCCTTCGTACAGCTGCCTATCACGAGCGACTATGTGTCGGCAAAGATGTTCCTGCAGGGCATCAGTCCGGCGCTCATCTCCACACAAGGCACAGATATAGCACGCGCCATCTCCGTAGCATCAAGCAGTTTCACGCAGCAGCAGGGTGTAGGCAAGGCGATCATCGTGATAACCGATGGCGAGGACCATGAAGGTGGAGCGTTGGATGCAGCCAAGGAAGCACGCAAGAAAGGCATCAACGTGTTCATCCTCGGCATAGGCAGCACAAAGGGCTCTCCGATACCCGTTGGCGGCGGCGAGTATATCCGCGACAATGCAGGCAACATCGTTATGTCGGCTCTCAACGAGGACATGTGTCGCGACATGGCCCGTGCCGGTAGCGGCACATATATCCATGTAGACAACACCAACGACGCTCAGGAGAAGTTGAACGACGAGCTTTCGAAGCTCCAGAAAGGCGAGACAGAGAGCGTTATCTACAGCGAGTATGCCGAGCAGTTCCAGTCGTTCTGCATCGTGTTGCTCGTTCTGCTGATAGTGGAGGCGTGCATCATGGAGAAGAAGAATCCGTTGTTCAAACATTTCAGACTATTCAAGAAATAAACGATATTCAACATGAAGAAGTTTTTAGTTCTTTCAATCTTGATGATTCAGGCATTGGTAGGCTTTGCGCAGACCGACCGCCAGCACATACGCTACGGCAACCGCTGGTTCAAGCAGGACAACTATGTGAAGGCTGAGGCAGAATACCGCAAGGCAGTAGACAAGAACCCGTCAAATCCGCAAGCGCTCTACAATCTCGGTTGCGCCTTGCTCATGCAGAAGAAAGATTCGGCAGCCATACAGCAGTTTGAGCATGCTGGCAAGATAGAGACCGACCCGAAGCGTAAGGCTATGGCATACCACAACATCGGATGGATATGCCAGTCGCTGAAGATGTACGGCGAGGCTGCGGAGGCATACAAGGAGAGTCTGCGCAACAACCCGTCTGACAACGAGACCCGCTACAACCTTGCGCTCTGCATGCGCCAGCAGAAAAAGAACAAGCAGAACAAGGACAAGCAACAGCAAAAGAAGCAGCAGAACAAGGGCGAGAACAAGAGCAAGGAAAAGAAAGTACAAGACAAGAACCAAAAGCAACAGCAGCAGAAGCAGCAGGAAAAGATGAGCAAGGAGAACGCCGAGCAGATGCTTAACGCCGCCATGCAGCAGGAGCAGCAGACACAGCAACGCATAAAGGACGCCATGCGTCAGAACAGATCGCGCAAGTTGCAGAAAAACTGGTAGACCACATAAAAATACATCATTCAGAATGAATAAGAAGATAACCACACTATTACTGACATGTTTTGCGTATGTACTCACGGTATGTGCGCAAAACATTTCTGTTTCTGCCCCTACACACGTTGCTACTGGCGAGAACTTCCGTGTGTCGTACACTATAGCTAATGTGTCGGTAGACGAGTTCCGTTCGGCTTCCATCCCTTCCGGTCTGGAAGTGATAGCTGGTCCGTACACATCGCAGCAGTCGAGCTATCAGATTGTGAACGGACATACCAGCCGCTCGTCGTCGATAACCTATACCTACACGCTCTATGCGGAGAAAGCTGGCTCATACACCATAGGTGCAGCACACGCCAAGGCTGGCGGCAAGACAATCGCCTCGCGGCCATTCCGCATACAGGTGTCGGGCGCCACACGCAACAACGGTTCGTCGGCGCCAAATATGCACGATGACGCCGTTTCGCCGTCGCATAGTTCGGGAGGCAGAATATCTTCTAAAGATCTCTTCGTGAAGGTGACAGCCAACAAGAAGCACGTGCATGAGCAGGAGCCGATATTGCTTACGTACAAGGTGTACACCCTTGTAGACCTTACGTCGCTCGATGGCAAGATGCCCGACCTTAAGGGCTTCCACACGCAGGAGATACCTTTGCCGCAGCAGAAGAGCTTCCACATAGAGAAGCTGAACGGTAGAAACTACCGTTGCGTAACGTGGAGCCAGTATGTTATGTACCCGCAGATGACTGGCAAGATGACGATACCGAGCCTCACGTTCAAGGGTGTTGTCGTTATGCAAAACCGTAATGTAGACCCATTCGAGGCGTTCTTCAACGGTGGTTCGGGATATATAGAGGTGAAGCGAAACATCGTAGCGCCGGCTATAGATATACAGGTAGACCCACTGCCGCAGAAGCCTGCCGACTTCTCGGGCGGAGTAGGTCGCTTCTCAATATCTTCGCAGCTTCTGAGCAACAGCGTGAAGGCAGGAACGCCTGTAACGTTGCGTGTTGTGGTGGGTGGCAACGGCAACCTTAAACTTATCAAGCAGCCAGTTGTTACCTTCCCGAAGGACTTCGACAAGTACGACCCGAAGGTGAACGACAAGACCAAACTCACAACGAACGGCTTGGAAGGCAACATGGTGTACGATTTTCTTGTGGTGCCGCGCAACCAGGGCAACTATACCATACCTGCTGTGTCGCTCACTTACTATGACACGGCAAGCAATCAGTACAAGACGGTGAAGACGTCGCCGCTCACCATCAAGGTAGAGCCGGGCGATGGCAAGGGTACGTCAGTAACAGACTATTCTGAGGCGCAGCCGACCGATATAAGGCCTATAAAGCAAGGCATGTACGACACGATTGATACCGCGCACCTCTTCTTTGGATCTGTGGGTTTCTGGTTATGGCTGATTGTGCCGTTCGTCGTGTTTGTAGCACTTGTGGTTATCTTCCACAAGAAGGCTGTGGAGAACGCCGACAGCATAGGCAAGCGCGGCAAGCGTGCCAACAAGGTGGCTACGAAGCGCCTTAAGACCGCTTACAAGTTGCTCACGGCAGGCAAGCAGAACGAGTTCTATGACGAGGTGCTGCGTGCGCTTTGGGGCTATGTGGGCGACAAACTGAACATGCCGGTAGAGAAACTCTCGCGTGAGAACATCAGCGAGCAACTTGCTACACGTAGCATAGGCGAAGATATTATAGGCAAGTTCCTCTCGGCTCTCGACGAGTGCGAGTACGAACGCTATGCTCCGGGCAGTGCAGAGGGAAATATGACAAAGACATACGATAGTGCTATGGTAGCTATTACGGAGATTGATGGAGTCTTGCGTGGCAAGACAGCAAAGAGAAGTGGCAATGTGGCGAGATTAATATTGCTGTTTATGGCGATGAGCTTCGGCTTTGGAGCGATAAGTGCAAATGCCGCTGACAATGCCTCTAATGAGCAGCAGACAAGCCGTAACGGCACAGTAGCCATCACGACATCCCAGCATGGTAAGCGTGGCGCTGCCATAGCAGCCACTGTTTATGCCAAGGGCGACTATCAGCAGGCTGCGGCTTGCTATACCGAACTGCTGAAGGCAGGCGAGAGCGCGGAACTGTACTACAATCTCGGCAACTGCGAGTATCGTATGGGCAACATCACGCAGTCGATAATAGCCTACGAGCGTGCGCTACGACTTAATCCTGGCGACAGCGACGTGCGCTATAATCTGCAGTTCCTGCGTGGCAAGACCATCGACAAGGTGGTGCCGGTAGACGAGATGTTCTTCGTGACGTGGTATCACTCGCTGCAGAATGTGTTGAGCATCGACACATGGGCTACGATGGCTGTTGTGGCTTTCGTGGTGTCGCTGGTGCTCATGCTTGCATATCTCTTCGGTAGCAACATCGTTCTGCGTAAGGTGGGCTTCTTCGCAGGCTCTGCACTTTTCGTGCTGTTCCTTGTGAGCGTTCTGTTCGCCTTCCAGCGCAAGGCTGCGCTTTCGGAGCATAGCGTAGCCATAGTGCTTTCGCCGACGCTCAACGTGAAGGCAACACCGTCGGAGAGCAGTTCGGACGCCTTCGTGATACACGAGGGTACGCGTCTGACCATCACCGACCGTTCGATGAACGCCTGGTATGGCGTGCGTCTTGACGACGGCAAGGAGGGCTGGCTGCCTAAGAACTCGGTAGAGGTGATATAAGTTCTCCCATGTTCCTCCCCGTCGTGGGCTAAGGAAGAGATAATTCAAGTTTGTGGTTTACTTTCAAATTATAAAAATGAATATCGACACGCTTTTAGGATATGATCAGGAACTGTTGTTGGCGCTGAACGGCAGCGACTCGCAGTTTATGGACGGACTGATGATGGCCCTGACATCGGGTCTGACTTGGATTCCGTTGTACATAGCCTTGCTGTATCTTGTGATAAAGAATAGCGAGACGATGGGACAGATAGCGCTGATAGTGGCTTGTGCCGCGTTGTGCGTTCTGTTTGCCGACGGTTTGGCAGACGGCATCGTAAAGCCGGGTGTGGCGCGTTTTCGCCCGTGCAACGACCCTTTGCTGCGAGGCGTTGTACAGACTGTGGACGGCTACTGCGCCAATGGTCTGTACGGCTTCTTCTCGGCGCATGCGTCAAATACGTTCTCGATAGCCGTGTTCTTCAGTCTGCTTGTGAGAAGTGGCATACTGAGTACGGGCTTGCTCTTGTGGTCGCTTGTATGCTGTTACACCCGTATGTATCTGGGCGTACACTATCCGTTTGATGTGCTCGTAGGACTGTTGTGGGGTGGCACGGTAGGCTGTGCTGTCTATCTTCTCTACTATAAGTTCAGGGCGAAGATGTCGCAGTCGAAGTGTTTCGTTTCTACACAGTATACTTCAACGGGCTTCAGCACGGACGACATAGACATCGTGATGCTTGTGCTTGTTGCTACTCTCATCTACACCGTGCTGCGTGGTGTACTGCATTGATAGTGAATTGCCTCTATGATAGAATGATATTCCGTCATAGAGGCATTTTTATTCCATCACTGCTGGAGCCTTATTCCAGACCTACCGGAATTCGTTCATATTTTTAGTTAAAATAATTGATTGCTAAGATTTGTATATCAGAATTTATAATTACCTTTGTAGATTAGGATGAAGCCCCGTGTGGCAAATACAACAAAACGATTATGGAGACAAAACACATACATATTAAGGATTATAACTATGCGTTGCCTGACGAGCGTATCGCTAAGTTCCCGTTGGCGCAGCGCGACAGAAGCAAGCTGTTGCTGTATAAGCATGGCGAGGTGTCGGAGGACGTGTTCTGCAACATGGCTGATCATCTGCCCAAGGGCGCTTTGATGGTGTTCAACAATACGCGTGTCATTCAGGCGCGTATGCATTTCCGCAAGGCTACGGGAGCGTTGATAGAGGTATTCTTGCTCGAGCCTTATGCTCCGGCAGACTACGAGCAGATGTTTCAGACCAAGGGCGAATGCGAATGGCTCTGCATGATTGGCAATCTGAAGAAGTGGAAGGGTGAGACACTTGAGCGCACGTTCGATGTGAACGGCGAGGCTGTTACTCTGAAGGCTGAGCGCCTTGAGGATGTGGGCAAGAGCTACAGAGTGCGCTTCGTGTGGGACAATGCTGAGGTGTCATTAGCCGAACTACTCGACGCTGTGGGCGAGTTGCCTATTCCGCCGTACTTGAACCGCGAGACGCAGGAGAGCGACAAGACGACATATCAGACCGTCTACTCGAAGGTAAAGGGATCGGTGGCTGCTCCGACAGCTGGTCTGCACTTTACGCCGGAGGTGTTGGCGGCTATTGACAGCAAGGGTATCGACCGCGAAGAGCTGACGCTGCATGTGGGTGCGGGTACGTTCAAGCCGGTGAAGTCGGAGGAGATTCAAGACCACGAGATGCATACCGAGTATGTGTGTGTGCATAGAGAGACGCTCGAGAAGCTGATAAAGCATGGAGCAGAGGCTATAGCTGTAGGCACGACGAGTGTGCGCACGCTGGAGAGTCTTTACTACATGGGCGTGAAACTGGAACAGAACATGGATCTCTCAGAGGAGGAACTGCACGTGAACCAGTGGGAACCGTACGAGAACGAGGCTGCGAAGGGTGTGACACCTATGAAGGCTTTGGAGAACATCGTGGCTTATCTGGACAAACACGGGCTGAGCGCTCTGCACTCGAGCACACAGATTATCATTGCGCCGGGCTATGAGTATAAGATTGTGAAGATGCTCGTGACAAACTTTCATCAGCCGCAAAGCACGTTGCTGTTGTTGGTGAGCGCGTTTCTGCACGGCGACTGGCATAAGGTGTACGACTATGCGCTGGCGCATGATTTCAGATTCTTGAGCTATGGTGATAGTTCGCTGCTGATACCTTAGTTAAAAGTAAAAGAGTAAAGAAGAAAAGTAAAATGAAGATAGGTGATAAAGTACAATTCCTGAGTGATATCGGCGGCGGACGCATTGCCGGTTTTCAAGGTAAAGATATAGCGCTGGTGGAGGATGAAGACGGTTTTCAGATTCCGACGCCGGTGACAGACCTCGTAGTGATGAGCAGTAGCGACGACTACTCGATATCGAAGTCGATACAGAAGAAGAGTGAGGCGGAGGAGCCGACGGCAACTGATCCCGATACGTTCAACATGTCGGTGAAGGCGAAGATTAACCAGATGGACGAAGACGTGCTGGAGGATGAAGACGAGTATGACGCTGCGGACAGAGAAATCACGTACAAGGCGAAAGTGGAGGAGCGCAAGGGCGGTAACGTGCTGAACGTGTACTATGCGTTTGTGCCGGAGGATGTGAAAAACTTCTCTAAGACAAGTTTCGCTTGCTATCTCGTTAACGACAGCAACTACTACGTTCACTATCTGTACATGAGCGTAGAGGGCGGCACATACACGTTGCGCGGCGAGGGAGAACTGGAGCCGAACACGAAGATGTATGTGGAGAGTTTCGCACTCGATGAGTTGAACGAGATTGACCGCGTGCGTTTCCAGTTGCTCTCTTTCAAGCGCGACAAGGATTTTGTGGCAAAGCCGGTTTGCGACGTGCAGTTCCGCATCGACAAGGTGAAGTTCTACAAACTGCATACGTTCCAGAAGAACGACTTCTTTGAGACGCCTGCGTTGCTGTACCCCGTAGTGAAGAACGACGGCGTAGCGCAGCTGAAGCCCGTTGATGCAGAACAGCTGATATACGTGGACGAGGAGAAGGAGGAGAAGAAGGCTGCTGACAAAGCTGGCGAACTGCCGAAAAGCGCTATGGAGAAGTTGAAGAAAAGTAGTCTGAACACTTCTGCCACTCATCGTAATAGCCGCGCCAATGGCGATGATATCCTTGTCGTAGACCTTCATGCCGATGAACTGCTGGAGACAACTGCAGGTATGGGCTCTGCAGATATCCTCAACTATCAGCTCGACTACTTCCGCCGTACGCTCGAGGAGAACAAGCATAACAAGGGCAAACGTATCGTGTTCATACACGGTAAGGGCGAGGGTGTGCTGCGTCATGCTCTCGTGAACGAACTGAGATATAGATATAAGAACTACAGATACCAGGATGCTTCGTTCCAGGAATACGGATACGGAGCAACGCAGGTAACGATACGATAAAAGTAAAAGAGTAAAAAAGTAGGAGGTATGGGCAAGATGCCCATATCACGCAGCCACAAAACTTTCAAAAGTAAAAGATAAAAAGGCTTTTATGAATTACGGATATATAACTGTTGCTTCGGCGATACCTCAGGTGAGGGTTGCCGATGTAGACTACAACGTAGAGCAGATAGAACGCTTTGTTGTAGACGCAGACAAGCGCGGCGTGGAGATATTGGTGTTCCCCGAACTGTCGGTTACGGGCTACTCGTGTCAGGACCTCTTTGCACAACAGGCTTTGCTTGATCGTGTGGAGAAGAAGATTGCCGACATGCTTGAGGCTACAAAGCGATGCGATGTAATAAGTGTTGTTGGCGCGCCGATATGCATTGGCGGCGGAGTGTACAACTGCGCCGTGGTATGCCAGCACGGCAAGGTGCTGGGCATTGTGCCAAAGCGCTTTCTCCCCAACTACGGCGAGTTCTACGAGAAGCGATGGTTCGCCTCGTCGGACGACCTTACAGAATCGGTTGTGATTGGCTACGCCGGCAGTTGGGTGAGCGTGAGTGGCGAAGAAACGTTGTTCAAGACGGCACGCGGCGTGAAGTTTGGCATAGAACTATGCGAGGATGTATGGTCGCCATTGCCCCCGTCGACCGACCTCGTGCTGTCGGGAGCCGATATTATACTTAACCTCTCGGCATCAGACGACCTCATCGGCAAGAACGCCTACCTTAAGAGTCTGCTTGCACAGCAGAGTGCCCGACTGATATGCGGCTACGTATATAGTTCGTGCGGCTTCGGCGAGAGCACGCAAGACGTGGTTTATGGCGGCAATGCGTTCGTCTATGAGAACGGCGCCCTGGTGGCAGAGTCGGAGCGCTTCTCGTTGGAAGAACAGCTTGTGGTAAGCCAGATAGACGTGGACAAGCTTCGCACAGAGCGCAGAAGAAACACCTCGTTCGTACATGCCCAGCGTGGACATAAAGCCAGAGTGTTCGATGCAGACGAAACAGACGAAAGAAGATTCGAGCTGCTTCGCCATGTCGATTCGCATCCATTCATACCAGAGAGCGACGACATGTACGCTTCGTGTGACGAGATATTCAGTATTCAGGTGTGTGGTTTGGCAAAACGCTTGGTACACACCCATTGCAAGTGTGTCGTGATTGGCATCAGTGGCGGTCTTGACTCTACACTCGCCCTGCTCGTCTGCGTTAAAACCTTCGACAAATTGGGCTACGATCGCAAGGGCATTGTGGGCGTCACGATGCCGGGCTTCGGTACTACAGACCGCACATACAACAACGCCATGACCCTTATGAAGGGTTTGGGCATAACTATACGTGAGGTAAGCATTCGCAAGAGCGTTACGCAGCACTTTGAGGATATTGGTCACGACATAAACGTACACGACGTGACGTACGAGAACGGACAGGCAAGAGAGCGCACGCAGATACTCATGGATCTCAGCAACGAGTTGGGCGGCATGGTTATCGGTACGGGCGACTTGAGCGAACTGGCGCTCGGATGGGCTACATACAACGGAGATCACATGTCGATGTATGGCGTGAACGCGAGCATACCGAAGACCCTCATTCGCTATCTCGTGAACCATGTGGCAGAGAACAGCGTAGACGAGCAATCGAGAACAACCCTGCTCGACATCATCGACACGCCTATCTCGCCCGAGCTGATACCTGCCGACGAGCATGGCAATATAAAGCAGAAGACAGAAGACTTGGTTGGTCCGTACGAATTGCACGACTTCTTCATCTACAACTTCATGCGCTTCGGTTTCAGTCCGGCAAAGATATACATGCTTGCACGCCATGCGTTCAGCAAAGACCTCTATTCGGACGAAGTGATAAAGCATTGGCTGAAGACCTTCGTTAGACGATTCTTCAACCAGCAGTTCAAGCGCTCGTGTCTGCCCGACGGTCCGAAGGTGGGCAGCGTGAGCTTGAGTCCGCGCGGCGACTGGCGTATGCCCACCGACGCATCAAGCGCACTTTGGCTGGCAGAATGTGAAAACCTCTAAATGTAAACAATGACAGAACAATTCAGATATACCGACGAGCGGTTTGCCGACATACAGATGCTGCGCTACCGTCTCGACGGTTTTGAGGCGCTGACTCTGCGTCAGAAGCTATACATATACTACCTCGCCAAGGCAACGCTCTGCGGACGCGACATAACAACCGACCAGTTCGGACGCTACAATCTGCGCATACGCAAAGTGCTCGAAGCTATATACGAACACTACGAAGGCGACCGCACGACGGCAGAGTACAAGGCGTTGGAGACATACCTTAAGCGAGTGTGGTTCTCGAACGGCATACACCACCATTACGGCTGCGAGAAGTTTGTTCCAGCTTTTACTGAGGAATACTTCAGACAGGTTGTGGACTGTTGCGGTTGCGAAGACGAGAATATCGATGAGCTTTGCAAGGTGATATTCGACCCTACTATTCAGCCTAAGCGTGTAAACCAGAAAGCCGGTGACGATCTCGTGCAGACATCTGCATGTAATTATTACGAGGAAGTGACACAGCAGGAAGCGGAAAACTTCTACGAGGCTATGCGCGACGAGAACGACCCAATGCCAATATCTTACGGACTCAACTCAACGCTCCGCAAGACAGCCGACGGCATGCTGAAGGAAGATGTGTGGCACGAAGGCGGACTCTATGGCGATGCGATAAAGCACATCACTTACTGGCTCGAGAAAGCGGCGGAAGTGGCAGAGAACGAGCTTCAGGCGAAGATAATCGGCATGCTCGTAGACTACTACAGAACAGGCGACCTCCGCAAGTTCGACGCCTATTCAATAGAATGGCTGAAAGAGCACGAAGGACGCATCGACTTTATCAACGGCTTCATAGAAGTGTATGGCGACCCACTCGGCATGAAGGCATCGTGGGAAGGCATCGTGACGTACAAGGATATGGTGGCAACGCAACGCACGCAGACAATCAGCAAGAATGCGCAATGGTTTGAAGACCACTCGCCCGTAGACCCTCGCTTCCGAAAGCCCCAGGTTGTCGGCGTGACGGCTAACGTGGTATGCTCGGCGATGCTCGGCGGCGACGAATATCCGTCTACGGCGATAGGCATCAATTTGCCCAATGCCGACTGGATAAGAGCGCGCTACGGTTCGAAGAGTATAACGATAGGCAATCTGACACACGCATATAATCAGGCGGCTAAAGGCAACGGTTTCCTGCTGGAGTTCGTAGCCGACGAAGCGACACGCGCCTTGATTGAGAAATATGGTGACGTATGTGACGACCTGCATACCGACCTGCACGAATGTCTCGGACACGGATCGGGACAACTGCTCGCAGGAGTGTCGGCAGACGCACTCGGTTCGTACGGCAGCACGATAGAAGAAGCACGCGCCGATTTGTTCGGCCTGTACTACATAGCCGATGCAAAACTCGTAGAACTGGGTCTTGTGCCCGACGCTGAAGCATATAAGTCGCAGTACTACACATACATGATGAACGGTCTGCTTACTCAGCTCACGCGAATTCAGCCGGGAAACGAGATTGAGGAAGCGCACATGCGTAACAGGGCTCTCATTGCCCGTTGGACGCTGGAGCACTATCCGTCGGCAGTAAGACTCGTGAAGCATGAGGAGAAAACCTACGTGGAAGTGAGCGACTACGAGCAGTTGCGTGAGGCATTTGCCAAACTGCTTGCTGAGATCCAGCGCATAAAGAGCGAAGGCGACTTTGAGACTGCAAAGCTACTCGTAGAGCGTTACGCAATACACGTAGAGCCGAAGTTGCACGAAGAACTTCTGGCACGCTACAAGTCACTCGGCATAGCGCCGTACAAGGGTTTCCTTAATCCGAAGATGGAGATTGTAGCCGACAGCGATGGCAACGCTACCGATGTGCGCCTCGACTATACAGAAGCCTACGACGAGCAGATGCTGCGCTACTCGAAAGAGTATGGCTATCTTTAGTTATATATAATATAATGTGTGACATGGAAACATCCGAACAGGTAAAACAGATAAAGCGTTCTTTTCGTCTGTATATGAACGGCGTAACGTCGACTTCGATGCGACAGAAAGGACTCGACTATAAGATAAATTGGGGAGTGTCGCAGATGGATTTGCGACACATGGCAGAGCAGTACGGCAAGGACAAGGCACTTGCTGCGGCTCTGTGGCAGGAGAATATACGCGAGTGCAAGATACTGGCTACGCTCATCATGCCCGCTGCCGACTTTACGGCAAGCGAGGCGATGGAGTGGGCTGCTTCGTTGTCGACAGTAGAGATGGCAGAGACGGCTGTGTTCAACCTTTTCCAGCACATGACGGAGGCAGAACAGTTCTCGCTGATGCTGTTCGCGAACGAAGATAAGCTGGTGCGCATCTGTGCTTACAATCTTGTCTGCCGTCTGTTGAAGCGCAATAACGAATGTACGCCGCAACTGTATGCTGCGTTGTTCAAGAAAGCCGCAATCGACCTTAAAAGTGTCGACCGCCAACTGCTTTATCCGCTTGTCAAATGTCTCGATTATGTTTCGTCTACTGATACAGAACAGGCTAAAGAGGCTACACAATTGTTGAAAGAGGCAGGATTTGGCGCTTTTTAGTGTTTCTTTTTGGTCACTTTCCCAAAATAATGTAACTTTGCATATTGATGGAAAACGATAAAAAGGCGGCAGCACGCGCTGCGCTGACCAAATACATAGAAGAGAACAACTGTAGGAAGACTACGGAGAGGTTCGCGCTCCTCGATACGATATACGATATTGAAGGACTTTTCACTATGGAAGAGCTTGCGGAGCGTATGGCGGTGCAGAACTTCCATGTGAGCAGAGCCACGCTCTACAACTCGCTCAATCTGTTTGTTAAGTTGTGTCTTGTGGTAAGACATAGGTTTCAGGCAGAGACAAAGTACGAAGCATGCTGCGACACGTCCAACCATTGCTACCAGACATGCACTGTATGTGGCAAAGTGGTGGAGCTGGACGTGCCGGAAGTGGCAAAAGCGCTCGAAAGTGTGCGCCTGAAACGTTTCCGCAAAGAATACTACTCTGTGTATTTTTACGGAGTATGTCAGACGTGCCAGACACGAAGCAAACGCAAGAAGAACAACTTAAAAGGAACGAAGAAATCAAATATTGATAAAAATGAATAAAGGTAAAGTTGATGTCCTGCTCGGATTGCAGTGGGGCGATGAAGGCAAGGGTAAGGTAGTAGACGTACTGACCCCTAAGTATGATATTATCGCACGTTTCCAGGGTGGTCCGAACGCTGGTCATACCCTCGAGTTTGAAGGTCAGAAGTATGTCCTCCGCAGCATCCCGTCTGGTATTTTCCAGGGTGGCAAGGTGAACATTATCGGCAATGGCGTGGTTCTCGCTCCCGACCTTTTCATGAATGAGGCGAAGGACTTGGAGAAGAGCGGTCACGACCTGAAGAGTCGTCTGCACATTTCTAAGAAGGCACACCTCATCATGCCTACACACCGTGTGCTCGATGCTGCTATCGAGGCTTCGAAGGGCAAGAATAAGGTGGGAACAACCGGTAAGGGCATTGGTCCGACATACACAGATAAGGTTTCGCGCAACGGCTTGCGTGTTGGCGATATCCTCGACAACTTCCAGGAGAAGTATGAGGCTCACAAGGCTGCTCACCTGAAGCAGATTGCAGCACTCGGCTATACCGACTTCGACATCACTGAGGTGGAGAAGGTTTGGATGGAAGGCATCGAGTACCTCAAGCAGTTCCATATTGTGGACAGCGAGCACGAGATCAACAAGATTCTGCGCTCGGGCAAGGACATCCTTTGCGAGGGTGCTCAGGGTACAATGCTCGACGTCGACTTCGGTTCTTATCCTTTCGTTACTTCTTCTAACACTATCTGCGCAGGTGCTTGCATCGGCTTGGGTGTCGGCCCGAACCGCATCGGCAACGTATACGGCATCATGAAGGCTTACTGCACACGTGTTGGTTCAGGTCCGTTCCCGACAGAACTTTTCGACGAGACAGGCGCAAAGATTCGCGACCTCGGTCACGAGTATGGCGCTGTTACCGGTCGTGAGCGTCGTTGTGGATGGTGCGACCTCGTTCAGCTTAAGTATTCTGTCATGATCAACGGCGTAACAGAGCTTATCATGATGAAGAGCGACGTGCTCGACAGCTTCCCCGTTGTCAAGGCTTGCGTAGCATACGAGTTGCCCGACGGTACACAGACCACCGACCTGCCTTATGAGCTCTACGACGCTAAACCGGTGTACAAGGAGTTCAAGGGATGGAACACGGATATGACAAAGTTCACATCTGAAGATCAGTTCCCGCAGGAGTTCAACGACTATGTGAAGTTCCTCGAGGAGTATCTTGAGACTCCTATCCGCATCATCTCTATCGGTCCGGACCGCGCACAGACTATCGTAAGAAAGTAAAAAAATAACTGAACTAAAGAAGTTAAAGTTGCAGCAAGTAGCTTTAACTTCTTTAGCTTTTTTAATTCAATAACTCTAAATTATTAATGGCAAAACCAAGTATACCTAAAGGTACACGCGACTTCTCGCCGGTTGAGATGGCGAAGCGCAACTATATATTCGACACAATTCGCAGCGTTTACGCTCTCTACGGTTTCCAGCAGATAGAGACTCCGGCAATGGAGACATTGCAGACTCTCATGGGCAAGTATGGCGAAGAGGGTGACAAACTTCTCTTTAAGGTTCTTAATTCGGGCGACTGCCTTGCAAAGATAGACGACGAGGAACTGCTCGGTCGCAACTCGCTGCATCTCGCTTCGAAGCTTTGCGAGAAGGGCTTGCGCTACGACCTTACCGTGCCGTTTGCGCGCTACGTCGTACAGCACCGCGAGGATATTCAGCTTCCGTTCAAGCGCTACCAGATTCAGCCGGTATGGCGTGCCGACCGTCCGCAGAAGGGCCGCTATCGCGAGTTCTATCAGTGTGACGCCGACGTTGTAGGTTCCGACTCGCTGCTCAACGAGGTGGAGCTGATGCAGATTGTAGACACCGTGTTTACAAAGTTCGGCATCCGTGTGGCTATCAAGATCAACAACCGCAAGATTCTTACCGGTATTGCTGAGGTGATAGGCGAGGCTGAGAAGATTGTTGACATCACGGTAGCTATTGACAAGCTCGACAAGATTGGCATTGACAACGTGAATGAGGAACTTCGTCGTGTTGGCATCTCAGAGGACGCTATCGAGAAACTGCAGCCGATAATCGCCCTTGCTGGTACTAACGACGAGAAACTCGCTACTATCGCAGAGGTTCTCGCTGGTTCGGAGGTTGGCTTGAAGGGCGTTGAGGAGACACGCTTCATCCTCGACACGCTGAAGACTTGCGGTTTGCACAATCAGATTGACCTCGACCTCACGCTTGCACGCGGTCTAAACTACTATACCGGTGCTATCTTTGAGGTGAAGGCTCTCGATTACGCAATTGGTTCTATCACAGGTGGCGGTCGCTACGACAATCTTACCGGCATCTTCGGACTTCCTGGTCTTAGCGGTGTAGGCATCTCGTTCGGTGCCGACCGTATCTACGATGTGCTTGGCGGTCTTGACCTTTATCCGAAGGAAGCGGTGAACGGCACACAGCTGCTCTTCATCAACTTCGGCGAGAAGGAGAGCGCTTACTGTCTGCCGGTTCTGCGACAGTGTCGCGAGGCTGGCATACGCACAGAGATTTATCCGGACAGCGTGAAGATGAAGAAGCAGATGGCTTATGCCAACGCTAAGCAGGTGCCGTTTGTGGCGCTTGCTGGCGAGTCGGAGATTGCGGAGTGCAAGCTCACATTGAAGAATATGACTACCGGCGAGCAGACTCTCGTAACTCCGGAGGAGCTGATTGCTGCAGTTAAGGCATAACATACATAGTATATAAGATACATATATATAAAAAAAGAGGTGTTTCAAGACTTACGCTTTGTGGTTTTGAAACACCTCTTTTTGTGTTGTAGCGTTCGCAATCCGAACAGACCCCGTCCGCAATCCAATCAGATTCCGTCCGCAATCCAATCAGATTCCGTCCGCAATCCGATCGGATTCCGTCCGCTGCACGATGACTTTTACTGAGCCTTTACATTATGTTTTTTTGGTCTTTGTCCGTTTTCGTGTCGCGATATTTGTTGTAAATATAAACCAATAGTATTCATGTCGATAGATAATGAACAAGAACAAATGGAGAAAATTGATTTTGTGCCAAGAAAACAGCCGCTTTTGTTGTGTCATGTTATTAAAAAACCTTAACTTTGCATTCGATTTATAACAACATTTAGGTTTAAAAGGTTTTCAGGTATTATGATGATTAGACAGTTGGCAATCCTTTTCGGTTGCCTTGCCTTGGGTGAGCTTATCATCTATCTCACTCACATTCCGCTTCCGTCAAGCATTCTTGGAATGTTGCTTTTGACTTTGCTTCTGAAGTTGAAGGTGATACGACTTGAGTGGGTGCGCAGCATTTCAGATTTTCTTGTGGGTAACATTGGCTTCTTTTTCGTTCCGCCAGGAGTAGCCATCATGCTCTATTTCGACATTATCAAGGCTCAGCTGCTGCCAATCGTCGTGTCAACGGTGGCGTCAACCATTCTTGTGTTGGCTGTTACGGGTTGGGTTCATCAGTTTTACGGTAAAGCAAAAGGCAAATTGAAAGGATAAGGATATGGAATATTTCTCAAATGAGTTTTTTCTCATAGCGCTCACATTCGGTACGTATTTTCTCGGTAAGCTGCTGCGTCGCTGGACTGGCTGGGTTGTGATGAACCCGATTCTTGTGTCGATATGCTGCCTTATAGTGTTTCTGAAGGTAACAGGCGTGAGCTATGATACGTATAATCAGAGTGGAAAAATGATTGAGTTCTGGCTGCGTCCGGCTGTTGTGGCGCTTGGTGTGCCTCTCTATATGCAGCTCTCTACGATAAAGAAGCAGCTCACACCGATACTTCTTTGCGAGTTTATCGGATGTGTAGTAGGTATCGTGTCTGTAGTATATATCGCTAAAGCTATGGGAGCGTCGCGCGAGGTGATACTCTCGCTTGCGTCAAAATCGGTTACGACGCCTATTGCGATGGAGGTGACAAAGAGTATAGGCGGTATTCCTCCGCTTACGGCTGCTGTAGTGGTTTGCGTAGGTTTGATGTGTGCTGTGTGCGGCTATCGCACTATGGGTTTTGCGCGTGTAAAGTCGCCCGTAGCGCAAGGTCTTTCGATGGGTACGGCAGCTCATGCCGTGGGAACGGCTACGGCGATGGAGAAGAGTCCGGTACACGGAGCATACGCCAGTCTTGGACTGACGCTTAACGGCATTCTCACATCGTTACTCACGCCGTCTATCATCCCGTTGTTGGGCGTGTAGGACGTTTGTGACATATTGAAATAAGAAGCATAGAATAAAAAGGTGCGAGCATTTCTGCCCGCACCTTGTTTGTTGCTATAGGGTTGTTCGTGTGAGCGCTATAGTGTTACTCGTGATGGTAGCTCTCGCCTTTGATGATAGTGCAGGCGCGATACAGCTGCTCGGTGAATATCAGTCGCACCATCTGATGGGAGAATGTCATTCGCGAGAGCGAGATCTTCTCGTCTGAGCGTTTGTAGACGGCGTCGGAGAAACCGTACGGGCCTCCGATTACGAAGACGAGTCGGCGAGCTGTCTGCTGCTTCTTCTGAAGCCATGCGCCCATCTCCATACTGGTGCGCTCTGCTCCGTGCTCGTCGAGCAATACTACGGTGTCTGACGGCTGTATGAGTCGCAGTATTTGCTCGCCTTCAGCCTGCTTCTGCTGGTCCTCGCTAAGGTTCTTGGTGTTCTTTAGGGCAGGGATGGTGGTTATGCTGAAAGGCATGTAGTGCGAGATTCGCTCCGTGTAGTCCTTGATGCCGTTGATGTAGAGCTTGTCGTTGGTCTTGCCGACAAGTATCAGCTCAGTCTTCATACTCCTCCTTTCTCTTGGGGTTCATAGGAAACCAGCCCTTCTTCACGCGTTGCTTCTGCTCGAACAACTCGCCGATGCTCCACAGGCAAGAGGCTCCCAATACTCCGAGAATCGAAGAGGCTATGACGTTGGCTGTGAGCATCGATCCTACGATGAATGCAATGCCTGCAAGAAGGAAAATCCACCAAAGGCGGACACCGAAATAGTATTCCACTTTAATGACAATGGGGTGGAACAGTCCGATAACCAAGAACGTGCTGATAGCTATCGAAAGTCCGGTAAAATGTATATTCTCCATATTAATTATACGTGTTTTGATGCAAAATTATAAAAATTATTGAAGATGTGCGTGTTGTATGACAAAAAAGCATCAAAAATATTTTGCTGGTCGGCTAAAAATAGGTAACTTTGCACCCGCTTAAAAGAATTAGCTTATCAAAAATAGTTTAATGAAGAATGACAAAATGAAAAACCAGTACCGCGTGAATGAGCAAATTCGCGTTCGGGAAGTACGTGTAGTAAGTGAAGGTGGTTCAACCGTTATGGCGACTCGTAGCGCTCTTGAAATGGCGCGCGAACAAGGCGTGGATCTCGTGGAGATTTCTCCTAACGCACAACCTCCTGTTTGTCGACTCATTGACTACAGCAAATTCCTCTATCAGCAGAAGAAACATGCTAAAGAGATGAAAGCTAAGCAGGCTAAGGTTGAAATCAAGGAGATTCGTTTCGGACCGCAGACCGACGAACACGACTACAACTTTAAGTTGAAGCACGCTCAGGAGTTCCTCACAGAAGGTAACAAGGTTCGTGCTTACGTTTTCTTCCGTGGTCGTTCAATCCTCTTCAAGGAGCAGGGTGAGGTGCTTTTGCTGCGCTTCGCTAATGATCTTGAGGAATATGCAAAGGTAGAACAGCTTCCGAAGCTCGACGGAAAGAAGATGTTCCTTTATCTCGCTCCGAAGAAGGCTGGCGTTGTCAAGAAGAGTCAGCAGAAGATGGACCGCGAGAAGCGTGAGGCTGAAGCTCGTTCTGCTAAGGATGCAGAGAACGGTGTAGAGGAGATGCCGACAAACGGCGGACTTCTTGCTAACGCAAAAGTAAGCGCAGAGGCTCTCAAGGCTCTCAAAGGCGAGAAATAAGCAATAAGAAGACAACATGATAAATGTGCGTAACGCCTTGGTATATGCGTTGCCACATATAATAAATAACAATTTTAAATTAATAAAAAATGCCAAAAGTAAAGACTAACTCCGGTGCAAAGAAGAGATTCCGCTTTACCGGTACAGGTAAGATCAAGCGTCATCACGCTTATCACAGTCACATTCTGACTAAGAAGACAAAGAAGCAGAAGAGAAATCTGGTTCATCAGACAATCGTAGACAACAGCAACCTCAAGCAGGTTCGTGATTTGCTCTGCCTCCGTTAATTTTATTAGTCAAAACATTTAAAGGAAAGAAAAACTATGCCAAGATCAGTCAATCATGTTGCTTCAAAAGCAAAGAGAACAAGAATCCTGAAGCTCACCAAGGGTTACTATGGTGCAAGAAAGAATGTTTGGACAGTAGCGAAGAACACTTGGGAGAAGGGCCTCACATACGCATACCGCGATCGTCGTAACAAGAAGCGCACATTCCGCGCATTGTGGATCCAGCGTATCAATGCTGCTGCTCGTCTCGAGAATATGAGCTACTCTACACTTATGGGTGCTCTCCATAAGGCAGGTATCGAGATCAACCGTAAGGTGCTCGCTGACCTCGCTGTTAACAACCCTGAGGCTTTCAAGGCTATCGTAGAGAAGGTAAAGTAAATCGAAGCCATTGTGGAGTCTGACTTCACTTTATCGGTGAGATTTAATTTTCTCAAAATATAATAAGGGTGACAATGTATTGCACATTGTCACCCTTATTGCGTTTACCCTTGTTGCATCTCTCTGAGTAACTGTTTCTGTCGCTCGCTGAGGTTTGTAGGCAACTTCACATTGTATGTTATGATGAGGTCGCCCATTGTGCCATCGCCGCGGTCATATCCCTTGCCACGCAAGCGCACCTTCGTGCCGTTCTGCGTTTCGGGCTTTACTTTCAGTTTTATCTTCGATCCGTTGCCAAGCTGTATTATCACCTCGCCGCCGAGTAGGGCTGTGTATAGGTCGATATTCACGTTGGCGTTCATCTCGCCCGTATTCTGTCGTGCCGAACTGCGTGTGCGGCTATGTGTGCGACCTGCTTTTGCGCCGAACAAGTCCTGGAAGAAGCTTGAGAAGCCTCCTCCGCCCTCGCCGAAGCTTGAGAAATCGAAGCCCTCGAATGGCGAACCGCCACCGTTGCTGCTCCAATACTGCTGACCGCCGGCACCGCCTTGTTGTGCATAAGCGTCAGCTTCGCGCCAGCGTTCGCCATATTGGTCGTACTTCTTTCGCTTTTCAGGGTCGGAAATAACGTCATACGCTTCGTTTAGCGCTTGGAACTTAGCCTTAGCTTTCGGGTCGTTAGGGTGCAGATCCGGATGGAACAGCTTAGCTCTTTTGCGGTAAGCTTCGCGCACTTGGTCTTGTGGAATGTTGCGGTCTACGCCAAGTATTTTGTAATAATCAATAAATGCCATAGTCTTTACCTCCAATTATATATTTTTGTTAGTATCATCATTCATTAATCATTACGCAAAATCTGTGCCTAATTGTAGTTTTGTGTAAATAAAAACAAAACTTAATGTAAATAATATTTACTGACAATTAGGCACAGACATACGGAATTGATTTCGTTAGAACAGACTTCTGAATGCTGTAGGGATAGGTGTAGAGAACTCCATTGGCTCGCCCGTAACGGGGTGGGTGAAGCAGAGCATGTATGCATGCAGGCATAAACGATGCAACGGGTCGTCGCCGTTGCCGTATTTCACGTCGCCACAAACGGGATGTCCCATGTCTGCCGAGTGTACACGTATCTGGTTCTTGCGACCGGTCTCGAGCTTATACTCAACGAGCGAGTGTTCTGTGGTGCGATTGAGCACCTGGAAGTGTGTGACAGCATATTTGCCACCATTGTCAGTAGGCGACGAATATGTGATGTATGCCTTGTTGTCCTTCAGCCAGTTGGCGATAGTGCCATTGTCCTGCTCCATTTCGCCACTCACTACTGCGACATAACGGCGATCGTAAACAATCTGATGCCAGTTGTGCTCGAGTATCTGTTCTGTCTCTATGTCCTTGGCATATACCATGAGTCCACTTGTGTCGCGGTCGAGGCGGTGTACAACGTGTGCGCGGCATTTCTGGCGCGACTTCAGGAAGTAGTCGTCGAGCACCGACTTCACATTGAGCGAAGAATGGCCTGCTGCCATCGACAGAATGCCGATATTCTTCTCTACAACGACGAGCCATCTGTCTTCGTATACAATCTTAACGTAGCGACTCTTGAACTGGTTCTGCTTCTTGTGACGGCTGATGATAATCTTGTCGCCAGCTTTAAGCTGGTAGTCGAACTGAGTTACCATTCTTCCGTTCACGGCAATGCCACGACCTTGCAGCGTTGCTTTCAATTTGGAGCGGCTTTCGCTTACGTTATTGATGAGATATTCGAGCAGGGGAGCGTTCTCCTTTACGGTGATAACCAGATTGTCGCCTCCTTGTGTCTTGTATGTATTGTTTGTATTGCGCATTTATTTTGAATTTATATAGTTTCTATTCTGTTTGTATATCAGCTACAAATATATGTATAATACTTGAAATTCTGCGGTCTGCAATCATTAAATGTCAAGGACAAAGACCTTGCAGTCGGAGAATTGCTTCTCGAATGCCGATTTGTCTACCTTTTCCTTGAATATGCCGAACAGACTGCTGCCGCTTCCGCTCATCTGTGCGTAAGCCGCTCCCATGTTATACAGAGCCTCTTTGATGACAGCCAATTCGGGATGGTTTGGGAAGATGCTTTCCTCGAAGTCGTTTGTCAGTCTGTTGCGCCATGTCTCGATGGGTTGCGCGACAATGTCGCGGCACGAAACGTTCGGCTTTTGTGGATGGATGTGTGCAAACGCCTCCTTTGTAGAGATTGCCAATGACGGTTTCACTACAACCATGCTGTAGCCTTTCAGATTATTATCGGTAATCGTAACCGGCGTAAGAATCTCTCCAATGCCCTCTGCGTAGGCAGGTTCAGAGGCGATGAAGAAAGCGCAATCGGCGCCCAAACGGGCTGCGTACTTCTCCATATCCTCTTTGCTGATGTTCAGTTTGTAGCTGTCATTTAGCAGTCTTATCATAAAAGCTGCGTCGCTCGAACCTCCACCAAGTCCGGCTTCTGTTGGGATATGCTTGTACAGATGCGCATGAACTCGTGGCAGGTTATAGTCGGCTGCCAGCAGATTATATGCCCTTGTTATGAGATTGTCCTCCTCGTTGCAACACACACTATTGCCAGTCACTTTAAGATCGCAGTTCAGTTTAGACGGAAACGCTTCGTCCATAGTCTGCACTTCCAAAGCTTCGCATAGCGGAATAGGGAAGAAAACGGTTTCAAGATTGTGATACCCGTCAGGGCGCTTCTCGGTGATGTTGAGTCCGAGATTTATTTTTGCGCAAGGGAAATTTATCATAAGTTATAATTTAAATTGCTGTTTAAACACGTATGCAAATACGATTCAATCATTGTCGGAGATAATATCACCACAAAATTATAAATAATAATTCTAATTCATAAAATAATGGGCGTTTTTTTCCCTCATTTGAGAAAAAGTCCTTACATTTGTATGTGTTAAGCCAAGTCTTGAATTTAATTCTTAAAACTACAATATTATGTTTTCTAACCAAGATTTAACCCAGATAGCACAGCGAGGCATTACACCCGAGGCTATCGAGCATCAACTCACACAGATTAAGGAAGGATTCCCGTTCTTGAAGATTGAAGCTGCAGCAGCAGTAGGCAACGGCATCTTCTCGCCAAACTCTGCGCAAGTTGAGAAGTACGTTAACGATTGGAGCGCTTATCTAAGCGACCAGCATACTATCGTGAAGTTCGTGCCGGCAAGTGGAGCTGCGAGCCGTATGTTCAAGAATCTCTTTGCGTTCCTTTCTGCCGACTATAACGAGCCGACTACCGACTTCGAAAAGTTCTTCTTCGACAATATCAAGAAGTTCGCTTTCAAGAAGGCTCTTTGCGCAAAGTGCAAGGAGAACGAAGGCGAATGTGTTTGCGACCTTATCAAGCACGGCAAGTATAAGGCTGTCGTAGCAAACCTGCTTGAGGCAAAGGGCTTGAACTATGGTCAGTTGCCGAAGGGCTTGCTGCTGTTCCATCAGTACGAGGATGGTCCGCGCACTCCGATGGAGGAGCATCTCGTAGAAGCAGCGCTCTATGCTTGCTCTGACGGTAAGGCTAACATTCACTTCACGGTTTCGCACGACCATCTCGAACTCTTCAAGAAGAAGGTGGCAGAGAGTCTGCCTTACATGGAGAAGAAGTTCAACGTTACGTTCAACGTTAGTTTCTCTGAGCAGAAGCCGAGTACAGACACAATAGCTGCAAACACAGACAACACTCCGTTCCGCAACGAAGACGGCACATTGCTGTTCCGTCCGGGCGGTCATGGCGCACTCATCGAGAACCTCAACGAGATTGAGGCTGACGTTGTGTTCATCAAGAATATCGACAACGTTGTGCCAGATAGAATCAAGGACGAGACTGTTTTGTACAAGAAGCTTATTGCTGGCGTTCTCGTTGATACTCAGAAACAGGTGTTTGATTATCTACGCGAACTCGAGGCTGGCGTGCCTTCTCGCGAGAAACTTACAGAGATGCTACGTTTCGTTGAGACAACATTGTGCTGCAAGAAGGCTGGCGCTGCAGAACTGGCAGATGCCGAATTGGCTGAATACCTCAAGACTAAGTTCAATAGACCTATCCGCGTTTGTGGTGTAGTGAAGAATGTAGGCGAGCCTGGTGGCGGTCCGTTCCTCTGCTACAACAACGACGGAACTGTTAGTCCGCAGATTCTTGAGTCGAGCCAGATTGATACAAACAACGAGGAGTATGTACGCATGTTCAAGGAAGGCACACACTTCAACCCAGTTGACCTCGTTTGTGCTACAAAGGACTACAAGGGCAATCGCTTCAACCTTCCGGAGTATGTCGACAAGAAGACAGGCTTCATCTCTTCTAAGAGCAAGAACGGCAAGGAGCTCAAGGCTCTCGAACTTCCGGGTCTTTGGAATGGCGCAATGAGCGATTGGAACACAATCTTCGTTGAGGTGCCAATCGGCACATTCAATCCCGTGAAGACTGTGAATGACTTGCTTCGTGAGCAGCATCAGTAAACATTATAGAATATAGACTGGCACACTTTGTGTGATAAAACCAATTGCATGAAGTGTGCTCGTTTATGTTTGGACGCCTTCGTCCATTTTTAATTTAACTAATCACTAAATGACTATCAAATTGAAGTTTTTCAATTATCTGTTTGTTCTCGTATGTCTTACTATGGGAACAGGCATGTCTATGCATGCAGAAGAACAAACTTTCACTCGTATTAATAGTATCGAAAAATTGAATGATGGCGATCGGTTTATTGTGGTGAATGAAAACTTTAAGGCAGCTCCTTCAGAATGGAGTGGAACCAAGTACTTCAAATATACAACTCTGGAGTTAAGTGAAGGAAAGGCAATAGCGAGGAATAAAGTTGCAATTTTTACACTTGAAAAAGCAGGTAGCTATTATCATCTGAAAACAGAGAAAGGAAAGTATTTGTCCAATGCTTCAACTTCCTCAACTTATGCTTCTGAGTTAATAGACACTCCTAAAAAAGCTTCTAATGCTAATATTACTTTCAAGGGTCAATATGCAATAATCGAATTTAAGGATAACGTGCAAAGAGCGTTTTTATTTGCAGAAAATACGGGCTTTTCTTGTTATGATTATTCGGCTAATGGTTTTGAACGTCGAAGGATTGCATTGTATAAAGCCGATGGCTCACAATCAGCAATAAAGCAATCTACTTCTGTAACATTCAGTTCAAAGGATTTGACAATATATAAAGGTAAGGAGTATTCTTTGCCTACAGCAAGTGTGACACCTCAAGATGGCGAGGCTATTGCTGATGCAAAACTTTTATATTCAAGTAGCAATGAGAAGGTTGCATCAGTTGATAAGTCTACTGGTGAAATAATAACATTAAACGAATTTGGTACAACAACGATAACTGCAAAATATGCTGGCTCAGACTTGTATAAGGAGTCGGAGGGTTCTTATACTCTGACGTATCAAGACAGATTGGGTGAGGCGACAATTGTGTTCTCGGCTGAAAAGAATGCGTTTTCTAATATGCCAAAGTCTGTTGACAAGCAGACACCGGCTCAAGTTTGCATATTCAAAGCTGATAATGGCGAAGAATATAAATTTAATATATTGGGCTTTCATAAAAAATGGGTTGATAAGGTTTTCTTAACATCTATAGTTAGTGGAGGAAGAATAAATAGTCCAGAGTTTTTAGCTCCTAACGGATATGCTGTAAGAGTAACTTTTGAACAAGCTCACAATATATCAAGACCTTATATCTCAAATGCTAATTTAACTAATTAAGTAACTGTTCAAAATTAATTTTATAAATATGAATAATT